>Ga0307508_10003195_pt1 | contig 16749 bp, 7 predicted proteins | sample 9_EM_MG_FD_203089 | JGI IMG/M metagenome (GOLD analysis project Ga0307508, IMG submission 203089) | Populus trichocarpa ectomycorrhiza microbial communities from riparian zone in the Pacific Northwest, United States - 9_EM | ecosystem: Host-associated > Plants > Roots > Unclassified | place...
CGCCGCCGCCGCCGCCGCCGCCGCCGCCGCCGTCGCCGCCACGCCCCGTTGCGCCAGCGCCCGCAACGCTCGGTTCGCTTCCGCCCCCCACGCCCGCGGCGTTGCCCGCTTGGCCGCCAGCCACGCCAGCCATGCCAGCCATGCCAGCCGCGGCCGGGCTCTCAGGCCGAGCCCCGCCTTCGCCCCCAGCGGAAGTCGTGGCGCAATTGGAGGTGCAATCGCTTTGGTCGCCATTGCACGCTACGGCAACCACTGACGCGAGCGCGCTCAAGACCAGAATCGCCCGTAGCTGCAAGCCCATGCCAAGCCCTCTCTTCTCAGCCGCACCTAACCCGATCGGTCGGCCGCGGCAAGCCGGCTGTCCTCGGCTGTGCACCGTCATTTCAGCGCCGTCGGGGCATCCCGTGTGCCAACGGGGAGATGCTCGCTGAGCGTGGCAAAATACCCGCGCGTCGCTGACAACGCCCAGCGTCACGCACTGTCCGGACACTGACTTGTTCGCAATACAAGTGTCCGAACCCTGTCGAGCGTCGACACTCGCTTGGCTGCATGGTACGTCCGCCTGGCGCGAGTATGGCTGCCCCCGGCGACGACGACACGACGCTGACGCTCGTTCAGACCGAGAATCCGTCGCTACAACGCGCCGCTACCGCCATTCGCTGGCTGACCACCAGCGCGCCGGAAAGTCGCTTGCTCACGGGCGCCCGGCTCGTGCTCGGCCGCGCTGAAACCGCGGAGCTTCGCATCGAGTCGGCCGCGGTCTCCCGACATCACGCGGAGCTGACGCGACAAGGCCCAGTTTTTGCCATCCGCGATCTCGAGAGCCGCAATGGCACCTTTCTGAACGGTCGACGCATTCAGCACGGTGCGCTGTCCGAAGGCGACGTTCTGCGCTTGGGTGACGCGGTTGGGGTCATTGCGCGCGTCGATCCCGCGCTTGTCGACGAAGCTCCCGTCGAGCTGGCCGGCGCGCTGTTCGGCCCCGACTTGAGCGGACTGCTGTCCCAAATCCGCCGCCTTGCCCCGAGCGACTTGCCTGTCGTCTTGATGGGCGAAACCGGGGTCGGCAAAGAGAGCGCGGCCCGAGCCGTGCACCTGCTGAGCGGGCGCAGCGGGCCCTTCCACGCACTCAACTGCGGCGCGCTGCCCGCAAACCTTGCTGAGGCGGAGTTGTTCGGTTACCGGAAGGGCGCGTTCACGGGCGCCGAGCAACCGGCGGTCGGACACCTGCGCGCCGCACACGGCGGCACGCTCTTGCTGGACGAGCTGGCGGAGCTGTCTCCGTCGATTCAGGTCAAACTGTTGCGCGCGCTGCAAGAAAAGCAGGTCATGCCGCTGGGCGAGACGCGCGCCGTTTCGTTCGACGTTCGGGTCGTCGTGGCGTGTCAACAAAGCTTGGAGTCGCTGGTGCAGCAGCGGCGAATCCGCCAAGATTTGGCTGCGCGGCTGCTCGGCGCAACGCTCGAGCTTCCGCCGCTGCGCGCGCGTCGCAGCGACGTCGGCTACCTGTTCGGCTATTTTGCACGCAGCGTTTCGGGTGGTCGCCCCCCGCGCCTCGACGCCAAGCTGCTGGAGCGGCTGCTGCTCTATTCTTGGCCGAACAACGTGCGCGAGCTCGAGCTCTTGGCGCGCCGGCTCGTGGTCGTGCACGGCCACGAGCCGCTGCTCAAGCAATCCGTGCTGCCTGCAGCGTTCGGTCGCAGCGACGACCCGGAAATCGAGGATGCCAAGCCGTCGACGCCACCGCTCGAGGATCGCAACGAGCATGACCTGCGCGCGCTCAAAGCTGCGCTCTCGGCCAATCAAGGCAACGTTTCGCGTGCCGCCGCCATGGCCGGGATCTCTCGCCAGCGGGCGTACCGATTGATGGCGGCCCGCGACGAAGAGCTCTCGATGCAGACGCAAGAGACCTTGGTCGAAGGTGACGGAGAGCGTGGCTCGGACGTCTGAGTCCGTTGCATTCTCGGTCGAACCGCCGCAGACGGAGTCGGAGCTGCTTGGCCGCGTGCTGGACGGCCGCTATCGCGTGACTGGCCGCCTCGGGGGCGGCGGCATGGGCGAAGTCTTCGAAGTCGAGCACGTGCGGCTGGCGCGCCAGTTTGCGCTCAAGCTGCTGCGCCGCGAGCTGATGGGCGAACCCGAGTTGATCGAGCGCTTCGATCGCGAGGCGCGTGCCGTGGCAGCGCTGCGCAGCGACTACGTCGTCAGCATCGTCGATTCGGGTTTGCTCGACGATGGCCGTCCGTACTTCGTGATGGAGCGGCTGATTGGGGAAGATCTGAAGCAGCTCCTGGCCAGCAGCGCCTGCCTGCCGGTGACCCGAGCCGTCAACATCGCCATTGACGCCTGCTTGGGCCTTCGGGTAGCGCACGCTGGCGGGCTCGTGCACCGCGATTTGAAGCCTGAAAATGTGTTCGTCACGCGTACCGAAGACGGGCGGGATCGCTGCAAGCTGCTCGACTTTGGCGTGGTGAAGCTGGCCAAGCAAGATTACACGCGCCCCGGAGCGCTGGTTGGAACCGCGCGCTACATGGCGCCCGAACAAGTCGCGCACGCTGGTGAAGTCGGGCCGAGCGCCGATTTGTTCGCGCTCGGCATCATCTTGTATCGCTGTCTGAGCGGCCAGCATCCGTTTACCGCCGACTCGCTCGAGCGCGTGCTGTTTCGAATCATGAACGACGTGCCAGCGCGACTCGACGAAGCCTGTCCGCACGTGCCGGCCGGCCTCGCGACCTTGGTCGAAAGCTTGCTCGCCAAAGCGCCAGCCGACAGGCCGGCGTCGGCGCTCGAGTTGGCACACGCGCTCAGGCCCTTCGCCGGCGCGTCGCGCGAGCTTTCGGACCAAAGCACTTGGCAACTGGACACGACGCTGACCGGCGCTGGTGCATTTGACCGGCTCACGCCCGCCGAAATCACGCCGGCGCTGGCTGCTTCGACGCCCCCAATGCCAACACGCGTCCGCGGAGGCGCCTGGCTCGTCGCGACCTCTGCGCTGTTGAGCGTGCTGGGCACGCTCGGCGCACAGCGGCTGTTCTTTCGCGCGTCGGCGGTTGCGGGTCCGAAAACGCGGACCGAGGCGGCGCTCACGGTGACCTACGGCGCAACGCCCGTGCCCCCTCGGTCGTCAGCGCCGCCCCTCGCCGCAGCGCTTCAATCCCTGCCAGCCGCGCAGGCAGCGCCAACGCCCTCGTTGGCTACTGCCACGCCAAAGCGCAGCGCGTCCTCGCAACACGGCGGCAAAGCGGGGGCGCGCCCCGTAGCGAGCGCAACGAGTGGCGGCATGGCGGAGCAGTCGGCCCATTGGTTCGACCCGCGAAATCCTTATGGCAAGTAGGCGGATACGCGGCGGCCTTGCGCAACTCTTGTGCTGCCTTTCGGCGTTCGCCGTTGCCGGCGCGCCCTGCCCAGCTTGCGCGGCAGTTGCCGTCGAGAGCGCGCGCGAGCACTTCGAACGCGGCTACGCACTTGCTCAGGCTGGCTCCTTCGAAGCGGCCATCGACGAGTTCAAACAGGCGTATGCGGCAAGCCCCAATTTCTCGGTCTTGTTCAATCTCGCACAGGCTTACGGTGCCGCCGGACGCGCCGTGCAAGCGACGCACACCCTCGAGCGCTACCTCGAGCTCGGCGGGGCCAACATCGACGCCGAGCAACACCGGCGTGTGACGGAGCTGATTCAATATTACCGGCGACGCATCGGTCGTGTCGCGCTCGGCAGCCTACCGGCCGGCGCCGTCGTGCGCATCGACGGCCAGCTCTTGGGCACGGCTCCGTTCGACGGCCCACAAGACATCGAGGCGGGGCCGCATGCGCTGTCGATCGAAGCGCCGGGCTACCAGTTGCTGAACGCCGCGCTGAACGTCGCACCCGGCGTCGAGACCAAGCTCGCGGCCGAGCTCCGCAAGGAGCCTCAGGGCAGCCTCGCGCTGGCGTGCGCGCTGCCCAATGTCACGCTGCGAGTCGATGGCGAGCCGCGCGGGACGATGCCGCTTGCCACGTTGCCGATCGCGGCCGGCCAGCATCGCATCGCGCTGTCACGACCAGGCTACGTCACGACCGTGCGCACGCTCGAGTGGAGTGCTGGGCAAGCCCTGCGCATCGACTGCAGGCTCGAAGTCGATGCCGAGACAGAAAAGCTTGCCACGCTGCGCGTCGCCCATCCGCCGCGCACGGAGGTGTGGGTCGACGGCAGGCATTTCAAGGGCGAACGCTTGCCCGCCGGCGCGCATCAGATTGCGGTCTCGGGCACAGGCTTCGAAACCACCGAGCAGCGCGTCGAGCTGCAAGAGGGAAAGTCGCTGACGACGACGGTCGTGCCACGTCGCGACGGCGCGCTGCTCGACCAGGAACGCCGAAAGCGCGTGAGCGTTCAAAAGCTGGCCGCCTACGCGCTCGGCGGAGCCGGCGTTTTGACAGGTGGAGTCGCGCTCACGCTCGGGCTAATCGGCAACGCGCGCTACGCCGATTGGAAGAAAAAGGACAAAGCCTTCACCAGCAGCTTCGCGCAAGATCCGTCATCGACCTCGACGGTGCAGCTCGAGCAGCTGCTCACCGAAGAGAACTCGATCCGCAACGAAGATGCGCTGGCGCTCGGCCTCGGCGTCGCGGCCGGGACCTTGCTGGCCACGTCCGCCGCGCTCTACCTCACTGCCGGCAGCAACGTCCCGACCCTGACCATCACTCCAAAGGGCGAGGCCAGCGTCAGCTACCGCGTGAGTTTCTGAGCAAGCGCAGAGTGGGACCGGGCGGGGTTGGCAGCCTCAGGTGGTCGTCGACGCCGTCGAAGACGCAGGCGTAGCACTACTGGTAGTAGCCGACCTGATCGATCGAGAAGGTCGAGTTGGTGCCGAAGGCGCTGAACAGGATCTTGGTGTAGTAGCCGTCGAACACCTTGCCGTCGCCGAAGCAGTCGAAGGGTACGCGGTACTCTTTCCAATCGGTGCTGATCGCGACGCGCTTGTCAGGTGGCGCGGCCGCGCAGGTGCCGCCCGTACAATCGCCCAACAGCGATGTTTCGGAGCCGATCTGGACCACGACGGTGTTGGCGTCGACGGCGAACGGCGCCGTCGCGGCGTCGATCGTGCCCTTGGCCCAGAAGCTTAGGCCTTTGAAGGTGCGCACGTCTTGGCATTGCGTGCCGAAGCCGACCTCGAGCTTGATGCCTTGCGCGAGGTTAATGACTGTGAAGTTGAGCGCCATCGTCGTGGCGTTGGCGCCGCCGGCCGAGGGCGTGGCGGTCGTCGGCATGAAGCCAGTCATACCGTCGACGTTCGGGTAGACACCCCAACCTGGTGCTGGCGCGCCAGCGGTTTCGAACGCGGCGATCAGCGTCGTCACCGGGACGGCCTTGGTCACGCACGCTGCGCCAGGCGCAGCCGAGGGCGTGTAGGTCTGTGCCGCACAGGTCGCGACGACGTAGTTTGGATTGGCGCCTCCGCGTGCGCCCGCCAAGCCACCGCCGCCAGCCGTGCCAACGCCAACGCCCGCGCCCGCACCCGCACCCGCACCCGCACCCGCACCCGCACCCGCACCCGCACCCGCACCCGCACCCGCACCCGCACCCGCACCCGCACCCGCACCCGCACCCGCGCTACCGCCCGCACCCGCGCTACCGCCCGCACCCGCGCTACCGCCCGCACCCGCGCTACCGCCCGTGTTCGCGCCCGCCGCAACGGCGCTGCCGGCAGTACCGCTGCCGACCGTGCCACCGGTGGTTGCCACGGCCGTGCCAGTGCCGGCGCTGCCAGTGCCGCTGCTGCCCGACTGTGACGTGCTGCCCGCGGTCGCCGCCTCTTCGCTGCCGGCGGTCGCGCGGTCACCACCGCTCGCAGAGCCCGAAGCCGCGCCAGCACCCGCGCTGCCTGCAGAGCCGGCGCTGGTCTGGTCGACGCTGCTGAACTTCTGCCCGCCGCATGCGAAGGCAACGATCCAACACCCCGCCAAGAGCGCGCCACGTTGGAAACCAAGCACCTGCGTCAACCTCCTTTGGGTAGCATCCGCCACTTGACAGGGCAAGCCACGGGGCTCACTCAGCCGTGAGCGGTGGTGTGGTACCGGCGTGGGCTCGTACGCATCAGCGCCAAAGATCGACGATTGAAATTGGACGCGCCGCCAAGGCCAGCCTCGCCGCGACCGTGAACCGACCCCGAGATCAGTAGACCGCGCCGCGATGCGCGCGTGGCATCGCTCTGCATGTCAACGCTTGCCGAAGTCGCGGGTGACCTCGACCGGGTGCTGCCGAGGGGCAATCGACAAGCGACATCTCCACGGGATATTCCGGCGCAATGCGCAGCGGCACGGCCACGTCCGCGAGCGCTTGGCTCGGCAAGCAAGACAGCTCCAACGTGAGCCCCAGCGCCCAACGGTGCCTCGGCGTGAACGGCATACGTGAGCGAGCACATGACAGAAGTCGGATGCATACTGCAATTCTTCTATGGTTTCTTGCGGAGACGTATTGTCGTTTGCCCGTCACCCGACGACAGTGAAACACCACGGATGAAGTTCATCACCTGTGATGGGGAGTTGATGTCGATGAGGGTCGGGTCGTCAGCGCAGCCCTTGCCGGCCTGGTGAGTTCTTCTTGGTTCGTGAGCTCCCGAGTTTCATCCAAGGCCGAGCTCGCGCGCTCCTTCCGGCCAGCTGTGCATCTTCGGGATCCCACCGCTACGGCAGCATCTTGAGACGAATGTTGCGAAAGTAGACCTCGGCGTACTCGGCCTGTAGCGCGATCGGGCCGTGGTCGAGGGGTTTCCACGTTCCCCCTTCGTTGCACTCCATATCGAAGACGCGATTGACCACCGTGCCGTTGACCTTGTACTCGGCGTCTTTGCTACCGTGTACGGTAAGCTCCAGGATATTCCAGTCATCATTCTTGTTGAGCTGGCTCGGCGCGAGGGCCTTCTCCCCGGCGTGGGGTGCGCCGATGCTCTTTCTGGCACCGTTCTCCGCGAAGACCGACTGGCCATTCATCATCGCGTTTGGCCATTGCGCTCTGGTACTGCTGACGAGCATGAAGATGTTGCCGACGACCCACTCTCCCGGCCACGCCTGGCTGCCGATTTGAAATTCGATCGAATCCGGCCAGACGTTGTTCGGGTCGTTGCAAATATGAAAGCAGATGCCGTTGTCGCGGTCGGTTTGCTTTCGGTCGCCGAATCGCTTCGTGCCCCACTTGTACTCGATGTGGTAAACGTAGCTACTGTAGGAGTCGTTCGTGCGGAGGGTTGCCGGGGGCTGGTCGCTCTGATCGGGCTGGGTTGGATACACGTGGATCGCGCCTCCACCATCGATCTGGCTGACCCCAAAGTACTGCGCGGCGCCTGGCGACGGCGTCCAGCCGTTCAGGTCCATTCCGTTGAAGAGCGGGACCCATCCCGCATCCGAGGCACCGCCGATGCCTGCCGTGCCGGCGCTGCCTGCCGTGCCGGCGCTGCCACCGATGCCGGCGCTGCCACCGATGCCGGCGCTGCCACCGATGCCGGCGCTGCCACCGATGCCGGCGCTGCCACCGATGCCGGCGTTGCCACCGATGCCGGCGCTACCACCGATGCCGGCGCTACCACCGATGCCGGCGTTACCACCCGTGCCGCCGCCAGCGAGCTCGCTCGTTCCTGCGGTGCCGGCGGTATTCGGCGAGGCGCCGCCGCCGCCCATTGCCGCGCCCGAGGCTCCGGCCACCGCGACGTTGCCGCCTCCGCCGGCGCTGACCAGCGGAGGGCCGCCGCTGCCGCCCTGCGTGGCGGGCGTGGTGGAACCCTCCGAGCAAGCCAGTGCGCCAGCTGCCAGCGACAGCGTGACGGCCGCCCGACGAGCCCCTGAGCTGCCGAAGCGGTGAGTCCTCCAAGTGGGACCTTCGACAAGATGATTCAATGGCTGCCTCATGCGCCCTAAGGTGGTCGAAAGGATCAACGACGATCAAATTTTCTTCTGCCTCGCGCTTCGGCGCGCCCGATTCCGTTCGGAAGGCGCTTTGGGCACGCCGCCACCCTGCTCGTTCGTTTCGTCGTTCGTTTCGTCGTTCGTTTCGTTTCGTCCGCCGACAGACTCGGCAACCCTCACCCAGTAAAGCTGCGCATGACAGCCCCGGCGAAGCATAGCTCGCCACGCAGAGCTCACACTGGCGGAAGACGTGGTGTCCGACGAGCGAGCCTGAGCACCTGCGTACCTCGAATTCCAAAACTACGCGGCGTCGATACAAGACCAGACGCTGGTACGCAGGGTAAGCTCGGCTGGAAAATGTCCTGCAAGTTCACAACGCAAGTAACTATCTTGTGCGCGTACGCGTTTGCTATCGGGTTCACGACGGGTTGCAGTGGCGTGGGTGCCCCGTCCGATTCGTCGCCCGGGGCTGGTACCCGTGCAGTGGGGGGTGCTGGCACCGCTGGTACGACAAACGTGGCTGGCGCAACGAGCCTAGCGGGGAGCGCGAGCATTGGCGGCTCCGGCGCAGCGGGGAGCGCGAGCATTGGCGGCTCCGGCGCAGCGGGGAGCGCGAGCATTGGCGGCTCCGGCGCAGCAGGGAGCGCGGGTACTGCTGGCTCCTTCAGTGAGGGCGGTGCGCTCTCAGTTGGAGGAATGGGGATGGGGACGGCAGGAGCGTCCCTGTCGGGGGCCGGTGGCGACGGCGGTACGGGTCCAGACGCCAGCAAGAAGAAGGCGGCCTATATCTACGGTTCCGTGTCGGCGAATGGAATGATCCCAGCCCCCGCAGGACAAGAATTCGAGCCAATGAGGTTGACCGACACGGGTGACATGGGTTGTTCCCAATACAAGCTGGACATCGAGAAGCTTGGCTATTCCATTACCGAAGCATATGACCGCACGACCACTTTCGACTTGGATTTCCTAAACCAATACAGCGTCATTATTTTTGGAGACCACCAGAAAGTCATGAATGCAGCCGAGCAGGACGCAATCGCGACCTGGGTAGCCAGCGGGGGCGGCTTGCTCGCGTACAGTGACTCTGCGCTCGGCGGACAATTTGACGTGGTTGGCGGCAGCAATACCGTTGGACAGAAAGCCGTGAACAGCATCATAGGTCAATTCGGAATGCAGGTCTTGACCGATCAAATCAACGGCCCTTGCGCGATGAAGGCGCTTGACGGTGATACGAACCCGGTAACCCATGTCGACGGTAAATCGCTGGTCCTCGAAGGCGAAGGCGAATCACCAGTGTGTGTGGATCCCAATGCTGGCGTGAAAATACTAGTACCGTTCTCTGAGGCCGCAAAGGTTGGCCAGAGCGGCAATGTGTCCACCAACAACGCCGGCGGCGGAATGACCATTGGCAATCCGCTCTATGCAGCCCTAGCCGTCAAGGAGCACGGCAAGGGACGGGTCGTCGCCCAGTTCGATCGTCAAATGATGTGGAACAATGGTGGTGGGTCCAACATCAACCAAAAAGACAATCAGGAAATAGAGAAGAGAATATTTCTCTATTTGGCCCATGCGCTCTGAATGACCGGCGTTCCGGTGATGTCGAGCTCGCTGCGAGTGTCGTGGAGGCGGTGAGGGCCGGTCGGGGCTGCCGGGTCGGGGCCGTTGTCGGCTTGGACCAGGAAAGCGCGGCCCAAGGCATCGAGGTGCGTTGTCGTGGGCGTGTCGGCATGTTTCAAAGCGAGCGCGGCGGCGCGCTGCTCGTCGGCGGTACCGGCTTGGTGCTCACTGAGCCAGCGTGTCCCCGCGATGGCGTCGTTGGGATCGAAGGTCCTTTGCAGCCAAGCGTCGAACTCCACTCGCGACTCGCTGCCGTCCGGCAGCTCGGTACGAATCACGCGATCGATGGGGTCATAGTGAATGATCGGCGTGACCCCTGTCGCGACGATCGCGTCCTCGTCCTCGAAGTCGCTGGTGGCGCTGAAAAATGGCTCGTATTGTTTGACCGGGTTGCCCTTGTTGTTGAACACGGTGCGGCCGGTACCGACCCAACGAGCGGCGACGTTACCGACGCCCGGCACGTCGCCTGGCTCCGCCTGGACCTTTTGCATCGCGATGCGGCCGAAGCCGTCGGAGTAAGCGAAGGTCTCTTGGAAGCGCGTGGGGACGGCGTGCTGTTCACGCGCGAAGGTGTGCACGAAGACGGGCTTTTGCTGGGCTTGAAAGCGCAATAAGTCGTACTCGAGGCGTGTGGTGGGGTCGGCGAGCGTGTCGCCTTCTGCGGGCACGGCGCCGGCCTTGCCCATCACGGCGGTCGCGATCACCATGCCGAGCGCGTCGAACGCGACTGCGACACGATTGAGATTGGCGTCGGTGACTTGCGCGGGGGCCAGGACGCGGTAGTCGTTGTCGCTCGTCGTCTGGTTGCCGAGCGCATCGGTGCCGGAAGTCGGAAGCAGGTTGAAGTCGTCCCACGTCACGCTCGCCGCATTGCCAAACGGGTCGATCGCGCTTAGGGGCAGGTAAAATTCTGGCGACGAGAAGACGGCTCTGCCGCTCACCGACCAGTATTCGTTGCCGCGCGCCTGGTACTTGCCTTCGGTGACGAGCAGGGTTGGGTCGAACGCCGTGCCAGAGAGGTCTCGGCCGTCGGCGACGAGTTGGGCTACGTTGCCGGCCGTCAACGCCAGTTGGTAGGTGCGATATGGGAGGGCGCGCAAGCCGACGAGACCGAAGCCTGCCTCGTTGCCGGCGTCGTCGGTGTAGAAGGTGCGCTGCTGGCGGTGAATCAGACGGCGCTGTTTGCCGGTTGTCGCGGGCTGCTCGAAATCCAGGTCTTTTGTGGGGTCGAGCGCGTCGAGCGAGGCGCGCAGGTCGTCCACGGCGATGAGCCCTTGGCCGGCCACTGGCAAAAGCAAGCCCGTGACCTCGTAGCCGCGCAACTCGACCTGGGTACCGATGCGGTACACGTCGTCTGCCGTGCTTTGATGGACGAAGTCGGCTTCGCTCAGCGTGGCGTGGCTCGTGCGCTGCTCCAGCTCGCCCGTGGCGCGCGCGTAGACGATGCTGGCTTGGCGCGTCACCATGCCGAAGTCGTCGACGTCGAGAATCAGGTCGTGCGCGACGCGTGGGTCGTCGGGGTTGCGCTCGGTGTGGACCGTCACGGACTCGCGCGCGTGCGCGAGAAAGACGCCGTGACGCGCGCCCCTGCTCGTTTGCAGCCGCCGCACGGCGAAATTTTGCTCGGTGACGACGTACGGCAGCTTGGCCTGGTCGGTCCCGTCGTCGGCGTACACTTCTTGCCGCAGCATGCGGCCGCGCAGTGCGCGCGTGGCTTCGCGCTCGTCCAAGGTCGTGATGCGCCCTGGCGTCAGCGTGTCCGGCAACAGCACGGTGTCCGCTAGCAGCAGCTGGCCAGGGCCTTGCTGGAAGTACTCCTTCTGAAGCTCGCTCTCCAGTCGCTCTTTCTCGAGCCAGGCGCCGGTGTGGTACCAGGTGACGGTCCGTACCGGCGCTTGAAACAGCTCGGTCGCCTCGTTCAGCGTGAACTCTTCGGTGTCAAGCTGCTCGACTCGCGCGAAGCCGCGAAATTCGCGCTCGACTCCGTCGAAGAAGCCGTGGTGATAGCTGTAGCTGCTGGCGAGCCGGCTCTTGGAGATGGCGTCGATGTGTTCGACGCGCTCGACGACGTGCACAGGAAAGGCCAAGCGCGTCAGCCAGGGCGTGCCGGCAGCTTTGTCCGCCAGGTAAAACTTGGTCGACGCTGCGTAGGTGAGTCGCGTTTCGGCGCCTAGATTGTTGACGACCGAGCGCAGCAGGTGCGGCTTGATGCCGGCCATCAAGTCTACGTACAGGATGGGGCGCGGCTGAGAGCTCGGCAGCGGCGATGACCAGACCAAGCAGGCGGTGCCCTGACCGAGCAGGTCGACGATGCTGAGCTGCGTCACGCTGTCGACTGGCGGTAACGAGCTGATAGGCTCCGGCGCAGCGAAGCGATTGCCGGCGGCGTTGCGGTAAAGCGTCGTTCCGTCCGAGCCAAGGTAGAAGAGGTCGCTGGTGCCGGAGCCGTCGACGTCCGCGAAGCGCACACGGCGCGCGTCGAACTCTTCCTGCCTCGCGAGCTCGGGACAGTTTTCGAGCGTGATTTTCTTGCCGAAGCGGCCGTAGCCCAGGTTCGGCCAGTAGCAGACCTCAGCGCGACGGATGCGCACGATGTCGACCAGGCCGTCGCCGCTCATGTCAGCGAGCTGGATGCGCTGCTCGCTGTCGGCGAAGACGACGGCCGGCCCTAGTGCGTCGTCGTTTGGCATGACGACGCGTGACGCGGGCTCGAAACCGTCCTTAGCCTTGGAGCGGTACCAAACGAAGACGTGGTCGTCGCTGATGAGCAGGTCCGCGTGACCGTCGCCGTCGAGGTCGACGAAGCGCAAGTTCGGATCCCGAAAATCGATGTTCGGCAGGCTGGCGAAGGTGCGCAGGCTCTCGAAGGTTCCGTCCGGCGCGTGCGAGAAGTACCCGGGCAGCGGAGGTCCGTAAGAAACGAGATCGAGCTCTCCGTCGCCGTCGAAGTCGGCGAGCTGCTGCACGCCGCCGGCCAGGTTTCTGGGTGCGGGTAGGCTCGAGAGCAGGCGCGGGGGCGAGAGCTGGGCGTCGCCCCGATTGGACTTGTAGTGCCAGGCCTGGGCGTCGTCGATCAGCACGCCCGGGATGCCCTCGCCGTCGAGGTCGACCCATTGCTTGTGCGCGCCGTCTACTCCGCCTTCGAGACCTTCGACGCTCTCGGCGGGCAGCACCTTGAGCTCGTCGTTCAGGACCGGGCGAAAGTAGTCGAGACGCAGGGTCGGTAGTGTTTGACGTTGCCAAACACCGGCTTGGAACAGATACCCCGCCTGCGTCACGCCGATGAGGTAGGTGAAGGCGTCGCCCGGCTCGTATTCCAAGTCGGTGGACTTCACGAGCAGCGGCGCGCGGTCGGCCGATAGGCGATGGAACATGAGCGCGCGCCGGCACAGGCGGTACGTGCGCACTTCGAAGCTCGGCCGGTACGTCGAAAACGGATCAGATCGGACGGGCCAGTCTTGGGTCTCGTCAGGTGTTGCTTGCGTCGCGTGCTCGCCGTAGTCGAAGACGAGCTCCATCAAGAAATCGTCGGCCACGAACGGCGCCGCGTTGCAGTAGTGGACGCGCTTCAGGTAGCGCTGCGAGGTGGAAACTAAATTTTCGCCGTCGAAGCGGCTCTGTTCGCTGAGCCGGTCTTGCCCGATGCCCGCCCCGTCTTCTGCCTTGTACTCGTAGCGAACGATATTGCCCTTGTCGTCCTGGCTCCGTTCCAGCAGCCAACTGAAGACGCGGCGTGAGTCTTGGGGATCGGCGATGCGTGAGGCGGGCGTCGAACCGTAGACGTGCGTCACGTTGTCGGGCGTCGTGACACGCCAGTGCGCGTCGCCGCTCGTGCGCTGGACCCAGCGCTCGATGCGGGCGAACGACCCTTCGACCCGAGGACGATAGCGCCGCGCCAGGTAATCGCCGCGATCGACCTCGACGAGCGCGCCGGTGACGGCGTCGCGCAGAGGCACCAGATCTTCCGCGCCCGAGAGGATAAACTCGTCTGATTCAACGTCGTCGATGTAGCGCGGCAGGCCCTTGTCGGTTTTGCGGGTTATGGCCGGAACGGAAAGGTGGAAACCCAAACCGAACGGGCCGTTGCCACTGCCACTGTCGTAGGCAAGGTCGATGCTAGGTCCAAACCCGCTGCGCGCGGGCGAGATGGGCAGCGGAATGCCGAGCGAAGCGGTGCCCGTGGCGGCGCTGACCTGAAATTTCTCGCCGATACCGCGGATCGCTCCGCCACCTTTGGGCAGGGTGAGCGCCGGGAGCAGCGAGGGAGCCGCGCCGGCCGTGCTGGAAGTCTCCGCGCCGTCGCCGTGGGGTGCGGGGCGGCTCGACTCGGCTTCGCCAGTGGGCTTGGCCACTGCCGGTTGCGCGGTCGGGTCGCCCGATCGCTGACGATTCCGCTGGTAGTCGGCCATCGGACTCAGACCCTGAAGCGGACACTGACGAACAGATCGCGAATGGCTGCGGGGTTGAGCCGCCGTCGTCCGTTGACGGTGATGACGACGCCGGCCGCGACCGCGGTGTTGTCGGTCTCGTCAAACAGCAAGGTCCAATCGCCGGTCGGCTTTGGGCTCGTGCCATAGTTGACGATGCCATGCGGCAAGCCTCCGAATTCGGCGCTGCTGGTGAGGTCGGTGCTTTGAGCCGTGCCGCTCGGCGGCGTAAGGCGCAGCCTGACGGGCGCGCCGCTGGCGTAGCCGGTCGTGTCGCGCACGACCAGGAACAGATCCAGCCCGGCGATCTGCAGGCCCGACCCGGCGAACGCGAACGGAAAGACCTCCGGTGCCAGGTTCAAGGTGAGGCTTTGGTTGGGCTCGGCCTCGGGCGGGTGCAGGAACCGATGCCAGGCGTCCGGTAGCTCACTGGCTGCGCTGACGAGCTGTAGGAGCCCTTCGCGCTGTCCGCTAGGGCGCGTTTCTAGCGCAGGTTGGATCAGCTCCTGCAGAGTCTGGGTGAGCTCCTGCTGGGCGACTGTCTTGAGCTCTGTGCCACCTTCGCGCGCGGTGTAGCGCAGGTGCATGATGACGTCTGAAATGGTGTCGTAGTCGAATTGCCGAAACTTTTCGGGCAGCGACAGGCGCCATTCGCTGACGGCGCCGGCGCCTTCGAAGGGTAGGTACCGTTCGTCTCTCAGGTTGGTTTCGAACAGGCCCGCGTCGTCGTCTGCGCGGCTGGTGACGATCGATTGAATGCCCACGACGTTGTCGCGGAAGCGAACGTCGCTCTGGTCGTTGCGGTGATAAGGAGCCGTGGCGTCGGGACTCGTGCGAATGCTGCTGGAGACGAGCGTGAGCGTCAGCCGCACCGAGACGTAGGGGCCAGTGACGGAAGGCACTGTGACGGACACCGTCTTCAGCCGTCGCATGTAGTGGCCGGGGCTGTCGAGGTCGAACCAAGCCTCGGGGATTCGCACGAAGCATTCGCCGTCGCGACGCAGGCTGATCAGCGCCATCGGATCGAGCAGCCGCAACGACACGTGCCGGGTGAGCTCGTATTCGCGGCGGTTTTCTTCCAGGTACGCCGTGGCCATTCGCTGCAGGTCGAAGTACAGCCGATCGCCGGCCAATAGCCCCTTCTTCAAGCCGTCCCAATAGCCGAATTGGACGAAGCTCTTGTCCGGTCGGGCCAGCTCGAATTGCCAGGCGCGTTCGGCGCGCCGCGCAACGTCGTAGGCGAGCTGATAGCTCTGAAAATAGAGCGAGGAGATTTGGCCTATCATCCAGCTGTAGAGTTGGTCGCTCGTGAATTTTTCGCGCAAAAACTCTTCGACTTGGCGAGACTGCTCGATCTGCAGCTGGTGGTTGTCGAGCTCTTTTTCGGCGATGGCGATGCGCAGCTCTGCCGCAAGGACGGAGCGGTCCAGTTGTTCGATTTCCTTCTGAGCCTGGTCGCCCAAGAATTGCCATTCATCGGCGCGTCGCTGGTGGGAGCCGAGCAGCCCGGCGAGAGATCCGCCTCGGTCCAGGACTGAGGCGCCGAGGCGTAGGCCTTCGGCTACCTTCCCGGCGACATTGGAGACGGTGGTTCCGCCTAGCTTGGCGTTGAACACCGGTGTACCGCCGAAGCCGGCCGCACCCATCTCGATGTCCGGAATGGCGGAGCCCACTGCGGCAAACAAGCTCACGGCGCCGCCTGCGATGTCGAGTATTCCCGCGCCGACCATGAGGCCAAATTGGACCTTCTCCGCGGTGTTCATGAAATCGCGGCTGCGGTAGTAGCGCAGGCGAATGTCGGCCATTTCACGGCTGCGCAGTAGGCTCTCGTGCTGTTCTTTGGCCTCGTCGATCTGGCGCTGGCGCACCTCTACCGTGGCGTTCAATAGGCGGATTTCGTGGTCGGCGCGCAGCAGCGACAGCGCTTCGCCGTCCTTCTTTTCGAGCGCCGCGAGCAGGGCTTGTCCGAGCCCGCGCACGTCGCTACAGAGCTCCACTGCGCGTTGCGCCAAGACCGCGTAGCGCTGCAGAGGAAGCGCACCTCCGACGTCGTTGAGGATGCTGCCCAGGTCGATGCCGGCTGCGGCGGCGCGCACCAACAGGGCGGGGTCGATGGGGGGCTCGAACAACGGGAGTTGGCGCTCCACGCCTTCGATGTTCATGCAATGACGGATCTTGAACAGCCGATCTTCGACTCGGTTCCAACCATCCGCCAGTAGCTTGTCATTCGGTGGAATGCAGAAGAACAATGTCCGCCCGAGCGGAGGCGGGTCGTCTTTTACTGCGCCCGACACGGCTTCGGGCACGCTGCTGACGTAGCCTTCGATCTCGACCAAGGCGTTGCTGAACGCGTCAAGTCCGGAGCGGAGCTGGTTGAAGGTCAACGGATCGGGCGCATCTACCGCCACCTGCCGAGGTCGGCGACCCAGCAGCCGCGACGCCAAGATGTAGAGCAGCGTCGCTTCGTTGATTGACTCGAGCGTGTCACGTCGGAAAAGCTCGTCGCCCCATTCGATCAAGTTGTCGATGTATTTGAGGACGACGGCTTTTTGGTAGGCGACAGGACGCAGCCGCGCGAGCGCGTGAGGATTGAAGGGGTTCTTGCTGAGCGCGCTGATCTGATCGAGCAGTATCTGCTTCGTCTCGAGCTTCTGCGGATCGGTGCCGCTGTACTGCAGCAGCAAGAGCAGCTCTTGGATCGGGCCGGCTGCGGCGTCTTCGCGGAAGAACAGCTCGAAAAAGGGGCGAGTCTTCCAAAAACGCTGCGGCGCAGGCTCCGCGTCCGACTCGGTGGGATCGAAGACGTAGTGAAACCAACGCAGCGCCTCTT
>Ga0307508_10003196_pt1 | contig 16749 bp, 13 predicted proteins | sample 9_EM_MG_FD_203089 | JGI IMG/M metagenome (GOLD analysis project Ga0307508, IMG submission 203089) | Populus trichocarpa ectomycorrhiza microbial communities from riparian zone in the Pacific Northwest, United States - 9_EM | ecosystem: Host-associated > Plants > Roots > Unclassified | place...
GGCGGCCTGGGCGGGCGCCGGAGCGGCGGCCGCGGGCTTCGCGGCTGCCGGAGCCGGCGCGGGAGCGGCCGGAGCCTGCGCCGCGGGAGCCTGAGCCGGAGCGGCAGGCGCCGCGGAGGTGGTCTCTGCGGCCCCCGCGGCCGCAGTACCCGCCGCAGCCGGAGCGGGAGCCGCCCCTGACTTGTAGTCGGCGAAGAAGTCCCACCAGGCACGGTCTACCGAATTCGGGTCCTGGAGGTACTGCTGATAGATCTCGTCGACGAGCCACTCGTTCGGGCCGAACGCGGCAGCGGGGTTCTTGCCCGCTTGGTCTGCGTCGGTCGAGATGCTCGAGTTACTGGGGGACTGTGGCGACACGGCGGCAACCGCCCTCTTCCGCTTCTCACAAGGTGATGGACAGCGGGAATAAAGGCTACGCCCCCAAGACCGTGAAGGTCAGGCCGGGCCGGTCCATCGTCGTGTAAGTCACATCAAACAGCGGGTTTCAGGGGTGGAAATGGCGGGAAACAAGCGTGGTTCCGCTGCGTGAGGCATGCGTGAGGGAAGGGCCGAGCGGGGCTCTTCGCGACGATCGCGCGGCCCTCCGCCTGATCACACGTGTCCGTCAGCGCGGAACAGAGGTGGATCTTGTGGCTCCGGTTCGAACTTTACGTCAACTTGGCAGAGAAGGAAGGCCCGGCAGGGTGACAAGAATCCTGCACCCCCGCTCGGATTCGGCCACGCCGATCCGGCCGCCGTGCAGATCCACCGCCCAGCGCGCGATCGCGAGCCCGAGCCCGGTGCCGCCGTCGCTGCCCGGACCGTGCGGCCGCATGACCTGACCGCGGTTGAACCGCTCGAAGACCCGGTGCCACTCCGAGCGCGGCATGCCGGGGCCCTCGTCGAGGACCTCCAGCTCCAGCGACTCCGGCAGCGCCCCGCGCCGCGCCTTGACCGTGACCCGGCCGTGCGGCGGACTGTGCTTGACCGCGTTGTCGATCAGGTTGGCGACGACCTGGTGGATGCGCTCCGGGTCGGCGTGCGCGGTCAGCTCCGGCGGGGAGACGTCGAGGTGCAGATGGACGTCGTTGCGCGTGTGGCTGCCGGATCCCGAGGCGATGCCCGCGCGCGCGGAGGCGACCATGTTGGCCTCCTTCAGCACGCCCGAGAGATACGGCCACACCTCGAAACGACGCTTCTTCAGCGGTACGACGCCGTTGTCCAGGCGGGACAGGTCCAGCAGCGTCTCGACCAGCCGCCCCAGCCGCTCGGTCTGCTTCAGGGCCGTGCGCATGGTCTCGGGGTCGGCCTGGGTGACCCCGTCGACGATGTTCTCCAGCACCGCGCGCAGGCCCGCGATGGGCGTACGCAGCTCATGGGAGACATTTGCCACAAGTTCCTTGCGCTGACGTTCCTGGGCCTCCAGGTCGTCCGCCATGCGGTTGATCGTCTGGGCCAGGTCACCCAGCTCGTCCCGGCGGTTCTCGCGGACCCGGCGGGTGTAGTCGCCGTGCGAGATGGACCGGGCGACCGCGTTCATGTCGTCCAGGGGCGCGGTGAGCGAATGCGCCACGAACTGCGTAATGAGCAGTGTGGCGATCATCGAGAAGACCGTGATGAAGCGCAGCTCCGTGGCCGTACGCATCGCGATCATCATCAGCCCGGTGGTGATGAGGACCGCGATGACGACCAGGGCGCCCAGCTTGGTCTTGATCGAGAACGGGCTCACGCCGCCCCAGGGCTCCCTGGGGCTTCTCCGGCCGACCGGACCGTCGCTCATGGCGTCGGGGTCTCCAGGGCGTAGCCCACGCCGTGCACCGTGCGGATCCGCTCGGCACCGATCTTCCGGCGCAGCGCCTTGATGTGGCTGTCGACCGTCCGGGTGCCGGAGGCGTCCGCCCAGTCCCACACCTCGGCGAGCAGCTGCTCACGGGAGAGCACCGCGCGCGGGGTGTTGGCCAGGCAGACCAGGAGGTCGAACTCGGTGGGCGTGAGATGCACGTCCTCCGAGCGCACCCGTACCCGGCGCTGCGCGTGGTCGATCTCCAGCTCGCCGAGGCGCAGGATGCCCGAGCGGGGCGTCGCCGCGGCCAGTGCGGCCCGCTCGACCCGCCGCAGCAGGACGTGCACCCGCGCGGCCAGCTCGCGCATCGAGAACGGCTTGGTCATGTAGTCGTCCGCGCCGACGCCGAGCCCGACCAGCATGTCGGTCTCGTCGTCCCGCGCGGTGAGCATCATCACCGGCACCGGCCGGGCGGCCTGCACACGACGGCAGACCTCCAGACCGTCGAAGCCGGGCAGCATGATGTCGAGGATCAGCAGATCGGGCTGCCAGGCCTCTGCCGTGTCGACCGCCGACGGACCGTCGACCGCTGTTTGCACGAGGAATCCCTCGGCGCGCAGGCGGGTCGCGATGGCGTCGACGATCGTCGGATCGTCTTCGACGACCAGGACCCGGCGCTGTGCGCCCGGCGTAGCCGTCGTGCCGTTGTGGGAGGTGTGTGTCTGCTCCATCGCCCGCCCCTGGGGAGTGCTTTCCGGAACCATGTGGGGTGATTCCTTGTCTGCGCATGACTGCGATTGACGCTTGAATGATCGGCGTAGGGAAGCAGAGTACGGGGAGTCACCACGGCTTTGCTATCCAGGTCGGACGGCGAGGTGCACGACGTCGGGAACGCCCCGGGCAACGGGGATCTCCTCGGTACGTACCTGCTGGAACCCGGCATTTGCTAGGGATCCCTCAAATTCCGCAGAGGGTTTCGCCGACCACACGGCCAGTACCCCGCCCGGCTTCAACACCCTTGCGCAGCTTGTGAGTCCGGTACGCGCGTAGAGCCCGTGGTTGCCCTCCGTGACCGTCCAGTCGGGTCCGTTGTCGATGTCGAGACACAGCGCGTCAAAAGTGGCGCATGTCTCATTGACGAATCCGACTAGATCCGTTTCCAGAATGTTCGTCCGAGGATCGGCCAACGCCTCGGCCGAGAGCGCCGACAGCGGCCCCGCGCGGTGCCAGTCGACGATCGAGGGCTCCCGCTCGACGACCGTGATCGGGCCCCAGCGAGGATTCGCGGCCGCCTGTGCGAGCGAGAAGCCGACCCCGAGGCCGCCGATCAACAGCCGTGGATCCGGGCGGTCGTCGAGCGCGGCGAGCGCCGTGTCGACGAGCATCCGCTCCGACCGTCCGTCCGATGTGTCCATCAGGAAGCAGCCGTTGGCGATGATCTGGAGTAACTCGCCATGACGCCTCAGGACGACCTCCCCGTAGGGGCCCTCGCGGCGGTCCAGGACTTCGGGAAGGTCGTACGAGGTGGACATCGGCCCATCCTGGCAGGTGAACGGTGTCGGGCCGGGCGAATTACGGCAGATGGCGAACCCGTGCCCGTACGGCGCCGCCTGGCCGTTCCTTGAGAAGTGTCTGTGAATCGGCGCCGGGGTGGCGCCGGTCACAGACAGGGGGTGGGTCGGGCACGAAGGCTGGGGTGAAACGGAAGGAGCACCTCACCTTGGAACGAACCGTGCCGGCAGCTCCCTCCGACGCGCCCGCCTCGGACATGGGCCTCCCCGACGTCGAGGGACTGCTCGACGGAATGCCGCGGCAGCGGGGCGAGGCGACGGCCACCGCGACGACGCCGGCCCGCGCCGAGCCGTCGATGACACCGGCCGCCGTGGCCGTCCCGTCCCCCCGACTCCGCGTCCCCCGCCTCTGGCGGCTGTTCCCCACCCCCACCGGCACGCCGTTCACCTTCGTCTACGGCGCCGTCCTGGCCGTCACCTCGCTGATCACCTCGTACGCCGACCCCGACCTCGTGCACACCCTGCACCAGGCCTCCAGCACCGATGTCGCACACCTGGTGCGGACGCCCGTACTGGTGCTGCTCACCAGCGCCCTGTGGATCGCGGGCGGCATCCTCTCGCCGTTCACCCTCGCGCTTCTCGTCGTCCTCACCGCGCTGGAGCGGCGGATCGGCGGTCCGCGCACGGTCGTCGTCTTCCTGCTCGGGCATGTGGGGGCGACCCTCGCCACCGAGATCCCCATCGGCCTCGCGGTCCTGGTCGGGCACCTCCCCGACAGCTCGCTGCACCGCCTCGACTACGGCGTCAGCTTCGGCGTGGCCGCGAGCATCGGCGCGCTGGCCGGGCTGCTCAGGCCGTGGCTGCGCTGGCCGCTGCTCGCCCTGTTCGGCTGGATGCTGGTGACGGACCTGATCGCGTTCACCGACCCGATGACCAACTGGGGCCACCTGATCGCGCTGACGATCGGCGTCGCGAGCTGGCCGGTGACGCGGCGTTGGTGCCGGGCGCGGGTCGTCCAGGTCCGGCGGGCCGCCTAGGTTCCACGGACGGCCTAGGTTCCATGGGCCGCCTAGGTTCCACGGACCGCCGCCAGCCCTGACGCCAACCCCGGTATCCCCAGCCGCCGTTCCTCCGCCGCGCTCGCGCCGTGCAGGCGGTTCCTGAGCTGGTACGGGTCGGTGCGCAGGTCGTAGTACTCGCGGAAGATCACCTCGCCGGTGCCCTTCGGGCGGCCGGACTTGTCGAGGCGGCCCCGGTAGTACTCCGTGTACTGCTCGGACTTGCCGATGTACGACGCCCAGGTGTGGATCGCCTGCTTGTCCTGGCGGTTCCACCACCACTCGGCGAGCAGGTGGTCGCGGTCGTTGGCGCGGTCGAGCAGGGAGTGGCCGTCGTGCGGGGTGTCCGGGGTGATGCCGGCCGCGTCGAGGAAGGTGGGGGCGATGTCGACATGGCCGGTGAGACGGTCGTCGGTGCCCGTGGTGAAGCCGCCCGCAGGCCAGGACAGCCGGAACGGCACCTCCAGGCTCGGGCGGTACGGCACCGACTTGCGCAGCCAGCCGTGGTCGCCCCAGCACAGGCCGTGGTCGCTGGTGAACAGGACGAGCGTGTTGTCGAGTTGGCCGAGCGTGCGCAGCTTGTCGTGGAAGTCGGCCATCGCGTCGTCCACCGAGAGCAGGGTCCGCAACTGGCGTTCGCGCAGCGCCTTCCCCTGGGCGAAGGAGTGCTTGGCCTTGCGGAGGAAGGGCGGCTTGTCGGCCTTGCCGGTCTCGAAGACGGACGGGCGGCCGTCCCAGTCGGGCACGCGCGTGTGGGCGTACTTCCGCTCCGGGATGTTCACCTCGTGCGCGGAGCGCGTGGCGACGTAGGCGAACCAGGGGCGTTCGTCCGTGCGGGACCTGTCGATGAAGTCGAGGGCGCGGTCCTTGATGACGGTCGTGTTGTAGCCCTTGATGTTCCGGACCGTGCCGTTGTCGTTGTAGTGGCCGTTGTAGTACGCCACCGGTTCCTGGAGCAGCCACTCGTCGAAATGGGGCGGGTTGGTGGCGGTGGGCCAGAAGTTCAGGTACTTGCCGAACAGGCCCGTGCGGTAACCGGCCTCGTGCAACTGCCGCTGCACGGTGGTGTGCTGGTCCAGGCGGGTGGGGTGCTGGGTGTCGAGGACGCCGTGGTGGTGCGCGTACCGGCCCGACATGATCGACGCGCGCGACGGGGCGCACAGCGGGGTGTTGGCGTGCGCCCGCGCGAAGTCCACCCCGCTCCCACCGAGCCAGTCGACGGTCCTTCGCAGCGCCCAGTCCGTCTCCTTCGGCTGGTCGTCGGTGAGGACGAACAGGATGTTGGGGCGGCGGTCGGAGCGGGGGCGGCGGTACGGGGTCGGCGTCGGGGAGGCGGCGCGGCTCGCAGCCGGGGCCGCCGTGTGCGGTGCGCTCGGCACCGGGGTGTCCTCCCGGGCCTTGACGATGAGCGGCACCGCCGTCCCCGCGGCCACCACCGCCGCCCCCGCGACCACCGTCCGCCGCCCCGGCCCACGCCTCGGCTGCCCCTCGCCCATCGGCTCCCCCAAGTCCCCGCAAATCCCCGTTTCCACGCTCACGCCTGCTGTGAACGAGCTTGCAGTGTGCGGGCGTTCCCTGTGGACGCCGTTGCGGAACCGTGGCGGGGACCTTGCGATGCCGTGGCGGTGTCAGCGGCCCGGTGGCGTCCAGACGTACGGCGTCGTCGTGGTCACCGCGTGGAAGCCGAGCCGTCGGAGGATGGGCGCGCTGTCGTCGGAGGCGTCGACGTGCAGGTACGTGACGTCGCGGGAGACGGCGAGAGACACGCGTACGGCGACCAGGGCGCGGTAGATGCCCCGGCCCCGCCACTCGGCGAGCGTGGAGCCGCCCCACAGGCTCGCGAACTCCGTGCCCGGGCGGAACACCAGCCAGGCGGCGCACACCACTTCGCCGTCCGCCTCGGCGACGTACACCGCGATGTCGTCGGGCGCGGTGGCGATCCGGCCGATCAGGTCGTCGGCGAGCCAGCTCCAGTCCTGGTCCCACACCGCCGACTCCATCGCGGCGATCCGGCGCATGTCCGCGTCCGCGGTGACACGGCGCACGGTGACGCCCTCCGGCGGCGCGGCCTGTCGTACGGCCATCTCGGCGGCCCGGCCGATCAGCACCGTCTCCGGTTCCTCGGGCACGAAGCCGGCCGCGCGGAGCCGTTCGGCGAGGTCGGCGGGGGTGTCGTGGGACCGGGTCTTCCACTCCACCGCCTCCTCGCGCGCCGCGAAGTAGTCGCGCTGCCGTGCGATGAGGACGTCGAGCGCGTCACCGTCGACGCCGAGGTCGCGCGGTCCGCTCACGAACCCGCGGAACTGGCCGGCGATCCGCAGCAGCGGGCCGTCCTGCTCGTACGTCACGCCGGCGGGCCGGGCCGGGGGAGCGCCGCGCATCTGGTCGTCGTAGGCGGCGCGGAGGGTCTCGATGTCTGCCGTGGTCATACCCGTTCGTCCTTCTGGTCGTCGCCCCGCACGCGTGCGTGCAGATGCTGGTCGTGCCAGCCGTCCGCGTGCAGGAGGGCGTGGCGCATCGTGCCCTCCAGGCGGAAGCCGGCCTTCTCCGCGACGCGGCAGGAGGCCTGGTTGGCGACCGCGTGGCAGAGCGTGAGGCGGTGCAGCCCGAGGTCGTCCAGGGCCCAGCGGGTCAGCCTGCGGACGGCCTCGACGGCGATGCCGCCACCGCGACCGGCGGGCAGCACCCAGTAGGCGATCTCGGCGTGCCCCCGCTGGAGATCCACACCGATCCAGGCGGCGAGGCCGAGAATGTCGCCGGGGGCGTCCCCGCCGGTCCGCGCAACCGCCCACACCGCCCCCGTCTCCGCCCTCCACCGTTCCCGCATCCGCCCGATACGCGTGCGTGCCTCGTCCTCGGTCAGGGGCGGGAGCAGGTTCCACTGGCTGATGGCGGGGTCGTGGCTGGCGGTCGTCAGGGCGGGGGCGTCGGTCGGGTGCCAGGGGCGGAGGTGGAGGCCGTCGGGAAGATCGAGGGTCGGCTGGGTGTTGTCCGACATGCGGCCGACGGCGACCACCGGGGGGATCGGGTCGGTCATCGGCGCAGCATGACAGACCCCGTCCGGGGCCGCCTCCGGGTTTTCCGTGGGCGGCGACGGACCGTCAGCCGGTGCGCGGTCCCGTGAACTTCGCGCTGGTGAGCGGAGCTACGACATGCCAGCCGAGAGACTCGTACAGCCCTCGTCCCGCCGGTGTCCCCCCGAGGACGCCGGTCTCCGCCCCCGTGGCGGCCGCCACGGCCTGGAGCGTGCGCATGACGACACCGCCGAGGCCCCGGCGCTGGTGGGCGGGCACGGTCTCGATCCGGTCGAAGACGGCGGTCGCACCGGTCGGGGCGACCTGGCCGCGCGCGGCGAGCGAGCCGTCCGGCGCCGCGACGAGCACGCGCGTGACGCCACCGACCGACCAGACGCGCCTGCGGTACCCGTCCGGGACCTTCGTACGTCCGGCCCCGGGCGCGCTCAGCGGGACCGTCATCAGAGAGCCCGGCTCGGGATCCACCCACCAGCCCTCGCCCAGCCAGCCCCCGACGACCTCCGGGTCGTGGAACACCTTGAGCCACACGCCCGCCCCCGTCACCCCGTCCGCCACCTTGCGCACGACCGACTCGTCCACGCCGTCGCCCAGCGCGTCGAAGACATGCCGCGACACCTGCACGACCTGCCCCACGTCGACGGTGAACCCCCACGGCTCACGCTCCGGCGGCGCGGCCCCGCGGGACACGACCCAGCCGTCCACCCATGCCCGTACGACTCCGTCCATGACATCTCCCCGAGGTGCGGTAATGACCAATAGCCGTATTCGACTATTACCGAATCCAGGATAGGCGGCGGAGCGCCGACTCCGGCAGCCGTGATCGCCCACAGCGAACAGAAAGGCGGTCGGGGAACATTCGAAAGCCCCCGTGCATTGAGTCGGCATAGCTCAACTTGACTGCCAAAGGGGAGATCATGGCTTCGACGTCCACACCGCTCACCCTGCCCGTGCTGCCGCTCGACGACGAGGTCGTGCTGCCCGGAATGGTGGTTCCGCTGGACCTCAACGACGCCGACGTACGCGCCGCGGTGGAGGCCGCCCAGGCCGCCGCCCGCTCGGAACCCGGGAAGCCCAGGGTTCTGCTGGTGCCACGCATCGACGGGACGTACGCGAGCACCGGTGTGCTCGGCACCGTGGAGCAGGTCGGCCGGCTCGCCGACGGTGACCCGGGCGCGCTGATCCGCGGCCGCGGCCGCGTGAAGATCGGCGCCGGGACCACCGGACCGGGCGCGGCGCTGTGGGTCGAGGGGACCACGGTCGAGCAGACGGTCCCCGAACCGCTGCCCGGCCATGTCGCCGAACTCGTCAAGGAATACAAGGCCCTCGCCACCGCCTGGCTGCGCAAGCGCGGCGCCTGGCAGGTCGTCGACCGCGTCCAGGCCATCGACGACGTCTCCGCGCTCGCCGACAACTCCGGCTACTCGCCCTTCCTCAGCACCGAGCAGAAGGTCGAACTCCTGGAGACCGCCGACCCGGTCGCCCGCCTCAAGCTCGCCACCGGCCAGCTCCGCGAGCACCTCGCCGAGCAGGACGTCGCCGAGACCATCGCCAAGGACGTCCAGGAGGGCGTCGACAAGCAGCAGCGCGAGTTCCTGCTCCGCCGCCAGCTGGAAGCCGTACGCAAGGAACTGCGGGAGCTCAACGGCGAGCAGGACGGCGAGGAGTCCGACGACTACCGCGCGCGCGTGGAGGCCGCCGATCTGCCCGAGAAGGTCCGCGAGGCCGCGCTCAAGGAGGTCGACAAGCTGGAGCGGTCCTCCGACCAGTCACCCGAGGGCTCCTGGATCCGCACCTGGCTGGACACCGTCCTCGAACTGCCGTGGAACGAGCGGACCGAGGACGCGTACGACATCCAGGGCGCCAAGGCGATCCTCGACGCCGAGCACGCCGGTCTGGAGGACGTGAAGGAGCGGATCACCGAGTACCTGGCGGTGCGCAAGCGACGCGGCGAGCGGGGCCTCGGAGTCGTGGGCGGCCGGCGCGGCGGTGCCGTGCTCGCCCTGGTGGGGCCTCCCGGTGTCGGCAAGACGAGCCTCGGCGAGAGCGTCGCGCACGCCATGGGCCGCAAGTTCGTCCGCGTCGCCCTCGGCGGTGTGCGCGACGAGGCGGAGATCCGCGGACACCGCCGTACGTACGTCGGCGCGCTGCCCGGCCGGATCGTGCGGGCGATCAAGGAGGCCGGGTCGATGAACCCGGTGGTCCTGCTCGACGAGATCGACAAGGTGGGCTCCGACTACCGGGGCGACCCGGCGGCCGCCCTCCTGGAGGTCCTGGACCCGGCGCAGAACCACACCTTCCGCGACCACTACCTGGAGGTCGAACTCGACCTGTCCGACGTGGTGTTCCTGGCGACGGCGAACGTCCTGGAGGCCATCCCGGAGGCGCTGCTCGACCGTATGGAGCTGGTCCGGCTCGACGGCTACACCGAGGACGAGAAGATCGTCATCGCGCGGGACCACCTGCTCCCGCGCCAGCTGGAGCGGGCGGGCCTGGTGAAGGACGAGGTCGTCATCGACGAGAGCGCCCTGCGCAAGCTCGCCGGCGAGTACACGCGCGAGGCGGGCGTCCGCACCCTGGAGCGGTCCGTGGCACGGCTGCTGCGCAAGGTGGCGGCCCAGCACGAACTCGGCGAGCGGGAACTGCCGTTCACCGTGACGGACGCGGACCTGCGCGCCCTGATCGGCCGGCCGCACCACGTGCCCGAGTCGGCCCAGGACCCGGCGGAACGCCGTACGGCGGTCCCCGGTGTCGCCACCGGACTCGCGGTCACCGGAGCGGGCGGGGACGTCCTGTTCGTGGAGGCCTCGCTGGCCGACCCGGAGACGGGCGCGGCGGGACTCACGCTGACCGGCCAGCTGGGTGACGTGATGAAGGAGTCGGCGCAGATCGCGCTCTCCTTCCTGCGCTCGCGCGGCGCCGAGCTCGAACTGCCGGTGGGTGATCTGAAGGACCGGGGCGTGCACATCCACTTCCCGGCGGGCGCGGTCCCGAAGGACGGCCCGAGCGCGGGCGTCACCATGACGACGGCACTGGCCTCGCTGCTCTCCGGCCGCCAGGTCCGCACGGACGTGGCGATGACGGGCGAGGTCTCGCTGACCGGCCGGGTCCTCCCGATCGGCGGCGTGAAGCAGAAGCTGCTCGCCGCGCACCGCGCCGGGGTGAGCACCGTCATCATCCCCAAGCGCAACGAGGCCGACCTGGACGACGTCCCGGCGGAGGTGCTGGACAAGCTCGACGTCCACGCCGTCACCGATGTCCGCCAGGTCCTGGAGCTGGCGCTGTCCCCGGCCGTGAACGGGGCCGCGTCGGAGGTTCCGGTGGCGGCGTGACGGACGCGACCGGATGAAGGCAGGGCCCGGGTTCTCGTGAGGGAGGCCCGGGCCTTCGCCGTACGCGGGAGGGTCAGCCGTTGGCGAGTGCCTGGACGCGGTCCAGGGCGCCGTTGAACCGGTCGTGATCGCCGACCGTCGGCCCGGACGAGGTGTACTGCCACATCGTGTAGGTGCTCCAGCCGGCCGGGAGCGTCCCCACGGTGGAGGCGTACCGGGCGATCCACAGCGGGTTGGCGGAGGCGAAGCCGCCGTAGTTGCCGGTGCACTGGGTCCACCAGCTGGTGGCCGTGTAGATGACGGCGTTGCGGCCGGTGCGCGCCTTGTACTGGTTCAGGAAGTCACGGATCCAGGTGGCCATCGCGCTCTGGGTCTTGCCGAAGCAGGCGTCGCCGTACGGGTTCCACTCGATGTCGAGGGCGCCGGGCAGCGTCCTGCCGTCCTGGGACCAGCCGCCGCCGTGGTCGACGAAGTAGTTCGCCTGCGTTGCGCCGCTCGTGGTGTCCGGGGTGGCGAAGTGGTAGGCACCGCGGATCATGCCGACGCCGTAGGAGCCGGTGTACTGCTGGCTGAAGTACGGATTCGTGTAGTACGTCCCCTCGCTCGCCTTGGTGTACGCCCACCTGACCCCGCTGTTCCACAGGGTCGTCCAGGCGACGTTGCCCTGGTAGCTGGCGACGTCGACGCCCTCGGTCTGGGCGGCGCGGGTGTCGGCGGGAAGGCCGCCCTGGCCGTCGTGCGCCACGACGCCCATGCCCATGTGGGCGGAGCCGCGGGCGGGGACGGCGGAGGCCTCGGGGGCTTCGGCGGCCGGGGCGGGGACGGCGTACAGCAGGGAGGACGCGGCGAGCAGGAGTCCGACGAGGAAGAGGCGCCGGGCGGATATCGGTCCGGGTCTGTGCACGGGCATGGCGTGCCTCCGAGGGCTCGGTGATGCTCGGTGGGGGAAACGCGAGGAGCACGGGCACGCCGGCCGGCGTGATGACTGCTGGCGTGAGCATGCCAGTAGCTGTCTGGCAGAGACGCTACGTACGGGGGCGACGGGGTGGGAAGGGGGACTGGAGGCTGCCGTTGGTCTAGCCCTGCGAAATACTTACGGAGCTGCGGCTATGGCGCAATTTGGCGGAAACTTTCAGGACCGGGAAAACCAGGGCAGGGGCTGACGTGCACGAAGACGGAAACGGCGACGGAGCTCGGGGCGGAGCCGACGTGTCGCCGAGCGGTGTGGACCGGCCCGGATTCCTGGCGCTCGAACGCGAGTTGACCGTGCTGCTCCGGCGCGCCCGGGCCAACCAGGGCGAGATGGCCCGCGAGGTCCACCCCGACCTGGAGTCGGCGGCGTACGGCCTGCTCGTCCGTCTGGATGAATGCGGCCGCCAGCGCGCCACCGAACTGGCCGGCTACATCGGCGTCGGCAAGGCCACCATGTCCCGCCAGCTGCGCGCCCTGGAGGAGCTCGGCCTGATCGCCCGCGAACCCGACCCGGCGGACGGCCGCGCCTGGCTGGTCGACCTCACCGAGGAGGGCCGCTCCAGGGTGCAGCGGGTCCGCGACGCCCGACGTGCGCGGTACGCGGGACGACTGGCCCACTGGGACACGGGGGAGGTCACGGAACTGGCGCGGCTGCTGCACCAGCTGAACCGGGGGATGGAGAAGTAGACCGGCGCGCCTCACGGCCCGGCGCCGAGTGCCTTACAACTCGGTCGCCTCACGGCCCGGTCGCCTCGCAGCCCGGCCGCCTCACAACTCGGGCGCCGCACAACCCGGCTGCCTCACAACTCGGCGTACACCACCGTCGCGTCGTCATGCGTCTTGCTCCGCCGCAGAAACGCCCGCGCCTGCGCGTCCCCCCGCTCCAGCTCCCGCACGCGGTCGACCAGTGCCTGCGCCCCCTGCTTCCGTACGAAGGTGAAGCAGTCCCCCCAGCCGCCCTCCCGGAACTTCTCCACCCACCGGGTCGCCCCGTCGGTCAGGGCCACCAGGGTGCGTACCGACGACCGGGGCAGCACCCCCGTCACCGCCCGCCCGGCCACCGAAGGATCCGCGGCGGCCGTGAAGAAGCCGCCCTCCTTGTTGCGCAGGTCGGCGTCGATCAGGGCGTCCGTGGTCAGGGAGGCGCGGGGGAGGAGGGAGAGGCGGTCGTCCAGGACGGCCGAGACCGTGCCGTCCGGGGACTCCACCAGCAGCGCCGAGTCCGACAGGACCAGGTACTCCACCGCTGATGGGGACCACCGCGCCATCACGACCGTCGCCTGCGGTGTGCGCGGGTGAGAAAGGTCACAGCCCTGCCCGTGGGCCTCGGCCGTGCGGGCGATCGCCCGGGACAGCGCCTCGGCCAGCGGAACATCCGGGAGGGAAACGGCCAGTTCGGTCAGTGCCCCGCCGAGACGCGCGGTGAACCAGGGGACGGAATGCGGACAGCCCGTCGGGCCGTCGGGCGGGGTGACCCCGTCGAGGACGACCAGTGCGCCGCCCCGGCCGGACGCGGGTAGAGCGACGCTCGCGAAGTCCTCGTTGGGGCGGTTCGGATCACCGGATTCCGAGACAAGTTCCGTACGCATCCGGCCAGTCTGCATGACCCCTTCACAAGGTTCACCAAAGCCCGGCAACGGTCGCGGAATTGACGCACTCGCGCAGGTCAGGCGCCAGGTTTGGGGTGGAATGGTTCACTCCGGGCACGCGTGGTGGCGAATCCTGCCACCGGTCCCCGTCGGCGTCCAACCGGCTTGCCGGGCACGGCCGATGCCCGTGCCCGAGGAACTTGCCCGCCAACTCCCCTCCGGGGTTCACTCCTTCGGGTGGCGGCTCAGGCGATGCGCGGCCACCGCCCACCGGCGCTGGGAGGGTCGGGAATCGTACCCCGGTGTGTACACCAGTTGACGGAGCGTCACCCCGGGCCCATGGGTATCACGAGTTCAGGAATGCGAGCAGCGGTGCAGAAGACGCGGCCTCGTCGCACAGGCAAGCAGACGGCCTCCGGCAACGACGCGGAGCGCTCAGCCGCCCCGCAGGGGCCCGCCGTGCCAGAGACCCCCGTCGGCAAGGGCCGCCCCACCCACGTCCGGACCCGGCTGATCATCGCCGCCGCCGTCGTGGCCGCCGCCGTCGCCGGAGCCGGCGCCCCCTCTCTCGTCACCTCCTCCGGGGAACTCCACGACTCCCAGGACCTGGTGACCCTGGCCGAGCAGACCCAGGACGCCCTCGCCCTCGCCCACTCGCTCGCCGACGAACGCGACGAGGTCACCTCCTACATCGCGGCCGGCCGCCCCAAGTCGAAGGCCCCGGGCGAGCAGTCCAGCGCCCGCGTCGACCGCCAGGTGGAGGAACTGCGCGCCGAGACCGACGTGTCCGCGACCCTGCGCGCCGACCTCGACGACATCGCCGCCGTACGGCGGGCCGCGCTCACCGGCCGCAGCAGCGCCCTCGACGCGCACAACGCCTACTCCGCCGCCATCACCGAACTCCACCGGCTCGCCGAGGAGCTGGCCGAGCGGATGCCGCCCCGCGCGGGCTCCGGCGCCTACTCCCTCGCCGAGCTGGACTCCGCCGTACAACAGGCCGCCGCCGCCCGCGGGCTGCTGCTCGCGGCCCTCAGCGTGCCGACATCGACCGAGAGCGACTACGACCCGATCACCGGCCTGACGAGCACCAAGAGGGTCTCCACGGCCGCCGACGCCAAGCAGCGCGACGCGCTCAGCGCCGCCGCCCAGCAGGCCCGGCTGCGCTCCGACGCGGCTCTCGCCGACTTCCAGGGCTCCGCGCCCGACGCCGCCAAGGCGCGCTACGACTCCACGGTCGCGGGACCCGAGGTCAACTCCGCCGACAAGTACCTCGCCGCCCTCACCGACCAGCCCACGCTCTCCAACGGTGAACTCTCCACCAGCGCCACCAAGCTCGACGCGGCCCTCTCCGCCCGCGTCGACCTCATGCGCGGCGCCGAGTCCGCTCTCTTCGAGCGCCGGGTCAAGGCGCTCGCCCAGCTGCGCGACGACGACGTCACCACGCTGGAGCTGCGCGTCGCGATCCTCGGCGCGCTGATGCTGCTGGCCGTCGGCATCGCCACCGCGATGGCCCGCACCCTCACCCGTCCGCTCTCCGTCCTGCGCCGCGGCTCCGCCCGGCTCGCCGAGGCCGAGGACCCCAGCACCGAGGAAGCGGTCGCCTTCACCGGCCGCAACGACGAGTTCGCCCAGGTCGTCCGCTCCGTCAACGCCCTGCACGCACACGCCCTCACCCTCGCCGAGCGGGTCACCACCCTGGAGGCCGACCGCAAGCACCTGGTCGGCCAGCGGCAGAAGATGGCCGACGCCCGCGAGCAGCTCAAGGGCGAACTCGCCGAGTCCGCCGCCCAGTTGGGGCGACTGCGCGGCACCATCGGCGCCACCTTCGTCAACCTCGCGCTGCGCACCCTCGGCCTCGTCGAGCGCCAACTCGCCGTCATCGAGGGCATGGAGGAGCGCGAGCAGGACCCCGAGCGGCTCGCCACCCTCTTCAAGCTGGACCACTTCGCCACGGTCATGCGCCGGCACAGCGAGAACCTCCTCGTCCTCGCCGGCACCGAGCACGTCCAGCAGAGCGCGGTCCCGGTCCCGCTCGTCGACGTGGTCCGTGCGGCGGTCAGCGAGATCGAGCGCTACGAGCGCGTCCGCATCGCCGCGCTCCCACCGCACGCACACCTCGTGGGCTTCGCCGCGGACGACCTCTCCCACCTGCTCGCCGAACTCATGGAGAACGCCACCTCGTTCTCCCCGCCCGACCTGCCCGTCGAGGTCTCCGGCTGGCTCCTGGAGAGCGGCGAGGTCATGCTCTCCGTCCAGGACGAGGGCATCGGCATGACCGCCGAGCGGATGGGAACCCTCAACTCCCGGCTCGCCGAGTTCGATCCCGAGGACGCGTACGAGACGTACGACGAGGGCGACGAGGGTCTCGGTCTCGGCCTGTACGTCGTGGCCCGCCTCGCCCACCGGCACGGCGTCCGGGTGCAGTTGCGCGAGCAGAAACAGGGAGGTGTCGCCGTGGTCGTCGTCCTCCCGAAGACGCTGCTCACCGCCGCCCCCACGGCCGCCGTACCGACCTCCGAGGGCCCGCCGGCCGGCCTCGGCCACTCCTTCCACCTCCCGGGCGTGGACGCCGAGGTCAACTCCAATGTCCTGACCGGGCGTTCGGCGGGCGGCGACCCTCTGGTGGCGCTGGCCGAGAAGGCCGTACGACACGCCGAGGAGAGCCCGGAAGCGGCTCCGGAGGAGATCCCGGCGCAACACTCGGTACCGGAGACTCCCGCCGAGACGACGATGGAGCTTCTGGCGCCGGTGACACCGGAGCCGACACCCACCGAACCCGCGGCCGCCGACGGCGAGTCCGCCCCATCCGAGGAACACACCCGCGCCGACGACGAGGACCGGCTCACCGACAAGGGCCTCCCCAAGCGCACCCCGAGAGTCACGGCACCCACCACCCCCGTCCCCCGCCGGCGCAATGCCTCGGTGGACGCGGAAGCGCTCCGCAAGAGGCTCGGCGGCTTCCGTCGGGGGGCGGAGGCCGGCTATCGCGATGTCGAGGCGGAGATCAAGGAACAGACCGGCGAGACCAGACTGCCGGCCGCAGACAGCACCGCATCCGAAGAAGTCACGGGGGGCACAGCCGAGGAGGCAAGCAGTTGACCGCGCCCAGTACCTTCGGACTGAGTCGTGAGGCCCGCAATCTCCACTTCCTGCTGACCAATCTCGTCGAGGAGGTACCGGGCGTCCAGTCCGTGGCGGTCGTCTCCTCCGACGGCCTGCTCCTGCTCTCCTCCGACGCCGAGCGGAACGCGGAAGCACGCGAGGCGCGCGCCGGGAAGCCCTCGGGCCCCCGCGGCTCCTCCGCGGACCTCGCGACCATCATCTCCGGCATCGGCAGCCTCACCCTCGGCACCGCCAAGCTGATGGACTTCGGCACGACCAAGCACACCATGGTCGCGATGGACGAGGGCAGCCTGTTCGTGATGTCGATCAGCGACGGCTCGCTGCTCGGTGTGCACGGCTCCGCGGACTGCGACATGAGCGTGGTGGCCTA
>Ga0307508_10003198_pt1 | contig 16745 bp, 15 predicted proteins | sample 9_EM_MG_FD_203089 | JGI IMG/M metagenome (GOLD analysis project Ga0307508, IMG submission 203089) | Populus trichocarpa ectomycorrhiza microbial communities from riparian zone in the Pacific Northwest, United States - 9_EM | ecosystem: Host-associated > Plants > Roots > Unclassified | place...
CAGTCCGGTGGAGTCCACCGGACTGGGCAAACTGGACTGTGGTCTAGTTAAGTCCAGTATCCTATTTTGACAAGGAAATTTTAGCAGAAGTCCGGTTCAGTCCGGTGGACTCCACCAGACTCCACTGGACTCATTGCAAATTTAGCACAAATTTGGGGGAGTCTGGTCCAGTCTGGTCCAGTCTGCCTGACTCCAACTGGACTATGTGGGGGACAGAAAAGTATTGGAGAATGCGACAAAGCTCGTAGTCAGTCGAGGTAGAGTTGAGACGACAGAGGAACAGGGCGTCAATTGCGTTGGTGACAGTGAGATGCCAAGGAACAGAAGCCAATGACGAGGGTAACACCAGTGAGAACAAATTGCCACCTTTCATCCAATGGAGAAACTGGAAACGAGTTGTTCCCAGAATACAAATACGATTTCCAACAGCAAGGTCGTACAACTCACTTGGTGGCATAGAACCACTCCTGAAGCTATGCACAACAAACTCCCAACAATATTGCATTACTGTAGATTTTTTGAATTCAGAATCAAGAGACTTCATGCCTACTGTAGTGGCAAAGTGATGGAGTTGATCAGCAGCTAAGTTGATAGGAGAAGGGTGTTTGGTTGGTACAGGAAGTGGGGGGATGAAACCAAAAAATTCATGGAGTGTCTGCATGGCTGGATAGTTCTCGACTTCGTAGGTATGAGAGTGGGTAATTGCATAGAAAATAGAAATCCATTGTCCCACAACTTCATTGGCTATGTTAGTTGTTACAGCTGACAACTTGGTTGAAGGAGCCTTGACAATGGGTGGACTACTTCGAGCCTCAGGTCTATCTGGTGCATCATAGAGGAAATTGTAACCGTCATCATCATTGTCATTGTCATTGTCATCATCATTGTCATTGTCATTGTCATCATCATTGTCATTGTCATTGTCATCCTCATCATCTTTATTATCATCATCATCATCATCATCGTCGCCATCCCATTGCTGTTGTTGTAATTCTTTGGCTGTGAGATCAACAAAATCTTCTCCACAGTCCCATTCGTTATAGTAGGAATCATAAATCTTCTGACTGGCCCCAAAACTCTGAAGTGTGGTGGAATTGTCTGAATGCCTGACCAATTGTCGGAAGTATCCACCATCCTCATCTTTTTTTTCCCAAACAAAGACTTTTGTATTGACTGTTGGGGGATTCCGGTTTTGCTCAACTCGAGCCTGCTGCGCAGATTGCGTTTCGCATCAGGTAAGGATGGCAATTGCCTTGTCTCTTTTTTCAAAAAAGGCAACCCAAGGAAACTCTGAGTTATCGTCCATCCTGTCTTCACGTGCCTTCTTGAGCGCAATGCTTTTTGTGAGAAAAGTAGTGGCTAATTGGAGCTGGTCGGGCAATGGTGCAAGCCGGGATAGAGATGGGTCTGTCTTTGCAGCTCGTGCCTCAGACAGACCCCAGCAGTACCAAACGGGAACATCATATTTATATAAGAAGTCAATAGAATACTGTGTGGAATTGACATGCATGATATCGAGAAAGATTCCGACTCTCTGCGAAAAGGTGTTGAAACTGGAAGATGATGTCCGGATGCCAGAGAGCAAGACTTCGTTGTGATTTTTGCTGAAAACTTGAAACCACTTAGGAAGAGTATCAGAATGAGGGCCATCTCTGTCAATCTCAAGTGTAGCAGCTATGATATAGGATAATGTGCCCATGTAGACAGAATAACATCCTCGAGTATGTTTGACTTGCCTCCGATAATTGCTGGCATACTTGTAGAAGCCACTACATGTTAACGCCGTCACCATAATTGGTTGAACCTTTGGAATGCCATAATATTTGCTGAAGACGTTGATGAAATGCTGCAGATCTTCTTCGATTTTTTTCCACCGAAGGGTTGTAGGTATTCCCATTGTGTACCCTGATCTCGTATGCTTGACGTGAACATCAAGTAGCTCTTGAAATGGTACTCCAGTGAATTTTGGGTTCATGGGGAGGAAAGCGAGGTAGGCCGTCCCAGGAGACCACTAAAAGGGTTGATAGAGGTCAGAAACGTCAACTGTATCGGTGTTGTGCAGGTATGTACATTGTTCTGGCCAAGGAGGAAGTGTTACAGTACAATTGCAGTTTGGAGAATAAACAATGGCACCATTAATGACGGACGCCCTGCCTGCAGAGAAATCAAGCTGTTTTCCAATTTCTTGACGCAAAATTGCCCAGAAAAAATTGTATGGCAGAGACATTGATGGGAAGAGTTCTGCAAGGTTAAGGATATGAGTTCAACGTCTCAAGGGAGACCCAAGAGAGATTGGAAATTTTGACAAGACCCTCTGTGTGTTGGATGACCCAACGCAGGAGGTAAACTTGGTAAAGCAAAGAAACAAACTTGTAAGCTCACTCCAAGTCGCTGACGCGTCTTCTCAGTGGGCACAGCCACACGCTGTGATGGACAATGTCATGTCACGCCATAAGTAATACTGGTACGCGACACTTCATATGACTCTTGGATTGTCAGCCCCAGTTTCTATACAAAATCTGTGATCCACAGGGGGAAATGGTTAACCTTGAATACCTTGATTTTTGACTGCTTGCACCCAGTTTCGATGGTGCCTGTCACTGCCTAATTTGCCCCCTCAAACATGACTTCTTGCATCTCAACGCCTAGAGACTCTTTCGAAATAGTGCTGCTTTACGACATTGGGCGACCTTCCAGCTCACCCTAGCATGTTCTGGAGCTTGTTCGATTTGATCCATTGCACAGTGCGGTCCATATCCCCTCCCTTGTGGTCTTCCAGGGGATGAGGGTCTATTACCGTCCGTAATGCGATGCCGTGGATGGCCCTTTCCATCACTGCATTGATCCAGGGGTTTGAGCTCCCCTTTGACCTTTATGCAGCTTGAAATCCATGCTTTCAAGCGACTGCAGCACCTCTACCATCCAGCTGCCATTGTCTGAAATCGTGGGGGCTCTGTCGGTTCAGCTACCTGAACCTGTCGACGGCACCTCTCCAACCATCGAACATGGGTTGTGCAACATGTTGTGCACGACTGGACACATCTGAACACGGGTATCCTTCAACATCGTCAATCACCTCTGCCACCATAATGTAGGGCCGTGTCCGGCCGTGTCCTACCCGTCTCTGAACCGTTGGGATCTTGGACTTGGAGGGGACAGCACGGGTCCAGTCTCCCAAACACCCGTCGTTGGGACAGCCTGACCCATACACGGCATGGTTAACAGCCCTAGATCGGACTGTGGTTGCCTTGACCAGCAAGAAATATTTTCTAGGCGGTAAGTACAAAGCCCTGCTTTTTGTCCAGAATTTGCTGACATGTCTGCGTGTCATCGAGAGATCGCGATTGCCTCCTCACAAATTTCAATATGAAGGCATTTCGGGCAAGATTATTGCCCAGATTTTGCATTTCGAAGGCACTTCGGCGTTGTAGACTCCCAATGTCTTTAGTTTACTACAAAAACCAATGTAGATAAACATTATACCACTTTGACATCGCAGCGCAGTGTTTTAGTATGCATAATTGGAGTTCATTTATTTTGTTTGCTTTTATAAAACATGAACAAAATAATCTGTGTTACAAACAATGGATGAAAGAAAAAATGTATCAAAGATGAAGGTGGGTTCCAATATGCTAATCCACAAGTGACATTAATCACCTGCTACGCTTGGAAAGAGGTTCACCTTCATTCCGAGAAGGTTCACAAGTCTCGACCAGAGATGACTGCTTTCGTCCAACCTTAACTTCACATTTGATTGATGGCTTCTTGACGACATCTTGCACACGAGATAATACTGAAATCATATTCTTGTAGCTGAGAGAGTTTGGTGGACAGGTGTGAACATCAATTGAACCAGAAAAGGCAGAAAGAATCAATTCCTGAAGGAAAGGAGCAAAGTCCTGCCAGTATTCTGTAATATCTGGCAAGATATGGTCCCTTGCCCACAACATATGGATCATCTTCTTGTGCGCGATATCTTGAAGGGATTGATCTTCAAATCATGCACAAATATCTTGGCTACCCTTCCTACAGATCAAGTCGGGTCCATCGGTGAAGGTGCAGATGTAGATGATAACATAAAGAATAGATTCCATATCGTGGCGAGGGTGGTGATTTGCACCAGATTTTTCCAGTATTTCAATGGCCATGAATGGTGGAGTGCCCTAATTACATAGTTAATCAACCATATAAAAGAAGTTTTTCAGGCTCACTGTTCAAAGGCTTGTAGCAGTGGTATCTATGGCATTAAATGTAGTGGCAGATTTAAAATCAGGTTCATTGACAACAATGAATTCAGCATAATCATAATCAATGAGGAGTCCAAAGGTTTTGTTGGATTTGCTTCAGTTGAGCAAAATGTCATTCAAGCTGATGTCACGATGAAGGATTCCTAACCTATTATACAGATAGGAATGGGCTGCAAAACCATGAGCTATATCCTTGTTCAAAACAACAAACCCACCATGAAGAACATCAATAATAGCACCGATAAACCCCTTTTTCATCCTGAATTTTGTGAGAACATCACCAACCGGCCCACATACAAAGCGGTGGTGAAGACAATGTCTCCCACCCCCGCCTACCCAATCTCTATAGGAGCCAGTGTCGTCGTGAATATCGGTCTTTAATTCGCCCCCGCATATTAGCAATGGAAGGGAATCCTTGATTGTATCGGGAATATCGGAAGTTCATATCACATTGAGAAACTTTTGCTCGGATTCAAGGCGATCTTTCTGGAACCAGGCATCTTTTAATATGAGATGCCTTCTGCCATGTTTCACAATCCAGACCCGAGTGCCTCGACCAACTAGGGAGTCAAGAGAGTAGACCAACTTTTTGACTTTGAACTGGATGTTGTCCACCGTAATTGCTTGAATCTTGCCAGTGAGGCTATGGACCTCGAAATTGGGGTCAAACCCAATGTCCACCTCGGACCCAAACATAAGAATGGCAAGCATTTTGAGGAGTATTAATGCAGCATCATACCCACTATCTGGCAGAAGACATATTTCTGGCATCCAGAGCAGCCCTTCACAGTCTGCAAATGTCAAGGACAACTCCCCAGCACCATTAAAAGAAAGTGAGATTGTGAGCCGTCGGGCGGGTTGACACTGGAAACAGAGGAAGGATTTGTTGAGAACAGTATCAAAAATCCGGGGAGGAGTTTCTTGTTGTGAAGTAACCTTGGCGAAGGCTCGTATTAAAGCCCAATCGGTGACAATCCCATGGTCATTGATACATTTGAGATAGTTGGTGTCGAGGAGTACAAGGTCGGGTTTACACTTGGTGGAGGAACCAACAGGCGGCATATTGCATGTATGGTGTGACCAGACCCGTCAAACTGCTTTGCTGGTTGCAGTGCTCATCGCCTTTGTGAGGTGGTTCATCCAAATACGAAACTTCTCCTCTATAAACTCTTTTGGAGGGTCACGGAATTTGTTTCTACTCCAAACTCCAGATATGTTTTGTCCATTTTCATTGATCCACTTGTCTTTCAACTTTTCAAGAAATTCATCATCGACAGGAAATGGTAGCTTTGTCGATGGAAAGAGATGGTCGACAATTGAAGCAGCAACTTTCCGTTCATTGCCATCGGCAAGCTCTCTGCAGAGTAAACACTTGAGGCGATCAGCTGTAAGTTCTTGGCCGGGGAGTTGGTTTACATATAAACGCAACACGATGCGCAACACAAGATGCGACATATTCTTTGTGGACTGGTCCTTTGTGGCTTTCTTATTGTCCTGATACATTTCAGTGGCTATAAGCCATGTGTGCTGATCCACTGGGACAAGAGGACTGATCTTCGAGTTTTGAGGCTGCCTTGGGTGATGTGACATGTCGTGGTGTAAATCTGAGTCATAAAACGAATCGAAATGACAGAAGCAGGTGCGGTCAAGAAAGGTGTCACAGATCCTTTGCATAATTGAGAATTAGAAATATAAGACAGGTTGAAAGATTCAAGGTTGAAACACTTGATGAAGATTGAAACACTCGTATTGTATGTGGGTGATTATGTAATCTGTATCTGGAAATGTACTTGCCGATGTTCATAACTTCATTGAATCAATTTGACCTTCAAGTACTTAAGTGCCATCATATCTGCAAATAGCTTTAACAGTGTCCTCCAGATTATAGCTCGACCTGGTCGAGCAGCCTCGCCCTCCTTGGGTATAAGTTGATCAGAGTTGATCGCACAGCAGTGGGTCCTGAAACTGATCTCCTCCTGTCACGTCGTCCCTGCAACAGTTCTTTCCCGCAGCTGGTCCCCTCTCTCAGGGCCAGGAGATGATCAAGGCATTACAAAATGAGATTGCTGAGTTGAAGATGGATAACAAGATGAAAAACGCGCAGCATGACACCCTTTTGTAATGTCCAAGTCGCAATTCCTAGTACCTACACATAAACTAATCTAATTTTTTAGTACTGCTTATAATGCCCTGCTTAGACATATTTCAACTGCTGCGAGTGTCAACTCAGGAGCCCTCCAAGCAACCAACTATCCCAAGGCGAAGTTTTGAAACAAGAACAACTGGACTGAATTTTGTAAGATCAGTAAGCAAGCAGAGGTTGCTGACCTACCAGAGCCACTTGGGCATCTCGGGGTATCAATGTAGCAATGTAATATGTTGAAGACCAAGATGGCAACATTGTGGATGGTTTCTCAGCAGCCATGATGCAAAGTCTCGCTTGGGCAATCTGGGTTGAACTGGAAATCAGTGATGCAGCACCATTAATGTGGGAACAAGCAGATGCAGAGACCAGGAAGGGATATTACTGGGCAATGGCTGTGGGCTTTTTCGAGCTTAGACTTTGCGACTTGAACTGGAAGGCAGAACAGATTGCCACTGAGCACTACTCTGGATGGTTTTTGAAATAGTGTTTGCATATTCAAGTCTGTTCACTGGCGCTGGATGGTAAACATGTTCACAACGAATCAATGAAGGCAGGTGCAGTGAAGAGGTTAAGGTTTAAAGTCCCAGTAAGTAATATTCTGCTCTTTCTGAAGTGTACTCAAACATACATAGGGTGTGGAGTCTCAGCCTCTTGTTGGCACCTCAGATCTTGCTATAGTTTCTATGAACAATCTTCCTGAATCCACTGTTAAAAAACCCTTGAAGATGTGACCTTTGGGAACGTTCACTGCAAGGTAGTGTTGTTTCTTTAAATCCCAAAATTTCTTTACTAATGTTTGAGTTAATATAGAAACCTATGCTCTCAAGATTGGTGCTGCAACCATTCTGGAGGAACTACTGCAGAATTCAAAAACTATCTTGACAGCCATAGTAGCTAGATTCATGTATCATATGTAGGCAGTAAGCAGGTGATCATAATGCATCCAGACAGCTTATGGGCTGGTAGCCAACTGGCAATGGCTGTACAAGCTATCAAGAGATGAGTGGGGCTTGTCTTGACAGTGATTGGAGTTTTAAATAGAACAACATGTGACTTTTTGTTTGCTTATTTTACATGCTAGAACCTCAAAACTTTGATTTTCTGGCCTCAAATAAAAACAATAATAAATAATGATGCTTGCCAGTGTGCTATATTTAGAAGCTCTATGTTGTTTTGCATTATAAGCTCCTTTATCTAAATAAGACAAGCAATTAAAAATGTTTTTAAGTCCAATTGTCTATTAATAAAAGCAGCAAATCATATGATTTAACCTGATCTGAAAAGTCCTGATATGGGGCTATCCACTGGCAAAAAGTGTTCTATCATCAGTTCTGAAAATGTATTTTGCATTTTTCTTGCTATTTATATCATCTAATCACATGATTTTACCAGAATATCAGAGAGCCCCCAATACAGGGCTATCAAATTGGGAGAAAAATTCCTTTTTTGGAAATACTGCCAACTGAGAGTGACTACCTACATATTCGGTAGCCTGCATGCTAGTTGGTGCCAGTTGGTAGTCCTGCTGTACAAGCCACTAACAGCCTGTAGGGTCACAGCCAGTTGGCTGCCAGTCCATTGGCTGCCTAGATGCATCATGATCACCTTCTTACTGGCCAGTCTGATACATGAGGGTAGCCACTACAAGTGATTTTGATCAGCTACCAACAAATTGACTCAAGATACAGGCTCCTACCCAGCCGTCGTTTCGGGGACGAAAAGTTAAAAAGATTTTTGAAAGAGATTTATTTTATGATTACCAATCCATCATTTTCTTCTTAATCCAGCCAAACTTTAACTTTTCGTACCCCTCCACGATGGCTGGCACTTTACAAATGTAAACAATCAGCCACCAGCACCCGTCGGTCTGCATTCGGTAATTCTACGGCTTCCGTAAATTTAATGTAAATCAATATATCTGTGGCAGTGCCAAAGTTCCTCAGTGTCCGAGTCTGTACATCGGACTTGGATCCTTTCGCATCGTGACTTGGACGAAAAGGCGGATGCGTGACACTTCACCCTCGCAAACACTACTCATTAGTCAAATACGGGACAAAGTTGAAGAATGCTTCGGCTATCGCCCCTGCTTATGGCAAATCCGTGTCGTGCGAGCCCAGTCCAAGGTAGTTTGGAAGGCCCAGGAGGGTTCCATTAATGCATTTTAGCACTGCAGCATTGTTACATCCCTATCACTACCAAATCGGGATTATTATTACAGGACATCCAGGAATGGAAGTGGCCACGGAGCCTTAGCCGACAGTGGCTGATTGTTGTTACACTTGTAAAAAGCCAGCTGTCGTATGGGGGTTCAAAAAATAAGAGTTGTGGTCTTTGAAACATTACGGAGTTTAAAATAGTCGGTGATGAGCAAACACACACTGATTGGACAAGAGATATCATCTTGATTTTTTTTGAAAACCCCCTATGATAGACAGCTGGGTAGGAGCCTGAGTAAATTAGGGCTTCTAAACTTTTCATGCCTTATCTATGCTTTTCAGCAGTATGAAGACGCCGCGGAGGCAAAAAACATCAATTTCAAGTTGAAGGGCTTCTAAAGTAGTCTCTGTGCGGTACGTCTCAGTGATGCATTGAAGCATTTTAAAACATTTCTACTTTTACTACTACTACTAATGTCCAAGTCATTCTTAATCATGAACTTTTTCTTGGGTCTGAACATTGCCTTTGCGAGCGACACCACCAGAATTCATGACTAACTGAGAACTGTGACCACAGTTTGCCACCTATACCTTTAAGTTTTAAGCAGATGTCGTGTGAATGTCATGGTGTGTTTGGCCAGATCAATACATTCGTGCTCCAGCACAATGGCATGGATTGCCTCTCTCGCAATGCCGCCCCACTCCATCGCATTTTTGGTGACGTCCTGTGCTACCATGATTGGTGCAGATCTCACATTGTTGTGCGTAATTCATTGCAATTGCTCACCTTCATCTCTTTCAGCTCTTCGTCATGTCAAGCCTTTCTATCATAGGAATGTTCTCTCTCGCAAATGGTCCTTGTGAACAAATCTCTTCACAAATGAAGTCCACAACATATATTGTTTACGATTCGTCCATCTCATGCCCTGATAACATGGGGGTTGACAACATCCAGATTCGTCATTTCTCTCCCAATGTTCTGCCCAATGATATTGTTGCTCTCATTATTGAAAAAGTGGCATTCCCCTCCTCCTCACCAACATCCACCTCACAACACACACTATTGCTAACCATGCAATTCTTTAGCTTTCCTGGCGATGTCTCATCAGAGAAATATGACACAAGCTTGCCCAATTTCCTGCATCCCATCATTTTTGGCATTGGCCATATAAGCAGTGTTGGCCATTCCACAGAGTCCCCTAGGACTTTCACCATTTCCACATCATTGTACATATCTGGAACCTCTATTCCTTTGTCGATTAGGTGCGATCTGCAACTTCCGTTCTATATAACCTCATTCTCTTCTAACAATGTCGCAGATGCATTTTTGAAAACATTAAGTGATGGATGACCCCTCCCACCTTCGAGTTGCCCATCATGTCATGCATTTTCTTTATCAGAAGTGTGTTGTCTTTTTCTTCCATCAGGCAACTCTCTACGACTTTGGTCACAACTCGCAATGCACCTGTCACTGCGTCGAAAAGAAAATTCCATGCCTACCATTCCATTACAGCGAAATCAGATCTCTCCGCCTCTTCCACATCGCCAGAGCTTCCATAAGTAATATCCTCTATGGACAATTGTCTTGCTGACAAATGTTTTCAGCTCATTCTCTCCTATGCTCTCGGTTGAGCCATTGTTATCTTCTGCTATATCATCCCCAGTGATTAAGATACCTGGGTTACCATTGCCACAGGACAATCTGCCATTTCTGCACACCTCAACCTTCTCGTAAGTTTACTTTGTACTTGCATATCTTTACTAAAATAATACAAAGCATGCTTGCTATACCACAATCTTCAAGTGCAGCATTAGGTAGAGAACAGGAAGCCGCTGATGATGCAGAAAATTGAGATAAAGGAAAACACCAACAAAAGTAGTGGGCCATGATGTCTTTTTAAATCTTTAGTCCTTTTTTCGTGTACTTTAGCTGTACGGCAAATAAATGGTCTTGCTTGGGCCCTTCATTTGCTGAATACATATCAATCACAGCCAAAGTGGAATGCATACCGATCTGAAGCCCAACCAGCCTTCTTTCCCGTTGCTCATCATGTCTTTACAAATGTGGACGATTGGTCCTATCGTAACACCATCCTTAACCTGGGGTGCCAGTCGAGGGGATTGTAGTCACTGCTGTTCTATTTGTCAGCTGTCTCTTTTAATGAGAGAACATCCTGGCCTTTGTTGTGGACCAACTTGAAACAGCAATCGAAGGATCACCCCACTTCCTCCACTTCCTCCAGAATACGAAATTCTCTGTAGCACCAGCATATGCAACAACATTTAACAGTTGTTAAGGACTGACACTGGACTGCATGGGAGCTGACTTGACGACACCAGTCTTCTCACATGGACAGCTCTACACAGCATTGTCCCGAATTCAAATGCGCCAGCACAGAATGGTCTTGCTACCAGCAGATAAAGTTGATACTCCAAACATTACTTACTTTGAATTACTTACTTAGATAGATAGTATGTGTTTGCGCTCAAAACGACAACTGTAGCAAGGAACATTGACAAGGGTGAGATCATGGGAGGGTATACCCTCCTCTTAGTGTTGAGGAAGGTGGCAGGTTCAATTTATATATGCTCCGGAACATCCTTAAGAGTGACGTCATTGTCGAGCATGCTCAGGAAAACACTGCCATCCATCACAAACTCTCACAGCAAATACTGAAGGATGCTTGGAACTTATTATGGAGTCTGAAACAGTGAGGTGAATGATGTGTGAGTTGACAATACTCACCAGTAAAAGACAGGTGTGCCCCAAATTTTAGCAAGGGTATCACGCTTTGCATAATAGTGGATGCCAAAATGGGTGCCGTCAAGTTGGTGGTTTGATCATGATAGTGACGTCATTATCAAGCTTGCTCAAGAAAACACTGCTACCCATCAAAGTGTCACAGCAAATGCTGGATATGTTTGTTCTGTGATCGCTTGCAAGTTCATATTTCAAAGTCTTGTTGTGATATTGGAATCTCCTGAATATCCAAGGTACCCTGTAAGCAAAGTTCCACATCATCATTTATGCTGATTTGTTTTGGTAGTGCTGGTGTCAATGGGTCTGTGTTATTGTTCACTTTTCCATGGTTGACAGATTTTCTACTGCACAAGAGGGAAATTCTCGTTGTGAATAAGCAATTCGTTGTACATTTATTATATTTATAATCAGCTAACAGGATTAACTAAATTTCTAGCCAATGTCTGAATGTCTCTCTACATTTGAGAGCGAAATAATGAGGCCTCTTTCTCTTGAAACTGTCGACTTACATTCGGCATTAAATCTTGTGGAGTCTGAGTGCATGATGCCCACAGAAATGGCAGTCATGAACACGCAAACACACTCAAAACTCTGCCAACTGTTGACTGTGTACAAGCTGGTGGATATTCTCCATGCCATCGATCAGCCCTCCACTGTTACAAGTGGACATAATCCTAAATACTTGAGATTGCCTGGATATGGAATACCTGGGAAGAATGCAGCATGTAGTCCACGTTTGTGTTTTCTTGATGTTATATTCTCTTTTTCTGTTAGTATTGGCCCATGAAAAATTGGGTGCAGACCCTCCAATCCACCCAATCTTTTGTGATGACATGGCAAAAGTGGTGGAAAGAGCCTGTAGCTTCTGCTGTCCATCAGGATGCCCTGCCAGCCTTGGTTAAGACTAAAATGTTTCAAGATCTCCATGCCTTGTCACAGCAGTACAGTGGCACCAGGGTCCTCTTCAACATCCTACCTCCAAGGAGCTTAACATGTAAACCTTTTTCATTTGATTATTATTTTGCCTTGAACCTATTTTGCAGGTCTGGCAACAGTTTTTCTGATCTCATGCCTGATCAGCTTGATTTCGTCCATAAGCTTATGAAGGATTCTGATGCATACAAGCGCAAATTTCCACTTTATGCTGCTCTGTTCCTTTCACTCCTAGTTCTTCTGGCTAATAAGAAGCTCATGTTATGTTGCTTGAATCAAGTGGACTTGTTGAAGGTATTATCAATTTCATAACACATATATCACTTCTGCTACCAGTTTTCAAGGCCTAAGCATTAGGGAATTGCAAACCCCAACTCCTCATAAAGATAGAACTTGATATGTGGAATGCTCTCTTCATGATTGCAATGGGACAATCCTCAGCATATACAGCAGTCACATAACTTTTTGGTCACTGTTCTGTGGCAGATGCTTAATGCTGTGTCCAAGACAGATCGTGATTTTTTATGCCTGGTATATATTATTACTCAGCTGTTCTATTCTTTTTCAGGAGGCTGACTTGTAGATTGATGTAGACTCTACTGATGTCCCTCATACAATTTTGCTCTTCAATCATGATACTGAAAGGAACGTCAATGAAGACTGGCTGTTGGCACATTTGTGGCAAACATTACCTGGTACATCCGCTTCATCTGGACCAGCAAACATAGGGAAACCGCCCAGGATGATCTGGAGCCTCGTTCTGATAGGCAAATTGATGACAACACCAGGCGGTCTTCACCTGGACCACCTTCAAGTTCTCGCTTCATATCAGACTCTGTTGAGGCAGAAACACTGGGTGATAGAGGGTCAGTTCATATGGATGTTGATAGCACTTCCTGTAAGTGATTACTTGCTTATTGTGTCATTCTTGAACTGTCTTTGCAGCTGCTCCTTTGGAATCTGCGCCTTTTCCTGATACTCCGCAGCCTTCAAACTTCATAGAGCAACTGCATATGAGCATGGATATGGACAATAACATGGCATAGGTAAATGTGGCTCAACACAGGCAAAATCCTATAAAAGATGGCAAGGAGTCACAAAATAAACAGGTGTGGCACTTTTTTGGGTGTGTTGCTTACTTCCATATCCAGAGTCACCTGGCCATCCTAAACAGCTCATTACGTAGAAGAGAACTAAACAGCAACTTACTGAGAAAGATAGTGAGAGTGGAGATGAACTTTCGAAAGGTAAGCACTCCATGCAGTCTTGAATTCTTGGTGCTCAGACTTGTTGTGCAGGGCATAAAAAATACATCTCCATCTTGTATTTTGATGGGAGGTGTTCTCACCACTCCATCGCTCAAAATGCAAGACGGAGACACTAGCACCTCTCCATCTGGGGGGTTGTCTTGACCACCCCCATTCCCTCCCTCGCATTGAAATGCGAAATGGAGACACTAGCACCCCTCCATCTGGCATTTCGACACGAGAGGGCTGTCTTGACCACTCCCATCCCCTCTCTCACATCAAAATGTGAGATGGAGACACCAGCACCCCTCCATCTGGTGTTTCCATATGAGGGGGCTGTCTTGACCACCCCCGTTCCCTCCCTCGCTCAAAACGCAAGATGGAGACACTAGCACACCTCCATCTGGCATTTCAACACAAGCGGGTTGTCTCAACCACCCTTGCCCCCTCTCTCACATTGAAATGCAAGACAGAGGGGCCTGTACCAACTAGCACCCCTTCATCTGGCATTTCAATGCAAGGGAGAGTTGTCTTGACCACCCTGACCCTCTCCCTCACTCAAAATGCAAGACAGAGACACTAGCACCCCTCCATCTGGAATTTCAACACAAGGGGGGTTGTCTTGACCACCTACACCCCTCCTTCACTTGAAAAAACCACCTGCACCCCTTCCTTGTATTGAAGTGTGAAATGGAAGGCTTCTGTACCCACCAGCTCCCTTACATCAAGCCCCTTCAGAGATGGATGGCAGAGTGGGAAGGTAGAGAGGTGAGAAGGCAGTGCGGTGGTAGAATAATGACATGGTAGGGTGGTAGTAGTACATAGTAATATATTCCAGAATTTAAAATTTTAAGTGACTTTATGAGTCTCAAAAGACAATGAGAGATCACCCAAAGACAGTCAAAGACTGCCAGAGATCTTTCAAAGACACAAAAAGATTTGCCCAATCGGAACCAAAACTTTGAAAGATCTTTGTTACTTTGAGTCTTTGAAGTCATTGTGTGTCATTGTGTGTTCTTGGAAATCATTGTAAGTCTTCAAAGATAGGAGGCCTTTTCCTGATGATGGGGCGTTGTCGGTGTATGTTTTGGCGTCCTACTAGTTTATTCTGTGCTTAAGCTTACTTTTGATAATTACACTTTTACCAACGCGCTAATTCAAGCCTCATCTCCTTTCTTTTACAGTTGTTAGATGTAAATTTTCTGACAAGATTATCTATCCAGAGATGTTTTCAAAAAACCCTGACTCATCCCATAAGATCTACTCCACCAAGTATGGAATATATGAGCCCAACTGTGGTCTTGACAGTGTTATGCTGTCGTGGAGACATGACGAGATCAGCTTTCCAAAAGATTTCATGAATTGAATAACAATTCATTTCAGTACTTGTATCATGTTTTCAAGTTGAATCATTGTGACCTGTCACCTGAAGGGCTTGCTATGATTCAATATCATAGTTTTTATCCTTGGCACAAGGAAGGCGCTTACTGGCACTTCAAGCACTATCTTTATTAGCTGATCTCAAAGCTCCAACAGAGAGGTTGCTTTCATGGAGGGGTCTCCAAGAAATCACCATGACTTGTCCTGCTCATATGCACTGTTGTCACTCTGTTTATTGCTTATCCAACCATTACCACCATCAGTAGTGAAGAAAGGAACAAGATGATTGTTCTAAAACTAGGATTATTTCTGGTTGTTGATTCAGATGCCGATCCAGTCCTTGGAAGTGGGGGCACTATGAATACTTCCTTGGTTAACTATTACTATAGAGTCTACATGAGTACAATGGCTAGTACACATACACACCACTACAACCACCACAATCTCCAAGGACCAGGATCTTCATTTCCATCTCGACCACTCCAACAAGCACAAGTGCCACTCTGACCCTGACACCCCACCAGATATATCAACAATAACACCAACCAATGACTACCCTCATTGGTCCCACAGCCTCTATTGCTTTCCAGGTCAAGGGTTGACTTGGGCTACTTGGCTATCTCCAACAGGTTTTCTTGGGATAAATCAAAGTGATGGAGGGTGGTCCATAAATGAGTTCGCATAAAAAAGAAATAGAAATGGCAGGATCCACATTTTCTTGCAAAATATTTGGAGTTTGAGTATACCTGCTCAAGAATTTTTGTGAACCTGAGAAAATAGTCGTGAGAAGTCCTGCACACTGATAACAAATGCTCTTGACACGCAAGTGTAAGTTCATCTTAGAGGCATGGTCCAAGTCTGAATAGGTAACCTGACATGCCATAATGCAGCTGCACTCTTGATGTTGTTCAGAATGGTGAACACTATATTATGAGGAGTGGACCTATCTTCCACGTACAAGTCTACAGTGTTGTGAAATTATCATGTTGCCAAATCTCTCCTTGTCGTGTTGAAAATCTGAGTCCATCCTTTCGAATGTGAAAGAACACAAGTATGAGAGGATTTTCTTCTCTCATGTTCATCTACCAATAATATAATTTAGATAGAATAAGAAGGTATTGTGTACACTGTAAATAATACACCGTAATGGCAGCAATGAATATTTCATTATATTTGTGTTGATGAAATTTTTTATAATCATGTGATCAATCTTGACACACTCAATACATTCAGTAATTCTCTTCCAAGACAATCAATTTCTTGCCAGTGCCACAAGCTCCACATATAGTGAGGCTGGGCATCTGGAATGTATCTGTGCTACACATTAGTTTGTGAGGCTGGATACTTGACAGCAGTGGATCATAGCCAGCACTGCACCTGGCTGTAGACTTCACTGTACTTGTGCCAAGTGCCAACTCAATGTGTGAGTCTATGAGGAATCCTCATTCACATTCACCCAACAGAAGTTGATGCACGTCACTTACCCACAGTACTTTACAGTTCCCCACGCATTCCAGTCAACTCCACTGGATTCCTGTGGATTCCAGTGGACCAGTCCCTCTCAGTCCACAGGATTCCCTCTCAGTCCAGTGAATTCCACCTCAGTTCACTGGAGTCCCTCTCAGTCCACAGGATTCCAACTCAGTCCACTGGATTCATTTAAAAATGGAAAGTTGCTGTCTTCAAATGAAGACACTTGTATTTGTAAGAGTAGCTGAGATAAGATCGATGGTGTGTTAGATAGAGAGGACATGTGTGGGCTAGAATTGCTACTACCACTGTATATGAGATAAAATCAATGTGTGTTAGATAGGGAGGACATGTATGGACTAGAATTGCTACTTACTACCACTGTATATGAGATAAGATCAATGT
>Ga0307508_10003200_pt1 | contig 16739 bp, 18 predicted proteins | sample 9_EM_MG_FD_203089 | JGI IMG/M metagenome (GOLD analysis project Ga0307508, IMG submission 203089) | Populus trichocarpa ectomycorrhiza microbial communities from riparian zone in the Pacific Northwest, United States - 9_EM | ecosystem: Host-associated > Plants > Roots > Unclassified | place...
ACTTCGGCACGACCAAGCACACCATGGTCGCGATGGACGAGGGCAGCCTGTTCGTGATGTCGATCAGCGACGGCTCGCTGCTCGGTGTGCACGGCTCCGCGGACTGCGACATGAGCGTGGTGGCCTATCACATGGCGCTCTTCGTCGGCCGCGCCGGACACGTCCTGACCCCCGAACTCCGCAGCGAGCTGCGCCAGTCGCTGGAGAACGACCCGTCGGGGAGCGAGCGATGACGCCCCGGCCCGAGCTCCCGGTCCGCGGCGGCGACCGCAAACCCGCCCGGGTACGGCCCTACTCGCTCACCGGCGGCCGTACCCGCTTCGGACACGTCCTCCTCGTGGAGACCTTCGTGGCGGCCCTCGAAGCCCCCGAGGAGCGCAAGGAGCTGACGAACGGTTCGCTGCGCTCCACGGTCATGCCGGAGCTCCAGGCCATCGTCGAACTGTGCCGCCGGATGCGCACGGTGGCCGAGATCTCCGCACTGCTGAAGATGCCCCTCGGCGTGGTCCGCGTGCTCCTCAGCGACCTCGCGGACCAGGGAAAGATCCGTGTGTACGGCACCGGGACCGGTCACGGTACGGGCCGTCCCGACCGCGCTCTGCTGGAAAGGGTGCTGAGTGGACTCCGTCGTCTCTGACGCCGCCGCCTCCTTTGGCCATGGCGTCACCCCGTTCGTCGATGTCGAGACCGACGACAACCTGAGGTCCTGGGAGACGGACCGCACCCGGGCGCCCATCGCCACGAAGATAGTCGTGGCCGGCGGCTTCGGCGTCGGCAAGACCACCCTCGTGGGCACCGTCTCGGAGATCGAGCCCCTCCAGACGGAGGCGCTGATGACCGAGGCCAGTGAGCGGTTCGACGACCTCACCGGCACTCCGGAGAAGCTCTCGACCACCGTGGCCATGGACTACGGCCGCATCACGCTCGACGACGACCTGGTGCTCTACCTGTTCGGCACGCCGGGCCAGGAGCGGTTCTGGTTCATGTGGGACGACCTGGTGCGCGGCGCGATCGGCGCGGTGGTCCTCGCGGACACCAGGCGGCTGAAGGACAGCTTCCCGGCGCTGGACTACTTCGAGAGCTGCGGCATGCCGTACGTCGTCGCGGTCAACCACTTCGACGGCAGCGACCGCTTCGAACCGGAGGATGTGCGGGAGGCGTTGACGGTCCCCGCGCACATACCCGTAATGATCATGGACGCGCGGCGGAAGATCTCGGTGATCGAGACCCTCCTGTCCCTCGTCGGCCACGCTCTGGACGTCACCCCCGAGTAGGAGAACAGCACCCGCATGCGGAAGATACTCGTCGTCGGAGCCGGCCAGTCCGGACTCCAGATCGCCCTCGGACTCCAGTCGCACGGGTACGAGGTCACCCTGATGTCCAATCGGACGGCGGACGAGATCCGCGTCGGCCGGGTCATGTCGACGCAGTGCATGTTCCACACGGCACTTCAGCACGAGCGCGATCTCCAGCTGAACTTCTGGGAGTCCCAGGCCCCGAAGATCGCGGGACTCGGCGTCTCGGTGGCGGCTCCCGGCTCCTTCGACCCGGGTCCCTCGCAGCGCGCGATCGACTGGCTGGGCACGCTCGACGGGTACGCGCAGTCGGTCGACCAGCGGGTGAAGATGGCCGGCTGGATGGAGACGTTCGCCCAGCGCGGCGGCCAACTCGTCATACACGGCGCGGCCGTCGGCGACCTCGACTACTTCTCCCGTACGTACGACCTCGTGCTGGTCTCCGCGGGCAAGGGCGAGCTGGTGTCCATGTTCGCCCGGGACCCGGAGCGGTCCCCGTACAGCGAGCCGCAGCGGGCGCTCGCCGTGTCGTACGTCCACGGGCTCGGCCCGCGTCCCGAGCATCCGGAGACGGAAGCCGTCCGCTGCAACCTGGTGCCGGGCGTCGGCGAGTTGTTCGTGATGCCGACGCTCACCACCTCCGGCCGCGCGGACATCCTCTTCTGGGAGGGCATACCCGGCGGCCCGCTCGACGTCTTCAACGGCGTGAAGGACCCGGCGGAACATCTCTCCCTGACCCTGGAACTCATGGAGACGTTCCTCCCCTGGGAGTACGCGCGGGCCACGAAGGCCGAACTCACCGACGCAGGCGGCACGTTGGCCGGCCGCTACGCGCCGACCGTGCGCAACCCGATCGGCCGGCTGCCCGGCGGGGGCCTTGTCCTGGGCGTGGCCGACGTGGTCGTCGCCAACGACCCGATCACCGGACAGGGCTCCAACTCCGCCTCCAAGTGCGCCGCTTCCTACCTCGCGTCGATCCTCGACCAGGGCGAGAAGGAGTTCGACGAGGCGTGGATGCGGAGCACTTTCGACCGCTACTGGGCCACGGCTCAGCACGTCACCAAGTGGACCAACGCGATGCTCTCCCCGCCGCCGGAGCACATCCTCAACCTGATAGGCGCGGCAGGGCAGTTGCAGCCCGCGGCGGATCGGTTCGCCAACGGCTTCGACGATCCGGCCGACTTCGAGAACTTCTTCTACGACCCGGAGAAGACCTCGGAGTATCTGGCTTCCGTGAGCTGATCGCCCTCGTCCGGACGCACCGCTCCCAGGAGCGGGTGGGACGCGATCGGGGACACCTTCACCTTCTCGCCCGTTCTCGGGGCCTCGATGACCTCGCCTTCCCCCAGGTACATCGCCACGTGAGTGGCCTCGGGGAAGTAGATCACCAGGTCACCGGGGCGCAGGTCCTTCAGCGGGATCCTCGGGAGCTGGGCCCACTGTTCCTGGCTGGTCCGGGGGATGGGGGTGCCCGCGTACGCCCAGGCCTGTGACGTCAGGCCCGAGCAGTCGTACGTCTTCGGGCCCTCCGCGCCCCATTCGTACGGCTTCCCCAGCTGCTCCCGGGCGTAGCGCAGGGCCTTGACGCCCTCCCGGGACGGCTCGCGTTTCTCGTCGCCGAGGGCACCGGACGTGGTCAGCTCCTCCTGGGCCTTCGCCACCCCCTTCTCCTCGAACTCCGCCAGCCTGGCGAGCTGTTCGGCGGTGAGGGAGGCGAGGAGTTCCTCCACCTCGTCGAGCTTTTCCCGTACGTCGTCACGGTCCTTCTTCTGCCGGGCCGCGAGGGTGAGTTGGTCGTCGAGGGCGCTGCGGGCCTCGCGGGCCAGTCCGTCGGCGCGGTGTTCGTTGCCGGTCAGACGGCCGACCGTCTTGGCACGCTCCCTGGCCAACCGGCCGATCACCCGGCCCTGGTCGAGGGCGTGCTCGGGGTCGCGGGCGAGCAGGAGGCGGACGTACGGGGAGATGTCGGTGACGTTCTGGTACTGCTGCCGGGCCAGCCGGCCCGCGGCGCCCCGGCTGTCGTGCAGGGAGAGCCGGGCCCGGGAGAGCGCGGCGTCCAGGCGGGCCACCTCCGCGCGCTTGCGCCTCAGCTTCTCCTCGGTCGCGTTGTGGGTCTCGGTGGCCTCCTCGGCCTCCTGGTACAGCCGCTGAAGGTCCGTCAGCAGGTCGGCCACGGACCGCTCACGCGGCTCCGGCTCCGGTACGGCCGCCGCGGGGAGCGGGGCGAGGACGGTGCCGGCCGCGACCGCAGCCGTACACACCAAGCGCAGAAGCCTTCCTGACACGTCATCACCTCCCGTGCGGAGCGGTACTTCCGTTCCGCACGGTGAGCATCAGACGGGCGCCGGGACTTCGCGCGCGGGGTGCGCGGTTCGGCGCAACGGCGTCACCCGTGGGTGTCGTCCGGCCTGCCGCCCGGCGTGGCGTCGGGCCTGTCGGGCTTGGACCATGGCCACTTCAGCCCGCCGCCCGCCCTGCCCTCGGGGTCGTACTCGTACTTCCACCCCTTCTGGATCCCCAGCTTGCCGTGCCCCCTGGGCGCCCGGCGGTAGACCAGCACGGTGGGCGGGCCGTCGGGGTTCGGGACGGGGATGCGGTACGTCTTGGGCGGCTGCCCGGTCGGTCCCAGCAGCACGGGCAGCACACGGCCGTCCATGGGGCCGCCCTCGAAGGGGGTGTCTTCGCTCTTCACGGCACCAGTGTCAGCCATCCGCCGCGAGGGCCGTGACCAGCGCGGCGGTCTGCGGGTCACGGTTCGCGGTCACCGAGAGCACGGCGACGAACTGCTCGACCAGCCAGTCGCGCAGTTCCTCCACGGGCGGCTGCTTGCCCTCGTCGAGCCAGATCAGGGAGGCCGCCTCCACCGCCGTGATCCACATCCGTACGGTCATGCGCAGCCGCAGGCCGGGGTCCTCGACGCGCAGATGGCTGAGGATGTGCTCGGCGGCGGCCCTTCTCACCCCGTCCACGATGGCCGTCGTACGAGACGTCTCGACCACGCTGCCGCCCTGGAGCAGGGCGCTGAAACCGGCGTCGTGCAGGTCGACGAAGGCGAGGTAGCGGTCGAGGGCGCGGGAGAGCCGGGTGAGGAGGGGGCCCTCGGGGGGTTCGTCGAAGCACTGCTCGAGCTCTTCGGCGGCGGAGCGCAGGGCGGCCTCGTACAGCTGCTGCTTGCCGCCGGGGAAGTACCGGTACACGAGAGGGCGGGAGACCCCGGCCGCCTCCGCCACGTCGTCGAGGGACACGTCCTCCGGCGCGCGGTGCGCGAAGAGGCCGAGGGCGGCCTCAAGAAGCTGACTTCGGCGTTCCTCGACGCCGAGGCGGCGGTAGGCGGGTGCGGATGGGGTCATGCGTGCAGCGTAGTCGGCGGCTGCGAGTGCGTCGTGGCTGGTCGCGCAGTTCCCCGCGCCCCTGAGTGGGTGCAGTAAGGGCATGTCTGGCTGTACCCACCTAGGGGCGCGGGGCTGTATCGATATGCGGCTCCGCCGCGTGGGCGCGACCAGCCCCCACCGGCCCGCAGCCGACGATCAAGCCAGCAACCCCGACGACTTCCACAGCCGCCGCCCCACACCCCGCAGCACACCGATGTCGTCCAGGAAGTCCGTCAACCGCTTCGCGCCGGTCTGCATCACCTCCCGCCGATGCCCGCTCGCCTTCACCTGCGCAAGAGCCTCTCGCTGGTCGAGGCCGATGTTCGTGTACACGTCGGGGTTCACGAAGGCGACGGAGAAGACCCGGGCGAACTCCCCGGACGTGACCCGGGTGAACTCCTGCGACCACCGCGGAGCCGTCACCATCTGGCGCCGCAGTTCCTCCCGGGCGTAGCGCACATGACGCGCCTCCTCCACCACATGGATCCGCGTCACGCCCCGGACCAACGGCTGCACCCGCTCGTCCGGGAACGTCAGCCGCTGCATCCAGTCGAGGACCTCCTCGCCCAGCAGCGTCGCCGTGAAGGAACCCGGCGTCGTGGAGATCGTCTTGAACAGCCGGCCGAGCTGCTGATGGGCCCGGCTCACCGGATACCAGGGCGTGTCACCCCGCGAGATCAGCCGCGCGAACATCTTCGAGTGCCGGCACTCGTCCTCGATCTCGGTGAGCGCGTACCGCACATGCGCGCTCGTGGCCGCCTTGTCGTAGATATGACGGACCAGCAGCTGCATCAGGATGAGCTCGAACCAGATCCCCAGCGAGGCCAGCGCCGCCGCCTCGTGCTGGGAGAGCAGGATCCGCTGTTCCTCGCTCATCCGACGCCACATCGGGGTGTCGTACAGCGACACCAGCTCCGGCGGCCAGAACCACTTGCCCTCCTCGAAGGGCGCGTCCCAGTCGAGTTCCTTGTCCGGGTCGAAGGAGTGCTTCGCGGAGGAGTCGAGCAGCCGTTCGGCCACCTGCTCCCGGTCCTTGAGCAGACCGAGCGCGTCACGCAGCCCTTCGAGCGCGTCGACTTCTGTCAGACTCGTCATGCCCCTTATGAGACTGCCTGTCAGCAAGGCCGTCAATCCCTTGCGCACGACTTGTTGACCCGGCGTCTACGAAGGGGCAGCCTGCGGAACATGCCGACTCATGACCTGTACGTCACGGACCCGGGAGACCCTCTCTGGCAGGTACCGGCGACGGGCGCGGCCCGTTTCAGCTGGGAGTACGACGACGGGCGCGACCGCCTGCTGGCCCTGTACCAGAAGGGCAAGGACAAGCAGTGGGACGGACAGAAGCGGATCGACTGGGCGCTCGAAGTCGATCCCTACGACCCCCTCGGCACCCCCGACGAGTCCATCTCCCTCTACGGCACCAAGTACTGGGCGAAGTTCACGGACCAGGACAAGGGCGAACTGCGCAAGCACCTCGCCTCCTGGCAGTTCAGCCAGTTCCTGCACGGCGAGCAGGGCGCGATGGTGTGCGCGGCCCGCATCGTCGAGTCCGTCCCCGATCTCGACGCCAAGCTCTACTCGGCGACCCAGGTGATGGACGAGGCACGGCACGCGGAGATCTACGGCCGCTTCCTCCACGAGAAGATCGGGATGCTGTACCCGGTCAACGACAACCTCCAGTCGCTGCTGGGTGACACGCTCCGGGACTCGCGCTGGGACATGCCCTACCTCGGTATGCAGGTCCTGATCGAGGGCCTCGCGCTGGCCGCCTTCGGCATGATCCGCGACACCACCGACAAGCCCCTGCCCAAGCAGATCCTCGCGTACGTCATGCAGGACGAGGCCCGTCACGTGGCCTTCGGCCGCATGGCGCTGCGCGACTACTACCGGCAACTGTCCGACGCCGAACTCCGCGAACGCGAGGAGTTCGTCATCGACGGCTGCTACCTGATGCGCGACCGGCTGCGCGGAGTCGAGGTCCTGGAGAACTTCGGCATCCCGAAGGCGGAGGCCGAGGAGTACAGCGAACGCTCCGAATTCCTCGCCCTCTTCCGCCAGTTGCTCTTCTCCCGCATCGTCCCCTGCGTCAAGGACATCGGCCTGTGGGGCAAGCGCCTCCAGCAGGCCTACGTCGACATGGGCGTCTTCGACATGGGCAACTCCAACCTCGACCTCCTCATGGCCCAGGACGAGGAGATCGCCGAGAAGCTGGACGCGGAACGCTTCGCGGCGGAGGAGCGGGAGAGGGTCGCGGAGGTGGGGGAGGCGATCGAGGAAGGGATCACTCACGTGGAGTAACGTACCGACGTGTCCACGCCTCAGGGTCCGTACGGGTCGCAGAACCCCTACCACCAGCAGTTTCCCCAGCCTCCGCAGGGGCCTTACGCCCCCGGCCCGTACGGTCAGCAGCCGACGTACGGTCAGCAACAGCCGTACGGCCCACCGCCCGTGCCGCCGCAGCAGCCGCCGTACGGGAATCCGTACCCCCAGCAACAGCCGTACGGCTGGGGCATGCCCCCTCTCGCCCCGCCGCCGAAGCGGAACCGTGCCGGGCTGATCCTCGGCATCGTGGGCGGGGTGGTCGTCCTGGCCGTGGCGGCGACGGGCGGGCTGGAGCGGGTGACGGGCACCGGCTACCCGGCCGCCGAGTACACCCTCGACCTGCCCAGGACGCTGCTGAGCGACCGCTACGAACTCGCCGAGGACCTCTCCGTCTCCAAGGGGCGGGCGCTCGAGAGTGAGGCGAACGCGGACACCAAGGACCTGAAGGCCGCCATCGGGCTGTACGGCCTGGGCGGCGACCAGACCAAGGGCACGCTCGTGGTCTCGGGCATGTACGGGCGGTTCAAGAACACCGACCGGATCCGGACGAGCATGCTGAACGGCGCGGCGAAGGGCGACGGCGCCCAACTTGCCGTATCCGCGCAGGACTTCCACCTCGACGGCACCACCATCACCTGCGAGGTCCTCACCAAGAGCCAGTCCGGCACGGAGCTGACGGTCCCCGTCTGCGCCTGGGCCGACGACAACACGGCCGCGTCGGTGGCCGAGGGGACGGCGGCCACGATGAGCCAGGACCCCTCCGAGGCCGACCTGGACAAGGCGGCGGCGACGGCCGCGCAGATCCGCTCGGAGATGCGGAAGCGGATCGGCTGACACCTCCGTTCAGGCCGGGCAGCCCAGGTCGTCCGGGATCTCCAGGGCGACCGGCTCCGCCCCGCCCGCCGGGAACGACGTCCGCAGCGTGAAGGCGTACGGGGTGGGCCCGTTGGCGCGCAGGTGCAGCAGGCGGGACTCCGCTTCGGCGACCGTGGGGCGGTGGCCTGCCGGGACCCACCACAGGGCGACCATCGCCTCCTGGACCCGCTCGAAGAAGTCCCTGCGGCGGGCGAGCATCTCGCGGTGCCGGCCCTGGTACATGTACGCCGTCAGCGCGTTGGTGTCCCGCCACACCGACATGTTGATGATCAGCCAGTCGTCGCCGAAGACGGCCACGTCCGTCGCGTCGCCCGCCTCGCCCTCCAGGCGCCAGACGAAACCGTCGGCGGTGTCCGCGTCGGCGTTCACGGGGTCGAGGTTGTCGACGAAGTCCTTCAACTGCGGGGAGTCCAGAGGGGCCTTGAGGCGGCCGATGTTCACCTGGGCGAGCTCGTACGCGTGGGCTTCAACCATGGACCGAACGGTAGGTCGGGAGTTCCTCCGGCTCAAGACCCGTCTCACTTCCTGGAGTTGAGCACCTTCTGCATCACCGCCCGGGCGATCGGCGCCGCCACCCCGCCCCCGGTGATCTCCCCCCGGTTCGCCGACGCGTCCTCCACCACCACGGCCACCGCGACCCGCGGCTCGATGTCCCGCTCGCCCTGCGCCCAGGACACGAACCAGGCATACGGCGTACCGGAGTTGCCCACGCCGTGCTGAGCGGTGCCGGTCTTGCCGCCGACGGTCGCGCCGGCGATGGCCGCGTTGGTGCCGGTGCCCTCGGTGACCACCTGCGTCATGAGTTCCTTCAGCCGTACGGCCGTCGACGGCTGCATCGCCTGCCGTACCGGACGGGAGCCCGCCGTCGTCACCGTGTCGCCGTCGTCCGTCGTCGTCCGCTCCACCAGGTAAGGCGTCCTGATCTGGCCGCCGTTGGCGACGGCCGCCGCGACCATCGCCATCTGTAGCGGAGTCGCGCGGGTGTTGTACTGGCCGATCGACGACAGCGCCAACTGCGCCTTGTCCACCGTCGGATCGAAGGTGCTCGGGGACACCGAGAACGGGATCCGCAGCGAGCGGTCGTTGAAGCCGAAGGCGTGCGCGGTGGCCGTCATGTCACCCACCCCCACCTCCACCCCGAGCTTCGCGAACACCGTGTTGCACGACCACCGGAAGGCCTCCCGCAGCGAGAGGTCCGCACAGCCCTCCGACTCGTTGGTCAGCGAGGTCCTGGTGCCGGGCAGGGTGTACGGCGCCGGCGAGTCCGTCGGCTCGTCCACGTCCTTGATCACACCGGCGTCCAACGCGGCCGCCGCGGTGACCACCTTGAACGTCGAACCCGGCGGATAGGTCTGCCGTACCGCCCGGTTGAGCATCGGCCGGTCCACGTCGTCGTTGAGCCGCGCCCAGGACCGGCCCACCCCCGGGTCGTTCCCCGACAGCACCGCCGGGTCGTACGACGGCGAGGACACCAGCGCCAGGATCCGCCCCGTGGCCGGCTCCACGGCCGCCACCGCGCCCTTGCGCCCGCCGAGCCCGTCGTAAGCCGCCTTCTGCGCGGCCCTGTTGAGCGTGGTGACGACGTTCCCGCCCGGGTTGCGGCTCCTCGTGAAGTCGTTCCACAGCGGGAACGGCGTCAGCAGCGGATCCGCTCCGGAGAGGAGCCCGTCCTCGGCGTGCTCCAGGAAGGTCGTGCCGTACTCCTGCGAGGCGAAGCCGGTGACCGGCGCGTACAACGGCCCGTTCGCGTACGTCCGTTCGTAGCGCAGCTGCTCCCCGGTGTCCCGGGATCCCGTGACCGGCCGCCCGCCCACCAGGATGTCGCCGCGCTGCTGACCGTAACGGGCGATGTTCTCGCGGCGGTTGGCCGGGTTCTCGTCGTGGGAACGGGCCTGGAAGACCTGGACCCGGGTGGCGTTGACGAGGAGGGCCATCAGCAGCAGGGCGCAGAAGCAGGCGGCGTGCCGGATGTAACGGGTCATGCCGGGGCCTCGTGTCGTCACGGGGTCTCCTCCCCGTCGTACTGGCCGCGGGCCGAGTCGCTCACCCGGATCAGCAGGGCCACGATCGCCCAGTTGGTGACGACCGACGAGCCGCCCTGCGCGAGGAACGGCATCGCCATGCCCGTGAGCGGGATCAGCCCGCCGACCCCGCCCGCGATCACGAACACCTGGAGCGCCACGATCGAGGCGAGGCCGATCGCCAGCAGCCTCCCGAACGGGTCGCGCAGCGCGAGGCCCGCCCGGTAGCCGCGCTCCACCAGCAGGCCGTACAGCAGGAAGATCGCGGACAGGCCCGCCAGGCCCAGCTCCTCGCCGGCCGTCGCCAGGATGAAGTCCGACTTCGCGGCGAAGCCGATCAGGACGGAGTGCCCGAGCCCGAGCCCGCTGCCGAGGATCCCGCCGGCCGCGAAGGCGAACAGGGACTGCGCGAGCTGGTTCGGCCCTTGGCCGGCCTCGATCGACGCGAACGGATGCAGCCAGTCCTCCACCCTGCTGTGCACGTGCGGCTCCAGCCAGCCCACGGCGAAGGCGCCGACAGCCGCCAGCAGCAGGCCCAGCGCGATCCAGCCGGTGAGCCCGGTGGCGACGTACAGCAGGACGACGAACAGGCCGAAGAACAGCAGCGAGGTACCGAGGTCCCGCTCCAGGACCAGCACGCCGACGCTGATCAGCCAGATGGCCAGCAGCGGGCCGAGGACCCGCCCGGTGGGCAGTTGCAGCCCCCAGAACCTGCGCCCCGCGAACGCCAGCGCGTTCCGGTTGGCCGCCAGATACGCGGCGAAGAACACCGCGAGCAGCACCTTGGCGAACTCGCCCGGCTGGATGGAGAACCCGGCGATCCGGATCCAGATGCGGGCGCCGTTCACGGCGGGGAAGAGGATCGGCAGGACCAGCAGCACCAGCGCGGCGGCGACACAGACGTAGGCGTACCGCTGGAGCACGCGGTGGTCGCGCAGTGCGAGGACGACCGCGATGAACAGGGCCACCCCGACCGTGGACCACACCAGCTGGGCCGGGGCCGCGCGGTCGCCGGGCGTCTCCAGGTCGAGCCGGTAGATCAGGACGAGGCCGAGGCCGTTGAGCAGCACGCCGATCGGGAGGAGGAGGGGATCGGCACAGGGCGCCCTCAGTCGCACCGCTCCGTGCGCGACGAGCGCGAGCACGCCGAGCCCGGCGCCGTAACCTGCGGCGCCGGGCGGGACGGTGCCGTTCTTGGCGAGGCCGACAGCGCAGTAGCCGTACACGCAGAGCAGGACGGCCAGGACGATGAGGGCCAGTTCGATGCCACGGCGCCGGGGCAGGCGTACCGCGGGAGCGGGGGCGTCCGCGGGGGCCACGGTGGTTCCGGCCTTGGTCATGTCCGGAACTTACCCAAATCGGGCAGCTTGTCTGCCCTGTTTCGGTGTGGCGTCAGCACCAGCGTGGCGAGGGCCCGATGTCCTTGATGTACCGGGCCGAACCCCAGGCCCAGGTGCCGTCGGTGAGGAGGTACCAGTGGCGGTTGCCCTGGATGTTCTGGCCGTTGGTCTTGCAGAAGATCGTGACGACCTCGCCCTTGTCGGCCCAGCGGATGATCTGCCCACCGCGGTCCGGCCGGCTGCGCAGCGCGAGGGCGCTGGCCGTCACGACGCCCTTGTACAGGCGCGGGTTGTGGTCCTGGTGGTTCCCCCAGTCGTTGCCGCGGTAGTCCTCGTCCCACTCGTCACCCGCGACGGCGGGAGCGGCGGCAGCGGCGACAAGAGCACCAACGGCGACGGCTATGGAGAAACGCGAGCGAAGCGACATGGGGAGACCTCCGTGAGCTGGGGCAAACCTGACTATTCGCCACGTTAGGAGGGCTGTGCCCAGGTCGCCTTCTGAAATGGGCCATAGGAGATGCGCCCTTCAGGGGCGCGGGGCTGTATCGATATGCGGCTCCGCCGCGTGGGCGCGACCAGCCCCCACCGGCCGTCGGCCGCCGAGCTACCGCAACACCAACGTCGCGACCGCCCCACCATCCACCGCATTCGAAAACGACAGGCGCGCCCCAAGAACCTCCGCCTGCCCCACCGCGATGGTCAGCCCCAACCCATGCCCCCGCGCCCCACCCTCCGTCCGAAACCGCTGCGGCCCATGCGACACCAGATACTCCGGATACCCGTCCCCGTGATCCCGAACGGTGACCACAGCCCCGTCGACCGTCAGAGTCACCACCCCCCGCCCATGCAGATGCGCATTGGCGACGAGGTTCCCCAACACCCGCTCCAGCCGCCGCCGATCCGTCTCCACGGAAACATCCCGCACGACGACGACCTCGGTCTCCGTTCCCGACGCCCGCACCACCCGCTCGGCCAGCGCACCGAGAGGCTCCACGTCCAGTTCCACCCGTTCCCGCCCCGTGTCCAGCCGCGAGATCTCCAGCAGATCCTCGGTCAGCGTCCGCAACGCCCCCACCCGGTCCCGCACCAGCTCCGTCGGCCGCCCCGGCGGCAACAGCTCCGCGGCCGCGTGCAGCCCCGTGAGCGGCGTACGCAACTCGTGCGCCACATCCGCCGTGAACCGCTGCTCGCTCAACAGCTTTCCCTGCAACGACGCGGCCATGGAGTCCAGCGCGGCGGCCACCGCGGCCACCTCGTCCTGCGGCCGCGACGGATCCTTGGTGCGGGGATCGTCGACGCGCGCGTCGAGGTCGCCCGTGCTGATCCGCCGGGCCACCCGCGCGGTCGTGTGCAACCGCTTGGTCACCCGGGTCACCGCGAACGCCCCGACCAGCAGCGTCGCCGTGATCGCCAGCGCCGACGACCACAGGATCGCCCGGTCGAGCCCCTCGATCGTGCGGGCGCCCTGCGAGTAGTCGACCTCCACGGCCAGCGCCCGGTCCCCGTCCACCGGTCCCGCCGCCCACATCGTGGGGTGCCCGCGGTGCTCGCCGATCATCGTGCCGCGGTCCCCGGCCGCCGCCAGGGCCCGCAGCGACCCGGGCAGGTCCGGTGGATCCACGCCCGCGTCCCACTTCAGGGTGTCCCCGGCCTCGTACGCCTCGGCCGCGTCGTTCAGCCTGCTCAGCGCCAGGTCACGGGCCTCGCCGACGGTCTGGTTCGTCACCGAGACGTGCACGAGGACGCCGAGCAGCGCGGCGAGGGCGCAGCACATCACGGTGATGAAGACGGCGGCCTTCACGGCGAGCGTGCCGGACCAGCGGGGCAGCGCGAGCCTCATCGCGGGCTCGCCGACGAGGTCGCCGACGGGCTGGACGCCGGACTGGACGCAGGGCTGGACGCCGGACTGGGTGAGCGACCGGGGGCGCGGGCGTCGGTGCGCAGCATCTCGTCGTGGGTGAGGAGCATCGCCTTCTGCTGCGGGTCCCAGGTCCACTGGAGCCGGTACTCGTATCCGGCCACCTCGGACGGCGAACGGATGATGACGGACCGCCCGGCCAGCTCGACCCCGCTGACCGCGTCCTCCCAGTGCATGACCTGCACGAGCCGGTGCTTGTCCACGGTGTAGACGCGTACGGCGGTGATGTTGCCGGGCAGCTGGCGGAAACCGAGCGTCAGGTCCTCGTGCCCGTCGCCGGTGAGGTCGCGGTAGTACGGCTGGAGGACCGGGCACCGCTTTTCGGCCGCCCCGCCCTTGCCGCAGTCGGCCATCAGACCGGCCGTCCTGTGGTAGCCGCCCGCGGAGTAGTCGCCGGGGTTCGCCTTGATCTCGGCGCGGACCACCGCGACCGGGTCCACCGCGCGGATGTCGTCGCCGGGCACGGCGACGCCCTTGACGACCTCCGTGTCCACCTCGTCGATCGTGAAGGCGGGGCTGGAGGCGGGCGTCAGCTGCGGCCACAGCCGGTCGGGGCTGATCGCGGTCGGCGTCGAGCCCGCGCCGACAAGACCGCCCGCGTCGCCGCAGCCCGCCGCGGCCGTCAGCAGCAGGGCGACGGCGGCGGTGGCACGGGTCGTACGGGTGGCGCGGCGGGCGGGCGGCACTGTGCTCCTGGGGTCGGGGCCGGGGCGGGCGTCGGCCCCGTTCACCTTATTCGCGGGGCAGTGCTTTCTGCGTTCCGGGAGGTCCAGGCGGACCTACTCGGCCAGCTCCTCCAGCAGCCGGGCCGTCGACAGCCCGGCCTGGAGGTACTCCACGAACAGGTCGTTGTGCAACGCCCACGGCGAGCGCCGGCCCCGGATCAACTGGATCGCCCCGGTGGCCGTATGCCCTCTCCGCACCAGGGCGTGCGCGACGACCAGGCCCGAGCGGTTGTAGCCGTGGTAACAGCGGACGAGGACCCTGCGGCCCTCGTCCAGTGCGTCGCTCGCGGCCTGTGCCAGGCGGATCACGCCGGCGAGCTGGGTCCCGTCCAGCGGGCCGTCCGGAATCGGCCACACATGGTGCTCGACACCGGGATCAGGACCGTGGCCGGGCAGCCGCAACAGCGTCTGCACGACGTCGAACTCATCGTGTACGACCGCGAACTCCCGTTGGCCGGAAGGTCCGCTGAACTCGTGTCCGCCCATCCACAGCCCGGGCACGATCTCGTCCCACGGTCTGTCCGGAGCCGGTACGTCGGGCTGCTTCCTCCGGGTCCGCAACAGCGCCTCCCCAAGCCCCTGCGACAAGCCCTGCAACTCACCCCAAAGGTAACCGGCTTCTTGCCTGCGCAGCACCCCGCCTGTTCCCATGGTCCATGGGGTGATGGTGCATGAGCGGACTGCGCGTCGTACCGACCTGGCGCCACGGTCAGGAACGGCTGTACGTCTGCCTCACGGACGGCAGGAACATCGCCTGGTACGACCGTGAGGCGGCCCGGATCAATCTGCTGAGCGAGGACCGCAGAGAGGACGTGCTCGACGTCCTCGGACCCTTCCTCACCGGCCGGGTGGCCGTGGGCCCGCCCCCGGTGCCGACGCCGGCCGAACTGGCCCGGCTCTCCCTCCACCCGGACGACGACCTCGCGCCCAACCGGCCCGGCGAGGCCCTCCAGATCGCCCTGGACCGGGACCCCGGCTCCCCGCACCGGATCCGCCGCGACCCGAGGCGCCGCGCGCTGGAGGCCGAACAGATCGTGGGCGAGGCGCTGGACGGCCTGGACGGCGCGGGCTGGCACACCCTGCACTCCGTCCCGCTGCCCGGCGGCGACCGCGTCCACCACCTGGTGATCGGCCCCGGCGGCCTGTTCGCCGTACACGCGCTGTACGCCCGCAAGCAGCGCATCACGATCGCCGACCCCATGGTCGCCTCCGGCCGCCGCGACCCGCAGCCCCTGCTGCGCCGGGTCCGCGGCGACGCCGACCGCGCCTCCTACGCCCTGACCGCCGAGGTCCACCCCGTCCTGGCCCTCGTCGCCCCCACAGACGTGACGATCACCGTCCCGCCCCGCGAAGTCCACATCCTGCGCGACACCGACCTCGAAGGCCTCGCCCGCTCGGGCGGAGTACTCAAACCGGCGGACGTGGAGGCCCTGCACGCAATGGCCAGGGACCGCCAGACCTGGACGAAGGTCTAGGGGGGATGCCTGCGGCGGCCTGCTTTGGCTCCGGTGGGGGCGGGTGTAGCGCGTTTCGGTTCGGTGGGTGGGTCGGTGCCGGGGTGGGGGGTATCCGTCCTCGGTCCGGCGGCTCGGCTGGTTGATCAGTTCTGGGTAACGGACGCCGGCCGCTGCGGGCGGACACCCCCCACCCCGTCCCCTTCGCGCCGTACGCGGCTCACTGTCCATCGTGGCTGGTGCTGTCGTAGTCAGGGGCGCGGGGAACTGCGCGACGGCACGCACACCCGGCTCATGACTGAACGAGGCTGGCGATGACCCACCCAGGGGCGCGGGGAACTGCGCGACCAGCCCCCACCGCCCCGCAGCCGAACAACCACCTCACGGCAACGCCGTAGCCCGATCACCATCAAGAAGCGGAGCCAACAAGTCGCCGTAATCCCGCAGCCGGCCCCCCATGTCCCCGGCCCGGAAGGCCAGTTCCCCTACCGACCCGCACTCCTCGACCTCCGCCCACGTCACCGGCGCCGACACCAGCGGCTCAGAACGGGCCCGCAGGGTGTACGGCGTCGCCGTCGTCTTCCGCGCAGCGTTCTGGCTCCAGTCGACGAACACCTTCCCCGACCGCAGCTCGCGCCTCATACGGTGGAGGGCCAGCCCCGGCATCGCCCGCTCCGCCTCCACGGCCAGCCGTTTCGCGTACTCCGACACCCGGTCCGAAGACGCCCCCCGCACCGCCGCCAACAGATGCAGTCCCTTGGACCCGGCGGTCTTCGCGTACGCCACCACCCCGTCCGCGGCCAACCGCTCCCGCAGCCAGAGCGCGACCTGGCAGCACTCGACGACGGTCGCCGGCGGCCCGGGGTCCAGGTCGAAGACCAGGCGGTCGGCCTCGTCAGGGGTGTCGACCAGCCACTGGTGCGTGTGGAACTCGGTGACCAGATTGGCCGCCCACATCAGGCTGGCGAGGTCCTGCACGACCACCATGCGGGCCGGGCCCTCGGTGCGGGCGACCTCGGCCGTGGTGACCCAGTCGGGCGTACCCGGCGGAACGTTCTTGGTGAAGAACACCTGACCCTCGGGGCCGTCCGGGTACCGCAGGAAGGAGACGGCACGGTTCCGCAGATGGGGGAGCAGGACCTCGGCGGTCGTGGCGTAGTAGTGCAGCACCTCGCCCTTGGTGAAGCCGGCCGCCGGATACAGCACCTTCTCCAGGTTGCTGAGCGCGAGCCTCCGCCCCTCCACCTCCGTGATCGGCGTCATACGATGAGAATCCCACGGAAAAGGGTCTATAACGTCAGGAAAGGTTCTGATCGTGCGATCCATATGGAACGGCGCCATCTCGTTCGGCCTGGTCAGCATCCCGATCAAGCTGGTGAACGCCACCGAGAGCCACTCGATCTCCTTCCGCCAGATC
>Ga0307508_10003201_pt1 | contig 16737 bp, 26 predicted proteins | sample 9_EM_MG_FD_203089 | JGI IMG/M metagenome (GOLD analysis project Ga0307508, IMG submission 203089) | Populus trichocarpa ectomycorrhiza microbial communities from riparian zone in the Pacific Northwest, United States - 9_EM | ecosystem: Host-associated > Plants > Roots > Unclassified | place...
TAGAAATTTTTACTTTCTACTACTTTCTACTGATCATCAAAGTGTCCATGTAGATAAACATATCCAGAATGAGCAGTCCTGATCATCAAACCTCAAAATCAATTCATCATCCGACTATCCGCGGATGATCCCGGATGAACCATCCGCGGATGCGGATGGAGCTTCTGTGTGAGCCCATCCGACTCGGATGGATCCGCATCCGATCCGATCCGATCCGCCGGGACCCCTAGTGAACATGCGGACTGATGCCGAGATGCAATCTAATGTTGAATGTTTGTCAAGAAATCCGTGAAAGTGTGATGGACGGAGATTAATACTATTGCTACACACGCATTGTCCCATCTAGACGTCTACAGGGATAAACGCACAGGGTGTGAAATTTCTCATAGGTCAGAAAGAATGAGAGATATCAACCTATTTTTTTCGTTCAACTGCCTAGATTCTGGTTATTCGCAATAGTGTTGAAGACGCGAGCAGTCGTCAGCCCTTCACCATCGACGGGGAGGAAACCAACACGATCGGGATGCTCCGCAGAGCGTATCATGCCTTTCGCATCTGGCGGAAGCACACTCGGCGCAAGACGGGGTGAAGGGTCGGTAGATTGAATAGCCTCTATAAATTCGCGGATGGGTGTCGAGAACCACCGCCTGAGCTGACCATCTTTGGTCGTGAACCATGCAACGTGTCCGCCGGCGTGCGTTGTGGCCATTACGACATGACCGGACTTGCGCGCCTTGGCGTACGGCAAGTTCCAAGGCGCGACCATCGGATCATCCACCGTATGAAGCGACAGGTGCGGCACACGGATATTATCAAGCAAAGGCTCGCTAGATGCTTGCTGATAGTAATCCCATGCATCCTTGAAACTAGAATGAAAGGGTTAGGAGGGAGGAAGAATGGAAAATCCATCAGCGCAGAACAACGACGCACCCGAAAAGAGGCGCCGTAACTTTTTCATCAAAAAAGCGGATGTTGACATATCTCTTCGAGTAGATATCCTTGATGTTGATGCGCTTATCAGTCTCGAAGGCGTAGCGACTGTTCTTGAACATGGTCAAAAGTGCGTCGGCAAGCACGGGACCATAAATATATTTGTTGAGCCAATTCCCGTTCTCGATATAATGTGTAGCGATGACCCAGTCCCAAGGATTCGAGACACTTATGACACCCTTCATTGGCGTCTTTTCACCCTCTTGCTAGAATCAGAAACGACTTATCGGCCGATCGCGAGCATATTCAAATGAGTGACAATGCGCACCCCAAGGTAAGTTGCTATGGTGCTCGCACCCATGCTATAAGCAGCACCATAGATGGGTGCATTGGGATATGTCTGCGTCAACCATAGGAGTGCGCATCTCGTATCATCAGTCTCGCCAGCCTAAACATTTACCGTGAATATTCGATACTCTCGTATCGTAATCGGAGCGAACACTCACATGGTATAGTCGTTGGCTCGTAACAGGTGTGTCAACATCGCCTAAAATATTCGGAATTCAGACACTGGTCGATGACAGAGGGTATATCGACCCGTCGAGCGGACTCACATCCTCGAAAATTCATCGCAACGACGCGGAAACCTTTCTCGCCACCAAAGACTTTGGAACGAGTGACCTCTTTAACCGTGTCACGTATGTAACTTTCTTGTGTAGAACCAGTAAGACCATGCAATATGAAAAGGATCGGGGTATCGTCTTCTTTGCTTTCAAACCGTGGGTAAACATCGAGCGAGATAGTGCCACCGTCCGGCACACGGAGAAGTTGGCGCGAATAGAGGATAGCGTCACGATGGATCATCTCGGCGATGACACACCAGACGGTTTGGAAATTCCCACTGGGAAAAGACGAAAAATTACAAGCGGTGCGGTGGGAAGGGCACACCACGTAAACCATGAAACGATTAGTTTGTCGGTAACAAATTCGAAATGTACACTGAGAAGAGACACGTACCCAGGTATCCACCAAGTGGGTCTGAAGTATGCATCAGGTCCGTAGAGTGACGGACACTTGTCTTTGATCATTTGCATGATGGTCATTCCTCCATCGCCACTAACAGGGGCACTCTCCACCTCATTCGTCACCAGTTCAACATGATGTTTCCTCTTGAACGTGAGGTACAGTGTCATCCATAACGAGGCAAAGAAAGAGGCGATCGAGAGCCAGAGTGCACTGCTGGTGGCCAGCATTGATTGCACAGCGGCGCGAAATTTTGACATCACTGTAGCGAAGCGCGCCGACAGAAGGTGGGGGGCCAAGATGAGGAGATCAAAATTGTAGGAGGGAGGGAAGAGGACCTTACCATCGCTGGGAGTCTAAATAAAGGCAGTGTGACTGAGATCCGACGGCCACAAATTCAATTGAGCTGCTTATTTAAATGGGCATTCATATTACTCTCTTGGGAAAATCCGCAATTATCGTGGTAATTGGAGTTGTTTGGAAAGTGAAAAAGAAAGAATTGTGCGAGAACCAGGCGCACGTTCACCCGCGTGCCTTCGTTTAGGCACAAAAAATCTGACATTATAAAGGATATTCTTGACGTCGAGGTTCGCCAGAGAAAACGCATCGCATCCGCATTACGTCGCCATAATTTTGGTTTCTTGTAGCTCCTGATTGTGATCATTATTGATAAGACCACGAGGCAAGGAAATATTAACATGAGTTGACGACGGCGCAATCACCGCGAATCCATAAACCTCGCAAAGTCAAATGGCGGTCCAGGGATACTATCTCCACCCTTTATCGGAAAAGTGGCACGTTTGAATCAGAGCTTCCTCCACCAATAAAATATAAAAAGGATCACATACTGGGGCAGAAGGAAATATTCTCATCGACGGTCGCAATGGAGGCGGTGTGACACCAGCAGGATAATGCTTCGGATCAGCGGGTATCTGTACGTCGTGTTCGTTGATAGAATTCCATACAGCCCCAGTACTCCGCACATATTGCTCCAACGTCGAACGTGGGTTGTGTCCAGTCCTCTCTATATCAAAAACAAAAAGTCCACGTTAGCGATAAGAATATGACCCAGAACCACGTCACAGGCACTGTAACTCACGCAATATCGCACTATTTATTTGATCCGCTAGTGCTAGCCGTCGATCGTATTGCAGATACTTGCTTACGTTTGCAGGACTCTTAGCTTCAGGCTCGGGATATGCCATAAGAGCCCAGATTCCATCCAGTTCCGTCAAAAATATAGCACGGTCGTTTGGATCTGGTAAAGAATTCACTATTTTCACAAGTTCCTTGCCGAGATGTAGAACAAGTGATTGGTCTTGTTGTGAGCGTGTCGGGCCAGAGGTACCAGTAGCAGGTGGCGAAGGAGACGATGCGGGTGAATAATAAGGTGAATAGTAAGGCGAAAGAGATAGTGCATGATGAGGCGTGAGATGTGACGCAGGAGGTGGTGGAGGTGCAAGGGGCCGCGTTCTCACCGCTTCGATGAAGGATTGTATGCGAAGATTGAGGTTCACGTGAGCCGGAGCGAGGGAAACGGGGTATACGAATACGAAAGATGTGTTTGAAACTGGGTTTGATGATTCTCGGTCCAGGGGGGCCGAGGTATGTGCCGGTGTAGGGTTTGTGGACGATGTTGAAGGATTCGGACCGTGAAGGACGTCAGGGAAATGTGCCTGAAGCATCGCTGTTGCGTCTTTAATCCTTCCCCATAAGATATGATCTCGGATTACTAAATAAAATCAACGAATATCAGCGCGATATCTCGGAAAAGGGGTAGCGCCATTTACACACTTTTGCGACGCGACATTTCTTCTAAAAATGCTTCATCGTTGAATTTTTTGATTAAAGATTCAATGCTATTGACTTCTCTAGCAAGTTCGGCAGATTCGGGTTCAATATCTTCAGGTTGGATGATTTTGGGAGCATCGTCTGGCCCGCTAGGGGGGTCAAACATGGGGACCTCTTCGACATCGGGTTCAGCTAATATGTGTTCGAACGACACGAGGATCTCGTCTTCATTCTGTTCGTGTGGTGGTGGACTCATGATATCGTCTCCATCAGAGTCTTTTAGTTGAGCGACGGAAGGAACAACAGAAGGCGAACGCGTAGTGGTGGTCTCTGCTCCCTCAATAGGCGTGTCAACCACCACCGGAGACGGAGACGCGTCGCCCGAAGCCGCGCGTGATATAAAAGCAGCACCAGTGACAAGATCCCTGTCGATCGGTCGCGAACCATAGCCGGCCTCGAATCCAGTCATCATATGTCCTCCGGTGCCAGGCTCCGACTCAGATGTGCCACCCCCAGGTATTGTACGTCGAAGCTCTGTTGCAAAGGCACGCGCTGTGTTTTCATGGCAATGGTGGCACAAGTACGTTAGGATCTGGTAATGAGTGAATCAAGCCGCGCAAAGGTCAGCATCTGTGACTAAGAGAATAGATAATTGCATTACTAGAAGCGCGGGACTCTGCGCGTCGAGTTGAGCGAGGCTGGCCATCAGACAAAACCTTCGTTGCCGTCGACAAGGAGCTATTCTGTTTTGGTGTGCGTGAGAAATTGACTCGGTACCGAACAACCCAGACCTGAACCGTGTCACATTCTCTGGCGGAATCACTTTTTGCGCTATACTGTAGGGGCCGCTTCGTTGACGCCGCAACATCTGCCGGCAAAGGGCGACGAGAACGACACCGCCGCCGCGCTTTGGGAAAACGATGGGATTCTTTCGTGTCATCACATCCAGATCACCATCTCATGCGCAGTAGTGGTGCATCGGAAGACGAAAGAGGGCCCATACCTACTCATGGGGTCGTGGCAGTATAAATGTGGCGTTTCATGAGTGTGGCTATGTAGAAAGCCTTGAAGGTCAAATCCAGACGCAGTTCGTTTGTTTACTTGTACAGACGGAGGAATTCATGCTCAATCAGATGTACGCTTCCACAAAGAGCCTGTACTAATTGACCACGATTGAATACTTAGCAGGGCGAGTATGTTAGAACTCACTGGCTGCTGTGAGTTTGATGCCGTTCCCATACTCCTCCATTCCTCGACAGCTGGGGACGGAAGATGACTCGCTTTAGTTTGGGGCCACACGGCGATATCCACCGAGCAGATTCATCTGAATTTCTGTCATTCCAACCCGCGCATAGTTTGCGGCAGACCGATCCTCGAGCGTCTTACACCCAGCTCGTATGTCATAAGTTTCTGCATTGATGATCTTTGGCTCCGGTGCAACATCCAGAACTTGGACGCAGGGTACGCTTGGCGTCACATCTATCGGAACGCGAAAGGTTCTGATGTACTAGCTTGGCGCCGCGCCCGACTTCGCGACCAAAGCCAATATCTTCTCCGCAGTCCCCTCGTCAGCGTCACAAACAACGGAGACAATATATCGAGATAGGGCCATCCGGGCACTCAGCTCAGGCCCGCAGTGAGTCACTTGAAACGCTCGAAGAAAACCCCGTTCTATGGACCGACCCGGAACGAAGGCCACGGAGGATCTCAGCGGAAGGTTGGGCGGCGAGCGTGAGAAGGTAGAACCCGGGATGATCAAACGACGATACGTAAATGAGTGCAGTTGGATGTGCGCGCCATGACTCTCGCATATCGGAGCGAACTCCTTACCGGGTGGCACGCGTGGAACGGAAGGTGGGACCTCGAATGTGAGATCTGAAAGCAGAGGAACGGCGGGCCAGATTTGCGCCGGATGGGAAGCACAAGAGAGCATACACGCGTGGAAGGTGTGCCATAAAACCCTCTGTCTTCCAGGTCCAGTTCACCAATGCTGAATTTGAGAAGTCCGGGATTTCAATAGAATCGACGAATTCGCGTAGGACATCCAAAAGCACACAGGACGAGGCTCCGTCCCAGGTGCTAGAAATCATGTGGAGGTTCATCATCTGAAGGACACTTGCCACCGCACATCCATCGTAGGATAACCCGTCAACGCTCTTCATACTTTTGAGCGTTTGGCCAGGCAAACCAGCTGTCACTTGACAGCGCCCCTCTGTGAAACTGTGATTGTAAGGCTCCGTCTGCCGACTAATTAACTGGATCCCCGGGTTCCACTGGCATGGCAGGGGTCAACAATCATGTCACACTCTGACGGCTTCCAGGGCTTCTAGGACTTGCTAGGTGCCAGATGTGCAAATTTTGGCATCGGATGATTGATAATTGTCTACCGCCATTTTTCCAAGTCAGCAGCAGCAGTAGCAGGACTTGCTGGGGATCCAATGGCTCTCAAGTGCTGGGGCCCAACACTCTTCCAGGATTCAGCAATGACAGCTTCCGCAACCACGGCTCCATTGGCTACTATATCCATGCTGTCTTCAACATCTTCACTGTAGTGTTCCGACCATAAATTCAGTCACGTGTCGTGCCCGAAGCTGTTGTGATCTGTCACTCATCAGTGGTGGGGGGGGGGGAAGTCTTATTTATATACCGTTGACTGCTCCGGCCCTGATCCCGGGGGTTTCCCGAGCGGTACCAGGCTTGAAGAACGGTCCAGGGCCATGCTATATACATAACAAGTACTGAATTAAGGGCCAGGTCTAAGATTACGCTATTCCGGGGAAAGACCCGAAGAAAACCCCGCTAGCAGTGGTTCAGTGGTTGCTTGCTTAAAAAAGAAAAACAATTCTAGAAAAATTAAAACAAGCTTAATAGAGCGTGAGAACCAGGGGAGCAGATGCAAGGTTCTATTCCGTGTAAGCAGCTACTTTTGGGGGACTGGATAGGTGTGGATATTTGAATTTTTTTTGTCATAAATCAATGAATTAACAGGTTTGAACTATGTCATGCACCAGGGCGATGAAGCTATGGTCGGAACTCTACAGTAGTTCTTCGTCTGACTGGTTCACAACAGTCACATCTAGGATTTTGTTTTGTCACATAGCATAGCATGCGATACACAAAAAATACACGGAAAGCAGGGCAAGCAAAAAGGCGACCAGCACTAGTAATGGACGCCAACTCAGGCATCCATTATTCACCCGACATATCGGCCTCCATCAATCCACGAGTACCGTTGCTCCTCGAAGGAATCTGATTTCCCATGCCACATCAAATCAGTCGGCCGGCTGGTTTCACCCCTTGGAAGTTGACTCGTCTATAGTCATAAGCCATAATTCCGCGAATCCATGTTTCTTTGACCCTGCCAGTGAGATCCATACCCTCATACGGGGAGAGCTTATTTTTAAATTTCAGCTCCGCCTTATTTATCTACAAGGAGGGTGATTAACCAAAAATATCAGCCTACGCAATAACGAGGAAGCTCACGGCGAAGGTTTCCTCCGGATCAAATATTGCGAAATCAGCATCCATGCCGGCGCGGATCCTCCCTTTCGACTCTTGGAGACCTGCAATTTTTGCTGTTCTTTCTGTCATCCATGACAATAGAATGCCTGGTTTGACGCCGCGTTTACGGCCCTCTGTCCATAACAGACTTATTCCTAGGCCCAGTGTGGGAATGCCTCCCCAAGCAGACATAAAATCGCCGTCAGTGTCCACCCGTTTCAGTTCTGCAACGCACGGCGAGTGATCGGAGACCACGCAGTCGATTGTCCCATCCAGGAGAGCCTCCCAAAGCTTGTCTCGATTTTCAGCGTTCCGGATCGGTGGGCAGCATTTGAACTCTGGCCTTCCTTTCGGTATTAACTCAGACGTCAAGCACAAATAGTGGAAGCATGTTTCAACTGTGAGGGGAATCCCGTCAGCTCTCGCACTTTTGATCACTGGAAGGGCATCGGCAGCTGAGAGATGAACAATATGTCCTCGGAAGCCTGGGAAAAGCTTGTGGAGGCCTATTATCATTTCGATTGCGGAAGTTTCAAGCGTGGGCGGACGAGAATGAAGGAAAGTGGCGTAGAGTGAGCCATCTTCCTGTTTAATGGTGCGCGCATGGGCTTCGGCCTGTCCTCCGGTATCCAATTCCGCGTGAAACATGAGCAACCTCTTGGAGACAAGTTTGGGTATCGCCTGAACGAGGTCCTGCTCACGTACACAGGGAAATTCCTGCAGATGCAATAGCGCTAGGTTTCCCCTTGTTTCACAGTATGAACTCGCAAACCCACCTCAACCCCGCTTTCGATCATGAAACACTTGAATCCGCGAACACCGGCGTCGATCAGTGGAATAAGGTCATCCTGCGTCGGACATTTGGGACCATGAGGATAGTTTAATAGCTGATAGTGATCGAGACGCACATGATTTCCTGGAATTACCCCTCCCCAAAAGCCCACATCGGTGTACAAATCAGTATTCCTGGCAGCTCCACGTTTTGCCTCAAGATTCGCCACGTTGGTGGTAGGAGGTATCGAATTGAGAGGCATGTCGATCACTGCCGTCACACCACCGGAGACCGCAGCTTGAGTACCAGTGCGGAAACCTTCCCAGTGCGTTCTCCCGGGCTCATTCAGGTGGACATGGGAACTGGTTGGTGCATGGACGAGTGAAGACCATTAGGGCTTCCAGGACAAAGAATCTCAAGGCGCTAAACGCATACACACTCTACCAATCCGGGGAGTATCCAGTTGTCGCCATAGTCATGCCAATCTTCATCAGGGACTTCGGGATACTCGTCGCGTGCTCGTCGGTGTTCATGGACTGTCGTGATATGTCCTGTAAGGGAATCGATTTCTATAGTAGCAGGCCCTGGGTCCTCCCGACCAGGAAGAAACACGTTGTTGGAGACAAAGACTGCCCACGACATCGCGCGGTGCGGACCCAAATTCGGATGAACGATGTTTGCGCATATCCACAGCTTGCAGATGATTGGCTGGGAGATGCCGGCCCCACATTTGAATGACGCCTTTGATTACGAACGTGCTTTTTTATGAACCGCTTCATCAAGCTTTTCATTCTCTTCTGCATCGACCCCGACTCTCATATCTTCTGTGCCGGAACTCGAGGCCTTTCCTCGATCCCTCCTTCCAGTACACTCTACCGGGATCTCGAAGGGAATTATCTCAGCCAACATGGTACTATCTCCCTCATCACTATTCTCATTCACCCACAGAGGGCGGTGCGACTCATTGACATCCTCAGGAAATCGGCCTTCGCCACGGCATCAGACAATGGAAAGATTCTTAAATCTATCTTTCGACATCCCCAAATGCGCCTGGACATACGGAGCGCCAACGCGTTGTGTTTACGGTGTCGGTCTCGCTGACGTCACTGACATCCAACTCTTCGAGAATGCCTCTGCACCGGCGTATATACGGGGGCTGATAAGTCTGTCCAGTTCGACCTGAAGCTCGGGTTTATGGGATCAATCGTTGGATCCAGACTAAAAAGGGGGTCCAGGGCTTCATGCCAGCTAACGTCTTCGCCTCCCGGCCGATGGATGCCAAAATAGCTCAGTGTTGCGCTAACGGTGTTATTCATCCGCCGGGCTTACATGCTCTCTATTTGAGGCAAATTCAGGGTGATTAGCTCGCTAGGGCGATGGAGGAGAGCGCACGCCGCGTGGCCGAGGCGTATTCTCCAGGGACTATGTCTAGTTCCACAAGTGCTCACTGCTATGCATGATAAGGCAGTGACCCGCACCGCATCTGGCATTTCCCGAATATCTAACCTGTAAGGTGATCCTATTTCCATAACCGCTTGTCTGCCGTCCTCTTGCTAAACTTCTACTGTGCCTTGGGCGGCGGGCAACAATATATGAGGCTAGCATTATCCTTCCCACAGGTCCCTTCTCCGCTAGAGGTGCAAGGCCCCCATACTGTGTCATCGAAAAACTTAACGAACCTAGTGCACCGCCATTACCGTTGTAAGACAAAAAAGAGAGCGGAAATAAAATTTGCGAGGGGGCTTCAACACTTACGTGCTAGAAACGTCAGGGCATTCCACCGTGACGGAGTCATAGTTTCCACAAGGGTGGTTGCCGTCGCGCTCATCCGATATAGCGATGCGCTGACAAGTGTGATCATAAACTTCGAAGAAGTGCTGTCGTAGCGAATCATTTCAAATGCGACAGAGGAGTCCGCGTGGGCCGCTCACATAACATGGTTGGTGGCAATGGCGATGTTGTTAGCTGGGCACTTGAATTCGGCCTTGCCCAAAGGAACAATTGCGGCAACCAGCACGGCGGTGAGAGTAGTAGTTGTGAACTTAGTCATGTTGTGTTAGATGGGCAAGTGTCAGGCTACTCGGTTCTCAAGACTCTTATACCGCATTGCGCAAACTAGTTTGCCGTACGGGGACACTTGGCGTTACAGCCCGAGTGCTTCAACACGTGGCGGGTTAAAATAATGAAAGGCAATAGAATTGAACGAGTCCTGATAGATCCCAGACACGGCAAGAAGTGTGACGTGTCCTTCACAGATATCGTGACATGCCCATACCTCCGTAAGACCGAGAATAGAAGTCGAACGAGGATAACACGCGATCGCAGGCCACCTGGCCGTTGTCATAGGCTCCACAAACGCTGCCGAAGACTTGCTGTGAGACCCGACGGTGCAATTGCTGGCATAGATCCATAGTAACCATATTTTAAGTGTTGCCACCAGTTGTTAGTGCGAGGATCAGAGGGATTCACGTTGCCGCTCGAGCTTTGCGTGTTCGGGCCAAGACCGATGCCACCCGGACGAATGGTCTTGCTAAAAAGGGATAAATGCAGTAATCAGCACGGCGGCGAGAGCAGGTGTGAACTTGGTCATTTTGCGTCGATGTTTGGCGGGTGCGTGAGCGAGCCTAGAGGGTGCTCTGTTCCGAAGAGTCATGACCATCGTTGCGCAAGATAGGTTTTCGTCCGGGTACGTTGGAAGGCCAGCCGAGCCGCTTCGCCACGTCGCATTGATAGCGTCAAGTCTTTGTCGGCACTTAGACCGACAGTGCTACGGCGGACATACCAGGAGGTTGGGTCAAGAAGAGCAACATCAGCCCAAATTTGTCTTAAGGCCGCGATTACAATAGCAATAACCGTTGCCCGAGGGCTTCCATAGTTGCGTAGTGCATAGTACGAAGCAATATGGGGACGATACAATCGAGATAGAAGACGCAAAGAAGGCCGGTAGGCGGTATGCGGCGGGGGCCGTCGAAGCATTTGGCATGACCGCAGACTTGTCTGGAAGAAGCTAATGGTCAGAAGTTGACGGCGTCATTCCGTCACTCATTGAGATGGGCGCGGCGGGTTGCACATTGTGTGGCATAGTTTTCATGCGTTATTCGCAAGTGTCAGCCGTAGTGGTTAGACCTCTTCAGAATACTCCGGGCATTGACTGCTGTTGTTGTTCAAACACCTCGTGTGGCCTTGGCACGCAAACGAGACTCAGCTATGCGATAGGGAGGAGCCCATAACTTGTCCCGAATTCCGTTGCTCGCAGTACGGCCGCCGTGGAATGGTCGCCGCTTGGGAATCAGCGGCGGGATCCGGTCAACAAACTCTTGACGCAAGCCATCCACGGCTCCGTAATGCAAATCTGGTCTGTCTAGCATCAACGCCAGCAAAATGCTTTGTTCGGTGATGCGGCACGGCCCGTGTGTTGAAAAGAGACCGTTTACTCACCTTGGCATATCTTCTTTTTCCGCATTTCCCGCAAGATCTGGAGGTAGCTAGGCTAATGCAAGGAGAAGTAGATCCCGACTGTAAAACTGTTCACATGTATCCTATATAAAACCTAGCAGAGGATTTCCATCCGCAACAGGCAGCACCTCTATAATTAACAGACACACTGTCGTAATGAACAGGCGAAGAGAGCAAGCAAACACCCCCGCACACGCCACTTCCCCAAAGATACAGACTCTAGACCTACTGCCTTTTCCTGGAGATGGAACCATTCACCTTCCCGTTCGCCTCTGTTGATGAGGACGCACCGGCGGCGCGCCGCACGTACGGAATTAACCAAAAAGTATAGGCAACTTCAAACTGACCAGGATGTTGTTTCGAGAGCATTAAATCTTGCCATCATGACTTCAGACTCGTTCACAGTGGATATTCGAACCGGGAAACTCACATATGATCCCAGTTGCTATCTTGCTAGCTCCCAAGCCAGTAAGAATGTGCCACCAGGCATGTCCTGACAGAGATATAATTGCAATAAACAACCCGCCCAATGACAAAAACGAGAAAACCGCGGAATTGCCTTGTATTAAACCGCCAAAGTACTCGCCAATATCTCGACGCCACGCCGTTAGATTGTGGCAGTAGATATTATCTGAGTGTCCCCGTTGATTTGAACGGACCATCATGATGGAGTAGGTTCACGATCTTATACGAACCTAGGTTCCAGACGATAAATCCGGCCAGAAAAGTGCATGTCCCAGCAACGTTGAGAGCCTTCGCCTGTAGAACCATTGCTGGCGTAAGTTGCGGTGCACGATAGTCTTGCTGGATGAGGATGACGCTAGTTATCATGATGGCAGCGTAACAAACTTGATGAAGCAAAGGGTCAGGGTATGCCAGGCTGTTCGTGTTGGACATCAATCAGGCGATACATGGCCATGGTACCTTGAGCTCGGGATGGGACGTACTACACGGCGCTTACAGCTAAGGGGAGAATGGTGATAGCTATCTTAATTCGTCGCTGCTCGCTCGTGCTGGCATCGGGGTTTTTGCCGACAAGCAAAATATACAGTGCCAGGGATGCCGCAAACACCATAGGCAGCTCATCTAAAATCACCTGAAAGGAATTCACATTTAGGAATGGCAATTGAGCCTTGAACGTATATTTGACATGGACGTGCCTGGGCGTGCCACTTTAGAGTAGAATGGTAAATGAACGAGCCAATGCCGATGGCAGCAATGTTCCCGTGCAGTAGCGCGTAACGACCGGCGTGTGGGACGTCGAGACAAAGGGACTTGACGATCCCGTGAAGTCCAAGAAAAATGAACGGTATGTTGCTTAACGTATTCCAAAATCTGCATACTGAATGATGAGTCTACACATTATCAACTAGAGCAAAGCATTCACTCCGCTATGTAGCGAGTGACAGCATAATTGTCCTGCGTAGTGAAAGCAACTTGAGAACATAAAATGAGGGTGTAACGGTGATCATCACTAACCTCACACCAGTCAATGGATGCTGTGTGCTCGCCAAGCCATCCACTAGCAAGCTGACCGGCGCGGTGAACTGGTTCGACCTTCATCCCACGATGATAAGGCTAAACGCGCTCACTGACAATGTGCGCAACCAATGGGCGGAGAATCTGCACACGTGACGGGAACCAGCCGGTTGATTCCCAATCGTGCCGTGCCACAACAGACTCAAGACCCCGCGTTCTGAGTCATTGGGTTCATCAACCGCGAAAGCCTCAGTCGTAAACTCAAGAAATTCAAGCAAGAAAGAAAGCCGGGTATGACTTGGACGTTGAGGTTCCCAAGCTCGGGTCCCCGTTCCCAACGTCGTCCCGCGTAGTTTACTCCTCGCGTTTGAAGTCGCCATGCCCAAAGTCAAAGTGACGTGGTGTCCATTCCACAGATGTCAGAAATTTATGCAACGACGCCGTTTCGTTGCATGATGATGCACCATCGCTCGCGGGGCGAGCCGTCATTTTTTGGCGTTTGTCAAGATGTACATCTCTTACGACGATGGCCGCGTCGCAGACAAGGATAGGCCGAACATCTCTCTTGAGTTTTCAAGGCTATACTGTGGACGTTAGACAGCCAAATGAGCGCAGGCGCCAAGGTGATCATCGATCATTTGTGGGTCTGTCGTGGACGACTGTCAGAATTAATCTGAACAACTAAGTCAAAGAGAATCATCATAATGATGGTGGTAGTGTGTGTGTTATGCTGAATTGTCAAAGGGGTCGTTTGAAGAATGTTCTGGAAACGGCCGTGCTCGTTAGGCCATGGGACTCGTGGACTCTCTGATTTCGTGCAGCTCCCTCGTTCGAGTGCGAACCTTCCGGACTTCTACGCTCACTACATCTAACGGCAAACCTAATACGAGGCCTCATTCATCCCTTGCTCCATTCTGGTCTTCACCCCATTGATGCTCCATGGGACTCACTTCAACATGCTCGCCATGGGAGTGATTACTGCCAAATACTGTAATCCTTTGGCGCATGACTATTCGAGCCATGTGCTGAAGCCGTGCCGATTCCTCATTGTCGAATGGATTCATGCCTCACAACGCTCCATTTTCAAAAAACGCCTGGCGTCCGCAGCAGCAGACCTTCGGCTTCGAGTCTGATTCAGCTCGAATCGTGGAATAGCGTAAATCAAATTTCTCTTCATATCCCGCAACGGAAGGTATCGGTGTGAAGTTGGATCCGGACTACTGTCCTCCTATCAATTGGCGTTAGCGCCGTAGATCCTTGTTCCTTTGTGTGTTGGTGGTTCGGCTCTGCTCATCAATTGGTCCATGCACGACGCAACGACACAGGAACGTGCCCCTTGCAGCCGCATTTAGCCGCAGGGAATGCGGGGCGTTGCAATCGCTAGAACGAACGATAGTGCGAGGCGCATAATCGCAGTGTCATTAACCGAACAATGGCGCGGGTTATTGGACATATACCGGTCAATCCACTTCGGGTCTTTCCACGTTTATCCACGAATGATAGAACCACGCAGCGGCCGTTGCGCAACGGGCGTTGCAGCGCTGTTCGACCCCCTCGCTGACAAAGCAGTTGAGGAGTAGCAAATTTATTTTCGCGAGATCGACCGAGCACATAGGGGCCGCTCTTGTGCGGAGGTCGATTTGCGGACGATTAACAGGCGACGATGCCGTGAGGCCAGCGCACTACTGTCTTCAACAAACAGTTCACGGTTGCCCAACATGCTTATTTTGAGGCGCGAATGTCTTATGTGAAGGAGCTTTTTGGTATACCGGTAGCTGCGGTCACGGAGAACCGAGCCGCAGCCAAGCCGCAGCTTCCAAGCTGCAACTCCCAAACTGCAATCAGACGCCTCGAAGATCCCGGGCATCTGCGGATCAAAGAGGGAGCGAACGAGATTGAGCGCGGGGTTGGGATAGGATCGGCCGCAGGACAGGATGCCCACAGGATGACCACCACAATACGGATCCCAATCCGGTAGGAGTCGGAAATGTACCGTAATTGTGGTGCACCCGCGCAGAGAAGGGTAGTTTCAGTTGTTTTGAATATTTTTTGCGACCACAGCAAGGGAACTTTTGGAGTGATCGTCGTCGTCACTTACCGCATTTTGCCCACTCGCATATCGGCCGAGGCGCAGATTGAGAACCGGAAAACAACCAAACAGGGAGTCCGCGCTGAATTCCAATTTGCTCAACACGATTGTTATTTTCTGCCAACTGCTGTCAACTGCTTAATTGGCCTGACACTGACAGTTTTTGCCCAAAACTTTCTCTGTTGCGTCTTGTTGAACAACCATGATGATGATGATGATGTATTAAAATTTAAAGTACGTATCTGTGCCTAATGGCGTATGACGCACTCGCAACTATGGTGGGTGAGAAAATCGGAAGTGAATGGGGGAAACTTCAGGGATGTATGTGTATGTTGGGCTGTGGGTATGGGACAGCTACAGGTGATGCCGTTCCGGGGAAAGTCCCGATAAAACCCTGGTAGCAGTGGCTCACTTTTTTAACAAAGTGTCAGGTGGGGGGGGTTGAACCCAGGCCATGGAAGACCGTGGGGGCCTCCTTATAGCGCAGCATACCACGCTACTACACCCCAACCATATCGGTCCAAGCCCTAATGCAAGGACAAGTGCCCACGTAATGCAATGGCGAGGGCACTTCCTGCACTTCCTCTCCCCTGCTTCCACGAAGACGATTGCCATGCCGTTGATCCCCACCGTCTTAGGAAAGTATCGCTGCCGGAAAATTGATTTTTCACAACCTCCGATTTGAGAGTGAAAATCATGCGCCCATGTGGATTCTTTAGAGGCTGTTGCTGATCAGGAACGTCCCCGACATGAACCGTTGAACTGGGCTGCTTTCTAAATGTGTGATCATGCCAATCCTAGCTTCGAATTTCTCGTCCGCCTCCACCTGTGTCTTATCTCTACGGTTTCTTTTTTGTTAAAGTGAGTCTTTGGACAGCATGCACGTCGCCCCAAGTACTTCTGCCCGCCATTCTGGCTTTCCTTGTCAACCCTCCCACCCAAGTCCACCCCGCGGGCGCTGAGGCACACGAAAGCCCATCCATGAGCTCACATTACAATCTCATGTATGGCACCTCTTTTCACCTTGAGGGCTGATAATCCTCATATATCTTGATGCGCATTGATCAGTCTAGGTCAGCCTTCGCCGCGGTCCAGGCGATCTCTTCAACTCATTATTTCGGCTTGTAGGACCCATGGAGCTCGGAAGTTCTTTTAACTGCATTGTCGGTAACGTCCAATACCTTACGACTTTTCATCTTCTGATTATTTCCCCAGCTATTTGGAGTTGTGGTAAGTCTATTGTGGTCCAAATAATGAGGACCGCTGACGGCTCCTGTCCCCTTCCTTTCGCAGTGTGTCCAGTACTATCAATACATGATCACCTTCGATGACCCGGTGTGGATACAGTGGGTTGTCGCGCTCGTTTTCACACTTGATGCGGCGCAAACTGGTCAGCATCCACAATCTTCTTCACTTGTTTCAGTGTTTGAGCGTGGTCGGGATAGTGGTCGGGATATACTTGGTCTGGGATTACACTGTTACCTACTACGGTGCGTCAATTGGGCCCCGGTTCCAAATACCCAGTTATAGCTGACCACCTGGATTGCCATCATAGATGTGCCTCAGCATGTAGCAATGTCAAGCTGGGTCATTGCATCAGGAAACCTGTTTGTGACACTTGAGGGTACTCCCGGAGCCTTGAGGGCACTCCAGAGCCTTGAGGCCCTCCTGGAGGCTCCTGAGTGGGGGACTTTGC
>Ga0307508_10003202_pt1 | contig 16732 bp, 15 predicted proteins | sample 9_EM_MG_FD_203089 | JGI IMG/M metagenome (GOLD analysis project Ga0307508, IMG submission 203089) | Populus trichocarpa ectomycorrhiza microbial communities from riparian zone in the Pacific Northwest, United States - 9_EM | ecosystem: Host-associated > Plants > Roots > Unclassified | place...
TCAAAGGTCGCGTTCACGACCACACGGCCAGCACCTGAGGAGCCGGAGCGGCCATCGTCATGCATGACATAGCCCGAGCCGAATCGCAGATTGCCGCCGGTGCGGCGGACATAGCCTTCGATCGACATATGCCTCGCGCCGGCGAAACCGGAGAGGTCGTCGACCGCCGTGCCCGAGACCTGCATGACGCCCCGCTCCACACGGCCCTCGGCCTGAATACGCCGCCCGACCAGCGCGGCATCGATGCCGCTCAGCCGCAGGCCGCCTATTCGCAGGCCACCGCGATCACGTTCGAGCGGTCCGGAAACCCGCATCGTGGCGTCACGGCGCTGCTCGACCAGACTTGCAACGATCACGCCGTCGGTGCGGCGAACCCCGAATACGGCAACATTCGTGCCTGGACGGCGCCAGCTGTCGCGGCCGGCCGCTATGACCCGCTGGCCCAGCACGGTCATCTCGCCGTCCTTGACGCTTTCGATCGGCCCCATCACCTCGCTGACCACGTTGATGCTGCGGGTCATCAGCGAACCGTCCGCCCGCGGCTCCGCCAGCACGCGCGCCAGATGTCCGATCTTGAGCGCCCCTGCCGAGGCCGGCTCGCCGTCGATCCGCACCGGGACATCAAACGCATAACTGATGCGCTCGCCATTGACGAAAATGCTGCCGAAACGCTGAATGATCCCGACAATGCCGGTGCCGCCGAGGCCCTGATCCTGGCCACGCGTGATACCAGTGCCGCCGATGCCCTGATCGTGGCCGCGGCGCACCTGCGCCCAGGCGCAGGAGGATCCGGCGACCCAGAGTGCCAAAAGCAACGCGCGGCGCGAGATCACGTGGGGGCTGGTCATGACTGGCCACCTTCCTCGGCAGCATCATCGGCGGCGGCGTCCGGGCCTTCGCTGTAGATGTAGATGCCGAAATTCCAACGATGGTCGCCTCCCTTGTCCTTGGCGAGCGCGCGGTTGGCTTCCCGGTTGGCGATCTTCAAGGCGTCCATGGCCAGTTCGCGCGACCGCGCTTCGAGACGTTTTGCAAGCTTGGCCGAGAGTCCGTCATAGTGCACCGCGCGTTCGAGAAAACGCGGCGCCGGGCCTGACACGTTTTCTACCGCTGCCGCGATATGATCACTCAGATTGCGGCCAAGATAATGCCATTTGCGCTCGTCGTCGCCGCGCGGAACGAAGCCGGTGTCGAGCAGCACGATCTCCTCATCCGCGTTGATGGCGACGAGCTTGCGGTCCAGCCATTCATCCAGCACCGCGCGGGGGCGCACATCCTTCGTGATCGAACTGACGAGCGCTTCGAACGAGGGAGCATCGCCGTCGGCCATGCGCGGCAACGGCAGCGGATCGCCTTTCGCGTCCGTGAACTCCGGAGCGGCGAGCCAGCGCGCCATGATCGCGCTGGTCAGTGACAAGGTGGCGGGCGTTTCATTGACCGGCGCACCGGCGCCGCGCAGCCGCGCCACCTCCTTGCGGTGAATTCCGGTGAGCAGACTGACGCGGCTGTCGGTCTGCTCCTTTCCCTCCAGGGCAAAGTCGTACTCGGCAACATTGACGAAGAGTTCACGCAGCAGCTGAACCAGCGCGGGAAACGTCATTCCACCACGGATGCATAGCCGCACCAGCGGCCGCAGCAGGCGCGCCAGCGGCGCGCGCAGGCTCGCCGCGGCAACCGGCTGACGCGAAGCCGGCTTCGACCTCCGGGATTTGGCGTTCATGGCGAAAACTGTAGCGGCGCATTTTGTGGGATACAATCCCACATTATCTGACAAAGTCAATTGACGTGTGAAATTTTCCCACATATACAGGGCCCTTCAGTCATGGAGAGTTCGCCCATGCTCGCCCCCTCTCGGCGCCTCTCGGTGCTTCACATCTTCAATGACTGTCATCCCGACCTGTTCGGCGGGGCCCTGTCGGTGATCCGCGACATCTGCGCAGGACTGCAAGACGCGTTCACCGCTTGCGTGCTGGTCTGCTCCAAGTCATGCGGGCAACGGCGCATCGTCGTGAACGGCGTAACGGTCGAGCGCGTGCGCTCGTTCGGCGATGTAGGTTCGCTCCCGGCCGCGCCGACGTATCCACTGCGGTTGTGGCGCCAGGTCGCCGATCACGACCTGCTCGCGCTTCATGCACCGTTTCCGCTGGCCGATCTCATGTTCGCCCTGGGGTTGGGCCGCGATCGACCTTTGGTCGTGCACTACCATGCGGACATCGTTTCGCATGCCGGACTGAGGTGGCTTGTGGAAGCGCTGATGCGCCGGACGCTGCGCCGGGCGGACGCAATCATCGTGTCCAATGCCATTCTGCTGTACGGCAGTCCGCTGCTGCAGGATTTCGCGGAGAAATGTCACGTCGTTCCGTTCGGCGTCGATGTCTCGAAGTATGCCTGGCCGGTGCCGCACCTCGACGATGACGACGCCGCACGGGATCGCAGACGGCTCGTGCTCGCCTGCGGACGGCTGGTCCCCTACAAGGGCTTCGACGTGCTGGTGCGCGCGGCCGTCGGCCACCGTTTTCAGGTCTGGATCATCGGCGAGGGTCCGGAACGGGCGCGGCTCGAACGAATGATCCACAGCCTCGGCGTCGCGGATCGCGTCCGCCTGCTCGGCTCCGCCCCAAAGGCCAAACTCGTCAGTCTGATGCGGACTGCGGACGTCTTCGTCCTGCCATCCGTGACCAATGCCGAGACCTTTGGCATCGCTCAACTGGAAGCGATGGCGGCCGGCCGGCCGATCATCAATACCTGGCTTGACACGGCTGTTCCGCGCGTGGCGCGCGATGGCATCGAGGCGATCACCGTTCCGCCCGGCAATCATGTTCGGTTGGCGGAAGCAATAGAAGCATTGCTCCGCGATCCGGAGCGGCGCTGGCGCATGGGCCATGCCGCCCGCGTTCGCGCAACGACGCAATACTCCGTCGACGCCTTCGGGAAAGCAATCGAAACGGTCTATCGCCATGCCGTGACGACCAAGGCATCAAGCCGGCCGGCCCTGGCCTCACGCCGAGGGCCAATCGGAACGGGTCCGGAAAATCGACATTGCTGAGACCGATTGCGCTGAGACTCGTCGCGCAGGCTCCGATCGTGATCACTATCCGTCAATCGTCAGTAAGGAGGTCCTAATGTACTCGCAAAGCATGCCTCTCGTAGAGGAGGAGTGGGACGGGCTCGCGCGCGATCTGGACCCCCGATTTGATCCGCGGATTGGACGGTCCACGAAACCGTCAGCCCGTTCTCCGCGCCCCTCCGGCCTCAAGGACGATCATATCGCCAGCAATCGGTCGTCGATCGGCAGGCGAATACTGCGCAGCCTTATCGGGTTTTCCATTGCGGCTCTCATCGGTGTCGGCGCCACCCTCGCCTGGCAGTCCCACGGCGACGCAGCAAGGGACATGATAGTCGCCCGGGTTCCGTCGCTGGGCTGGTTGCTATCCGTCTCGATGACGAAGTCGCCAGCCATGGCTGCAACTGCCCCGGACCCGCTGCAGCAGCTTCAGCCGCTGGCGTTCAATCTCGACGTCGTACGGCGCAGCGTAGAACAACTCGCCGCCAGGCAAGAACAGATGGCCCAGAGCATTGCGACACTGGAAGCTGTCGCGGACGACATCAGACTGAGGATATCAACGACCCCGCCTTCGACCCCGTCCGAGCAGCAGGCGGCCCCCATCCCGCAGCATAAGCCCCCGCAACCCAGGGCGCAGTCATCGGCTGTGCAGTCATCGTCGGTGCCTCGTCCGGCGCCTACTGCCGGACCACCCTTGCTCTCGCGCTGATGGCCAATTGCGTTGCTGGCCCATCAACCGGGCGGCGGCACCGGCAGCCCGTGCGGCTTGAACAGCCGGCCTTTTTCCACCGCCAGCACGACCGCCAGCGACGCCAGCGTGCAGAGGAAGAAGCCGGTCGCGAACGGCAACAGCGTGCCGTCATAGCTCTGGCCGATGGTGGTGCCGATGCCGATGCCGAGCAACGTCGTGATCGAGCCGTATAACGACGAGGCGGTGCCGGCGATATGGCCCTGCGGCTCCATGGCGAGCGCGGTGAAATTGGCGATCATCAGCCCGAATGAGAACATCATCAGCGCCGAGAGCGCCATGAACAGCGGCAGCGGCAACATCTGAAGTTTCGCGCCGAGCAGCATGAGCCCGGCCACCGTAACAAAGGCGACCAATGCGCCATGCGACATCACGCGCATGCCGACCCGGCCGACGAAACGGGCGTTGAGAAACCCGGCCAAGGCGGTGCCGACCGCGATGGCCGCGAACGCCAGCGGAAAATAGCGCCCGAGTCCGTAGATCTCGGTGAACACCTGCTGCGAGCAGAACACGTAGGCGAACAGCGAGCCCATCACGCCGCCGGCCGCCAGCGCGTAGCCCAGCGTCTGGCGGTTGGTCACGGTCTGGCGAAAGGCGCCGAGCACGTCGCGAATTGCGAGCGACTTGCGCTCGGAAACGGGGAGGGTTTCCGGCATCCGCAGCGCGCTCCAGATCAACGCCAGCACGCCATACAGCATCAGCACGATGAAGATGCCGCGCCACTGCGTCAGCAACAGCACCGCCTGGCCGAGCGACGGCGCAAGCACGGGCACCGCGATGAAGACCATCATGGCCAGCGACATGACGCTGGCCATGCGGCGGCCGGCGTAGCAGTCGCGCACGATCGAGGTCGCGATCACGCGGGTGGCGGAGGTGCCGAGCCCCTGCAGCGCGCGCGCCAGCAGCAAGGTCTCGAACGACTGCGCGGTAATCGCGATCACGCTGGCGATGCAATAGAGCGCCATGCCGTCGATCAGGACCGGGCGCCGGCCGAAGCGGTCCGACAGCGGTCCCATCACAAACTGGCCGACGCCGAAGCCGAGCAGAAATGTCGCCAGCACCGCCTGCGGCCGGTTGGCCTCCGTGATGTGGAAGGCCGCGGCGATGTTCGGCAGCGCCGGCAGCATCATGTCCATCGCCAGCGGATTCAGCGCCATGATCGAAGCGATGACGACGACGAATTCGGGAAAGCGCATCGGCTTGTGGCTCGATGAAACCCAAGCGTCGCCATTGATGTCAGTCACGCCGTGCACCTCGCGAAAAAAGGAAGCCGTGATTTATCGACCATGCCGCGCTGCACAACCCATGTTCAGGGATGGCTGATGCGCAGCCGCGGTTCGCGACGGACGAACACGAGTCCGTGACGCCGATCAGAGCCCCTCGCCTGCAAGCCACGCCGCGCCGCGGGCGTAGAGCGCCTCGACCTCCGGGCCTTTCAGGCCGGGCATGTCCCGCTTCACGGTGTAGCCGATCCGGGTCTGCAAATAAGCGAGGTGCCGATAGCCGACCGGGAATTGTTCGAGCAGCGCGCGATCGAGCGCCGGCACCGCGCCGGGCGTGACCGGGTCCATGCGGTCCTTCTCGTAGATCGGCTGGCGCAGCACGATGCCCCAGCGCCCGTCCCGCTTGTCGAGGAAGTCGTAGAAGCGCCCGGTGCAGAGCACGTCGCACAGCACGCCCTCGACCTCGGCGCGCTGCGAGATCGTCATCTTAGTCTGCGAGATCGCGCGGACGCCTGCGAGATCGACCGAGATGCCGCCGAGGAAATGCAGGATGTTGACGCCTTTGGCCCAGGCCTGCTTGCTGATCGCGATGAACTCGTCGCCGGTGCCCTGGGTCCAGGTCGCCATCATCCGCCCGTCCGGATGCCAGACCGTGCGAAAACGCTCCCAGTCCCCGGCATCGCGCCAGATCGCCCAGTTCTGCAGCAATTCGCGGATCAGACGGTCGTCCTCGATTTCGGCTGCGGTTCGCGGCATGGCGGCTTTTCCCCCGGCGTCGGTTAGCGACCTGCGACTTAGAAAACCAGTGACTGGATGGCAAGCGCGCAAGACGCGACCTGGCGCATGGACGGTGTCGGTTCAACGCTGCCGAACGATGTGAGCGGCCACCGCCGCCGCCCGAAGCGCAGCAGTCTTGACTCAGTCTCTTTCATATGTAATATTTTTCTTACATATGAAAGACGGAGCCGCGTTTGGCCGTTAACGGCGATCGATTATTGGCCATCCTGGCGGCGCTCGCCAATCCGCACCGCTTGCGGGTCATGGCGGCGCTCACCGCGAACGGCCGCAACTATGTCAGCCAGCTCGCCCGCGAGGTCGGCATCAGCCGGCCGCTGCTGCATCTCCATCTGCAGAAGCTCGAGGACGCAGGCCTCGTCGCCTCCAAGCTCGAACTGTCGCGCGACGGCAAGGCGCTGAACTATTTCGAAGTGGTGGATTTCAACATCCCGCTTACGCCCGCCACCATCGTCGAGGCGGTCGGGTCCCTGACCATCGCCCCAACCAAATCCGACTGACGCTCAAAGGAGATCGGCATGGCCGACCACGCCAACACCTTCCTGCTCGTCACGATCCTGCTGTTCGTGACCATCCTGCTCATCTTCGGCATGAAGTATTTTGCGGCCGCGCGACAGGCGCGGGGGCAGTTCTCCAGCGAGACGGCGCTGCGCGAACTGACGGCGACAGTGGCGGCCCTCCAGGGCGAAGCCACGGCGGCGCTCGCCGCGGTGCGGACCGAACTCGCGGACATCAAGTCGCGTCTTGCCTCCGTCGAGAAGATTCTCAAGGAGGTCGAATGACCGCGTCGTCCTCTCAGGAGGAACGGAGCCAGCTGCGCCGCATGCGCGTGGTCTCCATGATCGAGGGTTCCACGCTGCTCGTCCTCGTCTTCATTGCCGTACCGCTCAGGCATCTCGGCGGTTATCCGATCGCAACGGCGATCATGGGGCCGGTCCATGGCATGGCCTTCCTGCTCTATGTCTGGATGCTGATAGAGACCGTGTCAGGCGCAGCCTTCCCAAGGCGCGATGTGGTCCGCATGTTGGTGGCGGCCTTCATTCCGTTCGGCGCCTTCTTCAACGAGCGCATCCTGCGCCGGCGCCAGGCGCTGCTGGCGACTGCCTAACGAGACGCGCATGCAGGCCTATCTCTGGCTCAAGGCCTTCCACGTTGCCGCCGCCATAACCTGGATCGGCGGCATGGTGGCCGCCGGTCTCGTGGTTGCGAGTCGCCCTGCTTGCGCAGACGTGCAGACCACGCAGGACACGCCCTTTCTCAACGCGATCCGTCGCTGGGATCGATCCGTCACGCTGCCGGCGATGCTCGTGGTCTGGGCGCTCGGACTGGTGATGGCGATGCAGGCCGGCTGGTTCGCCTCCCCCTGGCTCACGATCAAGCTCGCAATCGTCGGCGCACTCACGGCGCTGCATGGCCTGCTCTCCGGCACCCTGCGCCGCCTGGGCGCGAGCAACGACCAACCGCCGGCGACGCTACGCTACGCGGCGCCGGCGACGATCCTCGGCGTCGTCATGATCGCCATCCTGGTCGTGACAAAGCCGTTCTGATGGTGCCGGTCGTTCAGCGCGCGGCCTGACACCCCCGCAGAAACAACGCCGCACAGCGGCGCACCCGGGCCTCGATCTCCGCGCGCGGCGGCAATGGCACGCCGCCGAACATCGCCGCGCGGCGCGGCGCCGAGGCGACCATGCCGAGCAGCATGCCGGCGGCCTCCTCGACGTCGTCCAGCGCGATCACGCCACGCTGCTGCTGCGCTCGCAGCCAATCCGCGAGCGCGTCCGTGATGCGCGCAATACCGTTGCGATAGAACATGCCGCCGATGTCGGACGTCTTGCAGGCCTCCTGCAGCACCATGCGCTGCAGCGCGATCACCTCTGCGTCGAGCGTCAGTTCCGCGCACGCCATCAGCACCGCATGAAGCGCCTCCTCGATATCAGCATGATCGATCGCCCGCAGATCGACATTGGCGAGCGTGCGATCGAGCCGGTCCGTGACCATGCCTTCGAACAAAGCGGCCTTATTGGGGATCAGCCGATACAGCGTCTTGGTCGAGACCCCGGCCTGTCGCGCCACGACCTCCATGCTGGTCGCGGCATAACCATTGTCGGCGAACGCGTGCCGCGCGGCGTCGTAAATGATCCCGCGGGTCTCGTCGTCGGGGCGAAGCTGCGGACGTCCGCGACAGCGGCGGTCGGCGACCGGTTCGTCGTTTAAGTCGATTGAGTCTTGGATTGGTTCGATCTCAGCCATGCTTTTACATGATGCCTGTCATTCCATTGACAGTCCCAAGCTAGGCGCTATTTTGGAAAACGTCAAGTTTCCTAATTCGCCAACCGTGAGAACCCGTCATGACCCACCACCCCACCGCATTCGAGGTCGACCGTCCGGTTCCAGCCGGCGCTGTGGTCAAGGACCTGCTGCCGGGCGCCGCTGACGCCAAGGAGCTCGCCCCCGTCCCCGCTCCCACCAAAAAACTCAACCTTCGCAAGCTGTTGCTGACGGGCGCGGCGCTCGCCGTGCTGACCGGCGCAGCCTGGTACGGCTGGGACTATTGGACGGTCGGCCAGTACCTGGTCTCGACCGATGACGCCTACGTGAAGGCCGACAACACCACGGTGGCGCCGAAGGTCTCCGGCTATCTGCACGAGGTCCTGGTCGGCGACAATGAGCGGGTCAAGGCCGGTCAGGTGCTGGCGCGGATCGACGCGCGCGATTTCGCCGTCGCGCTCGACCAGGCCAAGGCCGATGTCGCCGCCGCCCGCGCCGCGATCACGAGCAAACAGGCCCAGCTCGAGGTTCAGCAGGCCGTGATCGCGGCGGCGCAGGCGACCGTCGCGGTCGATCAAGCGGCCGCGACCTTCGCCGGACAAGAGAACAAGCGCTACACTGATCTGGCGGCGACCGGCTACGGCAGCGTGCAGAACGCGCAGCAGGCGCAGTCGCGCATCGCGGGTGCAGAGGCCGCGATCGCGCGCGACACCGCCAATCTTGCCTCCGCGTTGAAGCAGGTCGACCTGCTCAAGGCCGAGATCGTGCAGGCCAACGCGACGCTGGCGCGCGCGGAAGCCCTGCAGCATCAGGCCGAGCTCAATCTCGACTACACCTCCATCGTCGCGCCGATCGACGGCGTCGTCGGCAATCGCTCTTTGCGCACCGGCCAGTTCGTGCAGGCCGGCACGCAGCTGATGTCGCTGGTGCCGGTCGCCGGCGCCTATGTGGTGGCAAACTTCAAGGAGACGCAGCTGACCGACGTGCGCGAAGGCCAGGCCGTCGCCATTGCCGTCGACATGTTCCCGGGCCAGCTCGTGCATGGCAAGGTCGACAGCATCGCACCCGCCAGCGGCCAGGAGTTCGCGCTGCTGCCGCCTGATAACGCCACCGGCAACTTCACCAAGGTGGTGCAGCGCATTCCCGTGAGGATCGCGCTCACCCCCGACACCAGCGCGCCTGTCGAGCTGCGTCCGGGCATGTCGGTGATCCCGACCATCGAGACCAGAGCGCAGGCGCGCGAGCGGCGGACGATCGCCGCGTCCAGGGCGTCAACCAAGGTGTCCGGAGGATAGTGTCATGTCAGGTCAGGTGCTTTCCGCTTCCATCTCGACGCTTCCCGCCGCAGCCGCCAGATCCGAACGAACAGCGGTGGATCCAAATCGCGCCAGCGCAACGGTCTGGATCGCCGTGCTCGCGGCCATGATCGGCTCATTCATGGCCATCCTCAACATTCAGATCACCAACGCCTCGCTGCTCAACATCGAGGGCGGCATCGGCACCGGGGTCGACAACGGCTCCTGGATCTCGACCTCGTACCTGATCGGCGAGATCATCGTCATCCCGCTCACCGATTATCTGTCGAGAGTGTTCTCGTTCCGCCGCTATATGCTGGCGAGCGCGAGCCTGTTTGCGGCCTTCTCGGTCGCCTGCGCCTTCGCCCACGACCTGCCGTCGATGATCGCGATGCGCGGCCTGCAGGGCTTTGCCGGCGGCGTGCTGATCCCGATGGCGTTCACCCTGGTGCTGACCAAGCTGCCGAAGCCGCAACAGCCGGTTGGGCTGGCGATCTTCGCGCTGTCGGTGACCTTTGCGCCCGCGATCGGACCCACCATCGGCGGCTATCTCACCGAAAATTACGGCTGGCAGACCATCTTCTTCGTCAACGTCATCCCGACCATCGTGATGGTCAGCGCGCTTTATTTCACGCTGGAGCGGCAGCCGATGCAGCTCAAGCTCCTCAAGGAGGGCGACTGGGCCGGCATCGCCACCATGGCGATCGGATTATCGGCCTTCCAGACCGTGCTCGAGGAAGGCAACAAGGACGACTGGTTCTCCTCCCCCTTCATCCTGCGGCTTGCGGCGGTCGCGCTGGTCAGCCTGTCGCTGTTCGTCTGGATCGAGCTTGCGATCGAGAAGCCGCTGATCCGGCTGCGGCTGTTGAAGCAGCGCAATTTCGGCATCGGCACCATAGCCGTGACGCTGCTTGGCTTCGCGCTGTTCGGCTCCGTCTACATCCTGCCGGCCTATCTCGGCCAGGCGCAGGGCTACAATGCCGAGCAGATCGGCAGCGTGCTGGCCTGGACCGGGCTGCCGCAGCTGCTCCTGATCCCGCTGGTGCCGATGCTGATGCGGCGCTTCGACGCCCGCTATATCGCCATGATCGGACTTTTGATCTTCGCCTACAGCTGCTTCATGAACACCGCGATGTCGCCAGACTATGCCGGCGACCAGCTCTGGATTCCCAACATCGTGCGCGCCATCGGCCAGGCCATGGTGCTGACGCCGCTGACCTCGGTCACCACAGGCAACACCGCGCCGCAGGATGCAGCCGCCGCATCCGGCATCAGCAACATGCTGCGCAACCTCGGCGGCGCGATCGGCACCGCGGTGCTGGCCACCGTGATCACCAAGCGCGAGCAGTTCCACTCCAACATCATCGGCCAATCGGTGACGCTCGGCCGTGAGGAAGTGCGCAGCCGGATCGCGCAAACGACGGACTATTTCATCAACCACGGTGTCCCCGATCCCGCCGCGGCGCATCAGCAGGCCATCATCGCGCTCGGCAAGGCCGTGAAGCATCAGGCGCTGGTGATGAGCTTCAGCGACACCTTTGCGATCATTGGCGTGGTCCTCGTCCTTGCTGCCCTCGCGGTCACGCTGACGCGCAAGACCAGAGCAACCGGAGCCGCAGCCCATTAGGTGAGCGTTTCCATGGTACGAATCACATCGACGCTTGCGCTACTGCGCTCCCTCTCCCGCTCTTGCGGGGGAGGGTTGGGGTGGGGGAAAGCCACATGCGCCGACGCCAGAGGCTCCCGCCTTCGCTGAAGCCTCTGTGGATGAGGCGGTGAGTCAGCAATCCCCGAGTGGCGCCCCCACCCCAGCCCTCCCCCGCCTTGCGAAGCGAAGCTTCGCTGGGCGGGAGAGGGAGCGAGAGGCCAACGCTCGTGGCTGGAAAAGACTGGTTTCATTGAATCGATCGCCTAGTGGAGCGTTTCGTTGATTCGACTCATAACGAGTCGGTTTCGTAGAGTGTGGGTTGAGCTATCAGCGAAACCCACCAATTCGCCACCGCGATGGGTTTCGCGACAAGCGCGCCTGGTCCGCGCCGCTACGGCGACAAATGGACCGTGCAACATTCATGAGAGCCAAACTATTCGCAGACAGGCGTGCTGACGAGGTTGGGATCATTTGGCCTGGCCGTCCAGTATCCCCGCTGATTATAGATGCGGCCGGTCAAGATGAATTAAGGACAGTTAATGCGCGACACGGTGTCTCATTAGGATCTGTACCTAATCCCTAGTCAGCGCTTAACCCTTCAGCGAGAACTTTCCAACGGGGACAACTCTCCCATGTCCCGAAGTAAATAACAGTCGTAGCCTGCGCATCGACCCGATGCTTGCGCTTGGCAGATCGCGGAGCAGTGTGCGTACCGCGTGTCAAGCTACAACACTTTCCGCTGGAATTGACCCAAGACGCCGTCATCGCCGGGCTCTTGTCTCGGCCATCCACGTCTTTGTTGCTGCAGCCAAGACGTCGATGCCCGGGACTTCGCCCGGGCATGACGGACTGATTATTTGCGACCGGGACATGCCGTAGCGACCAATCCAAAGATCAAGCTTTGTCGAGGATACAAAAAATGGGTGCATTCGATTCTTTGTCCGCCGCGACCAGCGGTCTGCTGGCCCAGTCGTTCGCGCTCCAAAACATTTCCGGCAACATCGCCAATGCGCAGACCCCTGCGTTCAAGACCGTTGGCACAAGCTTCCAGGATCTGATGGACGCGAAAACCAATCGCGTCTCGGGCGGTGTCAAGGCGGCGTCGGCTGAGAGCAACACCATGCCCGGAACGATCCAGACCTCATCGGTTGCCACGAACATGGCGATCAGCGGCCATGGTTACTTCTCCGTCGAGAGCCCGACAACGGTCGGCGCCGGCGGCCAGCCAAGCTTTGCCGGCGCGACACAGGAGTATACGCGGCGCGGCGACTTTCAGCTCGACGGGAGTGGTCGCTTGGTCAACGGTGACGGCAACTACCTGATGGAAGCGCCGGTCGATGCGAATGGCAATCCGACCGGCGGTACGCCGCAGCCACTTCGGTTCGACGCCGCATCGCTCCCCAGCGGCCAGGGCGCGCTGCAGGGTATTTCAATCGGGACCAACGGCACGATCGTGGGCACCTTTGCGAGCGGTCAGCGGATAGCGCTCGCAAGCGTCCCGCTGTCGGGCTTCCGCGGTGAAGACTTCCTGCGGCAGAATGCCGACGGCACCGTGAGTGCGACGGCGCTATCCGGCGCCGCATCCACCACCGCGAGCGGCTCAGTTGTCGGTGGCGCGCTCGAGTCATCGAACACGGACGTCCTCGACCAGCTCACCAAGATGATTCAGATCCAACAGGCGTACGACGCGGACGCCAAAATCATCACCACAACGAACGAGATGCTGCAAACCATAACCAACATGGTTGTGTAACCTTGGCATCGGGTGCCCTTGGAAAAGCTGAGAACGTAGGGCGACTCCCGGCGGTCCGGCCCGTCCGCGATCCTACAGCATGAGAGTGGCGCCGAACGTCAGGAAGGGTACAGGGCGGGTTGGAGCCGGCTTGTCCGCCGTAGCTCGAAGACCGAAGGCGGAAGGCATCATCCGCCGCTTCGATGTCCAAAGCCGGCAAGACGAATGTGCGAGTGGATAGATTCCATGAAACCTGTCGTCTCCAGGCTCTCCGACCTCATCCTGAGGAGCAGGCCTTCGCCCGCAGGGCGACGGCTTGCGTCTCGAAGGATGGCGGCAGGCACGGTCATCGCCCAGCGCTATCCTTCTCAAGGCGATGCAAAGCATCGTCCGGAGACGCATCGTTTTCGCGATGCTCCTCAGGATGAGGTTGAGGGTGGTGTCCATCGGATTCGAACTTCAAAATCGCTGATCTATTCTTTCCCACCTGCCGAAGGATCGTCGCGCCTTCGTTCCGGGCGGGTGCTTCTTCTTCACGGTTAATCTACTGGAGCGGAAGCAAACCCTGCTCGTTGACCATATCGCGCGCTTGCGCGAGGCGGTCGCGACGACGTGGGCCGACATCATCCCTTCACGACAGACGCATTCGTCGTGTTATCAGATCATCTGCATGTGGTCTGTACCCTGCCGCCGGGGGATTGCGATTTTCAGACGCGCTGGCGGCTGATCAAAGCCGCTTTGCCAGAGCGCGGCCAACACGGAATCCGCTCAGTGCCGTTCGCAAGGCGCGCGACATCTGGCAACGGCGGTTTTGGGAGCATCTCATCCGCGATGACGCCGATGACGCACGATATGTCGAATACATCAATCCGCTCAAGCACGGCCTGGTCGAGCGCGTGCGCGACTGGCCGCAGTCATCGTTTCGTCGCGATGTGGGCGCGAGGGCGTTTCCGGTCGATCGGGGCGGTGATATCGAAGTGATCGGTGAGTTTGGTGAGCGCTGGGATCGGTGAAGCCGATTTCACGCGCGGTATTGCCGCCTGGAATGGCGGATTGCGCCTTCGGCTCCAATCCGTCCTACGAGTCCTGACCCGGGTTACCCGTTAAATTGCCGCGGGGGAGTTTCGTTCCCGCCATCGGGGTGGATCAACGTAGACCCCTTTTCGCCCGGTTTACGCTGCGTTCGGATACAGTAACGCAGCGAGTATCGCCTTCCCACTCTTCGGCCCAGACAAGACCAGGGCGACATTGCGCCACCGTTCCCACCGGAGGAAGATCCCGGTTTTTCCGGTTTAGGTTGCGTTCGGATACACTGACGCAGCTCGTATCGCCTTCCCACCGCTCGGCCCAGACAAGACCAGAGGGACATGCCGCGGCGGGCGTGGTAGCCCCCATTGCAAGTGAGAACGAGATTGCAACCAGAGCAAAAAGTGAATGGCGGATGCGCATGATTTCACCTTTCCCTACGTATGATAGTGGCGCCGCGAGATGTCCGAGCGGTAACCTATACGATCTTGTTTATCGGCGCCGTTCTCGGGCGCTGAAGGGAGTTTAATCTGCTCGCGAGAGCGCGCTTAACAAGCGGCTTACATTTTCCTCACCGGCGGCTTATTCTTGGCTCTCCAAGCGGTGCCAAGGCGCCTCCCACGATATCGGGGGTACACCCAAGGGACTCTCAGCTTGCGCTATCTCTTCGAGGAGTACGCATTCGACACCGACCGGCGCGAGTTGCATCGCGGGGTTGACGTCGTCTCCGTCGCGCCACAGGTATTCGACCTGATTGATTACCTGATCCGCAACAGGGAGCGCGTCGTCAGCAAAGACGACCTCATCAACGCCATTTGGAATGGGCGCAGCGTGACCGATGCGGCGCTGACAACCCGCCTGAATGTCGCACGGAGCGCGATCGGCGATTCCGGTGAAGAACAGCGCCTCATCAAAACACTACCACGCAAGGGCTTCCGTTTCGTCGGACCAGTGGTGGAAGCGCATAGGCCCGCAGACGCGCCAACCGCCGACAACGCGCTAGAACCACCAAGGCAAGCCCTCACGCTGCCCGACAAGCCCTCTATCGCTGTGCTGCCGTTCCAGAATATGAGCGGCGATCCTGAACAGGAATATTTCGCCGATGGCATGGTCGAGGACATCATTACCGGATTATCGCGGTCTAAATCGCTTTTCGTCATCGCGCGGCAGTCGACCTTTACTTACAAAGGCAAAGCCGTCGATATTAGGCAGGTCGGCCGCGAACTTGGCGTTCGCTATATGCTCGAGGGGAGTGTGCGCAAGGCTGGCAATCGCGTTCGGATCACCGGGCAACTGATCGATGCTGCTGGAGTGCATCTTTGGGCAGACCGGTTCGACGGCCTGCTTGAAGATATTTTCGATCTGCAGGATCGGGTGACGAGCAGCGTGATCGGCGCAATCTCGCCTCAACTGGAGCGCGCTGAGATTGCGCGTGCCCGGCGCAAACCGACCGAAAGCCTTCAGGCCTACGACTATTATCTTCGTGCGCTCGCCAGCCTTTATCGCTTCACCCGCGAAGAAAATATTGAAGCGCTTAGGCTCACCAAAATTGCAAACGGGATCGATCCCGAATTTGCCATATCGTATGCGCTTGGCGCTACCTGCTATATTCAAAGAAAAGCTTTCGGCTGGAGTACGGATGACGCGCAGGAACGAGTTGAAACCCAACGGCTCGCTGGGCGGGCGATCGAGTTCGGTAAAGACGATCCAACGGTGCTTGCAATGGTCGGAGATGCGCTCGCTTTCGTAGTAGGCGAAGTCGAGGAAGGCGCAGCCCTCGTCTTGCGAGCGATAAATCTAGACCCAAATCAGGCTCTCGCACGAAATTGGGGCGGCTGGACGCACCTTTGGCTTGGCGACGTAGACGCCGCGATTGAGCAATTCCATGCCGCGTTGCGTTTGAGCCCGCTTGATCCGTGGATCATCACTGCCCAGACCGGGTTGGCCAATGCTCATTTTTTGGCTGGCCGCAATGAAGAGGCCTCATCGTGGGCAGCGACCGCTGTGCGGCAACAACCGAATTATGTTGCCGCACAACGGATCATGATGGCATGCCACGCAATGTCTGGAAACCTCGAAAAAGCGCGAGAGGCGTGCGCGCTCGTACTGCAACTGGACCCCACCCAACGCATCGCCGGAATGAAGGACAAGACCCTATTTCGTAGGACGCAAGATATCGAAAGATTGGCGCAAGCTTACCGAACTGCAGGCATGCCAGAATGACCGCTATTGACCCACGCCGTGTGAAAACGCGAAGGAGATCGACCGCGATAAACAAGCGCGTAAGATGGGTTGAGCCCTTCGCGAAACCCATCATCTTCGCAACCATGATTGATGGGTATCGCTTCGCTCTAACCATCCTACGCATTACGGCATTACGGTGACAGTGCACTTAATTCACGTGCCGAATCATCCCGCGCGCCACCGGCCCTGGCATCGCCCCGCCAAACCAAATCACTTCATCTCCCGCAACACCTTCCGTGCCTCACCCAGCAAGGCCTGAACCTGCCTCCGCTCCGCGATCGCGTCCCTGGTGAACAGGCCGTGCTTGCGCGCGTTGCAGTTGCCCGTTGGCGGTCCGGAGCCCGGCGCACCGCCGTGCATGCGGCAGCGCCTTTTGCCGCGCACCGCCGGCGCGCGGCACGCGCCGCCGGAACGGATCTTTGCGCCGCAACGGGGGCTGGCCAGCATCGGGGCTGTCAGGCGGACGTGATCGCTCACGCCTGTGCTGTCGGCCCGGCGTCCACGGGCATTACGGTGACAGTGCACTTAATTCACGTGCCGAATCATCCCGCGCGCCACCGGTCCTGGCATCGCCCCGCCAAACCAAATCACTTCATCTCCCGCAACACCTTCCGTGCCTCACCCAGCAAGGCCTGAACCTGCCTCCGCTCCGCGATCGCGTCCCTGGTGAACAGGCCGTGCTTGCGCGC
>Ga0307508_10003203_pt1 | contig 16730 bp, 25 predicted proteins | sample 9_EM_MG_FD_203089 | JGI IMG/M metagenome (GOLD analysis project Ga0307508, IMG submission 203089) | Populus trichocarpa ectomycorrhiza microbial communities from riparian zone in the Pacific Northwest, United States - 9_EM | ecosystem: Host-associated > Plants > Roots > Unclassified | place...
GTATCTGCCTCCTTCATACCAACTGTGGCACGACGAATTAAGTCCTCTGAGACACCTTCGTTGCGCGACTTGATAAACTGTTCTGTTCTGATCAATAACACAATCCATACAGACTGGGGTAACGAACCTGTAGGGTGTTCAGACAGCCTCTCAGATCGCCTTTCGCGACATTGACTAAGGTGCTGAGTGCTCTTGTGTCTGCGTCCAACCCTTCGAGCTGGCAAATCTCTTGCAAGCGCTTGACTATGTGAATATCAGCCGGTCGTGTATATCGAATCTGCTTTGCGTGTGGACGGAGTTTCGCTAGCGAGTGTGCGTTCTGGTCATTACAGATGCAAATAATGGGCCGTAACAAAGGTCGTTGCTTGTCTTTCTGTGCTCCAACCTTCCCTGTTTGGCGTAAATAGAGTATGAGTCATGTATATATATATAACCGCCTACGTTTCTTCTTTGGTCCATCCAGGGTCAGCGAGACAAGTCTTTGGACGAAACTACTTGACTGTGAACAAGACCTGAGTACTCGTAGGGGGCCAAACGAATGACGTACGTTGTCACCACCACCAGTCGCCCCATCAATTTCATCGATGATAAGCATGACAGGTTTCGTGCTGCCAACCGCAGAACCTGATTCCAGTATGGGACGGACCCGGTCATCAATCGACTGTGCCGACCGTGTGTCACTGTGGCACGCTTGGTCAAAGGGAGGAACACCATGTACAAGAGAATCACCTGGCGTTGATTTCCACTACTTCATAGCCCGCTTGTGCGGCAATGACGTGGGCTAGTGTGGTCTTTCCGAGGCCAGGAGGTCCGGATATCAAGAGTAGCTAATGACGGTGTGGGTTCATAGATGGTAATGCGGGATCACCAACCACCTCACCTTTTCCCTTGGCCGATGGTATTCGTCCTCGAGATCGTAGTTCTCGTCATCTTCTCTGGGCCGCTTCTTATTTCTTCTTTTGCCGAAAACGCACCAGTCCCACTGTTTTACCCAAGCCATCACCTCCCTGGCAACCCTTTCATTACCCAAGAGCTCCGTAAAGCGCTGCGGGCGATATTGATCAACCCATAACATGTCATCAAGCGGACGATGAGACACATCCGGGTTTGAAGTCCTTTTTTTCTTGTGAGAACCACGTCTGACATACGGAAATCTGTGTGCATACGGTATACTATTGTTGGAAGCCATGGACACCGAAAGTTCATCCATAAGCCTATGGATAGGCACATCGAGTAGGTTTGCCATTGGAGATGTCGAAGACAACTACAGGTAGGGTTAGGAATGATAGGCACGGAATGCGATTCCGCACCTTCCGCAAGATCATTATATGGGGTTTGCGCGGGATAAAGAGAGGTCTGCCATCAAAAGTTGTGGCACGAAGAGGAGCACGAGGATGCGTCAATACCCTGGGGGCAGGACATATCGAAGACTTCGGTTTCTCTTTGAAATGATCGGGTTTGAGACCCAGGATATCTGAGACTGAAGGGAATGCATCATCTGACTTCCAATGAGAAACGACCATTGCACGGGAACTGAAATACTTGCCCTGCGATGATGACAATCCCGTCGAAGGTGCTGTAACATTTTGTAGATATAACCAGACATGAAGACGGCACGCATACCATCGTCCTTCAACCGTGATGTATTGTGACTTGAAAGGGGTATACTTTGACCGTGGTGGGTGTGAGGCGTGTCCGCAACGGAAGCGCAAGGTTCAGGGTCGAGCGTTGAAATGGACGAACCATCCAAGAGACCATTGGAGACGAATGCGGGCAACAAAACAGAGGGTCCGGGGCCGAGCAATCCAGTTGGCAGGAAACCGTCGTTCATAGTGCTTCGATATGCTCTGAACGCGTCGGTGCTGCACGCGTTCGTGATTTCCCCACGAACGCGTCTGTGGCCGCATTTTCAAGTTTATTATTTTTGTTTATTACGGAATATTTAATGATTTCTGGGCTAAGTACTTGTTCCGGTCATTTACATAAGCGATACGGCCGAAGTCGGGTGGTCGGAGCTTGGAACTGAATTCGAATTTTACTTTGGCGCGTCGGGACGAGTATTTCTTCTACTCCAATTCCTCCACCTGTCGTCGTCTTCGTCGTTCACCACAATGCTTACCGCCCGCGGCGTCACCCGCGTCTCCAGGAGAGCCGTCAACACTGCAAAGAACTCTAGCCGGTTCTTGCAAACCGCCACCCCGCTGTTGGCCCGTTCCTCCTTGCCTTCTCCCTCGCCGAAGCAAAATGCCGCAGCCCGTCCTTCACGCATTTCTGCTTCCCAGCTAGGTCGGCCTTCTTTGCTTTCCCCTTTTTTTCTGGTACTTACAACGTGTTTGTACATTCCGAACTCTTTCCCCGTGAAAATGCAGTGCGTCATTATGCATCGGAAGCTAAGGGAACCATTGGTACCGTGAAGACGGTCATTGGTGCCGTCGTTGATGTGCAATTTGAGACCGACACTCTCCCTCCCATCCTCAATGCGCTCGAGGTCCAAGATTTCCACGGCGGTCGCCTTGTTCTCGAAGTTGCGTCACATCTCGGTGAGAACTCCGTCCGTACCATTGCTATGGACGGTACGGAGGGTCTTGTCCGTGGACAGAGAGTCGTTGACACCGGTGCCCCAATTCAAATACCTGTCGGCACTGCAACCCTGGGCCGAATCATGAATGTCATTGGAGAGCCCATTGATGAACGTGGACCTATCAAGGGCGTCAAACTCTCCCCCATTCATGCCGACCCTCCTCCCTTCGTTGATCAATCAACTACCGCTGAAGTCCTTGAAACGGGTATCAAGGTTGTCGACCTGCTGGCTCCTTACGCACGTGGTGGAAAGATTGGCCTCTTCGGTGGTGCTGGTGTCGGCAAAACTGTGTTGATTCAGGAATTGATCAATAACGTGGCTAAAGCCCATGGTGGTTTCTCTATCTTCTGCGGTTAGTATATCCTCCCATTCGCGATGGGTGCAGTATTGAATATCATATCTCGTTTGGCAGGTGTCGGCGAACGGACTCGTGAGGGTAACGATCTCTATCACGAGATGATTGAAACTGGTGTCATCAACTTGGAGGGTGACTCCAAGGTCGCCCTCGTTTTCGGCCAGATGAACGAACCTCCCGGTGCCCGTGCCCGTGTTGCTTTGACTGGTTTGACCATTGCCGAATACTTCCGTGATGAAGAGGGCCAGGACGTGCTCCTCTTCATCGACAACATCTTCCGTTTCACCCAGGCCGGTTCCGAGGTGTCCGCCCTGCTCGGTCGTATTCCCTCAGCTGTCGGTTACCAGCCAACTCTTTCAACTGATATGGGTGGCATGTATGTGATTTTCCCCCACTTGGTTATGTTTGTGATTGACAAGATTCAAAGGCAAGAACGTATCACAACTACGAAAAAGGGCTCGATTACGTCGGTGCAGGCAGTCTACGTCCCTGCAGATGACTTGACTGATCCCGCCCCGGCAACCACTTTCGCACACTTGGATGCCACAACTGTGTTGTCCCGTGGCATTGCTGAGCTCGGAATTTACCCTGCTGTAGATCCTCTAGACTCGAAGTCCCGCATGCTGGATCCCCGTATTGTTGGACAGGAACACTATGAAGTGGCCACTGCTGTCCAAAAGATCCTTCAAGACTACAAGTCTTTGCAAGATATCATTGCTATCCTGGGTATGGACGAGTTGTCGGAGGAGGACAAATTGACTGTATGTGTGACGCATATATCAGCCCTGATTTTACGTGCTGATAATGTGCATCAAGGTCGAGCGCGCCCGTAAAATCCAGCGATTCATGTCGCAACCGTTCCAAGTCGCCCAAGTCTTCACCGGTTATGAGGGCAAACTGGTTTCTCTGAAGGACACTGTCCGGTCGTTCAAGGAAATTTTATCTGGTCTTCATGACCATCTACCCGAGTCTGCCTTTTACATGGCTGGTACCATCGAGGATGTCAAGGCAAAGGCTGAGCAACTTGCCAAAGAGATGAGTGGCAACTAGAGAGCTAGATGTTTGGGGTATGGTGCTACTACTATCCTGTACCCCATGTGGCCTGATTGTATGGCATCGTGTCAATAATCATGATACCGTATCCCGTAGAAGAGTTTGCGCATAAATTGAGGTAATAACCGAAATATGTTCCGGGGGTCGTATGTACCCTGACTCGATCGCTTTGTTAAGGCGCTATAGCCAAGTGGTTACGGCGACAGATTAGAACAGTGGAGAGTTCATCTGTTACTCTTTGAGTGCGCAGGTTCGAATCCTGCTGGCGTCGTTTTGCACGTTGCTCAGATTCTTTTTGTCCAGACGATGCTGTGCTCTGCGGCGCCACATTGTCTGCGTCCATCACCCCGCCTCACCGGCACCTCCCAACAATGGTCCCTACAATTGATGAGCTGGAGCAATATTTCGACTATGTTGAACGCCTCGTCATGGACACTGTGGCGGCTGCCTCCCCTGATCTTCCAAACATCCAAGAAACCCTAAACCGTCTCTGGCTTGATATTTCTCGTTTCGGCCCTCCTGGTCTGCCTTCCCTTCCGGATATCCATGTTCCTGGCCTTGGGGCATTCGAGGTGCCTCCGCCGCCGCCGCCTCCTCCTCCGCCAAAGTCTCTATTCGAGAATGCTGGAGACTGCATTGTCCGGCACCCATGGATAGCATCAGGCATGGTCATCTCAGCTCTTGGAGCTGGCCTACTCGTAGGATACGGTGTCGTCCGCACGAAGTCTCTTAAACAAAAACGAGTCAGGGTAACGTCCCCGCAGTCCGAGAAACGTCAGGCTGTTGGTGCGCCTTCTTATTTGTCACTCACGGCGGCAACTTGATATGTCGTCAAGTTATTTTGGGCGGTGACCATCCTCTGGGATTACCTTTGATTATGGAATTCGAGAAACAAGGCTATATTGTCATCACCAGTGTTTCGTCCCCGGAAGCCGTCAGTGATATCGAAAGCAAGGGACATGGCTACATTCGCGCCCTCATCCTGGACCCTAACGAGGTACGTTCTCCCATAGCCACCCGAAGAGACTGTCTGACCATCTCATGCTAGCCGGGGACAATCCCTATTTTCCTTCGATCCTTGGCATCTACACTATCTCGACGATTTCCTATAACCGCTGCAGGTGACCCATACGCACCCACGCCTTATCATCCCCTGGTACATTCTGTGATATCGTTGCTGACTATGCCAACTACCTCTATCCACTGTGCACCTGCACCATTCGAACAAGTCTCCTTGCGCAGTACCTATCTCCCCCATCTCCTTTCCACACATGTTGCACCACTTCAAACAATCCAGGCCTTGTTGCCTCTGCTTCGCACGGACGCCTCACGTACGCGCGGTCACAATTCAATCATCCTATGCTTGCCGGCTGCTGATGCACGTGTGGGACTTCCGTTTGGGAGTGTGAGCGCCATGAGCGCTGCCGCCACTCTCCGTGCGGCCGATGTTCTCCGCCGGGAAATTGCTGCCATTCGAGGGACGAGCGCGATCCGTATCGTAACCGTTGATGTAGGGGAAGTTGGCCCGTCAACGCGTGATTCCAGTGTTAGAGTCAATATGGATGATTGGACTCCTTCGGAGAAGGCCACTTACGGGGCGGCTTTCAGTACGCTGCGAGAAACCCGAGGTTCGCGTGTCCCAGTGGACGTGTCTACTTTTGTCGACAGTCTTGTCGGTGTAGCCAGTGGTGGGACCAGAGCAAGAGGTTCCGGGAAAATCGTTTTTGGCATTGGTTTCGGTCTTCTATACGAACAGGTCAAGGACTGGATACGAGGTGATAGATTTTCTATTGGGGCAGGAGGTCGGTCGCCTCGCTAGATTACCGTTTCTTCAACTCAACCCATGGTTCATTAGCTAGCACGTACGCAATTGCGTCTTACCTTCCTCCCGCACTGCTGGATAGCCTTCTGATCCTTCCTCACCTCTTGGTGAACATTCGGAATCGCCTTCTACCTCCTCCACTCCCCCGCGCTGACCCTCCCAGTAATTCTGCTGTCAGACCTATGACACCTTCTCACCCAGAAACTGCTCCGGGTACCGGGGCGAGTCCTTTAGTTCTACAACGATCTGTCGGGCAACTCTCCACGATTTCAAAAGCCGCAGTAATTCCCGAGCCCCATCCCGATGTCGACGAACAAGAGATGGCTTCCGACGCGGAAGCAGAGAGTAATGACGGGGACCTCGAGAGCACCGGCGTTGGAAGCAGTTGGGTGAGTTTGGGACCGCACGAGCCCTCCAAGTGACCAGCGGGTGAATGTGTTAGCCGAAATATCGAGCCGATGGTGTTGTTTGCGGACACTTGTACCTTGGGTCTGCGAAGCGTTGTGCAATGATATAGACTTCGAAACTACGTCGTCTGTAACTTAGCTGTTATCGTTGTTCGTCCACATCCTCAGTCTGATACTTTTGTTCGTGCGACCTGACACTTCACACAGCACTTTCTTATAATCCCTCCAACTGAAACTCTCAGCCAGTTTACTTTGTAATTTGAAGGATGGGTAAGGTCCACGGCCAAGCGAACATGAGATGAATGACATCCTTACATTCTTTTCAGGTGTTTCCCTCTGGCTTGTGCCTGCGGCAGCACAGATGAGTGTAATCGACTCCGGTCTCCCCAAACGCCCATCGATATCAGATCATACCCTCTCCCCAAGTTCCTATCCTGCTATCCTACCCCACATCACTCTTGCGACGGTCCCCTTGTCGGATCCTGACTGTGGGATCCCGGATGTGCTCCTCGATGCTGTTCCAGAGAACCAGCAGCCAATTCGTGCCAACTTCCAGTCCCTTGTCGTCGGTGACCACTACTTCCGCTCTGTCCTCATCGACATCCAACCCACGCAAGGGCTCGTCGATTTCCAGAACCAGATATTGATTAACTTGCGTTGTCGTGGCCTTGAACCCCGTGCTCCGAGATTCCCTCACATGTCGTTGTGTTATATTGCAGACGAAGACAAGAGCCATCGCGATAGGACAGCACGGGTGTTGAGAGACACGGGCGTCGTTAGCGGGGCTGTTGACACGCAGTCCATCTCACTACAATGTGGCGACGTCACTCTACCTGGCTTCGATGGTGCGGAGATTTGGGCAGTCAACTGCGAAGGTCCAGTCGAGACCTGGAAAGTGGACGAAAGAAAGGTGAAATTGACTCCGAAATGAATTGCATCGAGACTGGAAACGAAGTTGTTACAAGGCTTTCTCGATATTTCAAAGGAACCTCTAGCATGCGTGAGTGTACACGTTATAATAACAGGTTCAATCAAGACAGGAGAGTTTGGCAAGCGGGGCGTTAGTGAAACCAGTCATGATACGCAAACTACATGTAGAGATACCCAAGCGCCGACATAATCAGTACAACACAGAAGATCAGCAGAAACCGCTGTAATTTGCGGCGGAGGCTGTTCAACTCCACCCTCATGATACCATTCTTCCTGTCTTTATCGTCCAGGAACGTATTGTAGCGGTGGTTCACGCAACTCCATTCGATGTTCCCTATTGCCCAGTCAATCAGTCCGTCTGCATATGCTGCGACTTGTTGATCCATATCCTGATCAAACGAAGGCATGTTTTTCCTGCATGCGTGGAAGCGGTCAAGGGCAGCCGCAAACAGTTTCTCAGCATGATCGAGTCTCCCCTGTAGGTCCAGATGGCTAGTCATAGGGTCTTTCTCCAAAACCGTCAGAAGGTTGTTCAATGCTCCATTATCGCCGTATTCCTTCTTGAAAGAGTAGACATCCTGGATGAAAAGCAAGATGGTTTCAATTTCGGTGGGGAGGGGGTAGAAGATTGCTTCTCACATTAGCAATGTAGACCATGTCCAATGTGACGTCTTCCATCTCCCTTATGATTGGATTTATCAAAACATCGTCAGGGATGTAGAGGCGGCGAGTAGATCGCATTAGAACAAGGCACGGACGAGTGCCGATCGTCTCCCGACGCATGACCATGTACGACTGGATGTCACGAACTACATTCTCATTCGAGTGGGCCTCCCGGTCAAGGGCTTCTTGGACGGTGTTCTTGGAGAACTGTTCGTTCGAATCGATGAATTGTGGCCAGTGAAAAGGATCGACGGCGGCTTTGATATTAGGGACTAACTCCCTACGTCGAAAATGATCAACAACACCATCGCCTGGGACTGTTAACCAACCTGCGCATAGTTTTGATGAATGGGTGTCGAGAGTTTTCTCCTTTGTCGCATTGGGCCAGGGTTTTCATCCACAACTGTGAGCGAGCTAGAGCCTTTTCGCTCGAACAGCGATCACTAGAGAGCACCTTGAACACATGCAGATTAGATGATGAATAGTGCGTACGTCAACTCCTCTAGCATGAATGATATTGTCATATAGTCAAGAATTCCCCTCAACTCCTGACAGGAAGCACGAGGGTACGCTGACGCTGCCAGTAGAGGCATTTCGGCATTATAGACCTCCTGACGGTGGGAGTCAGAGTGAATGAGCCGACAAACTTCGCAAGTAGCAGATACGCACAATGGCGAAAAGCCAGCCGATCTTATCATGAACCCACGAGTGATATCCAGTATCAGCATCTCTAAAGTAGGGACTAATCTCGCCGCCTGGTTTCTTGGGAAGTAAACCGAGGAAGCCAGGAAGACGAAAAGCTTGCGTGGGCATGGGGAATTGGCCTCCTTGTATGATACATGCTGTATTTGTAGCTCCTACGGTTGGCGTGCACCTACGGCATCAGGATACAAGGTGAGACCAACATGTGCCTAACTAGCAGTGGCGAGAATCAGTCCATCCAGGACAATCCAGGTGCCACTGTGAAGAGGCCGCTCTAAACACTCACTGTCTTAGTAAATCGCTCAGGGCTTGATTATTGATTTGAAACACCAGCACTCCGGGTCGGTGGGTCGCGAGGACTACTGCACTGGTATGGACAAGTCTCGGGCCCTCCCGGGCCCGTGGTTCGTATCGCTTTAGGCTGGCATGCTTGTTATGTTTGTGTACTGCCTGCAGTCGAGTGTCACTCGAAATCTAAGACAACAGGGTCGCAGTGATCTAGTGGTAAGACATTAATTGCATCATCATTCAATGTTTCCGAATTTTGGGTACGCCACCAACGAACCTTTAGAGGTGCTTCTCAGATAGACACGCTCTAGTTACGCCACATGGGTCGCTGAGATTGAACGTGCCCTGTGGCCGACCAGTGCTGGCGTCTCAAATCAAATAATAAGCACTCGTATCAAGGTTTGCGCAGTATTGATTACAGCTGTATATCATTCCAATGGGCCACGAAGATGGAGAAGGGACAGGTGATGCGGGCTGAAACGACGCGTCCAAAGGCTAAAAGGGGTAAAGTATGAAAACATGACACCACTATTTAATAAAGGAATGTGAGAGTGCCTGTGGAATAACATGACTGGAATGGATTATAGTGAAGGCGCCGATGAAGGCTCGTAGAGGGGCAACGGAATCGAGTAGTCCAGCTTCCGTTCGCCATTAGAGTGAAAGAGCTGTGAATACGCCGGAAGAGTTTGCATGTAAGGTAAATTCTTCTGCACGTCGTCACATCGGCTCTCCATAGCATTTCTGGAGGGTATTGTAACTTCGGGTACATTGACGTGCCTCATTGGAAGAGAAAAACGGAGACGTTCGAGTATCGTTTCCCCTGAATCGGCGAGGTCATACTCGCAGTGAATGACAATGTGCATGTTGTGCTCAACACTGAAAAGCGGACTACTCTCGGTGATCCGTCGCTTCCGGGAACCCGCCCAATCACGCAAATGGGGCTCCGTAAAGATAGGAATCTTGGTCTCCAGAATGTACCAGCTATCTTCAGGAGATGGACCATGATCCCGGGTGAAAATGTAGCCGTCCCCTGAAATGACGTATCTGCCCGATTCGGTGGGAGCAAGAATGGAGAACGATCGTTTTATGCTTGGTCCAAATATCCCGAGGAAACCGGTGTCGTATAGGGTGCGGATGGGGTGAGGGTTCCGCAGCGGAACACGAGGGGGCTGGTGGCTCTGCGAAGGAATGGGATATTGATCGACGTCGTCTCGACTCGAGTTATTTCTAGTTGTCGACTGGTCATTAGGCGCGAACCAGCGAAGCTTGGATGGAGTCAAACCTGTACACCTCGGCCTGCTCTACGTCGATGGAAAACTCTGTTATCCTTAATCGTTTCCGCTCGGAGTCGTCCAAGTCTTCTCCGCGGACACGTAAGGTAAATGGAATGGAAGTTTCGTCCATTGCTGTAGCACCCGGTATGCTGGCAACGACCTGAATCTTCTCTAAAACATCGCCTGGGAAAAAACTTGGAGAGCAACTTTCTGAATCGGGCGCGCGACGTGCGTCCACAATGTAAACAGACATTGGGAACCTGCTGGAGGAGGATCCGGGCTGGGGTTCAACGAAGCGCCGGAGAATGATTGGGCGTCTATGCGCATCAACTGTGCGCGTACGGGAACGGACAGAGCCACAAATGGTCGCGAAGGAAAACGGGGAATGACCTTGGTTGATTTCGACAAATGTGGCAGTGGCATAAAGAGCGTAAGAAGTTCCGGTTGCTTGCAGCGACGCATCCCCATAAACCGAAGTGGTAGGCAGCCAGCCGTGCACCGGAATGTCAAAAACAACATTCCACAAGCAGGGCTTATCAGAATCCTCGTGACCCTCATTCGAGAGGTCCACGCGGTCGCTAGGTAGTAATTCGCGTGTAATCGAGCAAAGACGGACAGGAGCATATCCAGTTCTGGGAGAAAGCACTTCTGACTGGCCATCAAAGGTGATAGTCAATGATTGTAACAGAATACCCGTAGTTGCTCTTCGCCGGGCGAATAGTGAAGAGGGTGAGGTAAGTGAGATGGATACATGACCCGAAAGCGAGAACGTCGATCTAATCGAGAATGATGAGGCTCACGACACCAGGAAATGGGGCAGACCCTCTTACGACGAATCCGCATCCCCATACATGTCCAGGACGTCTGAGAAAGGCTGGATGCTTAGTGCGAGAGGCATCTGTGTGGGCAAGGATTGTCACAAAGTCGGGAGACGGATTAGTTTGGGGAATTCCATGCCCTGTAGCACGGTATATATGGACACATGCCACTCGGTTACTTGGATTGGGAGCCGGAGACAAAGGTAGCCAGGCCAAAGGGTTGCCTGGCATGAAGCGGATGATCACCGGACGTGACTGAATTACGGCTGGCAGCGCTCTTGCATGGTCCTCGCGGCCTGGCACTGCGAAAGTCGGTCAATAGAGGCATCCTGGCATCGGATTCCATTGTTTCATAACCTGGCGAGTTGCCTTTGTGGGAGCACAAAGGGACCGGGAACGCGGTCATGGTAGGAGAACAATGGAGAACTCGCTTAGCAGTGCGGGAGCTCGAAACCCATTGTCCTCCCCTTACGGGTCAACGTTAACCATAAAATTTATAGTACTCGATCGATACCCGTAGTACATAGATCATGCCAACATGATAGTGTAACTCCACTCATCCAAATACCTTGGACACTGCCAACGCATCCTCTTCTCTTCGGCGAAGCGCCTTTCTCCGTGCATTATCCTGTTGAGCATCCTTTCGCTTGCCGTATTTGTCTCCCTTGTTTTGCTTGACCAATCTCCTTATCGTCGTCGGTGTGATAAATTCTGCAACGTTGGTATTCCCTGTCAGAAATGGCAACTTGACACTAGGGCATAACAACGAACCTGGATTAGAGTAGACAGTGACACCGCCAAAGGCACCCTCGAAAATCCGAATGGGTGTTAATACGAATCGAGGGCCAATCTCGACTAACGACGTGCTCGGGGAAGTATTGGGCTGCTGAGGGTCCTTTTCAAAGATCTGACGTGCAAGACATTTAAACACCGTGAAGGGGATATCAGCACCCGGAATTAACCTGGAAGTTTCGGAACCAAATCTTCTTGTCGAGTATGGAAAACGTCAAAACGTGGTCGATGAATGGTTTCGTTCTTCGAGCCAAAGGAGGAACACCAAAAATCTAGTAAAGGCGCGGTTAGATGGATCATTTAATAGAACTAATTCTCGCACATGGGTGAAGATCTCTTTTGTGAGCTTTCCCCACTCACTCTCATCAAATGCCTTGTCGAAACTCAGTATGCCTCGACTCCCTTTGAGGCAATTACCGGTCATCTTTAGTTCGTCCATTGTGTGCACATTCTGTACGTGTAGTTTTATGCTGGGTCCATTGGGAGTCTTAGCTGCCCACATATAAAGATCTTCGTGTCTCCGTGCTTCAAAATACAGAGTATTGTTGCAGTTATTGAGATCTGCTAACTCCGGGAGGAGATGCAGCTGAGATTTCGAATCCAACTTGGATTCTGCGGACAGAGCATCATGTGAATCTTTTGTCAAGAGATTTGGATTAGCACTGCGACACACCTTTCCTAGCGTGAGGCAAAAGAGCCTCCAGATCACTCATGAGATGGCGCATGCGGTGGGTGACACCACGGGAGGAGAGTAGCAAGCAACGCTGCTTGTTCCGCCTTTTTGGTTGTGCTTCGTCGTCGACGTCCATGTCGTCCGCCTTGCGTTTGAGTTTACTTTTTGATTCGGCTTTTGCAGCATTAGCCTTTTGCGCTTTCAGTATGGACGACATTGAATTCAGCAACAGAATGGCCAAGCTTTGAGCAAATCACATTTGGTACGCGAATAATATTACGTAAACATCTTTAGAGCAGCGAAATAAACTTGTCCTTACGCGTACAAGGCTACGCATCGATACGAAACAAACGACCTCTCCGACAACGAAAAATGCTAAGAGGGGTAAACGGAAAGAGAATCCTAAGATCTGCACACGGGGGTGATTTCAGGAGGAGGATGATGAAGCTGATGCCCGAAGTTGCTTTTGTTTCTCTTGCTCCAACCGCTATTCAAAAGGCGTCAAGATGGCAAACCAACATGGGAACATGCACATACGTGGTACAATAGTTGGACCGCCATTTGGATATTAGCGGGTTGCCCGGTGATCACTACCAGCCTTTCACCTTCCGAACCGGATGATGGAGCGCCATTCAGGCCAGCACCAGGTTCCATAATTTTGATCTGGCTGGCGCTCATATGTCTTATCTCATTGATTTTGCTACCACCCTTCCCAATGATGCATCCTACAAGATCGTTTGGGATGTAGATTTGCTGCGTTTGTAACTGCTGGGGAGGGTTTTGTGATGGTGCATATGGTTGATGTGACGAATAACCCGGTACATAGGAAGACCCAGCGTGCGGTGGACGTCGGGTGTAGTTCGAGGGACGATAGCTCGAATGGGTGGACGATGGCATACGCTCTTGAGCCTCGATGAGTATGTTGCCGATATAGTACGTCGCAATGTGGATCGCATCAGCAACACCCGCCACGCTCAGGACACGCTATGGTTTTTAAATCGCATATAAGGCTTGAGCGCGAAAGCTTCTTTGGTACATGATGCTTACTTCCGTCGAGCCAGGGAGCATGCCCTCGCTCGCGTTCAACCGTGCCCCACTGGCGTCTTGAATCTCCTTAATCTTGGATCCTTGCTTGCCTATCACTGACCCCATACGGGAATTGGGAATCATGAACTTGATAGTGACTGCGCGACTTCCGGGGACAGAGGGGACGTCAAAGGGTTCGTCATTGATTCTCCGCACTATAAGGCCAAAAGCCTGATGATGATGCCTCGTGAAGCCTATGAACCAAAGAATGGACAAGTACTTGCCTTGGACACTGCATCAAGGGGCCCGCTAACGTTGAGGATTCTCTCTGGATTCCCGGGGATACTCTCTGAAACCATGACGCGGGCACCACTTTTGTCGCGAATCTCGTTGACATGGGAGCCGCCCTTGCCAATGATGATTGACGCATCTTGGGTGACGATTAAGCAACGCATATGAATCATGGCGGAAGGTGGGGGAGGAGCAGTGGAAGAGGAAGGTGCTGCGGAGGTAGTCGCATGTGACCTGTTAGCTTCGTCTGACCTGGTGCGAGAATCTCCACTATTGTTGTCCGATGAGGGTTTGGGCGAGGGAGTAGACGCCGTCGTATCTGCTACTGATGCGGTGCCTTCTGCCATATTCACATCATGAATCATAGGCGGACGAGAAGGTGGGCCGGAATCTTGGGTCTTCTGAGCTCGTGAGTCATCCGGGGATGCCGTAGCGCCTGTGTTTGCCCGCTTGTGATGTTTTTTCTCGTCCGAGTCCGAAGGGGAACGGGACCGTTTGCGGTTATAGTCAACTTCTGCCATGACGAATTCAGCCAAAGAACAAGAATGAGATGTGAGTTTGGGGATGGGGGCTTGAGAGTGATGATTAGGATATGGAAGATGGTTTGTACTGAGAAGTCGGAGGGACGGATTTCTGATGGGGAAGGGGGGGAGGAGGTGAGGAAATGGTGGATTCGAGCTGGGTAATCGCCAATGGAGAACGAAACGAACATACCTGCAACTATCTATCACCCGGAAAAAACTGACCAAGGCAGAGAGGGGGACGAGGAGGGCGAGGGTTGGTCCAACTACACAAATATGTCACAATACGACGACACAGCCTCAACGAAGACAGTCCACCGTCGCTCCCATGCCCTCAACGCCTTTTCCTTTTCCTCTTCTTCCAGTCTAGAGTACTGCATAGCAATCAGCCAGCTGTAATGATCGATCAACCGTATGCAGTACCGTGATACTGTCGCGCGCAAGCTGTCCGAGCGTAATCAGACCCGTCACTTCTGATGCCACCAACACCTGTCCAAGTTATCGAGTCAAGCACCAGGCCTAGAGACCAGCCCACCTGGTAGAAATCAAAAGACAGCCCCATGCTACTGAACATCGCTGGATCATCCGACGCCAGCACGACGGGTACTCCTTGGTTCATCAGCGCCGGCAGTGGATGTGTAGCCATCGATGATGTCAGGCGCTATGCAGATCAATAACCCTCGAGCCCATCCCCAGCGTGGGTCACCCACCAAAATCTCGTTCCTGCAATGTCCATTCAGCATATTGTCGACAAAAACGAGAGATCTTCCTCACGAAATAGGGCACACTTCTACCGCGATTTTCTGTTCGCGGCATATGGCCATCAACTTTGGGTGCTTCACCAGAGAAAAGCTACACCAACAGTCATCTCTCGTCCATGGCCAGTGCGTCCAGAACCTACCCGTGTCCAATGCGCTTTGTTCCCAGGAGGATAGCATCATACAAGTTCATGTCCGCCATTGTTCCATCCCCAAGAGTTTCTCCAGCGTGGAACAGGAAGGGTATTTCTACATTTTCCTGTTCCTGGTACTCGATGAATCGAAGCAGTGATCCTGCATAATGTATAAGCGGCTTGTTGGTATCTTCGTGCCCCACAAGGTCAAACCCTGCAGCATAACCGAGTTTTCCATCAACAACCGCCGGATATTGAGACGTTTAGACTCATTACCCGCGATGAGATGCGGAAATTCGCGCTTGAACTCAACACAACGTTTCAATTCAAAGTCCAGCTGCTCGCAAGACACGGTTCTCAACACTGTATAGATGATCTACCGCACCTTTTGATCAGCATTCAGCTGTAATCTCGATTCATCGTTACCTTGAATCCAGTAAACTCATCTTCTCGCCCTTGCTGCCTCAGCTCGACATGGATTTCCTTGATCAAGCTATCAAGCAATAGAAACAGTTCGCGGATGGGGAGGTTAGTTTTCCCGTCCTCAGCAACCAAATAACTTTGAAGAGATAAATCAGTGGATTTCACCTAGGAAAATGTACGCGTACTCAGCTATAAAGTCATAGCGCGACTCTATATATGATATGCCATCTGCTATGGATGACATGATGAATTCCCGGAGGTAGGCCTTTTGAATGGGCATATATCTGGTGATGGGCTACTTCTCGCTCAATGCTTGATAAACCTAGACTTGGTCAATACTCACGTCGGTTACTGCAAATGTGCTCTGAAATTTCTGCCAGATCTGGGCAGTACCAGCTCGTTCGCGCAACTACACAAGATCCGGAGTTAAGGTCTTACCTTGTTCGGGGTATTGTGTGATCCGTATGCCTCGCTCGGGTTGATCACAAAAGTACTAACAACCCATTTATCGAAGCCTTCCGGACCACCAAGGGAGGGATCGAATGTTTCCCGAGCGGTCCGCATCTGTACCCATGTATTTGGTACGTACGCTGCATCAGTAATCCCGCAGCTATTTGTGTACTGTTCCTTTGGAATTGGCCCGATATCCGGTAACGTGACTGCCATCGTGGAGGAGTCGATCACATTCGGGCACCGAATGTGAATGGCAGGTTGCTGAAGGGCAAGCTTCAGGAGGAAACCAGCTTCGACTGTCGCGTACTGATGGACATGCAGCAACGCGCCTTTTGGCATCTACACTTGCAGGATGAATTACCTGAAGATCCACGGATACTCTCAGGTTGGGGGAATTTGGCTTACCGTACGTAGGATCTTAAAAAGCCTGCTCTTCATTATAATCTTCTTCCCTGTGGAGAGGATCTGCACGTCTACATGCGGTTTATAAGGTTGTGCAAACCTGTCAAGAACTCCATGCCAGGGAATGGGTGGGGGACATCATCATGTTCAACACCCCATATCGTCTCAGCTTCCTGATTGCGGATAGTTCTAACTACTCGATCTGCCCGGAGCTCCGCCGGCGAGAAATGTTTCTTGGCGTTACAGTCAGTTCTGAGCGCGCGATCCTCGTTGATCAGGTTGATGCGATCCCGTAAATAGTCATCGAGAGCTGCCAGTGGGTTAGACATATTGATCGTGGTTGTTCAAGTTCACAGGATCCGAG
>Ga0307508_10003204_pt1 | contig 16727 bp, 13 predicted proteins | sample 9_EM_MG_FD_203089 | JGI IMG/M metagenome (GOLD analysis project Ga0307508, IMG submission 203089) | Populus trichocarpa ectomycorrhiza microbial communities from riparian zone in the Pacific Northwest, United States - 9_EM | ecosystem: Host-associated > Plants > Roots > Unclassified | place...
CGGGTTCAGGCCGATGGCCTTCAGCAGGATCGTCACCGGCATCTTGCGGCGGCGGTCGACGCGGAAGTACAGGATGTCCTTCGGGTCGAACTCGAAGTCGAGCCAGGAGCCGCGGTACGGGATGATCCGGGCCGAGAACAGCAGCTTGCCGCTCGAATGCGTCTTGCCCTTGTCGTGCTCGAAGAACACGCCCGGCGAACGGTGCAGCTGAGACACGATCACGCGCTCGGTACCGTTGACGATGAACGAGCCGTAGTCGGTCATCAGGGGCACTTCGCCCATGTAGACCTCTTGTTCCTTGATTTCCTTGACCGTCTTGGCCTGCGGGCTCTCACGGTCATAGATGATCATCTGCAACTTGGCGCGCACGGCAGCAGCGTAGGTCAGGCCACGCTGCTGGCATTCCCGCGTGTCGAACGCAGGCTTGGCCATGTTGAACTCGATGAACTTCATCTCGACAAACCCGTTGTGCGACACGATCGGGAACGCGGAGAGGAAGGCTGCCTGAAGGCCCTCGGGTTTTCGCTTCTGCGGCGGTACGTCCTTCTGCAGGAAGGCAACGTACGATTCCTTCTGCATGGTGAGCAGGTACGGAACGTTGAGGACACTCTCGCGTTTACCGAAGCTCTTGCGGATACGCTTGCGCTCGGTGTAGCTGTACGGGGTTTGTTGCTGCGCCATAGGTGATTTCTCACTCCATCTCAGGGATCGCTGCCTGGCCTAGGCTTCGATCCCGTCGGCGACTGTCTTTCCGGGCGCCCCCAGGAGACCGCGTTGCGATCTCCGCCCCCCGAGGGGGTTGAGTCGACTCGGGACGGCCCGTCGTCGACTCAGGCCTTGCGCCCGAAGCTTGGTGGTTGGCCACTACCAACCGCTGGCGGACAACCCCGGCGTTGCACCGGAGCCCGACCAAACCTGGTTCTTTGCAGTCGGATCAAAGAACACTTGGAAAACCCTCGATTGTCAACCGAAGGGGCTTCCAGCTGTCCTCAAAGGGTCATAAGACCCCTGAAGCGCAAAAGGCTGGGAGCCGAAACCGGCTCCCAGCCCCATGCAGCAAGGCGAATTACTTGATTTCGGCCTTGGCGCCGGCTTCCACCAGCTTCTTGAGAGCGGCTTCGGCATCGGCCTTGGGGATGGCTTCCTTGACGGGCTTCGGAGCGCCGTCGACCAGATCCTTGGCTTCCTTCAGGCCCAGGCCCGTCAGTTCGCGCACGGCCTTGATGACCGAGACCTTGTTGGCGCCGGCTTCGAGCAGCACGACGTTGAATTCGGTCTTCTCTTCAACGGCCGCAGCGGCAGCGCCGCCGCCGCCGCCCGAGGGAGCAGCCACAGCGGCTGCGGACACGCCGAACTTCTCTTCGATGGCCTTGACCAGGTCGTTGAGTTCGAGCACGGACATGGAGTCCAGCGAGGACAGGAATGCGTCTTTATCGAATGCCATTTTGATTTCCTAGATAGAAATAGGTGAAAGGTTTGAACGGTGTCGTTATGCAGCGGCCGCTTCAGCCACAGGGGCTTCAGCGGGGCCCGCCTTCAGCGCGGCCACGGCGCCGATGGCGCGCGCGAAACGTGCAATCGGCGACTGCAATAGGCCGGCCACTTGGGTCAGCAGGACTTCTTTGCTCGGCACGGACGCCAGGGCTTTCACCCCGTCGGCGTTCAGCGCTTTGCCACCGAAGGCTCCACCCTTGATGACCAGCTTGTCGTTGCCCTTGGCAAAGTCAGCGATGACTTTGGCCGCGGCGACAGCGTCTTCAGAAAAACCATAGATCAGCGGACCGACCATGCTCTCCGAGGCCGCTTCGAACGGTGTGCCAGCCACAGCGCGGCGAGCCAGGGTGTTCTTCAAAACATGAAGGTACACGCCCTTGTCGCGCGCCTGCTTGCGCAGCACGTCCAAATGAGCCACGGTGAGGCCACGGTATTCAGCCAGCGCCAACGTCTGCGACTTGGCCGCCTGGGCCGCCACATCCGTCACCACGGTTGCTTTCTCGTTGCGATTGAGACTCAAGGTCTACTCCTCACATCACGTGTCCGTCGGCGTTACCGCCTTCGAACACACCACAATGCAGCGACCTCTGTCCAGGAACCAAAATTCCATTCCAGCGGGACCGCCATCTGCGCGGGTTTCTGATCGGGCTTGCGCCGTCTCGTCGATTAAGCAGCCCGAGGGGCTGCACCTGCGGTCTTGGATGACCCGGCTCAGCTTTCGCTTCGCCAGCCCACCAAACTCTTCAGTCCGGCACCAGACTCGTGCCGACCTTCAATTTCTTCAAGCCTGGGCTTGTGCGTTGATCGTTGCGACATCGACCCGGGCGCCCACGCCCATCGTCGACGACACCGCCACCTTGCGCAGGTAGATGCCCTTGCTCGACGCCGGCTTGGCCTTGTTCAGGGCCTCGATCAGCGCGCGCAGGTTGCCGATCAGCTTGTCGGTGTCGAACGAGCGGCGACCGATCGTGCCGTGCACAATGCCGGCCTTGTCGACGCGGAACTGCACCTGGCCGGCCTTGGCGTCACGAACTGCCTTGGCGACGTCGGGCGTCACGGTGCCGACCTTCGGGTTCGGCATCAGGCCGCGCGGGCCCAGGATCTGGCCCAGCGTACCGACGATGCGCATCGTGTCGGGCGAAGCGATCACCACGTCGAAGTCCATCTTGCCGGCCTTGATCTGCTCGGCCAGATCGTCCATGCCGACGATGTCGGCACCGGCGGCCTTGGCTTCTTCAGCCTTGGCGCCTTGGGCGAACACGGCAACGCGCTTGGTCTTGCCGGTGCCGTTGGGCAACACGACAGCGCCACGCACGACTTGGTCAGACTTCTTGGCATCGATGCCGAGTTGCACCGCCACATCGATCGATTCATCGAACTTGGCAGTGGCGCATTCCTTGACGATCGCGAGCGCGTTGTCGAGTGCGTACAGCTTGGTGCTCTCGACCTTGCCGGCGAGCGCTTTTTGGCGTTTGGTCACTTTGGCCATGTTCACACCCCTTCCACGGTGACACCCATCGAACGGGCGGTACCCGCCACCGTACGGACGGCGGCGTCGAGATCAGCACCGGTCAGGTCCTTGATCTTGATCTTCGCGATTTCTTCAGCTTGGGCGCGCGTCAGCTTGCCCACCTTGTCGACGTGCGGCTTGGCCGAACCCTTGTCCAGCTTCAGCGCCTTCTTGATCAGCACTGATGCAGGCGGGCTCTTCAGCACGAAGGTGAACGACTTGTCCGCGAACGCGGTGATCACCACCGGCAGCACGAGACCGGGTTCCATGCCTTGGGTCTGGGCGTTGAACGCCTTGCAGAACTCCATGATGTTCAGGCCGCGCTGACCCAGCGCCGGACCGATCGGGGGCGACGGGTTGGCTTTACCCGCCGGGACTTGCAGCTTGATGAAGCCGACAATCTTTTTTGCCATTTCTTTCTCCAGAACAGACCTGAATACAACCCAGGTCTTGAGTACAAACGCCAAGGGCTGGTTACCTTGGCTCCTCGTGCTGATGTCTCGTCATCAGCAGCAACGGGGCGGTTTCAGCAGGCCGAAACCCGCCAAGCCACCACCCAAGGCTTAAATCTTTTCGACTTGCGAGAAGTCGAGTTCCACCGGCGTCGCGCGGCCGAAGATGGTGACCGACACACGCACCTTGGACTTGTCGTAGTTGACGTCTTCCACGGCACCATTGAAATCGGTGAACGGGCCTTCCTTGACACGCACCAGTTCGCCCACCGACCACTCGACCTTGGGGCGCGGCTTCTCCACGCCTTCTTGCATCTGGGTGACGATCTTCATCACCTCGGCCTCGGAAATCGGCGAGGGGCGATTCTTCGCGCCGCCCACAAAACCGGTGACCTTGCTGGTGTGCTTCACCAAATGCCAGGTGTCATCCGCCATTTCCATTTCGACCAGCACGTAGCCCGGGAAGAAACGGCGCTCGGTCACGGCCTTCTTGCCGTTCTTGAGTTCAACAACTTCTTCCATCGGCACCAAGATGCGGCCGAACTTCTCCTGCATGCCCGAACGGTCGATGCGTTCGCGCAGATTGCGCTCGACGGCCTTTTCCATGCCCGAATAGGCGTGGACGACATACCAACGCTTGTTGACTGCCGGCGCCAGCGAGGCGGCGGTTACTTCACCGCTTGCGGTTTGTTCGCTCATCAGGCTCACCTCAATGCTTCCAGCCGAGAATCAGGTCGTACAGCACCCACTCGAGGGTCTTGTCGGTCAACCACAGAAACAACGCCATCACGACCACGAACGCGAACACATACAGCGTCATCTGGGTCGCCTCCTTGCGCGTCGGCCACACCACCTTGCGCACTTCGCGCGCGGAATCGCGACCGAAGGCGATCAACTGCTTGCCTGATTCGGAGGTGAAAAACGCGCCCACAGCGGCCACCAACAAAACCAGGAGCGAGACCACGCGCACCCACATGTCTTGCTTGCCAAGCACGTAGAACATCGTCACTGCAGCGATCACCAGCACACCGGCCGCAGCCAGCTTCGCCTTGTCAGCACCGGTAGAAACAGTTTCGATTTGCGGATTGGCCATATTTTCTTGACTTGTCGGTCACTTCGACCAGCAGCAGTTTCAACCTCAAAACACCAACTGCCGTTCAGCAGCAAAGCCCGCCGGGCCGAAACTCCGTGCGGGCTTGGCAGGGGCAGTAGGAATCGAACCTACAACCTCTGGTTTTGGAGACCAGCGCTCTGCCAATTGAGCTATACCCCTGTGGCTTTCAGCGAAAACTAACTCTTACTCCAGGATTTTGGCGACGACGCCGGCGCCGACGGTACGGCCGCCTTCACGGATGGCGAAGCGCAGGCCTTCTTCCATGGCGATCGGGTTGATCAGCTTGACGGTGATGCTCACGTTGTCGCCCGGCATGACCATTTCCTTGTCCTTGGGCAACTCGACCGCACCGGTCACGTCCGTCGTGCGGAAGTAGAACTGCGGGCGGTAGTTGTTGAAGAACGGGGTGTGGCGGCCGCCCTCTTCCTTGCTCAAGACGTAGATCTCGGCGGTGAAGTGGGTGTGGGGCTTGACGCTGCCGGGCTTGCACAGCACTTGGCCACGCTCGACGTCTTCGCGCTTGGTGCCGCGCAGCAGGATGCCGACGTTGTCGCCTGCCTGACCTTGGTCGAGCAGCTTGCGGAACATTTCGACGCCGGTGCAGGTGGTCTTCTGGGTGGCCTTGATGCCGACGATTTCGATTTCTTCGCCGACCTTGATGATGCCGCGCTCGATCCGGCCAGTCACGACGGTGCCGCGCCCGGAGATGGAGAACACGTCTTCGACAGGCATCAGGAAGGCACCATCGACCGCGCGCTCGGGCGTGGGGATGTAGCTGTCGAGTGCTTCGGCGAGCTTGAGGATGGAGCCTTCGCCGAGTTCGCCTTTGTCGCCTTCCATGGCGAGCTTGGCGCTGCCGTGGATGATGGGGGTGGCGTCGCCGGGGAAGTCGTATTTGTCGAGGAGCTCGCGCACTTCCATTTCAACGAGTTCGAGCAGCTCGGCGTCGTCGACCATGTCGCACTTGTTGAGGAACACGATGATGTACGGCACGCCCACTTGGCGGGCCAGCAGGATGTGTTCGCGGGTTTGCGGCATGGGGCCGTCAGCAGCCGAACAAACCAGGATCGCACCGTCCATCTGGGCGGCACCGGTGATCATGTTCTTGACGTAGTCGGCGTGCCCGGGGCAGTCGACGTGGGCGTAGTGGCGGTTCTTGGTCTCGTACTCAACGTGCGCGGTGTTGATGGTGATGCCGCGGGCCTTTTCTTCGGGCGCCGCATCAATTTGGTCGTACGCCTTGGCTTCCCCACCGAACAGCTTGCTCAGCACGGTCGTGATCGCCGCCGTCAGCGTCGTCTTCCCATGGTCAACGTGACCAATCGTCCCCACGTTCACGTGCGGCTTCGTACGTTCAAATTTGCCTTTTGCCATTTTTCGCGCTCCTAGCGGTCGAGATTGACAGTGCTGAAGAAAACTTTGGTGCCCATGGCGCGGATCGAACGCGCGACCTCTCCCTTACCAAGGGAGTGCTCTACCACTGAGCCACATGGGCCGATCTTTCGGCCGAACACCTCTTGTCCGATCGACACTGGTTTGCGTTGCAGCTTCTTTCGCAATCTCGCAAACCACTGACGACTGACTGGAGCGGGAGACGGGAATCGAACCCGCGTCATTAGCTTGGAAGGCTAGGGTTCTACCATTGAACTACTCCCGCTCGGGAGCCCCTGTCAGCCCATTGCCTTGAGGGGAAACACACTTCTGAATTCGTTTCGCTTTGGTGGAGGAGGCTGGATTCGAACCAGCGTAGGCGTAAGCCAACAGATTTACAGTCTGCCCCCTTTAGCCACTCGGGCACCCCTCCAAAGCGAACCGCAGAGTATAGCAGCTTGTTTTTGGGCAAAGCCAGCCCAGGAGCTCACCTCCGACCCAATCTGGGTCGCACCCCTTGAAGCACTCAAGGGTCGAGCTTTCTCCAACCCGACCCCGGGCTTTGGCGCAGCGCTCGCACGGCGTCCCAGGTGTCCTTGCTGATCCAGCCGGGCGCGGCCAGTTGCAAATCCCACAGCGCAACACCGCCACCCAGGGCCTGCACCTCGCGCAGATGCGACACCGCGTCGGCCCCCAGGCCTCCCTTGCCCCAGGTGTCGACCCAGGTGGGAAGGCCCATCACGATCTGGTCGGCTCGGTAGCCCGCCTTCAGGCCGTACTGCAGTTGCCAGCTGTACTTGAACAGGTGTGCGCCACCGGCACACGCCGGATTGCTCGGCGGGTTGAAAGTGTCGGTGCTGCCTTCGTAGAGATCGGCGTAGCCCATGCTGTGGATGGCATCGACCTGCCCCTTCCAGTCGCCCCACCAGCTCATGTTGGGCGCGTTGGCGCAGGGGCTGTGGAAGCTGTCGATGGTCAGCCGCTTGCCCCTGGACTTGAGTACCTTGGACAGGTCTCGAACGAACGCAGCGTAAGCCACGCGATCGGCATCGAGGTCGCCCTCACCCTCGAGGTCGAGGTCAATCCCGTCGAGCTGGTATTTGCCCATCTCCGCCACCAGCGCCTGGATGAACTCGGCACGGTGGTCCGCGAAAGCGCCGCGTGCCAAGGCCCAGTCCCATCTGCCCAGGACCTGCGAATTGTTGTAGACGGTCAGCAGCACTTGGATGTTGCGCGCGCGGGCCCAATCGCGAAACCGGACGACATCCAACCCCGTGACCTGCTTGCCGGTGGCATCGATGGGTGCAAACACGAGGCCGCGGCCATCCGCGCTTGGGTTCCACAGCTGCAAGCCGATGTGCGTCAAGGTGGCGCCGACGGCAGGGTTGGACTCCAGAGCGAGCATCGACACCTCCAGCGCATAGGGCGGCACCCAGCCGATCACCTGCGGCCCGGGGGCGGCGCGGGCGAGTGACGCGCCAAGCAACGCTGCGACGAGGGTAGCGAGTATTTTCACGAGTCGATTCAGAAATCGTAGAAGGTGTTGACCGTCAGACGGCCTTGGCGCGGGTCGCTGCTCAAACTGCGGGCGGGATTGATGCAGGCGCTGTGCAACAGGCTGCCGGGATACACCACCAGGCGGTTGAAGCGGGCGGGCATCATGCCGAGAAAGGTGTACCGGTCGTCGGAGCGGTCGAAGTAGCGCGCCGGCGGGAGGCGGCGGTTCACTTCTTCGTGACAGACATCGAGGTAGTGCTCCCGGTTCTCGGCGGTAATCCGCTGCCAGCCGGTGGCGTTGTGGCGATAGAAGCCGGTGCCGCCATGGCTTTCGTCGCACAGCCAGAGCAGGGCCGCCATGTAATGCGGCGTGCTGGCGTCGAAATGCGGAATGCGCTGCAAGGCCCCCAGTTCTTCGGGCTGGGTGGTGGTGAGAGAGAAGGCGCTCAGCCCTACCTTGACGCCCAGATGTTCGGGCACACGGAAGTTGACCTTAATGAGCGGGCCCAGCAACTCCGTGAGCGTTTGCGTGTAAGCCGCCGGAGCATCCACGCGCACGCCCGGATAGCCTTTCTGTTCCGCCCGCGTGGCGGACGACTCGAAGCGGTTCTGGCAGGCGACTTCCACCAGGGCGTGCGGGTCTTGCAGGAAGTTGTCGATGAAGACGATGGTCTGCCCACCGACGTCCACGGATTGGATGTCGGGGGGCATGCGGATCGCGATGGGTGCGCTCATGACGCGAGGATAAGAAAAAAAGCCCGGCATGCGCCGGGCTTTGCAAGGGACCGAGGAGATCCGCCCGCGCTCAGAACTTGACGTTCAGGCCAACCCGGTAGGTCGTTTCGCCCTTGAACGACCAAGCCGGGAAGCCGCCTTGCAGCGAGGCGCGCTGCGCAGGCGAGTTACCTTCGCCGTACTGCACGTCGTCTTCCTTGGTCAGGTTGATCGCCTCGAAAGACAGCCGGAAGTTCTTGCTGATGTTCCAGCCCAGGCTCAGGTCCAGGCTGCCGATGGCGTCGTGCATGCGGTTACCGTACCAGCCGTTCTCGCGAACCATGTACTTGGAGCGCCAGCTGTAGGCCAGGCGGCTCGAGAAGAGGTCGTTCTCGAAGTAGCCGACCAGGTTGGCGGTGTGGCGCGAAGACGCGGTGAAGAGGTTGACCTGGTCCTGGTAGCTGGTGCCAGGCGCCTTGGCATCGGCGAAGGTGTAGTTACCGGTCAGGCCGAGTCCGTAGCCGAAGGCGTGGTTGGCCTGCAGCTCCAGGCCGGTGATCTTGCCGCCGCCCGCGTTGACGTAGCGGTTGATGGTCCAGCTGTCGACACCGGTGTCAGGGCTCACCACGCCCACGGGGCCTGTCGAGGTTTGCGTGGTCACGAAGTTGTTGATCCTCTTGTGGAAGATCGCCGCGGACACGAGGTTGCCACGCCCGTAGTAGTACTCGACGCCAAGGTCGAACTGGGTGGACTTCTGCGGCTTGAGGGCCGGAGAGCCGTAATTGAAGGCGTCGTTGCTGGTGTTGGTGTCGTCGAAGCCGACCACCGACGTCAGGAACATGTTGTCGAAGTTCGGGCGGGTGATCGCCTGGGCGGCGGCGGCGCGGAACAGCAGGTTCTTGGTCGCCTCAACGACGAGGTTCACGCTCGGCAGCACGTCGTTGTAGGTCGCGCTCTCGGTGACCTTGCGCGTGCTCCAGCCGTTGTTCTGGCCGATGTCGGTCGTCGGCGTGCCGTCGAAGTCGTAGCCGGTGGCCGAGACGTTGGTGCGGATGTAGCGCAGGCCGGCGTTGCCGCGTACGGGGCCCTTCTCGAACTCGACCATGCCGTACAGGGCCTTGTTCTTCTCCTTCAGCTGGGCGTAGGCCGAGCGGTCGTCGACCCAGCTGGTGATGTTGGCCGAGTCCAGGGCCAGCATGGCGTCGATGTCAGGCCGCGGAACGCTCCAGCCGCCCACCATGTCCAGCGTGCCGTTGTACAGGCCTGCCGTGCTGCCCGGGATGGCGGTCGCCGCATGCACGCCGCGCTGCCCGCTGCGGGTGAACGTGTGTTCGGTCGCCCGTACACCGGTCTTGAACGCGGTCAGCCCAGCCCAGTCGAGGTCGATCGTCGCGTCCGACTGAATGAAGTTCTCCTTGTCGGAGTTGGGGCCGCGGCCGGACGCCCAGGATTCGGATGTCGAGGTGGCCGGCAGGTTGCCGATGCCGATGTTCTGGTTGGACGACGGGTTGATTCCAATCTGGTGGCCCGTGGCGTCGATCGTGCCCGTCCACAAGGGCAGGGTCGCCCCGGGGGTCCAGTTGCCATACTGGATGTTGGCCGTCTGATTGGTGCCGCCGTCGGCCTTGGTCGTGCCACCGGTGCCCGACACCTTGAAGCGGTCACCCCGGTAGGAGCCGTCCAGCACCAGGCTGTCCGACGACATCGAGGCCGCACGCACCCAGTTCTGCAGGAACACGTTGTCCGTCGTCGGGTTCGCCGTGTCGCGGGTGTGCAGCGTACAGAGGCCTGCTGCGTTGGTCTGGGCGCAGGTGCCCGAGTTGCCCGTGAAGATGTAGTGGCTGGTGTTGGAGTTGTTGCCGTCCAGTTCCAGGCGCAGGTAATTCAGGCTGACGTCGACACCCGTCGCCGGACGGGCCTGCAGCGTCACGTTCGCAGCCTTGCGCTCGCGCTCCTGCACGAACACGGTGGGGGCCACGTCGCCGGACCAACGCATGTCGGCTTCGACACCGCGGCGGATGTAGTCACCCTTTTCAAACGCACCGGCGATCAGCACGCCGAAGGTCTTGGCCTCGTTCCTGAAGCTGTAGAGGGCGGAAACATCACCGTTCTTGTCGCTGATGGTGCCCTTGCCGAGCTTGATGCTGCCGAAGACGGTGTTGGCATCCAGGTCCAGCGGCTTGCGCGTCTTGACAATCACGGTGCCGCCGATGCCGCCTTCGGTCAGGTCGGCCTGGGACGACTTGTACACCTCCAGACCGCCGACCAGTTCGGAGGGCAGCAGGGAGTAGTTGAACGAGCGGTCGATCGCCTTCTGGTCATACCAGCCGGTGGAGGCCACCGTCTGGCCGTTGAGGGTGGTGTAGGTCATCTGCGGGTCGGTGCCGCGGATGGACACCGACGCCCCCTGCCCGAAGTCGCGCGCCACCGAGACGCCCGGGATGCGGCCCATCGATTCGCCCACGTCGGAGTCCGGCAGCTTGCCCACGTCCTCGGCGGACACGGCGTCCACCACGGCCGTGGCGTTCTTCTTGATGTTCACGGCCGTTGCGAGCGAGGCGCGGATGCCGGTGATGTTGACCACCTCCAGCTGTTGCGTGCTCTTGGCATCAGGCTTGGCCGCCTCGACAGCAGGCGCTTGCGGGGCCGAAGCCGCCGCGGCAGGTGCCGCAGGCGCTTGCTGCGCCTGGGCGGTGGTAAGCGAGTTCATCAACACCAGCGCAACGGCCGATGCAATGGGTGTCAGTTGTAGGTTCATGTGTGTCCGCCTCTGATTGAATGAAACTCCGGATCCCGATCCGGTACTTCTTAAAACCCGGGACTCTCGGCCCGCCACCGGTCAAGACCAGTGGCGGACCAACGCTCCCCCTCGAGCCAATTCTTGGATGTCAGCGTGCGTACCAATACGCTACCACTAGATGCCACTATGCTACCAATATAGGGCGATTGCAACAGGAAATGCACTATTTCCGACCCCAGGCAATCACTGATGTAAAGTGGCCTGCATCACTGTGGACCACGCCCCGACATGACCTCCCGATCAGCGGCCTGTATCGAACTGGTATTGCCAAATGAGCCACTGGCATGCAATTGGTGGGCCACCTTCGGGGATCAGGCATGACCTCTTTGGCCCACGCGCTCAAGCCGCTCGATCCGAACAACAGCCTGCCGCTGTACCAACAGCTGCAGCGCGCCGTGCGCGATGCCATCGAACGCCGGGTGCTGATGCCCGACGACGCGCTGCCCTCCGAACGTCAGCTGGCCGAAGACCTCGCGGTGTCGCGCATCACGGTGCGGCGTGCCTTCGAAGGGTTGACGCAAGAAGGCTGGCTGGTGCGCCGCCACGGTTCAGGCAACTTCGTCGGCGCACGGGTCGAAAAGAATTTCGCCAAGCTGACCTCGTTTTCCGAAGACATGCGCGCCCGCGGCAGCCACCCGCACAGCGTGTGGCTCAAGCGCTCGGAAGGCACGGTGACACCCGAAGAGGCGCAGAAGCTCGCGCTCAGCCCGGGGGCCATCGTCTACCGCTTTCACCGGCTGCGCTATGCCGACGACGCGCCGATGGCCATCGAGATCGCAACCATCCTGGCCTCGTGCCTGCCGTCGCTGGACACGGTAGGCGATTCGCTCTACCAGGCGCTGGAAGCGCAGGGCAACCGGCCGGTGCGCGCGTTGCAGCGGCTGCGCGCGCTGCTGCTGAATGCCGAGCAGGCCAAGCTGCTCAAAGCGAAGACGGGCGATGCAGGCTTGCTGGTGGAGCGGCTCGGGTACTTGCGCGACGGGCGCGCGGTCGAGTTGTCGCAGTCTTTCTATCGGGGCGACATGTACGACTTCATCGCGGAGCTGAACGTGGGGGCCTGAGCCTCAGATCTCCAGCCGTACGCCGCGCCGGTTGAGCAGGGACACCACCCAGACGATCAGGCATGCGTAGAACGCGGCCCACAACAGACCCGCGGTGCCGTTTCGCAGCACCACCGGCAAATCGACGCCGAGAAGCGCCAGCACGGCGACCACAACGAACGGCGTGAGATAGGTGACAAGCGGACTCGATGCCGCGGGCTCCACGAGACGCGTCCAACGCTCGTGCCGCTTCATGTCGATGAGCCAGTACAGCAAGGAAAACACCGCCACGCAGATCGCCGCGCAATACAGGCACCAGCTCGGCGTGGCGTAGATCTTCGAGATCTTGAAATACGGTCTGAGCAAGAACGCCGCGATCGACAGCACGGCGGCGAATGCGAGCGCCTCGACGAAACGCCGGCGATCCGAATCGGGCCGCGCCGCATCGAAGAAGATCAAGGCGCAGGCGACGCCCGCCAGCACGATCTCCGAGTGCGCCGCGTGCGGTTCCTGGCTGAAGACCCAGCCGAACGAGGACTTCAATCCACCGCTGTGGGCGCAGGCGTAGTACGCCACGCAAAACACCAGCAAACCCAGCACCGCCCAGAGCCTGCCGCGCGACAGCAGATAGAACTCGCACGAGTAGAAGTACGCCCACCCGATGAGGCCGAGGATGCCCCACCACTGCGGCGCCATCCATCCGTGCCCGTCGGCACCGCCGCGGTACAGGAATGCCAGCGCGGCGATCACCGCGATGCCCGCGACGCGCAGCGCACGCGTCACGGCGAGGTTCTCGAAGCGAAACACGCCCCACACGAGAAACGCCGCCGCGTAGAACAGCAGCGACCACGCGTGGATCGATATCGGCATCGCCTGCGGGTTGAACCCGTCTTCCGCATTCACCATGAAGAAGCCGAGCACGATCAGCGCGAAGGCGCGGTACAGGATGTGCCGCTGCACGCCCCACGCACCCTCGCCTTTCGCGAGCCGCGCGTTGATCGAGAACGGCATCGACATGCCGACGATGAAGAGAAAGGCGGGAAACACGACGTCCGGGAAGCTCATCGCGTCCGCATTGGCGGGCATGTGCTTGAGCCAGCGCGAAATGCCGCCCACGCCGCCCAACTCGTTCACGAAGATCATCGCCACGAAGGTGAGGCCGCGGAACGCGTCGATGGAAAGAACGCGGCCGGCGCGCAGCGTGTTGATCGTGTTCTCCGCCACCGCTCAAACGTGGGCAGGACGGCGCGTCAGCATCGCATCACAGCGTCACCCGCAAGCCGAAGAAGAACTGCCTGCCGTTCGAGTAGAAGGCGCGCGGCTGGTCCTTGTTGTCGCCGTAGTACTTGAGCGTCGGGTTGTTGAGGTTGAGCGCGTCGAACTGCAGCGAGAAGCTGTCGTTGATCTTGTAGCTCAGCGATGCGGCGAGGGTGCCGACGCCAGCTTCATACTGCGTGGTCGCGCGGTCGAGCCCGACGAGGTAGTCCGAGCGGTAGGTGTAGGCCAGGCGCGTGCTCCACACGTCGTCCTCGAAATAGCCTTCGAGGTTGTAGGTGTCCCTGGACGATCCGACGAGTTTTTGCCCTTCCGAATCGCGGCCGTTTGCATAGGTGTAGTTGGCCGACACGCCGAAACCGCCGAACAGCGCCTGCTGGTAGCCGAGTTCGAAGCCCTTGTTCTTCGCCTTCACGTTGATCGGCGCGGTGATCGTGTATTCCTCGATCGCGCCGCCATTGTTGGTGTTGGCGAGCATCCGCTTGGACGAGCCGTAGCCCACGTAAGAGGCCATGTCCATGTAGAACACGCCGAAGGACAGCAGCGACTTCGGCGCGAAGTACCACTCGAGCGTCGTGTCGTAGTTGGTCGAGCGCACCGGCTTCAGGTTGACGTTGCCGCCCGTGCCCGAGTGCGTGATGTTGTCCAGGCTGGTGATCGCGCCGGCCAATGCGCTGTAGTCCACCCGCGTTATGGTGCGCGCCACCGACACGCGCGACACCAGACTCTTCGAGAGTTCGAAGCGGAAATTGGCACTCGGCAAGGCGTCGTTGTACGAACGCGAATCCGCCATCGGCGTGTAGTTGCCGAAGCTGGGCGACACGACCGTGTCGCCAGGGATGTTGTAGTTGACGCGCTGCTTGGTGTTGACCAGCCGCAGGCCGACATTGCCGCGCCACTTCTCGCCGGCGAGGTTGGTCATGGCATAGCCCGCCATCGTTTTCTCGTTCACCGAGAACTCGCCGGGCCAGTAGGCCTCTGTCTTCACGCCGTGTGCATAGATGAACTCGCGCACGGTGTCAGGGTTCTGGATCCACATCGGCGGCAGAACCCCCGCGCCGGCGCCGAAACCATGGCCGAAGTCCGATGGGTACAAGGCACCATTCCAGCTCGCCGTGGCATTGCAGGGGTTCGCGCCGCCGAAGCCGCAGCTGCCGTTGTTCGGGTAGTGCACCTGGCGCTTGTGATCGGCGAAGCGGGCGCCGAACTTGACCGACTCGAGCACGCCCTGGTCGAGCTGCAGCTCCGCATCGGCCTGCCCGTACTTTTCTTCATCGACCACCTTGACCACGGCCCACCACGCGCCGGCCAATGCCGCGGCGTTGTAGTCCGCCGTGTTGATGCCCGGGAAGGAGACGCTGGCGGGGCTGCCGATGCCGTGCATGTTGTAAGTCAGGCCGCCGGTCTTCGGCAGGGTCGACTCGTAGCCGAGGTCGCCCGGCGTGTCGCCCAGGCCGCGTGTGAAGCCCGCCTTGCCGGTGATGAAGAGCCTGTCGTTGGCGCGGTACCTGCCGTTGAAATCGACGTACCACGACTCCGATGCGGCACCCGGCCGGGCAATGCTGTCGACCAGCCCCGGGGCCACGCTTCTGGCGTTGGCAAAGTCGGCACGCACCAGGGTGTTGTTGACCACCAGCGTGTTGGTCGGCACGTCGCCACTGTCCAGGAGAGCCCCTGGATTGGCGAGGTAGCTATGGTCGAAGTTGACCGCCGACATGTGCGAATAGAAGCCGTTCAGGTCCAGCGTGAGATCGCTGCTGGGCTTGAACTCGATGTCGATGACACCGCCGTTGCGCACACGCTTTTGCGTGAACAGGCTGGAGTTGATCAGCTGCGGATACCAGACGCCCTTCAGATCAGGGCGCGCGATAAGAACAGGGTTCGCTTCCGTCGGGTCGGTCTCGCTCTTCGGCTTGGACAGGATCTGCGCATAGCCCAGAAACTCCTGCCCGTCGCGGCGCTCATGCCGCGTTTCCGAGAACACCTGGAACAGCACGCCCGCATTGCCCTCCTCGTTTTTCCAGTTGAAGAGCGCGTTCAGCTGCGGATCAGTCTTCTTGGGCAGCGACGAGTAGATCGCCTGCGCCGAAATCTCTGCCGTGAACGGCTTCTTGAAGCTCAGGGGCCTGCGCGTCTCGATGTCCACCGAGCCCGCCACGCCGCCTTCGACCAGGTCGGCCTGTGCGCTCTTGTACACGGTCACCTTGCTCACGATTTCCGAGGGCAGGAGCGAGTAGCTCACGCTGCGGCCCACTGCTTCCGTCTGGTTCAGCACGAACCAGTCGCCCGTGCCCACCGAGTGGCCGTTGATCAGGGTTTGCGTCAGGCTCGCGCTGGTGCCGCGGATGCTCACGCGGTCGTTCTCCGAGAAGCCGCCCTCGCCGCCCGCGCCCGAGCTGATGTTCACGCCCGGGATGCGCTGCACCGCGTCGGCCACGTTCTTGTCGGGCAGCTTGCCGATGTCTTCCGCCGTGATCACTTCGACGATGGAGTCGGCATTGCGCTTCTGGCTGATCGACGCTTCGCGCGATGCGCGAATGCCCGTCACCGTCACCGTGTCCAGCGCCGTGGTCGGCTTGGCGTCCTGCTTGGTGTCAGGCTTGGCATCCTGCTTGGCCTCCGGCTTCGCGTCCGTCGTGGTCGGCTGCGCCTGCTGCGCATGGGCCGAAAACACGGCGTTGAGCACGAACAGTGCTGCCGCCGCGGCGATGGGGTTCGGTTTCAGCTTCATGAATCCTCCTCGGGCTCGATCACTTGGATCTGTTCCGCGTGGGCCGGCTCGGCTCGCACTGCGGCATCTCGATGAATTGGAATGCACGCCCGCCCGACATGACCATTCAGAGATGTACCCTGCGCATGAGGTAGTTCTACCCGGTCCGCGAGGTAGAACCCTCTCTTGCTCTTGGGGCTCGCCTGGACTGAAATCGAGCGTCCCCGAAATCGGAATCAACGATGAAATCTCTGGCCGCCCGATCACTCGCCGCCGGCTTGCTGGGCAGCTGCCTGCTGGGCCACGCAGCACCGGCAAGCGCGGCGGAACTCAACCTGTGGGTCATGTCCACGACCGAGCAGCAGCAGGCCGACACGCGCGAGCTGCTCAAGCCGTTTCTGGCCGCCAACCCGACGCTGCGCGTCAACGTCACGGTGCTCAACTGGGAATCGGCCTGGGCCAAGATCACCGCGGCGGCCGCCTCCGGCCAGGGCCCGGACGTGCTCGAACTCGGCACCACCTGGGTGCCGGCCATCTCGTCGATGGGCGCGCTCGAACAGATCAGCGAGCCGCAGCAAAACGAAGTCGGCGGCGCCAAGGCCTTCTTCCCGGTGATGTGGGGCACGACGCACCGGCACGACGACCCGAAGGTCTTCGCCATCCCCTGGTACGCCGATGCGCGCGCCGCCTTCTACCGCACCGACGTCTTCAAGAAGGCCGGCATCGACCCGCGCGACGCCTTCGCCAACT
>Ga0307508_10003205_pt1 | contig 16722 bp, 12 predicted proteins | sample 9_EM_MG_FD_203089 | JGI IMG/M metagenome (GOLD analysis project Ga0307508, IMG submission 203089) | Populus trichocarpa ectomycorrhiza microbial communities from riparian zone in the Pacific Northwest, United States - 9_EM | ecosystem: Host-associated > Plants > Roots > Unclassified | place...
AAGACGGAAAGTCGGCGATCCCGCCGTTCTCGGTGCGCATCGATCCGCTCACCTGGATCTTGGAGGGGCAGCTGGGCTTCGAGCTGGAAGTGGGCGTGGCCAAGTGGATGTCGATCGAGACAGTGCCGATGTTCGTGGTCGACGACTCCCCGCCATGGCTGAATTTCGGAGGCGGCGACAGTCGCATTTACCAGCACAGCAACGGGCTCGGGCCGTTGGCGGGCGCGACGATTGGCGTGAATTTTTGGCCGCGCAGGGTCTTCAAGGACTACGTAATTCGCACCGGACTCATCAACTACGCGCTCGACTACGAAACCAAAGACGACGCCGGCACGCGCGTCGATTTCGTCTCGCATACCAAACGCGAATTTTACGCCATGTTCGGTTCCGTCGAGCGCTGGGGCGCCTTCACGATCGCGGGCGGCATCGGTCTTGGTTACGAGCTGAACAAAGAGACGCGCTGCCAAGAGAACGGTGCGTTTACACCGAGACCGGCGGCGTCGAACAACTGCGACGAGATTCAGATCTCGACGCCAGTACCGGGATCGAACGCGCTTGCGGCAGTTCCCGTAACGCCCTTCGCCTATCCATGGGAAATTCTGGCGCGAATTTCGCTCGGCGTGACCATCGACTGAAGGCTTCAAAAATGACTGAAACAGCAGGAAGCGTCGTGCTGGTGAGCGGAGCGAACGGCGCCTTGGGCTCTGCCATGGTGGAGCGCTGTGCCCGAGACGGCGCGCGGGTGGTGGCGCTCGAACGCAGCCACGGCGGCGAGCTGCAGCTCGCGCGCGTGAGCAGCAACGTCGTGCGGCTCCAGGCCAACACCGGCGACGCGACGGCGCTCGCTAGTGCGATCAAGCGCGCCGAGTCCGAAATCGGGGCGCTCACCGGCGCCGTGCTCACGGCAGGCGCGTGGCGCGGCGGACACCCATTTCACGAAGCCGAAGCGGCCTCGGACTACCGCACGGTGATGGACGCTAATTTGGAGGCTACCAGCGTGGCGCTGCGCGCCATCTTGCCGGGCTTGGTTGAGCGCAAACGGGGCAGCGTCGTGCTGATCGGCTCGCGGAGCGGCGCCCGGCCGTACACGGCGCCTGGCAGCGCCGCCTACGCAGCTGCCAAGGCAGCGCTGTCGGCGCTGGCGCAAGCCATCGCGGCGGAGGTGCTGAGTGCCGGGGTGCGCGTCAATTCGGTGCTACCGAGCACGATTGACACGGGCGCCAACCGCCAAGCGATGCCCGATGCCGATCGCTCGCGCTGGGTGTCGACCGATTCGCTCGGCGACGTGATAGAGTTTTTGCTTTCCGAAGCGGCGCGCGACATTTCCGGCGCATCGATTCCGGTCTACGGCCGCGACGGCGTCTGAGCGCGGCTCACCAGTACTTTTCGGTGGTGATATGCCCCGGCGTGCGCTGCCGGTGACGACGTAGGCCGCGCTCGCCCAAGAGCGCGATGACCTCGTCGATCATGGCGGGATTTCCGCACAGCATTACGTGCGCGGTTTCGGCCACGAGCGGGGTGTTCGCGGCCGCCTCCAGCTGCCCAGACGCCAGCGCCTGGGTCAGGCGGCCGTGCAGCTTTGGTTCTTCGAACTGTCGGCTGAGCACCGGCACGTAGCGAAAGCCGCCGCGCTCGGCGGCCAAAGTCTCGAGCTCCTGGCGGTGCGCCAGCTCCGAGGGGCCGCGCGCGCCGTGGACCAGAATCACCCGCTCCGCTCGAGAGAAGGCCTCGCCCGAGCGCAGCATGGAGAGAAAGGGGCCCAGCCCCGTCCCGGTCGCGAGCAGCCACAGCTCGCGATGCGCCGGTACGTAGTCGAACGTGAAGAAGCCCTGCGCTTTGGTGTCGACCGAGAGCTTCGAGCCCTTGCGCAAGTCGAACAGCGCAGGCGTCAATGCACCTTCCCCAACGCGCGCCAAGAGCACCTCGAGCTCCTCGCCCGGAGCCGATGCGAGCGAGTACGAGCGCGACACGAACTCGCCAGCCAAGTAGAGGCCGAGGTTCATGAATTGTCCTGGTCGGAACGCCGCGCGTTCGGCGAGCCGCAGTGTCATGAGACCAGGCGCCCAATCCTGGCGACTTGTGAGAGTGGTTTCGACGAGGGCCAAGGGCTTATTGAAGCCGAGTCTGCTCCAGCTCGGCAGTGAAAATCTCGGAAGGCCAGAAAACTCGAAGCCGACGAGGCGCGCTCGCGAGGGGCGGGGGCCCCGCCGACAACGAGCTAGCCTAGTGGCGACCGGACGGCGAGCGCAGAAAAGTGACAGCGCGGGCAGCCAGACCGTGTACGCTTATTGCAGGATGTCGTTCCCGATCACGTGTACGGCTTGCCACAAGACGTTCACGATCTCGGACGAGATCTACGACAAAAAGGTCGCTGGCCGCGTCGTTACGATCAAATGCAAATCGTGCAGCGCGGGTATTCGGGTCGACGGCACGAAGGGCAGAGGCGCACCCGCCGCCACCGCGCCGACGACTGTCCCTACTCCTGCCGCTCCCGCCGAGGCGGCGCCCGCGGCTGACCCGCTTTGGGCCGTCGACTATCCGGACGGACAGGACCACGAATTTACGACCGCAGAAGTCGTCATCGAGCTCGAGCGCGGGGCGATCAATGGCACGACGCTAGTTTGGCGCGACGGTATGGCCGAGTGGCTCGAGCTGCACCAAGTGCCCGAGCTGGGGCCTGCGCTCGCCAAGATTGAGGCCCAGAAGAAGGCCGCGGCAGTGGCAGCGGCGAAGGCCGCTGCGGCCGCAGCAGGGCCCGTTCACAAGCCGCGCGCTCCGATGCCAACCGTAACCGGCCTGGCGGGTCTGCCGGGCGCGGCTGCGGTAATTCGGCCCAAGGCTGTCCAGCCCGCGGTTGCGGACGCGCTGACTCCGCGAGCGGCACAAGCGTCATCGCCGGAGCTGCAGAAGCCGCGCGCATCGCAAGCATCATCGCCGGGTTTGGAGGGCTGGCCGAAGCCGCGCGCCCAGCAGCCGTCCTCGCCGGAGATGCTCAGGCCGCGCCCCCAACAGCCATCCTCGCCGGAGATGCTCAGGCCGCGCGCAGCGCAGCCGTCGTCGCCTGAGCTGCCCAAGCCGCCTACGGCGCCCCCACCACTCGCAGCTGCGACGCGAGCCCCGTCCCCGCCAGCGCCCGTGACCCCGCCGGTGCCGTTCGCGGTGCCAGCGCCGCCTTTGCCAGCGCCGGACCCCTTTCTCGGGGCCACGCCGCCCCTGCCCGCCAGCGTCGCGAAGGTCGTTTCGAGGCCGCCCCAAGTGCCGCCCACGTTTCCCATGACGCCGGCCAGCGCCCCGTCTTTCGGTGCGGCCCCTGCGCTGCTCGCCGACCACGCCAGCGTCGAATGGCCGGAAGCCAAGAAAAAGACTCCGCTGATCGTGGTGGGTGTGCTCGCGGCCGTCGGGCTGATCGGTGGCGGAGTCTTCGCGCTTTCGGGGACGCAAGCCGCGCCACCGCCCTCGCCCATCTCCGCGTTGCCGCCGAGCCCCGCAGCGACGCCTACGCCCACCTCGGCGGCGCCGGCAGCCCCGGTGCCGACCGCGGCTGAACCCGGCGCGGAAACCGCGACGGGCAGCGATCCCGTCGCTGCCGCCCCAGATCCTGGAGCGACACCGGGCGCGGGCTTCGCCGAGTTGTTCGCCGCCGGCGCCCGCAAGGCCGAGTCGAAGGGCGCCACCGTCGCGTCCAACGCGCGCTTCGACGCTGCAGCGACCAAGGCGCCGCTCGCCCAAGCCGCGACCGACGCGCAAGCCTGCAAGCAAAGCGGCGGTCCGAGCGGCAAAGTGACCGTCGTCGTGACCTTCGATCCGAACGGCAAGGTTTCGAGCGCCACCATCACCGACGCGCCGTTCGCCGGCACCGCAACGGGCACTTGCATCGCTTCGGCGCTGAAGCGCGCCACGATTGCCCCGTTCAGCGGCTTGCCAGGGACCGTCAGCAAGACGTTCTCAATCCTGTGAGCATGAGCGGTTCCGCCGAAAAACCGCTCGTCTCGCTGGAAGTCTGCTTCGGCGAGGCTCCTCCGCAGGGCATGGTCACGCCGCTCTGCCAGTCGCTGTTGGAGCTGTGTCGCCCCGCATTTGCGGACGACGACGCCGCGACGCGCCTGCGACTCACGGCGCACGAGCTGCTCGAAAACATCGTGAAGTACAGCTCGCAAGGCGCGTGCGAGCTGCGCTTTACGCTGCACAGAAACGCCGCGGGCGCGCTCGAAGCCAGTGTGCAAACGCGCAATCTGCCGCGCAAAGAAAACCGCGCCGACGCCGAAGAGCGTCTGGCCGCGCTCACCGCGGCGCGCGATCCGCTCGAACACTACGACTCGATCATCGCCGACAGCGCCAGGCAACCGGCCGGCTCCGGCCTAGGACTGGCACGCATCCACGCGGAGACCGAATACCGGTTGAGTCATCGCTTCGAAGGCGACGCGCTGCTCATCATCGCCAGCGGCGAAGTATGGTTGAAAAAGGGAACGCTGGCGTGAGCCAAACGTTAGAGCTGGAAGCAGTCGACAGCTCGACCTTTGGCTGTGCGCCGAGCCTCGAGGACGGCAAGCTGACTGTCAGCTTCAACGGCACAGGGGACGTCGCTGCGATCGAGCTCTTGTCGAGCTACTTGAAGCGCGTGCACGAAGAGGCCGAGCGCTTGCTGGTGAGTGAGGTGACGTGCGACTTTCGCAAGCTGTCGTTCATGAACTCCAGCTGCTTCAAAGCGTTCGTGGTCTGGATCGATACGGTCAAGAACGCGACCCGCGGCTATCGGATTCGCTTCCTGACCGATCCAGATATGCACTGGCAACGGCGCAGTCTCGAAGCGCTGCGGCGCCTAGCCACGAACGTGGTCAGCGTCGAAGGCTGACAGCCGGGCAAAGCTCGCGGCGCCCCTATTTAGGTGGGCGGCTAGCATACCGGCCAGAATAGCAATCAACGTGCCGGTGAGAAGCGTTTCAGTGCAGGCGGAGGTCCAGGCGGGCGCGAAGGCTGCGCAAGCGCGGGACCGTGCTACTGATTTGCGGCTCGTCGTCGAATGACAGGTCCGAGCGGAAGCGGCTGAGCGCGCTCAGCACATGCTCTGCAGCTGAGTCTGGGGTGGGCAGCGCCGGCCATTCGGGAGCATGGTCGGTGCCGCGCAGCGGATCGGCAATGCCTTCAGGGGACAGCCTGAAGCGTCGCCCATCGGGTGTGAGCGGCGCTTCGCCCAGGTAGGCGAGCGACAGCTCGGCGCTGCGCTCGGGCTTGTGCGCGCTCTCTGGTACGCCGCGTAGGACGGCCTCGGCGGCAGCGCGTGCGTGCTGGGCGTTTTCGAGCCCCGCGATGGCGAGGGCCCAACTCAGACAAGTGCGCAGCGCTCCCTTTTTTGAAGGCGCGAGCTCGAAGACTACCTGTCCGTCCTGTTTTCGAGCTGCAGTCGCCGCGGCGGGGCTGCCCGGCACTGGCAATTTGCCGTCGAGCGCTTGCTCGATCAACCAGCGCATCACCGAGCGGTTGAAGGTCATGACCAAGTTGTCAGCGGCCAGCGCGTAGTAGAGCGCGACCTCGTGACCGCGTTCGCGGCCGACGACGCGCACTACCTCCACCCCGCGGTAGGAGGCGAAGGGCGCCCATTCGACCGCGCCGGGCGCCGCGCTGTCGAGCAGCTGGCGCACCGCGGTCAACGCCACGGCGGTGGCGACACGACTGTGCAGCCCGACCGACGCGTACAGCGGCAGGCCCGGCAGAGCGTCGACTTCACTGCGCGGCGCATCTTCGCGGCCAAGCTCCTCGACCGACGCGGGGCGCTCGATCGGCATTTCGCGCGTGCTACGCGCAATGCGCGACGCCGCGAGCAGCTCCGCCCGATCGGCCACGCCAAGCATGGCGTAGTCGCCGAGCCAATCGAGCTTCAAGCTGGGACCGTACGACGAAAGGAAATCGAGATCGCGCGACAGCTCCCGGCGCAGACCTGATTGGGCGCCGATACCGAGGCTGAAGCGCGCGCCTGAGCCCAGTTCCGCAGGCGCGACCCGGCCGTCGCCTCCCGGGTCGAAGCGCATGGCTTCGTCGGCCGAGACTAGCGGTAGCACACGCATTTCGGCGTGGAGCCCCTTGGCGTCGCCACGCGGGCCGCTCGAGAGCCGCAGCGCGATCGGGTCAATGTACTGCGCCCAGCGGAATTGATAGTTTCGCGCGAATTCCGCGTAGCTGTCGCGCTCCACCGGCGACACCTTGCTGACGGGGGGCAAGTCGATCAGCGGCTCGAGCGCGGCCGGCGTGCCCCACGCCGAGCGCGGCGCTACCCCCGGCGTCCAGTCGATGCGACCGCCGCCCTGGTGCTGCAGCTCGGCGGGAGCGAGCAAGCCGGAGCGCAGCAGCTCGTTCTTGTCCGTGGGACTCTTGCCGTGCACCCAGCCGTAGAGCAGCGCGGCCATGGGAGCCGCCGTGAGCTCCGACAGGGCGACTTGGCGGCGAGCCTCGGCGATTTTTTGAGCAGGCCCGACGATTTTTTCGACGAAGCGGTCGCCGATGAACGCCAAGAGCTCCGCCGGGACGTCCGCGTCGCGCGCCAGCATGTACTGAAAATCGGGCTCATCCGCCAGCTTGGGAGACTTGCTCAAGATGGTGGAGATCACGCGCTTGATAGCTGCATCGCTATTCGAAACCAGCTCGAGCTCACCGACCACGGCGTGGTGCTGGCGCACGCGACCGTCGGTCGAGCGAGCCACGTCGACGGTCACCCCTTCGTGAGTGAAGCTACTGCTCTGCGTGCCGCCATGCGCCGCGCCATGCGTGGCCAGCGCTTTGAGCAGCGCCGCGCGAAACAGCAGCGGATTCTTCAGCCTGAAGATCAAGGTGACGTCGCTGCCTTCGTGCAAGTACGGATCGCTGCCGGTGAGCGCGAAGTCTTGAACCACCTCGGGGCCGAGCACTCGCGACAGGTCGCCGGTCTCGACGCCCAGCTCTGCCAAGTAGCGGGCGCGCGAGCCGCGCTCGCTGGACGAGCCGTCGAACAGATCAGCGGCGGGCGCGCCGAGCTCCTCGACGAAGGACAAGATCTCCGTGAAGGCGCTAAAGCTCCGAGCGCGCACGAAGTAAAAGTCGGCCGGTACGGCCTTGGCTAGCGCTTCCTCGCTGGGTTTGACGTTCAGGCGCTTGGCGAGCTCTGCCCAAGGATGCCGCGAAAGCTCCGGCCCTTTCAGCAGCGCGATCGGCAAGCTGCGCTGTTGCTTGCCGGCGGACAGCACCGCCCCGCGGTGGATCGCGAGCGCGGCCTGCACCGCCGAACGACCCGCGAACGTGTCCATCAAGTCGACGAGCTCGCTCGGGCTTGCGTGATCGCTCCAGCTTCGCGAAAGCTCGGTCGTGAGCTTGTAGCGAGTGTGCAGTCGCCGGGCGGCTGACATACCGAAGGCGCCCCCCCGACTGGCCAGGTATTCGGCGGTGGCCCCGGCCCAAAGGCTCGCCAGCTCGGGCGAAACGCCGCCGCTCGGCGCAGCAGCGCGAAAGCGAAAGTGATGGCCCGGCTGCGCGCCCACGGCCGGCGTGTAAGCGTCGCCCATGATTTCGGCCGCCGCCTCCGCCTTGGGACGCCTGAGCCAGAGCAGCATTTCGGAGCCCTGGCCGCGGCTCACCAGCTGCAGCGGCGCAATGCTACCGGTGATGCGAGCCTCGGTACCGAGCCAAAACAAGTCGCCGGGCGCCTCCGCGGCGAATTCGGGCAGCACCAGCTCCAGCAACTGCTCGTCGCCGTCGATGGCGTGACGGCGAACTTTGAGCTGCAATAGCTCGGCATGCTCGACGGGTTGAATGCGCCCCGTGCGAAGCTCGGGAGCGTTCGGTTCCGGCTCCTCTGCCAGCTGCGCCGGCTCGTGCAAGCTCGGCTTGGGGCTGACGAGCGGCGCCGTCGCCGGCTTCGGCGGCGCCGTTTCACGCGCCGTGCAGCTGGCCAAGGCAACCGCGCAGACAGCCCAGGTCGACGGCACTAAACGTGAACGCGACATCAAACCCGCCACGCTAGCACGCCGAAATCCGTCAGGGAACGAGCGCCAGGCTGCGTGCGTTTGTCGGTGGAGCCCCGACCCCACCTTTGACGCATTCCTAGCTTCCCCACCTTTGACGCATTCCTAGCTTCGTCCGCTTCCCGTCGTTCAAGTGATGAGCGCCAACTTCCCTACCGTCGTGCCGCTTTGGAGTGCGCGATGGGCTTCGGCGGCGTCCGCGAGCGGAAATTCGCTGACCGGGAGCGCACGCAGCGCGCCGCTTTCGACCTCGGCCAGCATCCGCGACATGGCCTCGGCGAGCAGCCATTGTTCTTCGAACAAGTACGACAGATTGAAGCCGACGACGCCCTTGTTCGCGTCGACCAACTGCAACGGATGGAAGCGCGGCGTGCGCAAGTAGTCCCAGGCAAGCTTCGGCCAATTGGGTCGACCGCTGCCACGCGAGAGCATGCCGGTGAAGCCGTAGACTACGAGGCGTCCCGTCGGCCTCAGGTGTGCATAGCTCTGCTTGAGCGTCTCGGCGCCGTTCGACTCGAGCACGTAATGCAGGCCGCCGGGCGCGAGCCGCTCGATTTCAGGCCAAAGCGCCTGCGTGCTTTTGTCGATGACTTCGCTGGCCCCGTACTCGAGCGCCACCCGGCGCTTACTCGAAGTGCCGATCACGGCCAGTGGCAAGAGCCCATCGGCACGCGCGATCTGCAGCGCAGCGAGCCCCACGCCACCGGCTCCGGAGTGAACCAACAGCCGCTCGCCGGCGCGCGTGCGCAGCACCTGGCGCAGCGCGTAATAGGCAGTCAGATGCACCGTCGGAAACGTGGCCGCCTGTGCGTGAGAGAACGCCTTTGGCACGCGAAAAAGCAGCCCTCGGGGCAGGCAGATCTGACTCGTGTAGCCGCCGAAGCGTGTCAGCCCGAATACGCGGTCGCCGACCTTCAAATCGTCGACGCCGGCGCCAAGCTCCGCGACCTCACCCGAAACCTCGAAGCCGGGCGTGATCGGCCAGCCCACGTACTTTTTGGCCGATGCATACAGCCCGAGCCGCACGACCACGTCGGCGAAATTCACGCCCGCCGCTCGCACCGCCACTCGCACTTCACCCGCCTGAAGCTTCGGTTCGGGCACCTCGACCATGCGCAGACGGTCGAAGCTACCCGGCTTGGCGATGGCGATTTGCTTCACGCGCGGCTCCTCGGCAAAAAGGCCAACATCGACTCACAGTCCGCTTTGCTCGATCCAGCGCTGCGGCACCGTACCGAACGACAGCAACCAATCGTTGTAGCGCTTCAAAGACCAGCCGCCCTCGTCGACCTTGCGTCGCTTGAGACGCATCACTTCCATTTTGCCGATCAAGTAACTCATCGGCACGGTCGGTGCGGCCGTGTACCAATTCACGTCACCTTCGGCCCGTCCGCGCGTGAAACCGACGTGTCTCATCAAGTGCTTCACAGCGGCTTCGTAATCGAGCTCGCCGGCGTGCAACCCACAGTCGACCAAGATGCGATGCGCCCGCCAGAGCGCGTCGTGGAGCAGGTTCAGGCGCGCCGTCGGGTCTCGATTGACGCCGTGGTCCACCGCCATTTGCTCGCACCAAAGCGTCCAACCTTCGTAAAATACCGAGTGCGCGAACCAGCGCCGAACCGGGCTCGGGTGGCGATTGGCGATGCAAAACTGCAGGTGATGGCCGGGATAGGCCTCGTGGGCGCAGGTCGCCGGCAGGCCGAAATGTTGGCTGATCTCGGCGGCGCGCTCTTTGGGCGTGGCGCGGGTCAAGCTCAGGTCGTTGACCCAGAACACGCCGATTTGTTTCTTGTCGTAGCAGCCCGGCGACGAGTAAGCGGCGGTCGGGAATTGGTGGCGAAAGAAATCCGGCACCGGCTTGACCAGGAGCTCGTCGCCGACGGGAAAGCTGACGATATCAGCGCGACGGAAGTCGTCGGCCACGCGCTGCGTCTCGTGCTGGTATTCGCCGAGCAAGTCGCCGCGCGCCGGGGCCCAATCGGCAGCGGCACGCTCTAGAATCTCTCGCGGACGCTTGCGCGGTGACAGGCGCGCCGCCTCTACTTCCATCTCTTGCTCGATGCGCGCCACCAGCGTGTGACCATAAGCCAGCGCTTCACGGGCGGTGAGGTCCCAGCCCAGACGTTCGCGCATCAACGCTTCGAAGCGCTCTCGGCCGAGTGAGAAATCACGCGGCTTGCCCGCCGCAACGCGCGACACGCGTTTGCCGTATTGCTTGAACGCGCCGGCAGCCGCGTTGAGCAAAGCTTCGAGGCGTTTTGGCTTGATTTTGCCGGTGGCGGCGAGCGGCTCGCGAATGGCTTCGAACAGCGCGGGCGCACCGGTCACGGAGCTTTGCGCCGTCTCGCGCCACAGCGGCACCGGCCGGCGCACGAGCTCTGCCGCGCCTTCCAGGTAGTCGGGCAATTTGGCCAGCCGCGACGCGATGGCTTCGGCGACCGGCGTGAGGTCGTCGGCGTTGCGCACCACCAGCTGATGCACGCTACCGAGCGCGCCCGAGACCCAGCTTTCGGGATTTCGCCGAAACGTCTCGCGCTCGTACGACCAGGCTTCGCTGCGCAGCTCCGCTAGTAGCGCCCGCCGATCGAGCCAGTCGTCGCCTTGCAGGTCGTGCTCGGCGATGCCTTCGACCTCGGCGAGCGTCTTTTGCACGAGCTTCTGCTGCGCGCGGATCAGCTTCTCCGATGGCAGCTCGAGCTCGCCGTCGAATTCGTGGCGCCCCATGCTGCTGCCCACGCTTGGGAAACGCTCCATCGTGCTTTCGATGTAGCGCTCGCCGAGCGCGCGCAGCGCGCGCGCCTCGGTGCTTTGGGGCTGCGAACGTTTTTCGCTTTTGGGCTTGCTCATGCCAGGGCAAGCTCTGCTTCCACGACTTTGTGTGTGCTGCGCAAGCTCGCGATGTCGAGCGGGCTCGCGCTGCCGGCGAGCAGCTCGACGCGCACCGCTTTGTGCGGAAAACCCGGCCCAAACAAGGCCTCGACGACCTCAGCGGCCTTGGCCGAGCCAGACGGCCCCAGCGCCACGATGGCCTCGACCGGTAGCAAGTCGCCGAGCAGACCGGCGCGCGACAAGGCGGCTCGGTCTGCGTCGCCTCCGATCCGCGCGCTCTGCAAGAAGCGACGAACGTCGACCTTCTTGCCCAAGCCGTCGATGTTACGGCGGATGATCAGCTCTGGCTTGGCCATGAGCTCGGCGATGGCCTGTTCGACGAAGCTGACGCCGCCGCGCTCGGCGATGACGCTTTCGGGCAACGCGAGCACGTAGCGCGCGGCGGTGATCACCGTGCAAACGCCCTTGTCTTGCTGCTCCAACTGGCGCGCGCCCAAGAAGCGTAGCCCGCCCGAGGCGTGTGCATCGAGCAACCCCAGCAGCTCGTCGGCGGGGGGCGCGTCGATCAACTTCACGTCGGCGTACTCGTCGAGACTCGCGACGCCGAGCGAGAGCGCCGGGCCAAATGACATGTCCGGCTTGGGGTGAAAGCCCTCGGTGTACGCGGTCTTGATGCCAGCGCGCCGAATCACCCGCGGCAGCTCGCGAATCAAATCCAAGTGACCGAGCAGCGCCACGGCGCCCGTTTTCGCGAAGCGCAGCCGGTAGCGCACCGGGCTGCCGACCCGCACAGGTCTGTACAGCTCGGGGCGCACGCGCTTGCGTTGGGCGGGCGGCTTGGCCAGCTCTTCCGGAGGCAAGTCCGTGCCGAAAACCAGCGGTTCTCGGGCCTTCTTGGGTTGGGCGAGCGGATCTACGACGATCGGCAGGCTGACGCGCTGGTTCGGCTCGAGCGCCCCGAGACGCCCCAGAAAGTCTTTGCGATCGGTCCTCATCTTGGTGAGGTCGCAGGCGATGCCGCAGTCGTAGCAAACCAGCCTGCGCTGCTCGGCATCGGCGTCCGCCAGGTTCGTCGCGTGAATGAACTGGCCGACGACCTTGCCGCACGGCGGGCTCGGACGACTGGCAAGTGCCTTGCGGTATTCGCGCGCCAGAAATCCTTCTTCGAGCCCGATGTCGAAGTGGTCCCAGGGCAGCCGCGCCGTGACCGGAATCGTCCCCAGGTACTGCGCCGGATCGATCTGAAAGTGCTCGAGCGCCTCACGCCAGACGCTGAGCTTCACGTGCTCCTCCCAAGAATCCATGCGCGCGCCTTCGTGGTACGCGCGCTCGATCACGTCACCGAGCCGGCGATCGCCGCGGGCCAAAATGCCTTCGAGGATGCTGGTCTCACAGTCGTGCGTCTTCAGCTCCAGCCCGCGCACCTGGCGCGAGGCGTGGCGCAGCATTTGCTGTTTGCGCTGCGTTTCCGGCAGCGAATCCTGGGCGCACCACTGAAACGGCGTGTGCGGCTTGGGCACGTGCGTCGAAACGCTCACCGTCACCTTCGGGCGCCCGCCGACCCGCTTGCCGACTTGCAGTGCGTTCTTGCCGACCGACGCGATGCCCAAGACGTCTTCGTCCTCTTCGGTGGGCAGGCCGATCATGAAGTAGAGCTTCATGCGATCGAAGCCGCGCGAGAAGGTGCGCTCGGCAGTTTCGAGCAACTGCTCTTCGGTGACGTTCTTGTTGATGACGTCGCGCATACGCTGCGTGCCGGCTTCGGGCGCAAACGTCAGCCCTGAGGCGCGCACTTTGCGCATGTCGTCGAGTAAGTCTTCCGCCAAACCGTACGCGCGCAGCGATGCAACGCTCAAGCTGACCCGGTCAGGCGCGGTCTTCTCGACCAATTTCTTGATCAGAGGCGAGATGCAACTGACGTCCGCCGTCGACAGCGCCGTGAGGCTGACTTCGTCTTGCCCCGACTTTTCGAGGGCACGCACCACCGTGTCGATCACCTCTTCCGGATTTCGCTCGCGCACCGGGCGATAGATCATGCCCGCCTGGCAGAAGCGGCAGCCCTCGGTGCAGCCGCGCGCCACCTCGATGCTCATGCGATCGAAGATCGCTTCGGGGCCGCCCACCGGACCGTCGTCAGGAAACGGAAACTGCGAGATATCTTCGAGCAAACGCCGCTCGATCGGAAACGGCAGCCCCGGCTCTTTGGGCCCGGTCACGATCATGAAGCCGTCGACGGGATCGATCGCCGTCGCGTAGAGCGAGGGCACGTACACACCGCGCAGCAGCGCCAGGCGAATCAGGCGCTCGCGCCGCGAAAGCCCGAGCTTTTTGCCCTCGGTCCAGCACAGCGCAATCTCGGTGGCGGCTTCTTCGCCGTCGCCGATCAAGATGGCGTCGATGAAATCCGCGATCGGCTCGGAGTGAGTCGCAACCGGGCCGCCTGCCACGATCAGCGGATCGGCGTCGCTGCGCGCCGAGCTGCGCAGCGGAATGCCCGATAACTCGAGCATGGTCAGCACGTTGGTGTAAGTCAGCTCGTACTGCAGCGAGAAGCCGACCATGTCGAAGTCGCACAGCGGGCGTGAGCTTTCGAGTGAAACCAGCAGCTTGCCGTTCGCCTGTAGCTGCCGCTGCATATCGCTCCAGGGCAGGTAGGCGCGCTCGGCCAGGGTACGCGTGTCGTCGTTGAGAATCTTGTACAGGATGCGATAGCCGAGATGACTCATCCCGATGTCGTAGATCTCGGGAAACGCCAGGCAGACGCGAGCCTGAACGCTGGTCCACGATTTGCGCCGCGTGCCGTGCTCGGCGCCGGTGTAGCGGTTGGGCTTCTCGACCTTGTCGAGAAATTTGGCGTAGGGATGGTCGAGCAGCTGCATGGCTAGTTGGCGATCCGGGGTTGGCGGTTGGCAGTCGTGCCACGAAGCGAGCGGAGGGCGCGAACCATAGCGCAAGCCCGCGCAGGCGGTAATTCGCCGCCAAATCGCGGCCTTTCGGTGGGATGTCAAAGCTGTCGCCTCCCCGGGATACGCCCAGCCGGCTATAGCCAAGGTGTGAACGTCAGGCTGCTGATCGACGCCGTCGTACGCCAGACCATGGTGCTGGTCGCCGAGCTTGCGACCTCCGGCGGACTGCGCGCGCCGCTCTCGCACGTGGCCGGGCAGGCGTTTCTGGAGCTGGCGCGCGAGCTAGAAAATCAAGGCGTCGGCAAGAAGGTCACGGCCGACATGTTCGGCATGGCGCTGCGCACCTACCAGCGCCGCACCCAGCGGCTGAGCCAGAGCCGCACCGATCGCGGGCGCTCACTCTGGGAAGCCACGCTCGAGTTCATCGAACAGAACGGCGTCGTACGGCGCGACGACATCCTGCAGCGTTTTCGTCACGACGACGAGCCTTCGCTGCGCGGCGTGCTGCGCGATTTGACCGACAGCGGACTCGTCTTCAGCTCCGGGTCGGCCAGCAATCTCTCGTTTCGAGCCGCAACCACCGACGAGGTCAGCACGCTGCGCCGCGGCGGCGATCACCTGGGGCTCGAAGCATTCGTGTGGAGCCACATCTACCGCGAGCCAAACATCAGCCTCGAAGCGCTGAGCGAGCGGACGGCGCTGGCTCTAGCGGAGCTGCTGCCCGTGATCGAGAGCTTGGTCGCTTCGGGCAGGGTGGAGCGCAGCAGCATTGGCGAAGGCGAACGGCTGCGCTCGTCACAGCTGGTGCTCGGTTTCGACGATCCGGCAGGCTGGGAAAGCTCCGTGCTGGATCATTTCACGGCGCTCGTGCAAACCGTGATTCGCAAGCTGGCTTTGGATCAGCGCGCCAAGCGCCACGACGAGATCGGCGGCAGCACCTACCATTTCGAGCTCTGGCGCGGGCATCCGTTCGAAAGCGAAGTCGTGGGCGAGCTGGGACGCTTCCGCGAACGCATGAGCGCGCTCAGGCAGAAGCTCGACGACTACAACAAGGCGCAGCCGACTGCGGAGTCGAAACTAAAAGTGGTGGCCTACTACGGGCAGAGCACGCTGGAGGAAGACGATGACGACGAAGGGACGAGCAGTGATGTGGGCTAACTTGAGCCGCTGCTTTGCAGCATTCGCGGCGCTGTGGCTGGCCGCAGCGTGCGGCAAGACCAACACCACCGAGAGCGGCGAAACGCATTTCGTGACGTGCGACACCGACGCTGACTGCATTGGCGTGAGCAGCGCCCACACCTGTCAGGGTGGCTTGTGTCGCGCGCCGAACAGCGGCGACTCGACGCCGCAGGCGACGCTCGCCTGCGACGGCGGTTGCGGCGACTCCGAGTGCGCGACGCCCGGCACATGCACGCTCGCAGCGGCTTGCAAGGTCGTCGACTGCGGCAGCGCGGTCATCGACGACAACGCCTGCGTTCGCCCAAGCTGTCAAAGCGACGCCGATTGCCCGGACGACGAGCGTTGTGCCTCGATTTCCTTGGGGCGGCAGTATCAATGCATGCAAAGCGGCAGTAGCTGCGACTGCCAGGCTGGCCTCGGGTTGTTTCCGCTCACCATCTGCAGCCCGGTCGAGCAGGCGGGGGCGCGCGGACAATGGCAGAGCCTCGTGATCGACGAGAGCGTGATCGGCGATATGACCGAGCACGCTTTCGCCACGGACGGCAGCGTCACCGTCAAGCTCGGCGCGCAAACAGCCGGCGGCCCTTCCACCACCACGACGCAGCTCAGCACGGGCGACCTCGATCAGCTGCTGATGTTGATCAACGGCACTGCGCTGCGGCATGACTTAGCCGACCCCCAAGACTGCCCGCTGACCAAAGAGTACGACGCCGTCGTCGACCTGCAGCTCGACGGCATGCTGCTCGCCAAGAACATCGCGGGCTGCGACGTGGCTTCGTTCAAGGCGCTCATGGATTTGGTCAGAAGGTACTGAAATCGGTATAGGCTGTGCTTTGGATGCGCAGCCTTCCGTCGCTCTTCGCCGCCGCGGCCGTCACGCTCTGCATCGCCGCCTGCTCGTCTTCTCCCAAGAGCCAGAACGCCGGCAGCATGCCGCCCATGAAAGAGCCGAGCGCCTTCGACGAGTGCGTCGACTTCGCGAAGCGGCTCTGCGCAGACGCCGAAGGCTGCTGCCGGCAGGCGTACGGCGGCTTCGACGCCGACGGCTGCCTTTCGAGCTTCGAGCGCGAAGTCTGCAATCCCGGCGCCAGCGCGGTGATGGCCGGCAAGGCCATCTACAACGAAGACTCGGTCGGTGCCTGTCTGGCGGCGCACGCCGCCGCTCACAAGGTCTGCGTGCCGACCTGGCAGCAAACGCTCGAGCTGCGTAAGGAAATCTACGCAGCGTGCCGCGTGATCGACGGCACCAGCAAACCGGGTCTCGGCTGCTCCGTTGGCTCCACCTGCAAACGCCCCGACGGCGTCGCCAGCGTGGATTGCATCAAGAATGTCTGCCAAGTCATCGAAATTTTGCCCGCAGGCGCAGAGTGCCCGTTTCCCTCCGGCTCCGTTTCGGTGTGCGACGACGGGCTGGCCTGCGACGCGCCTGGTCTCGGCAGCAGCGGCCATTGCGTCAAGGCCATCGGCACCGGCGAAGCGTGCGACGCCAGCATGCTCGAAGGCACCGATTGCGGCCTGGGCAGCTTCTGCGACCCGGCAACGGCCACATGCCAAGTCGCCAAAAACCTCGGCGGCGCGGGCTGCTCTCAAAGCAACGAATGCGTGTCGTTCGACTGCGATCGACTGGGAAACGCTTGCGCTGCCGCACCCGCCGTGGTCTCGCATGATACCTGCCTGGGTATGGCGGTCGCACCTTAGGGCCCGCGAAAGGCTAAGTCGATCGCTCTCGCGGCCGATGCATCCCGGCTGGCTTCGTTGCTCCTCAGTTACATACTGCAGTATGCGCCTTCGTCGCGCCTCGCCACCCGGGCGCCTCGGCC
>Ga0307508_10003206_pt1 | contig 16722 bp, 12 predicted proteins | sample 9_EM_MG_FD_203089 | JGI IMG/M metagenome (GOLD analysis project Ga0307508, IMG submission 203089) | Populus trichocarpa ectomycorrhiza microbial communities from riparian zone in the Pacific Northwest, United States - 9_EM | ecosystem: Host-associated > Plants > Roots > Unclassified | place...
GCGTTCCGGCCGGCCGCGCTCCCGGTCACCGTCCAGGCATCCCGGGAGACCCGCCAGGACGTCGAGCTCGCGGGCGGCGCGGTGCTGCGCGGCACCGTGCGGGCCGGCGGCGGACGTCCCGTCGAGGACGCGCGCGTGACGCTCCTGGACGTGGCCGGAAACGTCGTGGACACCCTCACCACCGGCCCCGACGGCATCTTCCGCTTCGTCGACCTGTCCTCCGGCGAGTACACCGTCATCGCCGCCGGCTACCCGCCGGTCGCGACCGTGCTCCACATGGCGGGCGGCGGCCGCACCGAACGGGATCTCCAGCTCGGACACGAGGACTGAGAGACCGTCAGCCGCCGTGGCACGCCCGCGACCGGGGCACTTCGCCCGGCACGGCGCGCCGGGGGCGCGCGCCGGGGTAACCCGGTCCGGGCCAATTCCCCCATTGCGGCACACCGTGCCGGGCCGGAGCCGTACGGTGGAGTAGGCGGGCACAGATCTTGCGGAGAGAGGGCCTGGGCCATGGACCGTGGCACCGAGAGGGGCGCACCTCCCAGCCGCGGAGCTGGGAACGGCACGGCGGACGGACACGCCGAGGCCGGACGCGTCCCGCTGGCCGTGGTCGTGGTGGATCGCGACGGCCTGGTCTCCCACTGGAGCCGGGGCGCGCGCCGTCTGTTCGGCGCCACCAAGGAGGAGGCCATCGGCTGCCCGGCCGCCGACCTGCTTCCCGTCTCCGGCGCGCTGCCCGACGACGAGGAGGACATCCCGCCCTACGACGTCTACGCGGCCTACGACGGACTCGGACCCGACCTGGAGTCCTCCCTCGACGGCGGTCTTTCCTACCCGGCCGCCGGCCGCGCCCGCCTCACCGTTCCCGGGGCGGACCGCGTCGACGTCCTGTGGTGGGCCTACCCGCTGGTGGGTCCCGGCCGGGAGCGCCTGCTGGTGCTGGCCGCCGACGCGGACGGACTCCACCAGGACCTGGACCTCGACGAGGGCTCCGTGGCCGTCGAGCGGATCGCGCCCGCCTTCGCCCTGCACACCGACTTCCAGGGCGCCGAGGAACTCGCCCGCCGGCTCCCCGAGATCCTGCCCAGCATGAGTGTCGGCGAGAGCGCCCGCATCGTCGCGCAGATCCTCGAACTGGGCTACCCCGTCCTGGAGTTCAGCCAGAACGACCGGGTGCCCGTCACTCCCGACTGGGGAGTGCCCCGGCGCGCCGAGCGCAAGGCCCGCCGTGAGCGGGTGGCCCGGGCGGCGGCCGAGGGCCTGCCCGTGGCCCAGGGCGACCTGGACGAGGGAGAGGACCTCGAGTACGTCGCCGTACGCGAGCGTCTGGAGTTCCTCAACGAGGTCAGCGGAAGGATCGGCACCTCCCTCGATCTGTCCCGGACCATCGTCGAGGTCAGCAAGGCCGTCGTCCCGCGCTTCACGGACGTCGCCGGCACCTATCTGCGCGAACAGGTCGTCGCCGGTGAGGGGTTCCCCGACGGTGTGCCGGACACCACCACCATGTGGCACCGGGTCGCCCTCGAACACACCGACGAACCCGGCCGCTGGGACGACGTCGTGCCGGTCGGCGAGGCCATGCCGTTCCCCGCGCACACGCCGTTCTTCCAGTGCATGACCAGCGGTGACCCCGTCCTCGTGCCGCGCATCAGCGAGCAGATGGGGCACGCCATCGCCTCGCAGTTCGAGAAGCGGGACATCAGGCCGCTGATCACCGGCCGCTCCATGCTCGTCGTACCGCTGAAGGCCCGCAATGTGGTCCTCGGCTTCATGATCCTGCTGCGCCACCCCGAGCGCGTCGAGTTCAACGACATGGACCGGGTCACCGGCGCCGAACTCGCCGCCCGCGCGGGCCTCGTGCTCGACAACGCGCGCATGTACACCTTCCAGGAGTCCGTCGCCGAGACCCTCCAGGACAGCATGCTGCCGCACATCCCGCCGCAGATGGCGGGCTGCGACATCGCCACCCGCTATCTGCCGGGCACCCTGCTGGGACGCGTCGGCGGCGACTGGTTCGACTCGGTCAAGCTGCCCGGCGCCCGCACCGCCCTGGTCGTCGGCGACGTCATGGGCCACGGTCTCAACTCGGCCGCCATGATGGGTCAGTTGCGTACGGCCGTGCAGACCATGGCCGCGCTCGACCTGCCGCCCGCCCAACTGCTGCGCAACCTCGACGACCTCGCCCAGCGGCTCGGCGACAGCTATCTCGCGACCTGTCTGTACGCCGTCTACGACCCGATCGGGAGCGAACTCCACATCGCCAACGCGGGTCACATCCCGCCGGTGATCGTGCGGGCCCGGGACGGGCGCAGCGAGTTGCTCGACCTGCCCACCGGTGCGCCCATCGGCGTCGGAGGCGTGCCCTTCGAGGCGGTACGCGTGCGTGTGGAGCCCGGTGACCGGCTGCTGATGTGCACGGACGGGCTGGTGGAGGTACGGGGCGAGGACATCGGGGTGGGTCTCGCGACGCTCACCGAGTCCGCCGCGCATCCGGCCGCCTCCATGGACGACGCCTGCGACGCGATCATCCGCGCGCTCAACACGCGCGGCGGCCGCAAGGACGACGTGGCCCTGCTGATGGCGCGTCTCAACGGCATCGAGCCGGACGACGTCGCCGAGTGGCGGATCTCCCTCGACCCGGCCGAGGTGGGGCGGGCCCGGGCGGTGGTGCGGGAGCAGCTTCACGAGTGGGGGCTGGGGAAGCTGGTCGACGTGGCCGAGCTGATGGTCAGTGAGCTGGTCACCAACGCCGTACGGCACTCGCGCGGTCGGCCGCTGGAGCTGCGGCTGGTGCGGGGGGACACACTGCTGTGCGAGGTGGACGACGACGACCACGATCTGCCGAGTCTGATGAGCGCCGGGCCCACCGATGAGCACGGGCGGGGGCTGCGGGTCGTGAGCACGCTCGCGCGGGAGTGGGGAGCCAGCCGGACCAAGGCGGGGAAGACTGTCTGGTTCGAGTTGACGCTGCCTCGGCGTTGAGTGCTTCGTCGGTTGTCTGCGGGTTTTGTTGTGGCTGGTCGCGCAGCTCGCCGCGTCCCCATGGGGCGCACCGCCGTCGAACGAGGCGTGAAGGAATGCGCCACCTGCTTGTAGCCGCGCCCCCGGCGCGATACACCGTACTGGCCTGTCATCTTTGGCGGGTTGTGTTCGCATCCTGGGGAGTTGGGCATGAGCGTGACGAGTCGTTACCGGGAGTCCTGGGAGGGGTTCTGGCAGGAGGCTCCGGGCAGGCAGGGGGCCGTGTTCTGGGACGCGGAGCCGGTGCTCACCGCCGGTGTCCATCTCGCCCACTTCGAGCCGCTGCTGGTCGATCCCGGGCTGCCGCTCGTGGACCTGGGATGCGGCAACGGCACTCAGAGCCGTTTTCTCGCCGCCCACTTCACCCATGTGATCGGCGTCGACCTGTCCGCCGCGGCACTCGACCACGCGCGCGACGCCGACCCGGGCGAGCAGGTGACGTACCGGCAACTGGACGCCTCGGAAAAGGGCGAGCCGGAGACCCTGCACGCCGAACTCGGGGACGCCAACGTCTATATGCGGGGTGTACTGCACCAGGCCGCCCCCGAGGACCGTCAGCAGATGGTCGACGGGATCGCCGCGCTCGTCGGGGAACGCGGCCGGGGCTTCCTCGTCGAGCTCTCCGAGGCCGCCAAGGCCATCCTCGTGGGCCTGGCACAGAGTGCCGAGGGCCCGCCCGACAAGCTGGCCCCCATCTTCCGGCACGGCATCGCGCCCGGCGAGGTGGCCGACGACGCGGTGCCCGTGTACCTCGGGGCGGCCGGGCTCACGGTCGTGGCGAGCGGTGAACTGCCGCTCGTGACCACCGAGTACCGGCCCGACGGCACCCGGATCGAACTTCCGTCGAAGTGGTGGGTGGTGGGGCGCACGGCCTGACGACCGGTGGGGCTGGGGGGAACTCCCGTGGCGGCCAGTTCGTTTGACACGAACAGAATTCGAAATTTCGGCCAAGCCAAGGTCATCTCAAGGTCATCGAGTCCTTATGGAGGCCCCACGCATGACTCGACCCCACCCCCAGCCGACCCGGCGTGCCGTGCTGGGTGGTGCCGCCGCTCTCGCCGCCCTCACGGTGACGGCCGGTGCCGCTACGGCACAGGCGGCACCGTCCTCCTCCACGGCCACCTGGCCCACGGAGTTCCCCCTCCCCAACGGCTGGCTCCCCGAAGGCATCGCCATCGGGGACAAGCCCTACGCCTACATGGGATCGCGCGCCAACGGCGCGATCTACCGCACCGATCTGCGCACCGGCGAGGGCGAGGTGCTCTTCGCCGGCGCCACCGGCCTGATCGCCGTCGGGCTGAAGATCGACCGTGCCGGACTGCTGTACGTCGCCGGGAACACCGGCGTCGCGCGCGTGCACGACGCCCGCACCGGAGAGGTGCTCGTCACGCACCAACTGTCCGAGGCCACCGGCCACTTCATCAACGACGTCACCCTGCTCGGCGACCGCGCCTGGTTCACCGACTCGCGCGCCGCCGCCCTCTACAGCGTCCCGCGCGGCGCCAAGTCGGCGACCGTCCGCACGCTGCCGCTGACCGGCGACTGGGTGCAGCTGCCGGACGTCAACAACGCCAACGGCGTCGTCGGCACCCCCGACGGCCGAGGGCTGATCGTCGTCAAGAGCACCCCGGGCGAGCTGTACCACGTCGATCCCGGGACCGGGTACGCCAGGAAGATCACACTGGTCGGCCAGGACACCGTGGTCAACGGCGACGGCCTCTGGCGCATCGGTCGCACGCTGTACGTCGTCCAGAACCGCCTGAACCTGATCAGTGTCTGGGACCTCGACGCCAAGGTCACCACCGCGACCCTGCGCACCACGATCACCGACCCGCGCTTCGACGTCCCCACCACGGCCGCCCGCTTCGGCGACCGTCTCTACCTGGTCAACGCCCGCTTTACGACGACTCCGACGCCCGAGACGACGTACAACGCCGTCGCGGTGTCGATCTGACTCGTGGTCGATGCGCCCTCCAGCTCTGGAGGGCGCATCGACCGGAGCGACTACTGTGCGTCGGCCCTGCGGCCCCGGCGGTGGGCCACCCAGCCGGCGGCCACCAGCGCGGCGGCGAGCGCGGCCACGGAGGCCACCGTGACGCCGGTGGAGGCGAGGCTGCCGCCCGTGGTGGAGGTGCCGGTGGTGGAACCGGTGCTGCCGCCGCCGGTGCTCGATCCGCCGCTCGTCGTGCCGCCCGTGCTGCTTGTGCCGCCGCCCGTGGTGCCCCCCGATCCCGAGTCCGGGTCGGTGTCCACCGGGTCCTGGCCCACGAAGCTCACCGGCACCTTCACGTCCTGGGAGCGGTCGCCGGACAGGGTGTGGTCGGCCCTCGTGGCGAGGACGCACTTGGCCTTGAAGCAGTCGGTGAACTCGTCCTTGGCGTCGACGGTGAGCTCGACCTCGAAGGAGCCGCCGTCGTCGTACGGGGTCGCCAACTCATCGCCGTAGTCAGGCGGGTTGGAGGAGATCCACGCCGAGGAGTGGGACCCGCCGCTCATGTCGACGCCGCCGATGCACGGGGTGGGCAGTTCGCCGTCGCCGTTGTCGACGCACAGGGCGACGTAGATGCCCTTGTCGACGTCGTAGCCGGAGCCGGTGACCTTGAGCTTCTGGTCCTCGACGGCCAGGGAGTTGACCGGGGTGACGGTGAGCTGCTGGCCCTCGGGGCCGGTGACGGTCTTGCTGCCGGACGGCTCGGCGTCCTCGTCCCCGCCTCCGGTGCCGCCGTCGCCCGTCGCCTCCTTCACGGTCAGCGTGATCGGCGAAGTACGGGTCGTGCCCACGGAGTTGGTGAACTCGGCGCGGTACGCGTAGCCGTCCTGGCCCGCCTTCGCGGTGAAGGAGTACGCGTTCTCGGTCGCGTCCTCGATCGTGGACCAGGTCTGGCCGCCGTCCGGGCTGACCTGCCAGCGCACGGTCGGCTGCGGGGTGCCCTCGGCCGCCGCGACGAAGGTGACCTTGTCGCCGGGGGCGACCGTCTGGTCGGTGGGGGACTGGGTGACCTCGGGAGAGACCCGGACGTCGAGCTTGAGGACCTTGCTCTCGGCCTGCTTGGTGACGTAGACGGAGGTCGCGCCGGGGGCGACGGCGATGCCCGCGTAGCTGTTCACCACGCGGCTGCCCGGCAGGGAGACCGGCTCGGCGGCCTGCTCGAAGGTCGTGCCGTCGAGGATCTGGAGCGAGCCGTTGTTGTCGGCGCCCTCGTCGGCGGTGCCGTAGTCCTCGCGCAGGACGAACGCCCGACCGGTGGCCTTGTCGAAGGCCGCCGCCAGGGGCCGGTCCTTGCCCGTGAGCGTGGCGACCGGCTTCGCGTCCTTGTCGAAAACGAGCACGGTGTCCCCGCTGCCCAGCCAGACGTTGCCGTTCGCCGGGTCGGCCTCGGCGAAGAACACCGAGCCGTCGGAGGGGAGTTCGGCCGTGGCGGTGGCCTCGAAGGAGGCGGTGTCGACCCGGCGCAGCACCTTCTTGCCCTCGGCGGTGCCGACGGACCAGGCGACGCCGTGCGCGGAGTCGACGGCGAGCGGGCCGCCGCCCTCCAGGGCGACGGACCGCTTGACGGTGCCCGTCGCGGTCTCGACCTCGGAGAGCGTGGCGCCCTGCGCGACCAGCGTGGTGGCGGCGGTGGTGCCGGGGCCGACGCCGGTGACCGTGGCGCCCGTGAGCCAGACGCCGCCGGCGGTGGTGTCGCCGTCCTTGGCGGTGCCTATGCCACGCAGCGGGAAGTGGAAGACGACCCCGTCGCCGGCCAGGGGCGCGACGATCTGCCGGACCACCCGGTTGGCCAGGGTGCCCCCGGCGCCTGGGGCCTGGGCGATGTGGCTGAGGAGCCTGCCGTCCTTGGGGTCGAGGGTGTACAGGCCCTGTTCGGCGATGTCGGCCGTGTCGACGATGTTGTCCGAACCGACGTACAGCTTCCCGGAGTCGGGGTGCAGCAGCAGGTCCAGGGGGCGGCCCGCGGTGGTGAACTCGGCGGTCTGCGCGTAGCTGACGGTGCCCGCCGGGACGTCCACGCCGCCGCCGTCCCCGTCACCGGGGTCCTGGCCCTCGAAGGTGACCGGGATACGGACGTCCTGGGAGCGGTCGCCGGTGCCGTTGTGGTCGACACGGGTGACGACCGAGCAGGCGACCTCGAAGCAGTCGAGCCCGCTGTCCTCGGCCTTGACGTTCAGCGCGACGTCGAAGGTGCCGCCCTCGCCCCACGGGATCGCGACCGTGCCCGCGCCCTCGTCCGGGGCGCCCTCGGGGATGATCCACACCGACGAACCGCTGCTGCCGCTCTGGTCGGCGCCGCCGAGGCACGGGGTCGGGATGCGGTTGTCGCCGTTGTCCTTGCAGACGGCGACGTAGATGCCCTTGGTGTCGTCGTAGCCCTCGCCGGTGACGCGCAGGGTCTCGCCGGCCGGGTCGAGGTTCGCGGAGGCGGAGACCGTGAGCTTCTGGCCGTCCTTGCCGAGCGCCGTCTTCGGGGTGTCGGCCGCCTGCGCGGGCGAGCCGACGGTCAGGGCCGTGGCTCCGGCGGCCACCAGGGCGACGGCGCCGAGGAGGGCCGCGGGGCGTCTGAGCCGGCGTACGGCACGCCGGTCGGTGGTGTCGTCTGTCATGGAGGTTCCTCGGGAGCGGGGAGATGCCGGAACGGGCCGGCCGGACGGCCGGCCCGTGGACCCGTGCGAACTACGAGCGCCTACTGGAAGGTGATCGGCACGTGCACGTCGTACTTGCGGTCGTTCGTGTCGAAGTGGTCGGCACGGGTCACGACCGCGCACTCCACGTCCTGGCCGCAGACGCTGCCGTCGTCGAGGGTGGCGTTGACGTAGATGTTCACGTCGAAGGTGCCGCCGGTGCCGAACTTGGAGCTGTTGGCGAACATGCCGCCGAAGGTGTTGTTGACCCAGTGCGAGGCACCGGTGGAGCCGGACTCGTCCTGACCGCCGAGGCAGGGGGTGGGCTTGGCGTCGCCCGGGTTGCCCTCGACCACACACAGACCGACGTAGATGCCCTGGCCGGTGTTGAAGCCGGAGCCGGTGACGTTGATGACCTGGCCGGCCGCCGACGCGGTGTCCGGGGCGGTCACCGACAGGTTGTACGTGGTGCTGCCGTCGACGATCGTGCGCGTCGAGGTGGCGGCGGAGGCCGAGGTCGCCAGGCCCAGGGTGAGGGCGGCGGAGGCGGCGACGGCGAGGCCGGTGCGGGCGGCGGTGCGGGTGGAGAGAACGGATCTCATGGTGACCGTTTCACCTTTCAAGGAGGTGCCCAACTCCCGGTCGGGGTTAGGTAAGGCATACCTAATGTCGACGATCCGGGGTTTGTCAATGGATGGCAAAGTGGTTTCAAGTGCCGGTGTACTCAAGGGAGTTGCGCATGCCTGACGTCGAACTGTGCGACGGCGTTCCGCTCTCCGGAGACGCCGTGGAGCTCGACCGTGTGCGCACCCTCGGCGGCGGCCGCGTACACCGGGAAGGCCTGGGCGATACGGCCCTCCGCGTCGGCCACCGTCTGATAGCGGGTGTCCTCGTCGATCGCGACGAGCACGATCTCACCGGGCTCGAAGCCCGTGCCGGTGACCGTCTGTTCGCCGCCCGCGGTCAGGGTGGGGTGGGCTGTCGTCGCCGAGGGTTTCTCGGGCGGCGCGGTGGCGCTGGGCGTCGGCGTCGGCTCCGGGGTCGCTTCCGGTTGTGCCTCGGGTTTGTCCTCGGGGGTGGTTCCGGTCCCCACCGTCACGTCGAGCAGTCCGAGGTCGCCCCCTCGCGTGAACTCCCGCCCGCTCCACTCGGAGAGCAGTCGCGCGCCGTCGTCGGTGAGGGAGGCCCGCAGCCCGGTCCAGGTCACTCCGCCTTTTCGTACGTTCGCTACGGCGGGGGCGGCGCCGCGCGACGACACGTAGGCGAGGGCGAGTTCACGGGCGCGGCCGCCGGTGACCGTGCGGACGTAGAGGCTGCCGGAGTCGTCCGCCAGCTCCAGCCTCAGCCCGCCGAGCGTCAACGGCTCTACGGCGCCGCCGAGTTGGGCGGCACCTCCCAACTCGATCTCGGCGTCCCCGGTTTCGGGATCCGCGCCGCCGCCGATCGCCGGGAACCGGGCGCGGTTCCCCGTTCCCTGTACGGCGGGTTCGGTGACGTCGAGCGTGAGGCCGTCGGCCGTGGTCCAGCTCGCGTAGCCGCCGGAGATCTCGCGGGCGTACGCCCCGGCGTCCTGTGCGACCGACGTGCCCGGGTACAGCAGGGCCAGCAGGGCGCCGCCCGCCAGAGCGGCGGCGCCGGGTCTTTTCGTCATCTTCGGTTCCCCCTCCGGGAAATGAGGTTCACGCCGCTCCACCGGTCCGACGCCGACGCGCCCAGTACCAGGTCCCGGTGCCGGCCGCGACCAGCCCGGCCGCGGTGAGCCCGACCGTCAGGGCCGCGGAGCCGGTGCTCGCCAGCGGTCCGCTCGCCTTCGACCCGTCCGAGTCCGAGCCGGTGACCGAGCCGGATCCGGATCCGCCCGTCGAGCTCGCCCCGGCGGTCGCGCTCGGGGTCGACGAAGAGCCGCCACTCGACGAACCGCTCCCCGTGAACGTCACCGGAATCCGCGCCGTCTGCGACTGGTCCCCGCCGCGCGTGTGGTCGTTGCGGGTGATCACGGCGCATTTCACGCCGGACTTGGTGCAGTCGGTGTTGGCGTCCTTGGCGCGCACCGTGAGCCGCACGCTGAAGGTGCCCTTGTGGCCGCTGCCGCCGTACGGCTTGGCCAGGCCCTCGCCGTACGACGGCGGGTTGGACGAGACCCACACCGACGCCCCGGACTCGCCGGACATGTCGACGCCGCCGATGCAGGGCGTGGGTGTCTTGCCCGCGCCGTTGTCCACGCAGAAGGCGACGTAGATGCCCTTCTCGGTGTTGTAGCCGGTGCCGGACACGGTCACCGTCTGGCCTGCCGGATCGAGACCGGAGGCCTTGGAGACGGTGAGTTTCTGGCCCTCGGGGCCCGTCGTCGAGGTCCCCGCGGCGGCCGCGGGAGACGCGGACAGCAGTGACAGGGCGATCGCCGCGATCGCGGTCGAACACCGAACTCGCTTGCCCCGCAGGCTACTTGCGCGTTTCACGGCCACACCCCCACCTGTAGTTAATAAGGTAAACCTAACCTAAGCTATTGATCAACTGTAGGTCGTCCACGAGATTCGAAAGGCTGAGCGATGTGCATGTCCGGAAGACGGTTGGTTCCCCTGGCGCTCGCCCTCGCGTTGCTGACGGCCGCCTGTGGCGGCGGCACGTCCGCGTCCCCCTCGGCCGCGGACGCGTCCCCGGCATCCGCCGGCGAGCGTGCCGCCGTAGCCGCGAAACAGCTCGCGAAGAACACCCTCGTGCCGCTCGAAGGCAAGGCGCCCACACCGGAGTTGCCCGTCACCGTCGACTCCTCGGACGGGCGGAAGGTCACCGTGAAGGACGCCTCGCGGATCCTGCCGCTCAACGGCGGGGTGGCGGAGATCGTGTTCACGCTGGGGCTCGGTGACCGGGTCGTCGGCCGGGACATCACGGCCACTTTCGCGGAGGCGAAGAAGCTTCCGCAGGTCACCAAGGCGCATGACGTCAGCGCGGAGAGCGTGCTGTCACTGAGGCCGAGCGTGGTGCTCGCCGACACCGACACCGGGCCGAAGGAGGCGATCGACCAGATCCGCGGCGCCGGTGTCCCGGTGGTCGTCCTCGACCCGGCGACGAAACTGGCCGACGTCTCCACGCGCACCACCCGCATCGCCGAGGCGCTTGGCGTCCCCGCGGCGGGCAAGGCCCTCAACTCCCGGATCGCCGGGGAGCTCGCGTCGGCCCGGGCCGCGGTGCCCGAGGGCAGCAGGCCCGAGGTGGCCTTCCTCTACATGCGCGGCAGCGCGGCCGTCTACCTCATGGGTGGCAAGGGTTCGGGCGCCGACTCCCTGATCGAGGCCGCGGGCGCCGTGGACGCGGGTGTCGAGACCGGCCTGGACCGGCCGTTCACCCCGCTCACCAGCGAGGCCCTCGTCAAGGCCCAGCCCGATGTGATCCTGATGATGGACAAGGGCCTGGAGTCGGTCGGCGGTGTCGACGGGCTCGTCGAGATCCCCGGCATCCGGGAGACCCCGGCCGGCCTGGACCGGCGGGTCGTCACCCTGGAGGACGGGGTGCTGCTCAGCTTCGGGCCGCGCACGCCGTGGGTCATCGACATCCTGGTGGACCGCATCCACCGGAGCTGAACGAGGGCGAAGCGCTCCGGAACGCCCACGCCATCCTCGGCTCCATCACGCACCGGAAGGCCCGTCGGACGGGCGCCATGCACAACGCGGTCACCACCGCCGCGGCGACGACACTGACGGTGATCTCACCGAGCGGGGTGTGCGGCCAGGGGTGGTCGGCCCAGCCGAAGTGGTTGCCGGTCTGGACGACGAAACCGTGCAGCAGATAGCCGTAGAGCGTGCCCGCGCCCAGCGTGGTGCACCACATCCGGCGCCCGGGCACCCAGGAGAGGAAACAGCCGACCAGGACCAGCGAACAGCCGAAGAGGGCCAGCGTCATGAGCGGCCCGTACCAGGCCGGTACGCCGAAGTCCTCGGCGGCGTCGTGGTGGAAGAACCACGCGTAGTCCATGCGCGGGACCGCCCAGTACGCGAACACGACCGCGCAGGCGAAGACGGGTACCGCCAGGAGACGTACCCGCCACCGGCGCACCAGCGAGAAGTGTTCCGGCCGCAGACACAGGCCGAGCACGAAGTACGGCAGGAACTGGAGGGTGCGCTGAAGGTCGAGGTCGTCGCCGATGGACGGGGTGAGGGTCGCGAGCGAGGCGATCGTGAGGGCGATCGGCAGCGGCCACCGCAGGCTCCTCCAGATCGGCGTGGTCAGCCGCCAGATGAACAGGGCGGCCAGGAACCATGTCAGATACAGCGGGTCCAGCAGGCTGATCGCGCGGTCCGGTTCGCCGTCGGACCACCGGGTGAAACACGTGTACGCCGTCTCGAACGCGACGTAAGGGACGACGAGCCCGGTGATCAGCCGCCTGATCTTCTCGGGGCTCGCGTCGAAGCCGCGCGAGAAGTAGCCCGAGATCACGATGAACGCGGGCATGTGGAAGGCGTAGACGATCGTGTAGAGCGCGGTGACGGCACGGCTGTCGGAGCGCAGCGGCTCCCAGGCGTGCCCCATCGCGACCAGCACGATCGCCAGGTACTTGGCGTTGTCGTAGAACGCGTCGCGTTGCTTGGGGTGTTGGGCCGGGATCGGTGGTGCGGTGGTCGCCGTCGCCGTCGCCGTCGTCCGCTGTAACGCCTGGATGGTGTCGCTCACTCTTGTCCTTGCCTGTATCCCGGGGAACCCGGGGGCGCCTCACCGCTCACGGGCGACGTAAACCTCCCCCGGACCACCGGGTGCCTCGGCGCTACGCCCGTCCGAGCAGCGGTGGGACGGTGGGGACCTCCGGGGCGTTCGCGATGTCCTCGGGGGTGAGCCGGAAGCCTTCGGGGTAGGCGTCGCGCCGCGTCCGGCGGGCGGGCTCGGTGGTGCGCCAGGTGTAGAAGCAGCGCACGCACTGCAGAACGTCCCAGACGCCGGGGACGGGCGAGGAGTGGAGCGTGTCGACGGTCTCGTGGGCGCAGCGGGGGCAGGTGGGCATGGCGGATTCTCCTTCTCGCGGATCTCGCGGATCTCGCGGGTCTTGCGGATCTCGGGCTTCTCGACGGTGGCGGCCGCGTGTCAGCCGCGGGCTTCGGCCATGAGGCGCTGGATCCGCGCGGTCCAGTCCTTCGCCTCGGGCAGGTCCCGCACGGGGGTGGCGAAGTTGCCGCGCTCGTCGGGGGCGACCGGAGTGGTGGCGTCGATGATCATCTTGCTGGTGATGCCGGCGGGCTGGGCGGCGGGCGCCAGCTCCACGACGGAGAGATTGGGCAGGACCACGACGTCGCCGGACGGGTTGACCTTCGCCGACACCGCCCACATCACCTGCGGGAGGTTGAAGGGGTCCACGTCCTCGTCGACGACGATGACGGTGGAGATGTAACCCAGGCCGTGCGGGGTGGTCATGGCGCGCATCGCCACGGCCTTGGCGAAACCGCCGTAGCGCTTGCGGGTGGAGACGATGGCCAGCAGCCCGTGGGTGTACATGGCGTTGACGGCCTGGACCTCGGGGAACTCGGCGCGCAGTTGCTTGAGCAGGGGGACGCAGGTGTTGGGTCCGACGAGGTAGTCGCACTCGGTCCAGGGCATGCCGAGGTAGAGGGACTCGAAGACGGGGTCCGTGCGGTACGAGACGCGGTCGATGCGGACGACCGGCATCCGGCGGCCGCCGGAGTAGTGGCCGGTGAACTCGCCGAAGGGGCCCTCGATCTGACGCCGGCGGCCCTCGATCACCCCCTCGATGACGACCTCGGAGCCCCAGGGGACGTCGAAGCCGGTGAGCGGGGCGGTGGCGATCGGGGCGGGGGCGCCGCGCAGGGCGCCCGCCATCTCGTACTCGCTCTGGTCGTACGCCATCGGCATGCCGGCGACGATCGTCATCGCCGGGTCGTTGCCGAGGGTGATGGCGATCGGCAGGTCCTCGCCCCTCTCCTCGGCCTTGGCGAGGTGGAGGGCGACATCGTGCACGGGGACAGGCTGCATGGCCAGCCGGTTCCTGCCGAGGACCTGGAGGCGGTAGGTGCCGACGTTCTGCTTGCCGAAGTGGTCCGGGTCGGCGGGGTCGCGGGAGACCACGGCCGCCTTGTCGAGGTAGAAGCCGCCGTCGCCGTCGTTGAGGCGGAACAGCGGGAGGACCGAGAAGAGGTCGACCTCGTCGCCCTCCTGGGTGTTCGCGCGCCACGGGGCGTCCTCGCGGCGCTCCGGCGGGACAGGGAAGGCGTCCCAGCGCCGGGCGAACTCCTCCACCTGCTCCTTGACCGGTGTGTGCTTCGGCAGGCCGAGGGCGAGGGCGTGGTTGGCCCAGGAGCCGTGCACGTTCATCGCGATCCGGGCGTCGGTGAAGCCCTTGACGTTGTCGAACCACAAGGCCGGGGCGCCCTCGCCGATCCGGCCGGTGGCGTTGGCCGCCGCGGCCAGGTCCGGCTCCGGAAGGACCTCCTCGGAGATGCGGAGCAGCTGTCCCTCCTTGTCCAGGGTCTCCAGGAAGCCGCGCAGGTCGTCGTAGGGCATGGGTGAACTCCTCTTTGCTGCTGGGGTGTTGTGCCGGGACCGGCGGAGGTGTCGCGCGGGACGGGGGTCAGGCGGCGGGGCGCACCTCGCGGGCCGCACGCATGCCCTCCCAGCGCCTGGCGGCCGGCGCGGGCAGGTCGAACTGGTCCAGGACACGGGCCACGATGTGGTCGACGATGTCCTCCACCGACCGCGGGTGGTTGTAGAAGGCGGGCATGGGCGGCACCAACCGCACGCCCATCCGGGCGAGTTGGAGCATGTTCTCCAGGTGGATCTCGCTCAGAGGTGTCTCGCGGGGCACCAGGACGAGCCTGCGGCGTTCCTTGAGTACGACGTCCGCGGCCCGGCCGACGAGGCCGTCGGCGTATCCGGCGCGGATGCCCGCGAGGGTCTTCATCGAGCACGGCACGATCACCATGCCGTCGGTGCGGAAGGAGCCGGACGAGATGGTCGCGCCCTGGTCCTCGGGCCGGTGCGTGACGTCGGCGAGTGCGCTCACCTCGGCCACCGTGCGGCCGGTCTCCAGCTCGATCGTGGTGCGCGCCCAGCGGCTGAGCACCAGGTGGGTCTCCACCTCCGGCAGCTCGGCCAGGTTCTCCAGGAGCCGGACACCGAGGGCGGCGCCCGTCGCCCCGGTGATTCCCACGATCAGTCGCACGGTGATCCACTCCCTCGGTCGTCCGGACGGGTCGCTCACGGACTGTTTCGGTCGTCGGGGCGCGGAGGGACGGACGTCCGGTCCGGGGCCCCGCGCACTGTTTCGGCGGTCCCGTCGCACTCCACGCTAGGTGCCGTCCGGCATCCTGGAGCCTTATGCTGAGGACAGACCATGAACAGAAACGGACAAGACGACGAGATCGAGGACCTGCACTTCAGGGCGTCCGCCGGAGCGCCCCCTGGAGCGCAGGTGCTCACGCTCGCCGCCCTGCTCTCCCGCGCCCGCGGCCACGACCGGGACGCGTACGCACTGGTCCGTCCCTCCTTCCACCACCTGATCGCCGTGCGCGCCGGCCGGCTCGACTGCTCCGTCGACTTCGCCGAGCACACGCTGGGCGCGGGAGCCTGGCTGTGGGTGCGGCCGGGGCAGGTCCTCCAGTTCCGCTCCGACCTCACCGCGGCCGACGGGACCGTGGTCCTCTTCCAGTCGGGCATCCTCGACCCGGCCACCGCGAAGGCGGCCCGCGTCGACCGGCCCGCCCTGCGCACCGCCCCGCTCCACCCCCGGGGTGACGCGCCGCAGCGCACTCTCGACCTGCTGGAGGACGAGTACGGGCGACTGGCGGAACTGCCACTGGAGGCCCACATGGAGGTCGTACGCCACCTCCTGTCCGTGCTGCTGCTGCGCCTGGCGCACGAGCGGGGCGGGCACGGCGGCGACGAGCGGGGCAGCGAGCCGTTCCTGCGCTTCCAGCAGGCGGTGGAGCGGGACTTCACGCGCTCGCAGCGCGTGGAGGACTACGCGGTGCGCCTCGGCTACAGCGTCCGCACCCTCACCCGTGCCACCCGGGCCGCCGCCGGCTGCGGCGCCAAGCACTTCATCGACGAACGCGTCCTGCTGGAGGCCCGACGCCTGCTGGTGCACACCGACCTCGCGACCTCCGCCGTGGGAGAACGCCTCGGGTTTCCGGAGGCCACCGTGTTCACCAGGTTCTTCCGCACCCGAACCGGAGAGACCCCGGCGGCCTTCCGCGCGCGGTACCGCGACGTCCCCTCCGGGGGCCGGCCGGACCGCCCTTGACGAAGACGCGGCCGAACCTGCGCACTTACTCGTGGCAGAGGCCCCGTGGACGCGTAACGTGACGGAGCATGAAGATCCTCATCAGCGCCGACATGGAGGGCGCCACGGGCGTGACCTGGCCGGCCGACGTGCTGCCGGGGACACCGGAGTGGGAGCGGTGCCGGGCCCTGTTCACCTCGGACGTGAACGCCGCCGTGCTGGGCTTCTTCGACGGGGGCGCCGACGACGTACTCGTCAACGAGGCACACTGGACCATGCGCAACCTCCTCCTGGAGCGTCTCGACGAGCGCGCCGAGATGCTCACCGGTCGGCACAAGTCGCTGTCCATGGTCGAGGGAGTGCAGCACGGAGACGTCGACGGCATCGCCTTCGTCGGCTACCACGCGGGCGCCGGCATGGAGGGCGTGCTGGCCCACACCTACCTCGCGAACTCCATCACCGGCGTGTGGCTGAACGACGTACGGGCCAGCGAGGGTCTGCTCAACGCGCATGTGGTGGCCGAGTACGGCGTCCCCGTCATCCTCGTCACCGGAGACGACGTGGCCTGCGAGGACGCCCTCGGATACGCCCCCGAGGCGCTGAAGGTCGCCGTCAAGGACCACGTCTCGCGCTACGCCGCCGTGTGCCGCACGCCCGCCCGTACCGCCGCCGACATCCGGGGCGCGGCCAAGGAAGCCGCACAGCTGGCGGTCCGTCAGGAACCGGTGCAGGCAGGCCCGTTCACCGTCGCCGTCGAGTTCGACGCCGAGCACCTCGCGATGGCCGCCACCGTGGTGCCGGGCGTGGACCGGATCGGGGAGCGGAAGGTGGCGTACACGAGCGAGACCATGTACGCCGGGATC
>Ga0307508_10003207_pt1 | contig 16716 bp, 10 predicted proteins | sample 9_EM_MG_FD_203089 | JGI IMG/M metagenome (GOLD analysis project Ga0307508, IMG submission 203089) | Populus trichocarpa ectomycorrhiza microbial communities from riparian zone in the Pacific Northwest, United States - 9_EM | ecosystem: Host-associated > Plants > Roots > Unclassified | place...
GTAGGAGCGGCTTTACGCCGCGATTCGTGCGCGATGCCACGTTCGGATCGCGGCGTAAAGCCGCTTCTACAAGAGGAAGTGATGATGACGGGCGCATGTGATTGGTTGGTCCGTTCAAATGCCCCGGAGATCTTTACTCCGAAATGTTTTCCGATCCCGTGTTCTATCCAGCGGCGTCGGACAGGTGCCAACCGTTTAAAAATGGTGAATGCCAGACGGGTTGTTCGACTTAGTTCATACAAGAAGGCGTTGGGATATGTAATTCTAATTCGGATACCAATTGATTAGATGTAACCTGAATTCGTCGTTCTGAGTTCGGCGACTCGATTGATCTCGACGGTTAGGTATGCGCTGACCCGACGGGCTCCCGATGTTTTATGGAATCGGCCAGATGGATTTCATCTGCGGATCACTGGTCATGGGAGGCAAGGTTTTGCGGATCGTCTTGTACCTATATTATGCGAGCCAGAGTAATTACTAAGCGCGGCAGGCTCATTGAGGGCCGGCAAATACCGTGCGGTTAATCTCCATGGGAGAATGGCCTCAATGCCATTGCCGGATAGACGAACACGCATTTTCCGCCGTATTGTTGCTTATGAGTGACAAATTAAAGGTTTCGGCAAATCTCGCAGCAGAAGAAGTTTGTGTAGCACCGCGGCGGATCGATAATTGCACGATCGTGCCTACGCCAGAAGCCCGAGCCAAACGCAGTCGTTTTATCGTTGAGCATCTCAAGCGTTCCGAAATTTATCGGGATTACGAATCAGCGTTTTGTGAAACGACCGGACTTCCGTTCGATCTACGTCCGATCGACTCCTTCAATTTGCCGCGTAGCGATCCCAAACAGAATCCGTTCTGTGCGTTGATGGCAAAAACCAACCAAACCTGCACTGCCTGCTTGAAAATGCATCGGAAGGGAGCGGCGCGGGCAGGGCTGGAACCCAAAACGATGAAGTGCTTTGTGGGATTATCTGATTCTGCGATTCCGGTGTGCGTCGGTAACAACCTCGTGGCGTTCTTGCAAACCGGGCAGATTCTTCTCCATCAGCCCAACAAACGGGAATTTTCGAGGTTTGCCCACAATTTGTTCAATATGGGCAAGGACGTGGATCTGAAGCGGCTTGAAGGGGTTTACTTTAAAACCCGCGTGCTCGGGAAGAAACAATACGATGCCATGCTGCGCTTGCTCGGCACGTTCGCCAAGCATCTCGCGGTGCTCAGCAATCAGCTGCTCGTAACGAGCGAACAAAATGAGCCCTCGATGATTTCGCGGGCCAAAAATTTCATCGACCAGCACCAGGGTGAAGAAATTTCTCTGCCGCAGGTGGCGGCCTCGGTGAACTCAAGCGCATTTTATTTCTGCAAGATGTTCAAGCAGGCGACCGGCCTTACCTTCACGGAATATCTCGCACGGATCCGAATCGAAAAAGTAAAAAATTTGCTGATGAATCCGCACAAGCGGATTAGCGAGGTCGCGTACGAAACCGGCTTTCAGTCACTCTCGCAGTTCAACCGCGTTTTCCGACGCGTTGCCGGTGAGTCTCCCTCGATATGGAGGAGAAAATTGTCAGCGTCTCGTAGCTAGGCGGTTTTTCCATTCGGGGCATCACGGCCGAGGCGATCATGTTGATCAAACCAACATTCGTACGGTGGACCGGAGGTATGGGGATTTTAATTTAGGAATACGCGGGGCTTGAGCTCATCGCGGTTTGCCGGATCGGAGTTTAAATTTGTTCGGTGTGCAGATGCCAGCGACCGGCATGAAAGCCGTCGATTATTTTATTCAGATGCTCGTGATCTCCTGCGAGCTCGATGAACGAACTTTTCGTCCGCACGAATTCCGTGAATCCCGGGACGGAGTTTGCCAGTTTGCTGTCCGTCGCCATGAAGCCCATGCTCCAGTTCGAAAAAATTCTTTCGGTCTCCTCCATTTTTAACAGAAGGGTAACTTTTCGATGAAGGTGACTGGGAACGATGCGATTTTCGTAGATGGCGAGCACCCGGTCTTCCTCTCCTTCCATAAACTGCATGAATGAACCTTGGTGATAAAGCAGAAGCCCCGTGACGCCCAACCTCAGGTTGTTGGTCCGCGATTTCTTGAGCAGCGCCAGCAGTTCGTCCTCGGAATAGTTTTTTACCGCTTCGCTGATCCAAATAATTTGGCACAGGCTCATGAGACGTTTATGGGTTCGACGGATCCATAAGCCACAGATTTCATCAACGGGTGGCCCGAGATTGCTTACTTGAGCCTGTGAATACCACAAACCCAAAGCCTGTGGCGTCCATGAAAACCAACAACCTTGAGTGCGAGTCTCATCCAGCCAATTAGTCATTCAGGTGGCAACAACCAGCCACTATCCCTGCGGCGGTCCACTTCATTTCTCAGTGAGAGTGACTCCATCAGTGAGGGCGGTCTTTACCGTCTTTAGGAGGTTCGCAGCTGAATAGGGTTTGGAAAGAAAGTACTTCACCACTGCGACGGTAGCTCTGTCCGTCGAATTCTGTGAGTCGAGACCGCTTGAGCCTATTATCAGTATGCGGGGTTGGATTGCTTGCAGGGCGACAATGGTGGCCGGTCCGTCCATAATTGGCATCATCATATCGGTGATAACCAAATCAACTTCATCTCGGTTGAGCGCAAAAGTGCTTATGGCTTGAGCCCCGTTCACTGCGGTCAATACACGGTATCCATAAGCCTCCAGGGACTGCCGCGTCATCTCAAGTATGGAAGCTTCGTCATCGACGAGCAACACGAGTTGTCCATCTCCCCGCGGGAAATCTTCCGCATCAACTAATGCTTCCGACACAAAAGGTTCGTCTTTCCGGCTGGGAATATAAATTTTGAAAGAAGTCCCTCGGTGCATTTCGCTGTAAACGTTGATGAATCCGTCATGTGCGCGAACGATGGCTTGTACCGTGGCCAGCCCCAAACCCGTACCCTTGCCGATCTCCTTTGTAGTGAAAAACGGATCGAATATCTTGTTCAGGTGCTCTTTTGGAATTCCAGTCCCGTTATCCGTGACCGAAATCAACACGTAATTTCCCTCCGGAATCGATGGGTTTGGGGCAGTGGGAAACGCGTTGTTGGAAAAATTCTCCAACGCGATGGTAATTGTGCCTCCGTTGGGCAAGGCGTCACGGGCATTCACACAAAGATTCAGAAGGATTTGATGAATCTGGGTTGGGTCGCCTGTGATTAAATGAATGTCCTTTGGAATGCGCCTTTCTAATCGGATATTCTTTGGAAATGTATTTTCTGCGATAGATTCAATCTCGGCGGCAACGTGGGCCACATTCACCGGAATTAGTGCTCCTTCGACGCCGCGAGCAAACGAAAGTACCTGACGGACGAGATTAGCCCCCCGGCGTGCGCTTCGATCCATGGTGTCGATGACTCCTTTCAGCGATTGGGTCCCTTCGGTTTTTCTGATCAGATCAACCCCCATGAGGATAGGGGAGAGGAGATTGTTCAGATCGTGGGCGACGCCACCCGCCAAAGTGCCAATGCTTTCCATGCGTTGGGCACGTAAGAATTGAGCCTCGGCCTTTTTCCGCGCGGTGACATCTGTATCAATTGTCAGGATTGAAGCTGGCTGAGCATCGGTTGCTTTCACCAAAGTCCAGCGGCAATCGACCGTGAGCACTTCGCCAGATTTGGAAGTCATATTTATTTCACCGCTCCACTTTCCGTCTTTCAGAACGTTTTCGCAGGCCTCTGCATATTTGAATGGATCGATCCGCAGCAGCTTATCCTTTCGCTGCCCCATGACTTCAGCACCGCTCCATCCGTACAGATGTTCGGCGCCTTTATTCCAATAGGTGATCTCATGGTCGATGTTGCGCACGAGAATGGCATCGTGGGCAACATCGAGCAAAGCGGCTTGTTGGTGGAGCTTTTCCACCGCGATCATCTGTGCCGTGATATCCGTGCGGATGGCGACATATTCGTCGGGTTTCCCAGTTGCATCAAGAAAGGGTACGATACAGGTATCGACCCAATAGAACGTGCCATCTTTCGCTCTATTCTTTATTTGTCCTTTCCAGATTTGGCCGCTGGAAATGGTACGCCACAGACCGGTAAAAAATTCTTTGGGATGGTGTGCTGAATTTATGAGGCGGTGATTTTGCCCAATCAATTCGTCGCGTGCATACTGCGATATGGCGCAAAACTTGTCATTTACCGATGTGATCGTTCCATGGCGGTCAGTGGTCGCCACAATGGAATGCGCATCTAACGCAGACTTAAATTGACGAAGGCGGGATGCATCCTCGAAATCACGCGTGGGATTCATCTTCTTAAGAAGATCCAACGGTCGTAGCAATTGTGACAAGAGAGAAGCTTAATCCATGGGCTCGAAAAAATACGAAGGCGCGATGCGCAGGTTTGCTGCCCACATTAGATCATGGCTGCTCCCGCCCGCGCGGCAACCGCGCCGGCCTCAACCCTATTTTCCCGTTTCCGCTGGTGGGACGGGGCTCAACGACTGCAGCGCGGAATTCAATCCGGTTTGCTCTACCTCCAGTCCCGAAAGGGTTGAATCGAGAGACGGATTTTTGGATTCGGAAAGGAGATCTTCCAAGGCGGTGAGCTGGTCGGCCAAACTTTTGGCCCCGAGGTTCATTGCGGCGCCTTTGAGGGAATTCACGCGCAAGACAAAGCTTGGATTGAGGTCATCGTTGGATTTTGCACGCAGTTCAGCTATCAGTTTCCCAACGGCTTGGTTCATATCGCCGAGGAAAGACGCGACTTGGGTGGAGTCTATTCCCAACCGGAACCCTACATCGGCCAAGGGTTCCAGTCGGATCGGCGAGGTGGTTGCAGCACAAATTCTCTGCACCTGTTTGACTACGTGGTCGCGGGAATAAGGCTTTACGATATAGTGGCTGATACCCAGCGCCGCGGCCTGATCGACGCGGGACCTGTCGTTGAGCGCGGTGCACAGCATGATCCGCTGATGTTTGAAGCGCGGATCACTGCGAATCCGACTGGTGAGGTGGAGCCCGTCGATTTCCGGCATCATGATATCGAAAATACACAGATCGAAGGCCGGACCCGCCTCTAGCAGCGCCCATGCCTCGGCCCCATCCGTTGCGGACGTAATCTCGAATCCACCAGCGGATTCCAGGATCAGTTTGAGTAGAGAAAGTGAAAACGGATCGTCTTCGGCGATGAGGATGCGAGCGGACATGGCGTGACCTACATTCATCGGCATGCATTACATTGCACTTTAGCACTTATGTTTGCGTACACTTCCCGCCCGCAATTCAGGGCGATGGGTTTGATGCGCCCGCTGATGCGTTTTTTGCCTTAAGGCGCCCTCCTAATGGCTCGATTACTGTAGTCGCTTGTCCCGGTTTCCCTTATTCTATGCCTATCTCTTTCGTTGGAAAATAGCTTGGGGGTTATGCACCATTTGCAATGCCCCACCAAACTCCATTAATAAATCCTGCACGACTTGATGCCCTCCGCCGGCTCGGTTTGATGGATAGTCCGCGGGAAACTGGATTTGACCGCCTGACCAGGTTGGCGGCGAGAATCCTGAATGTTCCGGTTTGTTTGGTTTCGCTTGTCGATGACCGCCGGCAGTTTTTCAAATCAGCGTTTGGTTTGGGTGGCCCAGCTGGGGAGGCGAGGCAAACTCCCCTTTCCCACTCGTTTTGTCAGCATGTGGTGACAGCTGATGAACCGCTGGTGGTGAATGATGCACCAAGCCATCCGAAGGTCTGCAATAATTTGGCAATTCGCGATTTGGGAGTAGTGGCATATCTCGGCGTCCCGATCCATTCTCCGGACGGTTTTGTACTCGGTTCGTTCTGCGTGATAGACGTGAAGTCAAGGGTATGGAATTCGGACGAGATCGCGTTGGTGAATGAGTTTTCGCTTCTCGTGGAAACCGAGATTTCCCTGCGCATCACTTTGACCGAAAAGGATACTGCCTTGCAGCGACAACGCGGGGTGTTGGACGGAACAATCCTCAGTGTAATTGCCACCAGTATCGATGGCGTGATCGAAGAATTCAACGCCGGGGCCGAGCAGATGCTCGGATATACCGCCGGCGAATTGATTGGCCGCACCACTCCTGCCATATTTCACGTTGCCGACGAAGTCGTGAAGAGGGCGACTGAACTCACGGCCGAATTGGGAAGTCCAATTCACCCCGGGTTTGATGTTTTTGTGGCGAAATCGCGGCTCGGAATTGTCGAGGAGCGGCACTGGACCTATGTGAGAAAGGACGGTTCGCGTCTGCCAGTTTTGTTAAGCGTAAGTGCGTTGCGCGATGCGAGTGGAACGATCAGCGGTTTTCTCGGCATCGCACGGGACGACACCGAACGAAAAACGGCGCAGGACAAGCTTGTCAACCTGATGGAGATGAAACGGCAGACGAGTGAAATGGCCAAAGTGGGTGGCTGGGAACTCGATCTCACGAGCATGCAATTAACGTGGTCGCACGGAACATGCAGGATTCACGAAATTGATATGCTGGCCGCGCCTTCGCTGGAAAAAGCGTTGGATTTCTATCCGGCTGAATCACGGCCGATTGTTCAGGCCGCGGTGGAACGCTGCATTGCTGTCGGTACGCCGTGGGAATTCGAGCTGCCCTTGGTTACCGCGAAAGGTCGTGCCATCTGGGTTAGAGAGCAGGGCAGGATGATTTTGCGTGACGGGAAACCGGTAAAGTTGATTGGTGCCATCCAGGACATTACGGAACGCAAGCGCACGGAAAACGCGTTGCGGGAGAGTGAGGAGCAATTCAAGTCGTTTGCGAATCTTGCCCCCGTTGGTATTTGCCGGACAGACGTCAAGGGCCGCTGCCTCTTTGTAAACAGACGATGGTGCGAAATCACAGGCCTCACCGAGGCGCACTCCATCGGAAAAAATTGGGGCACGGCACTGCACTGTGAGGATCGCCGAAAAGTATTTGAGGCATGGGTGGCGCTCACGAGGGGAGCTCTGGAATCCGTCTTGGAATACCGTTTTGTTCACCGTGACGGGAAGGTCGTATGGGTGGCGGCTTCAGCGGTCCCAGTGACGGATGGGGATGGACGCATTTGCGGATTTCTTGGTACGGTGACTGACATCACCGGGGCGAACAAAGCCAAGGTCGCTTTGGAGGAAAGCGAAGAGCGGGTCCGTCTCGCCGCTTCAGTCGCTGGAGTGGGAGTGTGGGATTGGGACTTGCGCACCAACACAATTACTTGGGATGCGCAAATGCATGCCCTTTATGGGTGGCCAGTGTCCGTGGATGGCGTGGTGGATTATTCCGTCTGGAGAGACGCCGTCTCACCCGAGGATATAGACGAACAGGAACGGATCATGCACCGCGCGGTAACCAGCCGCAGCGGGGCTCAACGTGAATTTCGTATCCTGCGCTATTCCGATCAGGCGTCCCGCATCATCCAAGCTTCCGAGACCGTGGTTTGCGGAGCAGATGGAAATCCCCAGCGGGTCGTGGGAGTCAACCTCGACATCACTGAGAAGCGCGAGCGTGAGATCGCTTTGCGCGACGGCCAAGAGCGCCTTTCCAACGTATTTCGCTCCATGGTCGAGGGCTTGGTATTGCAACGGCACGACGGCATGATTGTGGAGTGCAACGAGGCGGCGACCCGTATCTTGGGATTAACCGCGGAGCAGATCAAGGGACGCTCTTCGCTGGATCCCCAGTGGAAAACGATCAAGGTTGACGGCACACCGTATCCCGGCGACGAACATCCGGCGATGGTCACGTTGCGTTCGGGAAACGCGTGCCGAAACGTTGAAATGGGAATATCCAAAGCAGATGGTCGCCTTACCTGGATATCTATTAATACCGAGCCATTCACCGATCCGACCTCCGGAAACCGAATGGTCGTGTGCAGTTTTGCGGACATCACTGAGCGTAGAAGAGCAGAGAGTGCTCTCAGGGAAAGCGAGCACCGCATGCGACTCTTCGCGGAGCATGCACCTGCCGCCGTTGCCATGTTCGACCGGGAAATGCGTTACCTGGTGCATAGCGCCAAGTGGCTCCATGATTATGGCATGGACGGCCATAGTATCATTGGTCGCAATCATTACGATGTATTCCCGGAGATCGGTGAAGGTTGGAAGGAAATCCACCGGCGTTGCCTTGCCGGGGCCACGGAAATCAACGATGCCGATCCTTTCCAGCGCGCCGATGGCAGCAACCAATGGCTGAGCTGGCGTGTGCAGCCCTGGCAAAATGATGCGGGGCAAATCGGTGGGATAGTGATGTTCACTGAAGACATTACCCAGAGAAAACAACTGGAGGAAAATCTGGCCAAGGCTCGCGATGTCGCTTTGGAGGCGTCGCGTTTGAAGTCGGAGTTTGTGGCAAACATGAGTCACGAAATCCGCACCCCGATGAACGGTATAGTCGGAATGGCAGGTTTGCTGGCCGAGTCGAGTCTCACCGCCCAGCAGGGGAAAATGATTAAAATGCTCCAAGGCAGCGCGGAGAATCTCATGGTCATCATCAATGACATTCTCGACTTTTCGAAGATCGAAGCCGGCAAGATGCGGATTGAACCGATCGCGATGCAACTCCGGCCCGTGGTTGACGAAACTATGGCACTCCTCGTTCCCCAAGCCCGGAATAAAGGGGTAACACTGCGGACAGAATTTGATCCGCGTTTGGATAGGGATTTGCTCGGCGACGGCGGGCGCCTTCGCCAAATCCTGCTCAACCTTGCAGGCAACGCGGTGAAGTTCACCAAGCAGGGGGAAGTCGCGGTGCTCGTTCGATGTTTGGAGGAGCGGCCCGATGCGTGCGTCGTGCAGATCGACGTTCGCGATACGGGAATCGGCATTCCCAAAGCGGCCCAGAAACAACTTTTCCAGTCTTTCGTGCAAGCAGACGCCTCGACCACGCGACGATTTGGCGGCAGCGGACTTGGGCTGGCCATCTCCCGGCAGCTGACCGAGCTGATGGGCGGCGAAATCGGCCTGGACAGTGTCGAAGGCCAGGGTTCCACCTTCTGGATACGGCTACCTCTCGCCAAGGTCGCGGGAAAAAACACCAATACTAATGGGCTGGTTGTTTTTTCAAAACCACCATTCGTGGTTCCCCGGGAAAAACTGTCTTTTTTGGTCGCCGACGACAACGAGACCAACCAAATGGTCGCCGGAGGCATCTTGGAAAAGATGGGGCACTCTGCCGAGTTTGCGAATGACGGGCAGGAAGCTCTGAACCTACTCGCGTTAAAATTTTTTGATGTGGTTTTGATGGATTGCCAGATGCCGGTTATGGATGGCTACACCGCCACCCGACTGATTCGCGCGGGCACGGCCCGGGTACTCAATCCCCAGATTCCCATCATTGCCTTGACGGCTTTTGCGATGCCCAGCGACCGGGCCAAATGCATTGAAGCGGGAATGAGCGACTACCTCTCGAAACCCTTTCGCGTGGTCGACCTGCAACAGGTGTTGAATCGCTGCGGGCTGCTCCTGGATTCGGCCGGAACGGGCGGATTGGGTGACGACACCGACGAAGTATTGTCTCGCATTCAAGTCGACCAACTCCGGGATTTGCCCGGACGGAAATATCCGACGCTGATGCAGGATGCGGCGGAGATGTTTCTCTTGGAAACGCCGATTACACTTTCGCGAATTGCCGAACTGATCCGCACAGGCGATTTGGGTGAGGTATCCCAGATGGCTCATCGAATTGGTGGCGCCGTGGCCAATCTCGGCGGAAACCGAATGCGCATTGCCGCGCGGGCCATAGAAGAGGTGGCAGAAACCGGTATTGCGGACGGATTGGAGGAGAAAATGAACCGACTCCGCCATGAATGGGAGCACGTCAGGAGGTCTTTGGAGAAATTGTTTCCCGCCCCGCAAAATAAATTCCCGCCACCGATTTTGGCGCGAGCCGAAACTACTGCTCCATGAAAATACTTATTGCGGAAGATGACAGGGTAGCCAGCTGCGTGCTGCAAGCGGCACTGCTGAAGCTGGGGCATGAACCTCTGCTTGCGAACGACGGAGAAAGCGCCTGGCAAATTCTGCAGTCTGAAGCCGTCCGGGTGGTTGTTAGCGATTGGCAGATGCCGCGGCTGGACGGCTTGGAGCTCAGCCGCCGCGTCCGGCAACGGGAAGGAGACTATGTTTATTTCATTCTTCTCACGCAGATGGTGGCCAGCGAGGACAACCTGCACGAGGCAACCGAAGCCGGAGTCGATGATTTCCTAAGCAAGCCGATCGATGTAAGGCAGCTTTGGATGCGGTTGCGGGTCGCGGAGCGAATTCTCGGTTTTACGACCGAGGTACGGCAACTTGAATCATTCCTGCCGATTTGCGGTTACTGTAAGAATGTGAGGGACGACCAAAACTACTGGCAGCAGATCGAGCAGTACATTAACACGCGCACCGGCACGAATTTCAGCCATGGTGTCTGCCCTGACTGTATCGAAAAAGTATTGAAACCGCAGCTCGCGAAACTCGGCATCGCGATGCCGCCTGGCGCTGCCTTCTAAGTGTTTCGCTTACGAAGCGCTGGCCACCGCCGTCTGGGGTCGGCTTCAGATCGAGTCCTGCCCGCAGGAAATCGTACTGGCTGATATTATCCTCTGCGGAAATTTTCACAACGGTGAAGACCGTCCAGACGACGGGACGGGAACGGAAATATAGGATCAAACTTTGTGGTGTGTGATTGCAGTTCCAAAACCATAAACTCGATGCGAAGCCATACTTTTTCAGCCTTCTACGACAGCACCAACCGAGGCCTGCTGCGTGAAGGTCCGCAGGACGTAGGCCGGGGAGGACGTTGCCCGCGTTGTCCTCGCTTGGGCAAGGGTGCCTGAATCGATCAGATAGGCGAGAGCTGCCCTGACGTTCTGTACAGAGTCAAGACGTATCAACCTTCGTCCGATCACAGGATGACAGGCATCGCGGAACAGGCCGCGGAGATTCAAATGCCCATGGAACGTGCCACAGTGACGCCTCTTTCCGTCTAATTGCGAATGCTTTTTCCGGAGAAAGCCGGCGCGAGCGAGGCGCGGAAAATACTTCATCGTCTGTTCCGTTCAAAGGTTAAGCGGAATCGGAAAGTGTCGATCTCACTGCATGGGTTTGGCTCTCGCATAACCGACCAATGACACCGCGTTTTCTTCGCAAATTATTGTTGTTCCAATTCTGCCTTCACACCGGCCTCTGGGCGCTTGGTGCCGAACGGACGGCGGACGGTTTGTCTGCGTCCGGGCCAGGCAGCACGCTACCTAACCAGCCGGCACTGACGGCGCTGGACGAAGTTTGGACTTTGGACGCCGTGGACAAATCCAAGACTTTTACGATAAATCTCGAGGCCTCCGTCGAATACTACGACCCGTATTGGAAACTTTTATGGGTGCGAGTGGGCGATGACGCGGTGTCGTATATTCCCGTGGCCGGAAAACCATTGTCCATCCGGTCGGGCCAACGGGTGAAATTTACCGGAGTGGAAATCCCCGCTGACGGGTTGTCGGGAGACAAGGTGACGTCCACCGTTCTCATCGAAAAGGAAAAGAGCCCGGCTTTCATTCCGGTCGATGATCCGCGAAAATTGGCCGGACTCAATGCGAAGAGGATGTCTTTTCGGGCGTTCGTGAACCGCGTCAGGGAAGTGGATCCGCACCACTTGGAGTTGCTGGTTGCGACACCTCAGCAGAGTGTGATCGCGAACGTGTTTTTGGAGGATTCGGATCCGATTCCGAATTTCGATAAAATGTTCGTCGAGCTTGACGGTGTGGTGGTCGTGACGGCCAACTCGGCGGGAAACACCACCCAAATCGCGATGTGGATGGCCAGTTTGAAGTCAGTGCGGGCCAGTGGAACGCTCAGAAGCGAAAAAACATTTCAAAATCCCCTGGTGCCGATCGAGTCGCTGCGGGAGATCCCCGCTGATAAGCTGGTCCGTGTCGCGGGTACGGTTCATGCCCACGTTCCGGGCGAGCCACTGGTCCTGCGCGATGAAAGCGGGCAAGTGTACGTCGAGACTGCCCAGCAGACGGCGGTGAGGGAAGGGGAAACGGTCGAGGCTGTCGGCTATCCGGTGCTCCGTGGGACCTCGTGGACGCTCGAGCGCGCATGGTATCGTTCGAGCGCGGCAAATTCCGCCAACGCGGCGGTTGATAACCAAGAAGGTCTTCCTCGGCTGCGTCTGGCCGACCAGGTCGTTTCGCTTTCGCCCGAAGAGGCGTCCAAGCACTATGCGGTGTCGATTACGGGCGCCGTCACCTGGTCGAATCCGGCTTCGAAATTTTTCTTCGTGTCGGATTCCAGTGGCTCGGTCCGCGTGAATTGCGATGCCAAAGGAGCGCCAGTTCCCCCGATGCAAGAATTCGTCAAGCTGACGGGCACCTCGATCGCGGGCAGCTATTCGACCGAGGTATCCGCAGAAACAATTCAACGGGTGGGTCCCGCGGGGTTGCCTGACCCCGCGGCTGTTTCTCTCGAGCAGGCGATGACCGGAGTCCAGGAGAACAGCTGGGTATCGCTGGAAGGCTTTATCCGGGCCATCAAGCAGGACGGTCCCTGGGCGGAGATGAACGTCCTGACTTCGGGCGGGGAATTTGTCGCGGTGGTGCCATGGGACCCGGCGGTGGCCCAATTGACCAGTGATGTCGTCAAGCTGACGGGAGTGTGCACGGCGATTCCCGATGAACAGCGCCAGCTCACGGGGATCAAGCTTTGGGTGCCGTCGGTCAGTCAGATTGTCGTGCAGGAGGAAACCTCCGAGACGCCATTTGGCATTCCGCGGCGGACGATCGCCAGTCTCCGTCGTTTTAGCACGGTGAAACAACTCAACCGGCATGTTCACGTGGCCGGAACGGTGATTCACGCGTCCCTGGCCAGGGATTTGTCGATCCAGGACGGATCTTCCACCTTGCGGATCTATGAACAGAAGGAAGGCAGGTTCGAACTCGGTGATGTGATTGAGGCGGTCGGGTTCCCGGTGCGCGAGGGAGCTTCGGTCATTCTGCGCGAGGCCGTGGTGCGCAAAATTGCGTCGGGGGTTGAGCCAGTCGCGGCCGCGGTGAATCAGGCTGTTCCGGTCGAGCCGGAGTTGGATGGCCGGCTGGTGATGGCTTCGGGACGGCTGTTGGAATCGTTCGCGCACGAGGGCGGCTTGCGCGTGTCACTCGGGGCAAAGGACATGGCGTTCGAATGCATTCTGGAATCCGTGCCGCCGGATTTTTCGCTGGAGGGCTGGCAGCCCGGCGCGGAGCTAAAGGTGACGGGAGTTTACATGGTCCAACTCGACGAGAGTCACCAGCCGCACCGTTTCCAAATCCGGATGCGAACAGTCCGCGACGTTCAGGTTTTGCATCCGGCTTCATGGTGGTCGGTCCAGCACGCCCTGCTCGTGGTGGCGGCGATCAGTGTCGCGTTGTTCGCCGGCTTGCTCTGGGTCGTGGTATTGCGCCGGCGGGTGCGTGTCCAGATGGAGCAGCTCCGGGCGCAATGGGAAACGGAAACACAACTCAAAATCCGGCAGCACGAGATTGTCGAAAATGCCAGCGACTTCATCTATACCGTGGATAACGCGGGACGTTTCACCTCGTTTAATTCCGCCGGCGAGAAAATGTCCGGTTACACGCGGGAAGAAGCGCTATCCCTCCACCTCCACGATCTGATTGCGGTCAACCCCGACGAGGAGGGAACCGATGCGCACGAAGGCGAGGCGAAGCAGGGACGGCTGATGGCCAAGGACCATCGTTTCCTGTGGGTGGAAACAAGCGCACGCCCCATTTTCGACGGGAAGGAGAAAGTGGGCGAGCTGGGCATCGTCCGCGATATTACCAAGCGCAAGCAGACCGAGGAGCAACTTACGCGGGCACGTGACGTGGCCGAAGCGGCGGCTCAATCGAAAAGCGCTTTCCTGGCCAACATGAGCCATGAAATTCGGACGCCGATGAATGGCGTCATTGGCATGAGCAATCTTCTGCTCGATACCAAACTCACCGTGGAGCAGCAGGATTTTGCGGAAACCATTCGCAATAGCGCCGAGGCGTTGCTCACCGTGTTGAACGACATCCTGGATTTTTCCAAAATCGAAGCCGGCAAGCTTCGCTTCGAAACGTTGGATTTCGATCTGCGTGATGTGGTGGAAGGCACCATCGAACTGCTTGCACCACGCGCGAGCTCGAAGGAACTGGAGCTCACGGCGTTGATGGAGTCGAATGTGCCGACGCATTTGTGCGGGGACCCAGGCCGGTTGCGCCAAGTTTTGCTAAATATGATTGGCAATGCGATCAAGTTTACAAGCGCGGGAGAAATCGCAACCAAGGTGGAATTGATCGCTGAAAAGAACGGGAAGGTCGTGCTCAGGTTTGAGGTGCGCGACACTGGCATAGGCCTGAGTACGGAGGCGCAGGGCCGTTTGTTCCGGGCGTTCAGCCAGGCCGATGAATCGACGACCCGCCGTTTTGGCGGAACGGGACTTGGCCTCGTGATCAGCAAACAAATTGTGGAAATGATGCATGGCTCGATCGGCGTGCAGAGCGAAGTCGGCAAGGGATCGTGTTTTTGGTTTACCGTGGAAATGGGGCGCCAGCCGAAGAATAATACGTCGCCGCCGGTGGAACAGCTGGCCGTGCTGAAGGGACGCCGCGCCCTGATTGTGGATGACAACGAGACGAACCGCCGGATCGTGAGGCTCTACGTGAGTGCCTGCGGAATGGCCACCGAGGAGGCTCCGGATGGCAGGGCCGCGCTCGTTGCCCTGCGCCAGCCGAGGGATGCAGCGGAGAAATTCGACGTGATTCTATGTGATTACCAGATGCCGGAAATGGACGGCATCAGTGTGTGCCGCGAAGTTCATCAGGACCCGAAGCTGGCAGGAATCCCCCTGTTGCTGTTGACCTCCCTGGATCGCCGCCTTTCGGGAACCCAGCTGGGGGCGTGTGGCATTACCGAACTTCTGACCAAACCGCTCCGGCGACGCGAATTGATTGCCGCGGTGCTGAGAGCGATTGCGCCGCTAACCGAGTTGCCCGCCAACGGCCCTACCACGCATCCCCATCCGGTGGAAAGGTCCGAGCCAGGTTCCGCGGGAGCTGACGATGGCAAGGCGACAAAAGTTTTGCGGATACTCGTTGCCGAAGACAACGTGGTGAATCAGCGCGTGACCATGTTCCAACTGAAGAAACTTGGACACAAGGTGGAGATCGCGGGCGACGGTCTGGAGGTGCTCGAGGCAATTGAGCGAACCGACTACGACGTTATTTTAATGGATTGCCAGATGCCTGAGATGGATGGTTATGAAACCACCAAGCGAATCCGTCACAGCAAGCGCCATCGGGATATTCGGATAATTGCGATGACAGCCAACGCGATGAAAGGGGATCGAGAGGTGTGTCTCGCCGCCGGCATGGACGACTATATAAGCAAGCCAACGGCTCCGAATGACATCGGCATCGCATTAAGCCGGGTCCAAGTCCGAGTTCCGCGGTCGAAGCCCGTCGCGGAACCTTCCTCATCCACGCATTGAGCGTCGGGGACCCCGATCGAAAAAAGGCGGCAGGTAATGGATTTCAGGGAATTCTGAATTAAACCAATATCAATTCAGCCAGTCCTCCTCGGCGGCCTCTGCGCGCCTGAACCGTCTTGGTTACGAGCGGCTCGTTACCATCCGGCGTAATCGCGGCTTTCAACAAGGCGTGAGCGGGTATGAGTTTTACCGATCCATTTCCATTGCGGAAGGGCGTGCAATCCGTGTTCACCTCGATCTTCTCACCAGCGAGCAACTCCATGCGCACGAATTCGCCGGCCTTGCGCCACGGGATACGCCGCAGCCGGTGAGCGGTGCGGAAATCGCGTTTCATGACAACCAACTGATCGAGGTGGGCGCTGGGCATCTGCGGGTAGCGGGAATTCTTGCCTTCCTTGTGATGAAAAGCCTCGCGATGCATGCGCGGCACAACGAAAAGGACGCTTACGATATTTACTTCTGTCTGGAGAATTATCCGGGGCATATCGAAGCATTGGCTCCGCTCTTTCAACCTTGGCGTGGAGATCCGCTTGTCGAAGAAGCTTTGACGAAGATGGCGGCAAAATTTCGTGATGAACACGATGACGGTCCGCGGATCGTCGCGGATATGGATCGGATATTTGATCCCGATCGTCGAGATATTCGAAAGGCGCAAGCCGCCCTGCGCGTCCAGGAATTTATCCGACTCGCCGCACGCCCGGCTAGCTAGCTGGCGGTTAACGGGGCGCGCGGACGCGAGGGCGGAAATTGATTTTGGCTGAGGTGAAATCCATTTCGGCGAACGGGGAATTCTCTTTGTGCAGCTCGGCCGGGCTGACCAAGCCCGCTTCCAGCCGGCTAGCGTCCAGGAATCGCAACAGGCGTTTGCGGAAAAACACGGTGGATTTGGTCGGTGTGTTTGGCAGCTCGCGCAACGCTCGTTCGATAAAGGGAACGCGCTTCGCAGGCTTCATTTTACCTGCACGCTCCAGCCATGCGGCCCGGGAATCGGGCGGAGCGACATTGGCGGGACGTTTCTTTGATGCTTTCAAGATCGATGAATTTATCGTTTCCGGAGCGTCTGAACAAGCCGACGTATGGCAGGTTCTCATGAATCATCTCAGAAAGCATAACGGGTATTGCTGCTTTATTCCCATTGGGTCCAATACCCCGGAGCTTGCTCCGGCTTGGATGGATGGGAAGATGAGGGATGGAGAGTCGGTATATCCACAAGCCGCACAACGTATCAGTGCTGATGTATCACTTGGTATGT
>Ga0307508_10003208_pt1 | contig 16713 bp, 25 predicted proteins | sample 9_EM_MG_FD_203089 | JGI IMG/M metagenome (GOLD analysis project Ga0307508, IMG submission 203089) | Populus trichocarpa ectomycorrhiza microbial communities from riparian zone in the Pacific Northwest, United States - 9_EM | ecosystem: Host-associated > Plants > Roots > Unclassified | place...
AAAATAAAAAAAAAAAAAAAAAAAGAAAAAAAAAAGAAACCCATCGTCGGTCGGTACTTCTGCAGAGTGTCCGGTGCTCGCCACTTCTCCTCACCTGAGGCATCCGCTCCTCCATCCGCCACTCCTATGCTTCGACGAGCTCTCGCCCACCGCCTCCTCCTACCCCGCGCTTCCCTCCACTGTCGTCTTGTCCTCCTCCTCCTCCTCCTCTTCGGCGCCCTTCTTCTCCGCCTCCTCGCTCAGCACGTGCTCAGGTGCCGGAGCCGACGGAGGCGGCAGAAGAAGACGGAGATAGTTATGGACGAAGAACTCAGCTGCCCTGCGCACATCCCGGTTCGTGTGCAAAAGAATGAGCTCTGGGCGTAGCAACATACCCACACGCGAAGGAGCAGGATGTAGCGCTGGGAATGTACAAATGTGTGTAGTGGATTCTCCCCTCGGCTCTTTAGCCACACGTCGTTGCCTGATCCCTGCAGCGCTCGTCTCGTCCCGTCTCGTCCCGTCTCGTCCCGTCTCGTCCCGTCTCGCCTCGTCTCGCCTACAAGTGTATCTATGAGGCCGGAGAAAGCCGTTGACTGCACAGCGCTGGTTACGCTACGCTGGTTCGTAGCGAGATATATCAATGCGTCGTGGATCCACTAGAGCGGGAGGGGCAGGTCATGCGGCGTCACTCGACTCCTTCCTCTTTGACAAGTGTTGTGTAACTTATGCTTAGTCAGAGCACGTGACGTGCCTCACTTAAATCTAGAGCTGTTGTGTCAGTCCTAGAACAGACAACCATCTCTTCTACACCTCACTCCCACTGACAGGTTATGAGCCCTTGTCGCGCAACAATCGAATCTCCCTCTATTCTTCTCTAAAACATTCCAAAACCTAACTCAAACCTCTTGTTCAACGATGGAACTTGCACCGAGTGTGAATGGAAGTGACGCTGCATCGGGGGTTGTACTCGTCACAACCCCGGATCCGGTGTGTATGTGTATTTGCTCGTGTGAGGTGTTTGCTCACGCGGGTTGCGGTGGCTTGGGTTTGCTCGCCGTAGTTCGGTGCGCAACAACTTGTTTACGCCGTCGCCGTGTCCTTGCCCTTGTCCTCGCACTGTCCCTATCCACTCCCCCGTCCGCTTGCGCGCCGGCCGCCTCGCCTGCCCGCCGCTTACGTGTCGGCCATGCCTCTTGCCCGCCCGCGTGCCACTACCTGGAGCCTCGTCGGACCCGTAGTACTCGACCAGAGACAGATGTTTATCGTCCTTACTCTTAAATCATGAGGGTTTGCACTCTCAGACTTGCCATGATCTAGATACCTAGGCTGCATGCGATCAAAGGAAAAACAAAAAAAAGTACATACATATTAAGTATTTACTCACTAGATACATTTCCTTACTTATTACTCCTTTACTGTCACTATCGCTGTAACTATTAAATTATTCTTTCTTTACTGGCGGCGATACCAATTGATTCTGTGTTGGAAGAAGCTTCTCGCCGCTGAGCGTACGGCGGATGGGGTTGAGTGGGCGGCGTTGCTGCGGAAGCGAACGCTGGTGCAGGAGCTAAAGCAGGGACGGGGAAGCAGCGAGATGTAACTACCTTGTGTTCTCTGTTCTACAAAGTAACAATAAGACTGTCTTCGGTTGAACTTCCACTCCGCGAAGACCTTTTTTCTGCTCTCTCTCTTTCTCTTCTCGAACTCCCGTCGTCCCCGAACAGAAACTTGCATCGAGCCCGACAGTCTACGGAAGCGTACTCACACACGAAAGGCCATAACCATTCAACAGCCCGCACCTTACAACGTGAGCGGTGATGGAGAACCGTGTGGTGAAACCTGTACCCTGTCGGTGGTATTCATGCTGTATAAAATGTTTCCTCGCAAAGAAAGAGTGCCTACTGGCCAGGCCGACGAAGCAGTTGGGTAATAGTGGTCTTCTTTTGTATAAACGTCCGCCGCGCCGAAATCCGGCCCGACACACGCGGGCGCTGTGATTTCTTTTTTCCGCGCTGCATATGTAATGTACCTATGTAACATATCTGCTTTGAAGTGTGGATGGGCGTAAACATGTACACTCCAGCCCCAGATTTTCAGCCCCAGATTTTCAGCCCCAGCTGACGAGAAGCGAGAAAGAATTGATCTCCACCATCTCCATATTCTCCCTCTTCACCACCCGCTCCTCCTCTTCCTCCCCCTCCCCCAGAAGAAACACCACGCACAAACACAGATGCGCCTCCACCACCTCGCCCTCTCGCTCTCTCCCTGCATCGCGACGGCACTCGCGCAAAGCGGCAGCACGTCTGCTGGCAACTCGACGATGCCCCCGCTGACGCTCCATCCGGTCCCGGGCTCGTCGGGGGTCGGCCAGCCGCGGAAGCCTCCGCCCGCCGGCGCGATAGTCGGCGCGGTAGTCGGCGTACTACTGTGCCTCTGCGCGGGCCTGGCCGTGTTCCTGTGGCGCCGCCGCAGGAAGCACCAGCAACCACCGTCGCCGCAGCAGCAATGGACTGCTGCCGAACTTAGCGCCAACGCCGCCGCCGCCACCGTCCCCCCATCTCCACCGCCACCTCCTCCTGCTGTGCCCCCGACATACGAGAAGGAAGCGGTTCTCGTCCGACCGCCGTTGGAACTCCCGGCTCCCCTCTACCAACAACAACAGCCGCAGCAGCAGCCCCAGCAGCACCGCGCGGACGTAGCTGAAGTCTACGCGCCAATCCACGTCGCCAGCCCCTTACCGGACAGTCTGCGCCCGCCAGCGCCCGCCGCCGCCGTCGACCCCGACTGGCTCGCCGGCGAGGAGCGCAAGGTGCAAGAGAGGGCCGCCGCGCTGCAGGAGCTCCGACGCCTCCAGGAGGGCGAGGCCAGTCTGCGCGAGCAGCAGCGAGCCGTGCAGGAGCGCCTCAGGGAGCTGTAAGTATCTGCCGATGGCTGGGGGGATGGGGAAATGTGTGAAGAACGTGTGTCGAGCTGTCAATCAATCTGGTCTCTCCGTGCAAATGCGTGTCTGTCCGTATCCCATCGAGCCGAACTCGTAGCTCCGTCAATCCCGCGGCCGCCGACTGCAGCTGCTCGTCGCCCGCAGCTTAGATGCCTACCTGCTTGACTCACACTCTCGCCCGCGAGTGGCAGCCCGGCGGAAGCGCCATCCCGCCAACGGCGGCACCGGCGTAGCGAGAACTGGCGCCGCCAGCGGAGAGCCGTAGCTGGCCCCGCGCGTGAACGAGCTACCAGGCTTGCAAAGCCAGTAGATACTGTGCCCCGTCCGGCCGTCGATTCCAGTCCTGTGGCATGCGCGGCCCGCCAAGGCCAGTCCGCCAGTCGTCCAGTCCTCTAGTTTGTCAACATCTTCTCCCGCCCGCCCGCTGGGCTTTCGCATGCATGCGGAAGTGCGAGTCCGCTGCCCCCGGTGCTCGTTTCCAAATGTGTATACTTGCCTCCATCGGGTTCTGGTCCACGACAAACAAGTGGCTGCGCTGCCGCGTGTGTTTTTCGTCGGCTGTCCGGAAGGAGAACCTCCGCCGCCGCCGTGTCGGCCTGTCGGTCTCACCCAGAACACCGCCCTCCCTCCCTCCCGCAGTACGGAGCTCCACAACCGGGATGGCCAGCCCCGGAATTCACCCGCGGCGCGAGCGCTGTACATCGATGACGAGTGCGTGTGCGGTTGCATGCGGCAATCCCACTCCCGCCGCCTACTTACATACCTACGACGTGGCGCTTAGTTAAGTAAGGCCCATCTGCAAGAAAAGGTTCTATATGATATACCATGGACGACAGGGGGTAGGGTTTAACATGCCATGAATGCCATCGACAGGGTACAACTTTCACCGCGCAGTTCCCCATCATCGCTTCTGTTGTGGAGTGCGGCCACAGAATTAATAAGGGGGAGAGTCAGTATTAATAGGGAGCTGGTGCAGAATGAATGGGGAGAAAGGGTATAGATTTAAAGGGAGAGTGGGCATAAATTTAATATGGAGAGAGCGGGAACACAGAACCAATGCGAAGAGCGGGTATGAATTTGCAGGTACATAGAATACAGATGTTGTAATATTGCGGGCTGCGATGATAGGTGTCACGGTGTCGCGAGGAGGATGTGATGTTGCGCGCCACTGGCAAAATAGGTGACGGCTTAGAGGAAAAGGAGCTACGGTGTCGCCACAGGAGAATGAGGTGGAAGCAGAAAGAAGGTGCACTTATAAGTGAAATCACATACCGGAATTTTGAGGGTCAACTGTTGACAAGGCAAAGGAGTCAGAATTCGGCTGGAACTTGCACAATAGGTATACCGATATCGTAAGGGCCGATTCCAACGCCAAGATAACCTTTTCCCTACAGTAATGGTGGCCTTAAGGGTGAATTCTACATTCGTCGCTCGAAAAACCGAGTGACGTGTAATGAGCATGCCTCCCAAAGGAAAAATAATTACAAAGATACATAATGTAAGATGTACTTGTCATTGGACATCTCTTGGCTTCTACCATTTTTAATTCGTTTTCCCCACCATCATAAAGTACCGAGTAGTATGGAACCCATTTATAACAGCGGTGAAGAATTGTATGGTGAAATGTGTACCCCGTCGATGGTATATAACCCCTGTCCTTCATTGTATATCTATGTATCGAACCTTTCTCCCCATCTGCGAACTTATCTCGGTACCAGCCACTGCGGTCGGCACCCCACAGCAATCCCCACATACGATCGGCAGCGCATGTGCAGCACGGCTAGGCAGGGTCCGCCGGCTAAAGCGGCGCTGTAGCTATGTGCATATATGTGAGAGCCGTCAGTCCTGTGCAACCCAGTAGATCATGCGTATCACATACGCTATGTAGATATGTAGCGAGCATCCACGCACGTGGGCGATGCAATAGAGTATGTACATATATTGCCCTGTCCCTCCCATATGTGCGAAAGAAAAAAAAAAAGAAACCATCGTCGGTCGTTATGTACTTCTGCGGAGATTACAGAAATACCTGCAACAGTCGTGCGTGAGCCCCCCCTTCCCTCGCAGCCCGCTACCCTGCTCGTCCCGCACCGTCCCCCGCCGCGCTGCCGCTTCTCTCCTGCGCTTCCCGCTCCGACTAGGCCTGTGTTCGCTGCCCCTCCTCTCCTGCGCTTTCCGACCGTCCCCGTCCGGTGCTCGCCACTTCTCCTCACCTTTTTTTTTTGTTTATTCATTACTCGCGTGCGACCTGTGGATATCATGGCGAGGATATGTACAGTCCGTTTCCTGTCCGCTGTCCGCGCAGTGGCGGCTCGTTGCAAGCACCCCTTTGCCCTCCGCCCACGCCTGTCCCAAGAACGAGTCGTGCGCACCAAGGAGATTACAAAAGAAAAGGGCAAAGGGAAGAACGCCGCCTACACCGACCCTGACGCCATGAAGTCGGGTATGGGCAGGAACAACGGCGGTTTCCCCCCAGCGCCCGGCTCCTCGGCCACCGCCCCCTGCTCCTCCATCCACTCCAGCACCTCCAGCTCCGATACCGCGCTCACAGCGTCATCCTCCTCCACCCCGGGGACCCGCCTGCCCACGTCCGTGGTTGAGAGGAAGTCCAGCACCGCCAGGCTGCACCTCCGGTCGGCCAGCAGGTCCCGCACCCTCCACCGGTCCTTCCACTTCCCCGTCTCCTTCTTTACCTCCGCCCATAGGATCTTCTGCTGCGGCTTCCACTCTGGGCACTCCTTGAAGAGGTGATCCCGGGTCTGCGTTCGGTACCGGCACCACCAGCATTGCGGGGTGGGTCGGCTCTTCGTCCAGTTGAGGTACTGCCCGGTCAGGCAGTGCCCCGTCTTGAGCTGATAGAACCGCGAGGCGAGCCTCTTGGTGCTCCCAGCTACCGTGCCATCGGGCCGCTGGCACTCTGGCAGCTGGTACTTCTTCTTGGAGGTTTGGCCCCCCGCCCATTGTCGTGCCTCCGCCCACTTCTTCTCCGAGATTCCCCGTTTGAGGTTGGCGAGAGATTGTGGGAGGGGTGCCACCCGTGCTTCTGTCCGGCCTAGGGAGCTTGGCCACCACTTCTCCTCACCTGAGGCGTCCGTTCCTCCATCCGCCACTCGATGTTCCGGCGCTCTGGCGAGCTCCCGCCCTCCACCTCCTCCCGCCCCGCGCCTCCCTCCACTGACGTGTCATCCTCCTCCTCCTCCTCCTCCTCCTCCTCCTCCTCCTCCTCCTCCTCCTCCTCCTCCTCCTCCTCCTCCTCTTCGTCACCCTTCTTCTCCGCCTCCTAGCTCAGCACGGCTGACGGGTGCCGGGTGAGCTCGGAAACGCGCGCAGGTGCCGGAGACAGCGAACAGAAGAAGGCGGAGACTGTTGTGGATAAAGAACTCAGCTGCCCTGCGCACCATTCCGGTTCGTGTACATAAGGGGAAGAGGGGGAATCCGCTGGGCGCTGTTCATTTTCGGGCGAAGGGTATGTACGTAGTCTACATTCCCAGAGCTGCTCTACATCATACTCAGCTTGTGAGTACTGTATGTTTCTGCGCCCAGACCTCTCGGCTCTTTAGCCACACGTCGTAGCCTGATCCCTGCAGGGCTCGTCTCGTCCCGTCTCGTCCCGTCTCGCCTACAAGTTAGGCCAAAGAAAGCCGTTGCCCGCACAGTGCTACATAGTTACACGACGGTGGTTCGTAGCGAGATAGATGCATCACGGATCCAGAGCGGGGAGGGGACAGGTCATGCGGCGTCACTCGGCTCCTTCCTCTTTGACGGATGTCGTCTCTGTTGGACGTGGCGGCTTATCGCCACGATCTATCCGTGTACCGGTAGGTCGCACGCGATTAACGATAGGAAGAAAAAAAACAGTTGGACACGGCGGCGCTGTTCGAACCTACTTACGTCCCACATACCGTAGGTACGGCTGGAACTCCGACACTACGCGCGAAAATAGTTCTCGATGCCTCATCATGTCCCACTGCTCATACCTAGTCTTGCTCATCGTTGATTGGCCACACCGTCGTCTTATCCAGCGCGGAGGCCGCTCCATCGAACCTTTCCTTCTCCGATTCTCTTCTTCTTTGGGGTGTAACTATGCCCCTGGCCATCCGCACCCGACCAGTCGGTACGTACGTAACTACTCTAGGTAGTCGGTTAGTTGCGCAGAAGAGACTGGGCGCCGCATGCACGCTGCACCACTTATCGACAGGAGAAGCTCGCGAGGAGGAGTCGGAGGACAGAGGAAAGATCCATCGTATCATCGAAGATGGAAGAGGAATGCCGGTTGGTGTTGGTGCTTAACCGGGAATGTTGCGCGGTTGGCGCGGTCGACGGAATCCGGCCGGGATATCGTGTTGACGGTGAAAAATAAAATTCAAAATGAAGAGACATCCGTTGCTGAATGCAAAGCCCCCAGGAGAACGCGCACAGCCGCCAGGGCATCGATATGGCTGCACTCGTCGTCCTCACCTTCCGTCGCTTCCCTCCGTCGTCGTCCGGTCCGACGATCACGGCCTCAACTAGGCAAACTTCTTGACTCCCGATACTTTGACCGCCCTTGTGGTCAGTGCCATCCGACGCACAGCTTCTCGGCAGCTTGGCGATACGGCAAGCCAACTACCCGTCGGCAAAGCTGTGCAGGGCTGCAGGTCGGGATGGACTGATTCGAGAGCGGTCGGCTTGGGGGGGGGGGGGGGGCAGTGGAGAGGTCTTAAGGTGAATACAGGCTTTCAACAAGCCTATGACGCCGAATGTGCAGCGATTGCTCGGGTTTGGAAACGGCAGCGCGGTGGACACGTGCCCCCAAGGTGACGGTTTACTCCGACGCCCAGGCGGCGATTTTGAGGATGCCCTTACCCTCCACTTTGCACGGCCTAAAGCAAACACAACACCTCTGGTGTTCTCTCCCTCCACTTCACCTCTGGCATTCCAACTCTACCGTTTCCATTCCATCTCCCCAACACTCAACGAACATCACCACTCCTCCGTTAACTCACCATCACCGCACAATCCGCCGATACAACCACCTCTTTCGAAAGTCACGCCTCGTCCTCATGGTAAGAAGAAGGAGAATCCCTCAAAGTAACCGAATAAGTCCCACCGAACGGGTACCATGCCGCATTGGGAAGAACGCTGCAGCTTGCCCGTGATCCATTGCCTACACAAACTGAGCTGCCGGAGAGAGAAGATGATGATTCCTCAATGGATGAGAATGAGTCACGGCGATCAATAGTACCGGGTGTTTTTCGGACCAAAGCGACAGTTCGCCACAGCCACATCTGGCTTCCAGAAAATGGAATCGAAATCGAGGAAGAAGGCAGGGGACATTGAAAGTGTATGCGCTGCCCTACTCCGAAGTCGGCAAAAACGTTTGCGGTCAGTGCGATGAACGCAATTGGCCATCTGAAGAGTAAACACAACAGAGGTGAGCTCATCATACCTGGACCACAGCCACTCCAGCAGACCATCGAACGAGCTTTCTGCACCCACAAACCTGCGGTCACATTCAACGAAGATGTTTTCCGGCAGTTGCTTCTCCGATGGATAGTGAAGATGAATATCAACCATCGGGTATGCGAGGACGAAAGCTTTCGTACGTACTGCAGCTACTTAGCAGCATGCAAACCGGACTATTCGGCGATCCATAGGGCTATACCGAAAGGTGGCCACTCGATCAAATGGTTTCTCCTCTCCTATCATGAATCAAGAGATGAAGGAAGAAGTTTTGAACCGACCCCAAATGTCACCCTTCAAAATCCAATACAGCTTTTTTTTTGTTTAATTACTCGCATACAGCCTATCTAGACTATGGCGGCGTGCATTTTCTCCGTTTCCCATCTGCTGTCCGCGCGGTGGCGGCATGTGCCAGCTCCCCTTTACCCTCCGCCCAGGCCTGACTCAAGAGGTTGACATGCGCACCAAGGAAAATTACAAGAAATCGCGGCCGAATGGAAAGACTTGGAGTCTTGGACAAAGGGAAGGGGAAAGAAAGACTTAGACAAAGGGAATGACAAAGGGAAGAAGAAGTTCGTCCCCTACTCCTCTCCTGCGGACGCCATGACGGAAGGCGTGGATAGGAACAGCGGGAGTTCCTCCCTGGTACCCAGCTCCTCCCTCCGCCTCTCTCTTCTCTTCCCGCTCCCGGCGCTCCCACTCAGAAGCCTCACTCCCAGCATCGTCCTCGGCACACCAGCTTTCCCACATCCGTGGCGGAGAGGAAGTCCAGCGCCGCCTGGCTGCACCTCCCATCGGCCAGGAGGTCCCTCATTTTCCACCGGCTCTTCCACTTCCCGGTCTCCTTCCACACCTCCGCCCACAGGATTTTCTGTTGGGCCCTCCACTCCGGGCACACCTTGAAGAGATGCTCCCGAGTCTGCACCTGATACCGTGGTCCGTCACCACCAACACTGCGGGTTGGGTCTGCTCTTCGTCCAGTGGAGGTACTGCCCGGAATGGCAGTGCCCCGTCTTCACCTAGTAGAACCGTGGGGCGAGCCTCTTAGTGCTCCCAGCAACCGCGCAGTCCAGCCTCTGGCTCTTCGGCATCCTGTACTTCGTTTTGGAGGTCGGGCCTCCAGTCCACTGGCGCGCTTCCGCTCACTTCATCTCAGAGATCTCCTGCTTGAGGTGTGCAAAGGACCTCGGGTGGCGTTGCGCGTGCCTCCGCCCGGTCCACGTAGCTCAGCCATTCCACCCCGCGGGCGTCTGGCTCTTCCGCTGAAATCTTTGCCAATTCGTCTGCCTTTTTATTGCCAGAGACTCCCTTGTGTGCCGGGCGCCTCCGAATCTCGATGATGATGCCCGGCATCCACTACTGCTTCGATATGTGGACCGGACCGAACCGACATGCATATCGGGCGATTGTAGTTGTCTGGCTTGATTATGAGGGCAGGTTGCATGCAGGTTACTCTCGGTTCGGCGATTCACTTGCGCACATTCCGGCATCAAGCGGGAGAACCACATTCTTACGACAGTTGAGTATGGAGCTACGCATCCGATTGGATTAAAGTTCAATGTCGACAATACCAGAAGTAACGATACCGCCCTCGTGGAAATCTCCCAACGTATACGAGAGAAAGGCTTTTGTGGCCCTAAGCCAGATTCAGGCATGTCGGGGTAGTTTCAAACGGGTTCCCATAGCATATTTGCAGCCGGATGGCTCACGACGGCACGTTGCCGGAAGCGGGAGGTGACCCACGGTCGCACGTTGCCGGAAGCGGGAGATGACTCGAGCCAGCACAGGGCTTGGCAATGGGTCTATAGGTAACTAGCTAGTCCATCCCGCACTTAGAATGAGATGACTTTCTTCTTCTTTCCTCCTTCTTCTTTCTTCTTGTCCGTAGATCGTGACAGCTATCCATCTCTCGACCCGGTTTTACCCTGACCAGTTTCAGCATCGAGGTTGAAAACATTACCAGATGGTCGAGCGACTATGAATGTATTCTTCGTTCCTTCCGTCTACGTAAAGCAATTGAAGAGTACATCTAAGATGCTATACGCCTCAACAAGAACGGAGAGCGTGATGCATCGCCCGCACCTCCGTCCGATCGGGGTGGTTCAGCCATTCCACCCCGCGGGTGTCGGGCTCCTCCGCCGCAATATTTGCCCACTCGTCGGCCCTCTCGTTGCCGGCGATTCCCTTATGTGCCGGGCACCATCGGATTTTGATGATGATGATACCCGGCCTGGCCCTTCGCAGCGCGGCGATGTGCTTCTGCGCCTGGAGAGCATACTGCTGCCCAGGGCCAGGTTCATCCGATGCCATCCGTCTGATGGCTGCCCGCGCGGCCGTGAAGATTGTGACCCGTAGCGGGTATGCAGCGCGGCCAAGGTTACAATTTCGGACCAACGGTGCAGCTTGGGGAAGGAGGACATCAAGGAGACGGAGGAAACGCTTCGTGTGAGTTGAAATAGCTGGAGCAAGACAATACTTAAAAGTACACGCATAAGTATGTAGCTCTCTTTAGTTCTTTTCTCACTCCATTTGCATTTTTCAGTGCAATAAATCCCAGTCGACTACCGTCCATCCAGTCTAAGCACTCCACAGGACTGCCAGTCGTGGTCTCCATGAGTGGACGGACTGCGCGGCGTAGCCCTGTCCACGAGGCCAGGAAGCATATCTCAACACTCTAGCAGAGAGAGGTTTCAGCAACAATCGAGCTCTGGTGGGGCCCTGCTCAGAAGGGGGTAGCGGGAAATGCGAAGGTGGATGAGTGGGTGGAGCTGCTGGTGCCAAGGGGTGTGTGGAACAGCTCCGGCTCGGCCAGTGTGGCGATCAGCCTGTCATCCGACGCTTGCCACCTCGGTCGCTCGCCCTCCTGACGCGGTCAATTATCGAGGCCAAGTGGGCGGAAGCTAAGGCCTGGGCGGAGGCGAAAGTTACTGGGAAGAAATACCGGTATGGCCGGCATCAAAAGCCGCGAGAGAAAGCCGGGCTCTGCTCCAGCTAGTGGAAACAAGTGACTCGCCGCGAGGTTCTACCAGCTAAGTTAAAGTCACGCCGCTGCCTCACTGGCCAGTACCTGGCATACCAAGAGCCGACCCTCTGTCAAATGTTGGTGGAGCCCTTACAGGGCCCAGACACGGGAACATCTCTTCAAGTGCTGCCCACACTGGAAACGCTAGTGGAAAATCCTGTGGGCGGAGGTGCGAAGGGGAGATAGGGAGTGGGCAAGCACCGGTCCAAGATCCGGGACCTCTTCGCCGATGAGCGATGCAGCCAAAACGATCTTAGACTTCCTCTCCACCACAGATGTGGGGAGACTGGCCCCAGTTCCAGTCGAGGAAGACGACGCACAGAGCGAGGCGTCGGTGGGGGGAACTCCGGGAGCGGAGGTAGGGGGACGAGGAACAGCTACTTTTTCTACCCGTACCCTCTATCTTGGTGTCCGCGGAAGAGGTGTGGGAGTTGGGGGCGGCCTTCCTTTGTAATTTCCTTGGTGCGCTCTCCATCTCCTTGGGACAGGTCTGGGCGGAGGGTAAAGCGGAGCTTGCAACGTAACGCCTACAACTGACCGATCGAGAGGTTGACCCCGGACAGTGGACAGGACCCGGACAGTTTGTACATCGCCATGATCTATACAGGTCGCATGCGAGTAGAGACTAAAAAATAAAAATAAAAAGTCCCGACCGCCACGAACACCGTCACCCAGCATCGTTGGGCTGGACTATGCGGAGTAGAGAGGAGGACAGTGTCGCCCGGCTGCTCCGGAGACGTAGATTGCGCGGCAGCCACGTATCTCCGCACTAGATGTAGCTCTAGACGCAAGTCAAGTCACATCAACCGAGTGATTCCCCCGCATCTGATAAGTGAGGAACAACGGTACTGTAGATACCGGCTGGTCAGTAGTACACGTGGATAGAGCGAGTCGTCCATCGTGTCCGGTGCGGTAGTTGCGGTCTACGTACCAGAGCAAGTCGGATGCTGGTGCGCCAGGTGCTGAGTGTACTGTGCTCTAGTTGCTCTCGTGGAGGAACACGACAACAGCCCCGCAGCAGAGGTGGTCCGGGGAAGCAAAAGAGAGAGAGAGAGAAACCATGAGATTGAACCGAATAACCGAATAGAGTACTGTCCGGTCCCGTCCGTACGCCACATCGAGAACCGACGACAAGAAAAACAGAGAGAAAAAGAGAAAGAAAGAAAGATCACACACACCCACGCTAGATACAGGTCCCCAGGGAAAGCAAGACAAGGACGACAAGAAAGTCAAGCAAGACGCTCCCCAAATCCTGTATTCCAAGTCGCTTCGCTGACATGACACCAATTCGACGCACACACTGATATACAAAACAGACGGCTCGGATTCCCAATACATGCTATGCCAGCGCGGGGAAGACTACCTCGATTTCCTGACCCGGGTCAGCCGAGGCATCGAGGACATCTGGGAGCGACTTCACTGTAGTCAACGCGAGCCGCGGACGGGGTTGGTTGGGGCCGGCGGAGACGACCCGGACTTCGCCGACGTGGTGGCGGAATAGTTCGGCTCCTGCGAGACACGAGTTAGAACGCGTTCGGTGTACCGAAGGGAGTTGCGGGGAAGGAGGGAGAGACTTACGATGCCGTTCAGCCTCATGTATTCCTGCACGTCGGTGAGCGGGTTAAGCTCTCCGAAGATGTTCCTTCCGGGCTGTGCGGAGTCAGTCATTCGTGCATCCCGCCATCCGTCGCAAATTGCGTATCTAGCCCACCTCGACCGGGGTGCTCGGTCGCGCGCCGGCGGCTCCCCAGGCAGCGTAATTGGGTTCCTGCGACGCGGACACGAGTGTCAGCCAGGCAAAGCCACGCGCACGGGCCAACGGATCGGGGGTCGAACATTGAAATTCTGCTTGAGATAGGCCGACACGTCGACGGGGAGGCTACTGCTGGCGCTCGCCTTGGTTCCCACGCTGGCGACCGACGTCTTACCGGCGACGGCGGCAGCGGCGAGCTGCCCGGCGGCACGCGTGCGGACGGTCGCGAGAATGGTATTTACGGGGGACATTGTTTGCGGGAGGAATTGGGTAAGGTTGGTGAATTGGTGGGGGGGTTGGGGAGCGAGGGAGGGAGTAGATGGTGATAATGTTTGACAGAGAGGGAGCGATGGCGAGAGAAAAAGCGAGAGAAGGCCGCGTTGAGGGGAAAGGCAGATAAATCCGAGAACAGCCACGTCGGAACCACTGTGTTGGGGCTGCAGCTCGATCTCGGCGGTCACACGAACGAACGAACGCGGAGCGGTGCAGCATCGCTAGACTACAATAGCATCGTGGGTTTCACCGATCTGGCCGGCTGTGTACGTAATCCGTAGCATGCGGGCCCATGACGTCAGCCGGCCATTCCGTGATAGCGACTATCGTCGGCGGTGCTGCCCCCTGCAATGCGGGAGCCGCGATTCACGATGGATAGAGCCGACTCGTGGGGTAGGTACAAGCGCCGGATGACTGTACGCGGATATCCTATCAATCCACGCGCCTGCTCCCAGTCTCGGCCTCGGGTCCAGGGAAGAGCATACCGTGGGGACGCTTGTCTGCGGCGAGCTAGGGCGGTGCGATGCAGTCCATCTGGTTAGCGGCTGTTCCGTGTTCCTGCTATCTAGATACTGCTGCCGCGAACAAGGTCGAGCCATCATAATTGCAGGGGCAGATCCTCGGTTGCCCGGCTTTCGGTTAGATATCTAGCACTCGGTCCGCAGTCGCCAAGTCTGCTCGCTAGCTAGCCAGTCTCCGCACGGCCCGTCCTGTCCCGCCTGCCGGAACGCCAGCTCGAGGTCCACGCCGAGCAACTGCCCCCCTCGTGCGAGAAGGTACCGCAGCTCCGACCCCATCCCACCCCCGACGTCGTCCCCGCGCACAGCAGCAACAGCGTCCGGCCACGACTCCCCACGATAGCTACGAAGGCCACTCGCGAATTCGACGAATCGGAACAGCGCGATCTCAGGGCACGGAAACAGCGCGAACGCTTCTCGCGCTAAAACGCGGTTCTCTGGCCTACGAGAAGTAAAGGGGACTCACGATCCGTCGGATGTGCACTTCTACTATAGCACCACGCAGCGCTTGTGCATCACTGTTGCCGCCAATGCTAGACGCTCGTAGCCGCCCGGTACGAGCCGAGATTCGCGCGGGCGCGACCGTGGGAATGCAAGGATCCGGGTATCGATCCGGGAACGCGGGCTGTCACTCGGTGTGGACAGACGCCGTGCCCGAGCTACAACCCGGCAGTCAGCGAGAGATGGGGACCGAGGACCGATTGCCACGAAACGGAGCACACTCCATGCTCTCCCCGCTAATGCCATCACTGTCTGACGATGCAGGTGTCTATCTATAGTTCTACCGACAAGAGAGGGGGCAGTGCGTAACCCAGTACCATCGCAGTCAGAGTGGCTATGCCAGGAGGTCCCCACGATTCGTGAATGACCTTAATGTGTTTTTCTCCGTGCTGGAACTCCATGAACTCCAAGTCCAGATGCGGATCGATCCCTTTCTTTTCCTTCTTTTCTCTCGTCTCCATCGTCTTTGTATGAGCTTTAGCAGTCTGAATCTAACTCCCGAATCCGTGGGTTTTCTCAGCGAGTGTTAGATTTACAGGAAGGTGTCACCCACCTTACAAGCGTTTATATTCGACCGTGCAGGATCATGGTTGCAAATGCCCATATAAACCGCCCGCCGACGAACAGGTCTCGGATCTTCAAACCGATCCTTCCCCGGCCCGGTCCCGAGCTAACCCCGATCCCCCACACTGAAGCCAGAGAAACCGATGCTGCCTCTTGATGCCGGGAAAACAAAAACAAAAAAAGCGAACCCGCACGGTTATAGTAGTGGCGGCACTGCTATACATCACATCATCGTGCGGTGTGGGGCGCCAGTTCGACACCGCGTGAAACTATCCTCCTGAATGATGAAACGGAAAGGTGGGAACGAAATGGGATGGAGAGAGAGAAGAATGAATGACTGACTATCGATCTATGGGAGCGGGAAAGAGAGACATTATATACACTGGCCACCTGGCTTAGAAGGCGATGTCGGCATCGGCTTCGCTCCCTTGACATCATCTCTGATGTCTATGGCGCCGATCTAGACATCCGCAAGAAAAACATCTTTTCCCAACTGAATCCAGAACACATCGCAGAATCTAGAACACATCAAACCTAATGGTGCCGAGGCCACGTACGCAACACACACCACATGCGTCAGCACTGAACACCAAAAAAATAATATGGTGAGGCCGTTTCCTGCTGTATTACGGTGGGTCGTCATCGCAGGCCTCAGGTGCAGGAAGAAGAATAAGTGGCGTCTTTTTCCCGTCTTGGAATCGCTCGGCGAGTGCTAAAGATCGTATACAAGAGGCGCTCGGTCGGCCCGGCCCATTCCGTGTCCTCCTCTCGGACCTCTCCTCACTCACCTCACGATGTCTCGATCCCTGACATGCGATGCATGCTCCTGCTTTCAGCGTCCTCTCCTCACCCGTATTTATATAGTGCCCTATATCTCCGCGGGGTGCACGAGGAGTGGCGGGCATGAAGGTTTCGGCCCGCTGGCGCTCGGAGGGTCGGTCGGGTCAGCTTGCTTTCGCTTACAAAGTATTCTCTTGTTCGCACAGAATCGCCCGTGTGACGTTACTCTGTTTGCGGCTACTTAATAGTAACTCCATCTAGATATGCAGTCCCCACGGCGAGCTATTCTTATCCACGGACACTGGGGATTCGGGAGCTCGCATGTAGTAGAATAGGATATCTGTTACGTAGCTATCTGCGCCGCGAGGCAACGGAGGAATGTGGGGTTTGTGTATATGTGCGTGCATCGGCCTAGATGCGGTCTGCATATCTCCAGCCAGCCAGCTGCCTCCTTGGCGGTAGTGACATGGCCCGTCACTCGGCTGGAACAGTGGCGATGCCTTCCTTCCTATAGCTATTGCCGTGATCTAGACAGGTCGCATGCAATCAATGGTTGAACCAAAAAAACAAAACACCTTCTCCTCCGCCGAACACGCCATACGCGACCTCAAATTGACGACCAACCAGCCACCACTTCCCATCACACTCACTCACGGGTGATTCGAATGGAGCACAACAACGAAATTTCTCGGGTGCGTGCTATGGCGGAGCAGTGAACTGACGACCGGCTGGCATGGGTGACGGAACAGATGTTTGCACTTTTGGCCGTCCGTCGAGCTGAAGGGATCACAGTCCTTCGTTTTCGGGATTCCTAAAGTACTAGGCCAAAAGTTTCCGTACACCCAGGTACAACTGCCCATGATGCCCTCACTCAACCTTCTCGATCCCCACAACCACAATTTAGAAAGTCTCAGTAGTTGGCATACATCATGAATAT
>Ga0307508_10003209_pt1 | contig 16710 bp, 9 predicted proteins | sample 9_EM_MG_FD_203089 | JGI IMG/M metagenome (GOLD analysis project Ga0307508, IMG submission 203089) | Populus trichocarpa ectomycorrhiza microbial communities from riparian zone in the Pacific Northwest, United States - 9_EM | ecosystem: Host-associated > Plants > Roots > Unclassified | place...
AACCGAACCGAACCCCTTGAGATTATTCTGTTGTGAATTGACGAGAGAACCTGACTACTCGGATTTGGTTACGCATACACTCGTCTCTACCGTGACTCTAGTGCCCGCCGGACTCCAGTCTCACACCAATGCAGCGGCGTCGTTCCAACGATGGATGAACGAGATTTTGAGCGAATACCTTGATATCTTCTGTGTGGCATATCGGGACAACATCCTCATCTTCTCGCAAAATCTGGAAGACCACCGGAGACACGTCCGGACAATCTTTAAATGAGTTGAGAAAACCGGGCTCACACTGAAAGCATCCAAATGCGAATTCCATATAACGGAAATAGAATACTTGGGATATGTCATATCACCGCAGGGACTGTGAATGGACGAAGAAAAAATCCGGACCATCAAAGAATGGAAGGAACCAACAAACGTCAAAGGAATCCAGAGCTTCCTCGGCTTTGCCAACTTTTACCGGCGCTTTATCAGAGACTACAGCAAAATCACGACACCCCTATCCTCCCTCACAAGGAAGGAAAAAGGATGGGAATGGAGTGATAAACAACAAGAGGCATTTGAGACACTCAAGAAAGCAATGATCACGGAACCTATACTACAACACTTCGATCCGGAACAACCCGTCACCATCGAAACAGACGCCTCCGACTACACCATAGGAGCAATCTGCTCACCACCCGACGAAAAGGGAATCCTGTACCCTGTAGCATACTACTCAAGGAAACTCAAAGACCCGGAGCGCAATTACGACATCCACGATAAGGAGTTACTGGCGATAGTCGACGCACTACGAAAATGGGATACCTATTGTAAAACAACGGGACCAAAAATCACGATCCTCACCGACCACAAAAACCTCGAATACTGGAAAACAAAAAAAGACCTCAATTTGCGACAAGCCCGGTGGGGTGAGTGATTAGCTAACTATGACTTCGTGATCAAGTATCGACCCGGGAAATTGGCCGGCAAGCCAGACATCCTCTCTAGAGAGTCAGGAGACTCTCCCTGGGAAGGGGATATGAAGCATCGGCAGAACCACGGCCGAATCCTGTTACCCGAAGAAGCGTTCGAAGCACTCCAGGCCAATACAACAGAAACTATCAACCTCAAGATAGACAAGAAACTCCTGAATGAAATCCGGACACTAAGCGCAGCAGATAAAGAGATCCAAAAAATCCGGAGGAAAAAGGCGAGCGGGACCACCCGCAACGGAAAAATCGCACTAGGATTATGCGAGGAAAACAGCGGGTTGCTAATGTATGACGGCCTCATATGGGTCCCCGATAACGACACCCTGCGACTACACATATTAAGAGACCACCATGACGCGCAAGCCGTGGGACACCCAGGCTGAGCAAGAACCCTGGAACTAGTTAGCCGAAGCTTCTACTGGCCAGAGCAACGAAAGTACATCCACAGATACGTCGACCACTGTGACAGCTGCCATCGCATCAAGCCAATCCGACATGCGCCATTTGGATTGCTAAAGCCACTTGAACTCCCACACCAGCCATGGGACACGATATCAACGGACTTTATCACCACGCTGCCAATGAACAACGGAAAAGACGTATTATGGGTAATAATCGACCGCCTCACAAAGATGGGACATTTCGTCGCCTGCCAGGGCACCATGGACCCCGAAGACCTGGCAGACCACTTCCTCCGACAGGTAATAAGACCCCACGGACTGCCAAGCAGTATTGTATCAGACAGAGGGTCCCTGTTTACCTCAGACTGCTGGAGACGAGTAACGGAAGCACTCGGGATATCACGCAACCTCAGCACAGCCTTCCACCCACAAACGGATGGACAAACGGAAAGAGCCAATACCACCCTCGAGCAGTATCTCTGGGCATACTGCAACTACCAACAGGACGACTGGGAAAGGTTGTTGCCAATTGCCGAATTCTGCTACAACAACACACAAACTGGAACCACAAAAATAACCCCCTTCTTTGCCAACTATGGATATCACCCTTGTTTCCTACCAGACCTCGGCATCCGGAACGAGGAGACCCCGGAAGTGTCGGAATATGTCGCGGCAGTAAGAAGGTTGCATGAAGAACTTCGAGCAGAGATCAAGAAAGCCCAAATGTCTCAAGCAGAGCAAGCCAACAAAGCACGACATCCGGACCCAGTACTGAACCCAGGGGACAGGGTCTGGCTACGACGGAAACACATCCTGACAACCCGACCATCGAACAAACTGAACCACAAGCAGATAGGCCCGTACACCATCCTCGAGAAGGTAGGCTCAAGAGCATATAAACTGGATCTACCGGCCACTGTCAGGATCCACCCAGTTTTCCACATCAGCCTCCTCGAACCCACAGCCAGCACCGAACCCATCCCGGGACACCAACAAACACCGCCACCACCTGTGATCATCCAAGAACAGCAAGAGTGGGAAGTAGAGAAAATCCTCGACTCCCGATGCCATAGAAACCAGATCCAGTATTGAGTCAAGTGGACCGGTTTCCATGACCCCGATCGTACCTAGTATCCCGCCCGCAACTTTGAGAACTCAGCCGACCTCGTCTGCCAGTTCCACAAGGAATACCCTGAGAAACCTGCACCCCAACTCTAAAAACCCGATATGTCCACCACCGCCAATGTCGACACCAACGAAGGCTGGACCTTCGCTGGCCGCAGCCGCACCTCCGAGTTTCCCATCACAACCTCCACCGATAACGAACAAACTGAACTACCCACCAACGAACCCAACAATGACAGGGGCATTGCCGCCACCACGACCGACGGATGGGGCACCCCTCCAGCCGAACCTTTGCCCCCGCTGTCCACCGCAGGACAGCCCCGTACCAACGACCACGCATCCCTGCACTGGACGGTCTGCTACGATGACTACTGCAACACCCACCGACAGAGCAAGGACAACAACTACTACCCGCGCCGAAGCCGCTGCCGCCGAGCGACAAACTGCGACTGCTCGCTCCCACACCCTAACGAACTACTCGAAGTAACCCGCGAATGATGCCTCAACCCCGTCAAAGCATGCACGGACTGGCACCGAGGAAAGCAGGTCTGCCCCGAATGCCGGTTCCTCGTGAACATGGAAAACCACCACCTCCGCTGCAGTGCTGCAGCCCCACGGGAAACCTTGGCGGACATCACGCCACCACAGGAAGATCAGGAAAACATAAACCCGGCGGCCGTGACTGCGGCACTACAGGACGAGCAACTTGCCCTCCTGGGGGAAATCGTCACCATGATACATCAAACAACCACCCGGGACGTGCGCTGCAACCACGTCGTACACCGGACGCTCGCCCTGCGGATGAACGAATTCTACGATGCGGACCAGCAGCAACTCCAGCAGATGACCAACACCCTGGGAGCCATCATCCCCAAACAACAGCGAATGAACGAACAACTCCAAGCCTGGCAGCAGGCTAGCCAGCCCGTCCACATCCACTGCACGCCCATCATCCACCGTACATCCGTCCGCTGCCGAACCCTGACGACCCGACATGACCTCGCCGGAACTTCGGTCTGGACAGGGGACGTACTGTCACGAACCTGGCGCGACAGGCTCCTTGGCGCCGGCGCCGGTGCCGTTCTCACCCTTGTCGGCCTTTAGGTCATCCTCGTTTCCGCTGCCGCAGCCATGGTCATCCTCCGCGCTTAGGCGTCTCGACCGATCTCTGCCATATCGCGCTGGTAGCGATATCTCCCCAACCTACAGAGCGCCGGCCGGTCTAGGTCCCTCCTCCTTTGTCTCTGTTATAGGGCTTGCGTGTCCTTCTTCTACATATGTTGTTTCCTGTTGATTATGCTTGCACGTCTTTCCTCCTGTTCGCTACGTCTGTTGTCTCCCGTTGATTGAGCTTGCGCGTCCTTCTCTTTTATCGTTCCGAGTCTTGTTTCCCCTTGATTAAGTCGTACGTCATTCTTCCTTGTTCCCTTACTGTTACTGCTTGCGCGTCCTTTCTCCTGTTGCCGTGAGTAGAGTGTTGGCCGCACGGCGGCCATGTGCGATCATGTGTTTTCCTTGGGCGCGACGATTGAGTCATGATGAGCTATGGAGGAACTATGTCAGGCTTGCAGGCAAGCAGTGATTCCACAGAGGGAAGGAAAAGTATAAAGGAAGGGCGCGGTAGCTAGTCTGGAGATTCTTCTCCACGCAATCTATTATCCTCACAGCACCCCCCAAAACTTCACTGTTTTCGTGACACCAAAAATCTTCTTTTCCAATTAAGTTTTCAACAACCCCAGAAACCCACCTCAGGAGTCGGTCAATAGTTTATTAACTAGAGGCTGCACCCCTCCGGAACCCTCCTGGGAATTTTCCCTCCTGTCGCCACCCGCTTCTCGTGATTTTGGCTCGCGTCGCCAAACTATCACCACCTCGCTAAAAGGCTTCATGTCCACCAATAACCCCGGTCTAGGATCCCTCGACGCCAATTCCTCCACCTGAACACCCCGGCCACCACCGAAATCTCTGCGCACAGCACCCCAAGAGCCCGCTCCCAGCAGCACCCCTCCCGACACCACCTTAAACCTCCTACGGTCGCAACCTCACGGTCACCCTCCCCCGTAAAGCGTGCACGCGAGGAGAACGACACCGACACCGACTCCGACTCCGACTCCGACGACTCTGGAGACGAAGGAAGGGAAGAAGACGACGACAACGCCATGGACTTCCAACACACGGAACACGTCACTGCAACGCAGGCGATCGAAGGCGACATGGACGAGCCCACCTGTACTGCCCCCCAGATGGCAGCCCCACTCAGCCCAGAGCACGCAGCACTCCGTGCCGACATCGAAATCATCACCAGCAATCTCCTAGACCAATTCGCCAGAACAATTAGTGCCGAGATCTCTGTGCTTTTTGCCCAAAACAACACCACCTTCCAAACCGCCACAAACAGCCTGACCAAGCAAATCGCCACGCTGGGCACCCGAGTCACCCAAATGCAACAACAACTCCTCTCGGCCGCACAGGGCCCCGCCGCCACCGCTAAGCCAAGTGGGGACCAAAGCAACACCGGCCCCAACCCAAAGAAAGAAAGGAAGAGAAAGGGGAAGGGAGCCACCAAGAACAAATACAACGCCAACAGCCCTCCGACCAACAACGGCACCAGCACCCGTACATACGCCGACGCCGCCAAAGCACCCACCGCCCAACCACACCCACCAACCGAACACGCCACACACGCCACCAACGTTGAAGGATGGGAGAACTTGAGGAAGAAAACCCAGGCAAGGAAGCCTGCCATGCCCAAGCTTATCCCGACCATGTACCCCCAAGCCGAGCGCGAGGTCACGTGCCACTTCCCGGCCGCATCCCCAGCCGAAGCCGCCACCCACGCTGAACGAGACTACATCGCCCGCCAAGTCGCCGCGGATGCAGCCCTCCACCGAGTCAACAAAGCCCTGGTCGACAACCAGGACGTAACCGCCCCTCCATTCCTCCGCGCCCGGGTAACCATGCGTGGATCCATCATCTTTACCACAACCAACACCCAAAACAACATCGTCTATGAAGACTACACGACAATCATCGCCGACGCCCTCACCTACTACGGCAAGTGCGAGAAGGTCGAAATCGGGAAGCGCTTCAGCCAGTTCTTGCTCCATGGAGTCCCGACCCACCTCCCACTGCCCGACATCTCCGATAGCATTGCCACCAACTACCCCCAGCTGATCCAGTGCCAGACGCCACGCTGGCTCACCCCGGCAGACCGACGCGAACAGAAAGCAACCTCGACGATAGTCATGACCCTCAGCGGCAGCACCAAGAAGGCTGACATTGGACGACACTACCTCACCATCTGCAACCGCGAATGCCAACTTGACGATTACATCTCATACGGAAGAAGCACCCAGTGCCGGAACTGCCAGGGCTACGGACACCCCGCCGCCCTGTGCAAAAACCTGTCACGCTGTGCGGTCTGTGCGGATGCCCATGAAACCAAAGACCACCCATGTACCATCCCGGCCTGCAAGAGAGGCCCCACCTGCACCCACCCGCCAATCTGCTGTGCCAACTGCGACACACCCCACAAGGCCAGCGACCCCAACTGCCCAACACGCATCAAGATCCAATCCTTCAACAACAACACGAATACGATGGCCACGACCACCCCGGGAGACGCCCCCATGGCGGGAATGACCGAATAAAATGCCCTTCCACAACGTCGGGTCCGTACAGCTGCTGAACTGTGCGAAAGGCCAAGCGACTACGATCTGAGCATTGCAAGAGTTCACAAGAAAACCTGAAAACCTTATCTGCCTCCTCCAAGAACCATGGTGCGATAGACATGGAAACCCTCCCACTATGCCAAATTTCGATATGTTCACCCCAACACCAACACGGCCCAGATGCGCGACATATGTCCGCCGCGTGCCCGGGCTCAGTGCTACCACCACCTTCGCGGCCCAGGACTCCTTCCTGGGCACCACCATCACATCTCTCCAACAACAACATACCACCACATTCACCCTATACAACCTATACTCCCCCGGACGACCGGACCCAGCAGCAGCCATTCTCCCCACCATCGACCTACCGACGGATTGCCTCCTGATGGGGGACCTCAATGCCCACCACACGTGGTGGCAGGGCCCACTGCCCCCATCAGCACGCACCTCCCCGGCCAGCCACAGCATCGCCAACTGGCTCACAGAAAATAACTTCCACCTCCACAATGAAATAGCCAAACCCACCCACCACCCCCGAAACGGGGGGCAACCCTCCACCATTGACCTATGCCTCTCCAGGGGCAGGACGACACAGCTGGTTCTCACCCTGGCAATCGATCACGACACCACCTCGGACCACAGCTCCCTCACCGCTACCCTCTCCCTACCCTCAAACGCAGCACCACAGAAGGCCCAGCGCTGCTGGCGCAAGGCCGACTGGGAAAGCATCGCCTCACATATACAGGCCGCCCGGATGGACCTCTCAAACCTCCAAGGAACAGAGGATACCCTCCGTACCGTCACCAACATTACCCAACTCATCCACGAAGCAACCAACCACGCCGTCCCCATGAAAGATCCACGGAGGCTGGAAGCACCATGGTGGGAACCAGAACTTGACACTGGCAAAAAGAGCAGTCAAACGAGCAGAGAGACGAGCCCGCCAAGAATCCAACGACACCAACCGGAAAGACAGACAACACAAACAGCACAAATGGTCGACGATGGTACGCAACGCTAAAACAGCGTACCGAATCCAACAGCTCCAAGCCGCATCATCCAAGACCATTCGGAAAACGATCCACCACCACAACACACACCACAAACCAATCCCCCCCCTTAATGGGCAAACAACCTTCAGGGGCAAATGCGATGCGCTACGCAACGTACTCTTTCCCCCAGTCAACGCAACCCCACGAACATGACTCCCCCCTGGCCTCCTCACCTCCACAAAGGACATCCGCCAACACACAAAGCCAGTTACGATACAAGAGACACAGATGGCAATTGTACACCTGAAATATGGAACCTCAGTTGGCCCAGATGACATCTCATACACCACCCTACGCCACTTCAATACGGCAGCCCCTCACCTCCTCCCGCACCTGTTCACAGCCTGCCTCACCTGGGGCACCCATCCACCAGAATGGAAAACAGCAAACTGCATGGTCATTCCCAAACCCAACAAGAAGACATACTCCGACCCCAAGTCCTACCGCCCCATCTCCCTCCAATCATGTTTCGGAAAACTCCTCGAATCCATCGTCGCCAAGCGGCTCTCCCAGGCCGCCCTCGCCTGTGGGGCCACACACCCCTCACAGATGGGGGCCCAGGCAGAAAACTCAGCAATCGACGCCCTACTCAGAACAATCACCCCCATCGCTAGGGCAATCAGCCAGAAGAAAACAGCAAACAAAACCCCACTACGATCGGCCGTCCTCACCCACGACATTGAGGGCGCCTTCAACCAAGTCCACCCAGCAACACTCCGGGAGATTATGCAACAACGACGCATGCCCCAGTACCTGACGGAGTGGGTCACTTCCTTCAACACTGACCAGAAAATCACCTTCGGCTTTGACCAACAATCAGAACAGCCCCAACCATACAGGTGCGGGCTGCCCCAGGGATCCCCAGTTTCCCCAGCCCTGTTCCTTATCTACAGCAATGCCATGCTGGAGAGGAGCCATCAATCCCACGATGCAATCGACACATCCTACGTAGATGACGTATGCATGGTCCAAATGTCGATGACAATCACCAGAGCCAATATACTCCTTGAAGAAAGGACTGAAGAACACCTCAGCAGGGGAGTCCACCTTGGACTAACGTTCGCACCACCCAAGACCGAACTGCTCTACTGCCTCCCTCTCACCAGCAAAGATAAGAACAGGAGCCTTAGCACATACCCCCCCCTCAGAATCAACAACAACACCATTGTGGCCTCACAACAAATCAAGTGCCTAGGAGTGCATATCGATGAATCACTCAGCTTCCTACACCATGCCACCATGGCAGCGGCCAAGGGCAACCGGGCCCTCAGCAGCCTCAACTTCCTGCGACAACGCTCACGGAGCATCCCCGCGCATATCGCCCACCACCTGACAATGACGGCAATCCTCCCCACAATGTTCTGGGCATCACCAGCATGGTGGACAGGCACCTCGATGATCACTGCAACCTTACGCACCACCTACAACTCAGTCGCCCGATGGATTACAGGACTTCCCCTCAACACCAGAACGACGAACCTCATCACACTATCACAACTCCTGCCAATGGAGGCGTACCTGGACTACCTATCCCTGCGATACGCCATCCGACTCCACTTCCTCCCGCAACACCACGCTCTGGGCCCGCCACCAGCCCTATCAGAAACCCACCCCAACCTCCCAGGACTCCACCGCCTTTATGCACTCAGCAAGCACCTAGTACAAGGCAAACTGGAGAACCGCACTACCACCTCGACAGCGGACGGAACCAATGTACTCCCCTCCCCAAACCCAGATAAAACAACAACACCCCAACAGCTCCATGAAGAATGGCTCCACACGCTACCAAACCACACCATCGTCATCTACACTGATGGCTCCAAACTCGAGAATGGGTCTGTCGGGTGTGGCTGGGCAACCTTCCACTGCGGTGACCAACAACTCTACCGGCTGGGGGAAGGCAGCTGCCACCTAGGCAACTGGGCCGAGATGTACGATGCCGAACTCCACGCAATCCAAGAAGCAGTCACATCCCTCCTCACTACCACCGCACCACGAGCCACAGCAATTATCTGCGTGGACAACCGGGCAGCACTCGAAACACTACAATTCAACAAACACAACCACGAATATGCCTGCTGAGCCCTGGAAGTGATTAGCGACCTCAGCCTACTGGGCTGCGAGATCTCTACCACCTGGTGCCCCTCCCACTGCAACATCAGGGGGAATGAGCGAGCCGACACACTTGCCAAACGGGGAGCCACCTCGGCTGTCCCCTGCCGCTGCGCACTCACCACCAAGACATGGCTACTGGCTCAAGCACGAGCAGAGCTCCTCCGTCGGTGGAAAACAGAACTACCGCTCTCAAAGCCCTCATTCACGTTTCCCAGCCACCTCCATGGAGCGAACTGGGCCGATACACGAGAAATATGGAGAGTCTTCTGCAACCGATCACCCTCCGACCCACCCCCCAACATCACAGCAGACCCATGCCCCTGTGGCACGGACCTTACCTCCTCTCACCACCTACTACGAGACTGCCCACTGCTGACGCCACAGCGGATACTCCTCCGCAAAGCCACCACAGGAAACATTCAGTCCCTGGAATTCATCACCGCACCCGAAAACACAAACCCGCTGCGCCACTTCCTATGAGCAACAGGCCTGGGCCACTCCGCGCTTATCCGGTTCAACGGAAACCACAACACACCAGACTGCACCAACGCTAGCGACCCGGACTCCCCCGAGCCGGACTTCGGCGCTTTCGGACCATAAACGATATCACGACCGACACGACGAATGGTAGGAAGGACAGAGGCGATTGGTTTCCTTTTGTACTGTCAGAGCGTTTCCTGGTTTTCCTATCCTGTGTCATGCGTTGCGATCCTTGATTCCTGTCCTGTTTGTTCCTTTCCTTGGTGTGTATACTTCTTCGGCGGTCAGGAAAGATGGAAACCCCACGGGGGCGGTACGGTGAGGAGGAGCGCACAAAACCTGTAGTGTTAAAGCACGATAGATCGAAATCGAATATTATCTCTCTCCACAGACCTACCTCTCTCTACCCGTGAACCGGCGCTGCAACCACCCCCCGATAAGAACAACGAGCCCACGCAAGGCGTGTGAGAAGACCGCGACGAGACCACGCCAGGCATGACGGATACCGCGAGAACAACGAGCCCATGCAAGGCGTGTTAGAGGACCGTGACGAGACCACGCCAGGCCTGACGGATACCGCAAGACGACGAGCGGCGCGTGAATACGCCGGAAGTGTGACTACGAGCAGCGTGTGAGTACGCCGGAAGTGTGACTATCAGCAGTGCGTGAGTACGCCGAAAGTGTGACTACGAGTGGCGTGTGAGTACGCCGGAGGTGTGACTACGAGCGGCACGTGAGTACGCCGGAAGTGTGACTACGAGCGGCGCGTGAGTACGCCGAAAGTGTGACTACGAGCGGTGCGTGAGTACGCCGGAAGTGTGACTACGAGCGGTGTGTGAGTATGCCGGAAGTGTGACTACGAGCGGCGCGTGAGTACGCCGGAAGTGTGATCACAAGCTTGCCCCGAAGAACTGAGCCTATGTTACCTGTCGAGCAGCATGGAATAGTCAAGGCAGGATCTTGACAGGTACGGCATGTGACCTGCATCATAATCGTTGTAAGCATCTCGGATAAGTGGGGGATACGCTCACGCTGTCGTGCGCTGGCAAAGCCCAGAGTTCAATACCATAATTGGGTGTCAATGATGAGGATGCGAGTGGTAGCATGATCACTCGTGTCTCCTGACCATGGGGTGCAATGGTATCACCTTGGGCCTTCGAGCCGTCTACGACGATACAGTAATTCCTGACTCGTGGTGTTTTTCCTCTAGGCCATGCCTCTGGAAACAACCCCACTCCTATTCCGCAATCTAGATTCGTAGCTCCTTGCATTCCCGTTTTCCTTCTGATTGCTTGTCCTGCTTATGATGACCACCAAGGTTGTCTTCCTCTGTGGCAGTGCTTGCGCTTTCCTGGTCAGTGCCGGTACTTGGCCCAGGGATTTCCTGGTGGTGCAGAGTCAGTTGACCCGAGCCGAGCCCCAACGCTGTTGGTTGCCCAGTCTCAGTATACCATCCTAAGGTCGTGTGATGAGTTTCCGATACCTTCCTGCCCTGTCCGTATCCAAATGTCTGACCCGTAATATTTAGGGTGTAACATCATTCTTCTCGCCGGACAATATCTCGTACGCATTGCCCGTCTGACCTCATTCTCCTTGCTGGCCACTGCTACTATGCATTGCCCATTTGACCTCATTACCGCTGGGCCTACCACTCATACGCGTTGCTCATCTGCCCTTATTCTTCACGCTGGCCTACATCTCATACGCACTGCCTGTCTGGCGTCATTCTCCTTGCTGGCCACTGCTACTATGCGTTGCTCGTTTGACCTCATTACTGCTGACCTACATTCGGACGTGTGCTAGAAACACCGGGTTAGGTATCACTAGCCTACATCTCGTACGCGTTGCGCGTCTGGCCTCATTCTCCTCGCTGACTTACATCTCGTATGCATTCCTCGTTTGCTGTCATTCTCCTCGCTGGCCTACATCTTGTACGTATTGCTTGTCTTGCCTCATTCTTCTCCCTGAATTTCATCTTGTACACATTGCTTGTCTTGCCTCATTCTTCTCACTTAATTTCATCTTGTACACGTTGCTCGTCTGCCCTCATTCTTCTCGCTGGCCTACCACTTGTACCAGTTGCTCATCTGCTATCATTCTCCACGCGAGCCTCATTCTCCTCGCTCTCCTACCTGTTGTAATACGCATTGCTTGCCTGCCCTTATGCGCCGCTGTAGCTACTCTGTACTTCGCGACGAGATTTGGGACGTTGGACTTTGTATCACAATGTATATATAGATTTTAAATACAATAATTGATTTTCTGTGCGATCGAAGAGCATAGCCAACTGCGTGTAGTAGTATTATAACTAGTAATGAAACTGCTCGCAGTGCACACTCGTTGCTCCCGTAAGCTTCCCTAGCTTTCCTAGCTTTTCTAGCTTCCCTAGCTCCTGTAAGGTGGTGGTTGCATCGGTAAGGTTGGTGGTTGTGTCGGTAAGATTGGTGGTGTGTCCGACGCTTTGTTAGCTCTTCTAGCTTTTCTAGCTTCCCTAGCTTTGCTAGCTTAGTGAAGGACAAAGTTATATTTTACTCCCGGTGCTCCTGTAAGCTTTGCTAGCTCCCATAGCTCTGGTAAGAATTAAATTTTTTGCTGATGCAGATGCAGCTGTCAAGGTACAACACGTCTAGATGTAGCTGTCTAGACACAATGCATCCAGATGCAGCTGTCAACACACAATGTGTTCAGATACAGCTGTCAATGGACAATGTGTCCTGACATAGCTGTCAACGCACTATGTGTCCAGACGTATCTGTCAACCTACCACGTATCCAGATACAGCTGCCACGGTATATACCTTCCAGACAAGGAGTGTTATGGTAATCGTACTCAGGACGTAGCACATGTCTTATGGATGCAGAGTGTCAAGGCGATTTTTTTCCAACTGAGCGTATCAAGACAAATATCTGGACGACGCATATGATGGCGCACGACATATAGGTAACTCAGTGGTCATGGTGGTAGCATCCAGACGCGACTAGCAGGGTACAGTACATTGCAGTGAAGACGATGAAACAATTGTAACTCAATCCCATTCTATTGATTACATTTAATGTACATCTATTTACCACACTTCGCTTACCCTGTACAAGTACCCAGCTGTATCACATCCAATGATGATACCGACCGCAAAGACAATCGCAAATAAGATACGGCGAGAAGATCGACGAATTTGCTGAGATTATTAGCACAACTTTCAGAGGGACAGACAGAGGAGAAAGTTGTATAATACGACATGACGAGTATGATGACGATGAGGATGGCAGTGAGGATGATGCCGGCTGTAAGGACAACTGCGAATAAGATGCGGTAAGAAGATCGACATCCTTCGTGTGATTGTTAGCGTAGCTCTCTAAGTAACAGTGGGAAGTTGTTCAATACGACATGATGAGTACAATGTCGATAAGAATGGCGTTGAGGATGATGTCGGCTGCAAGGACAATCGTGAATAAGACAGTGTGAGAAGATCGATGTGCTTCGTGAGGTTGTTAGTGCAGCTCTCTAAGTGATAGTGGGAAGTTTTACTATACAACACGACGAGTACGATGTCATTGAGGATGGCTGTGAGGATGATGCTGGAAGCAAGGACAATCACGAATAAGATGTGGTGAAAAGATCGACATACTTTGTCAGTTTGTTAGTGTAGCTCTCCAAGCGACAGACAGTGGGAAGTTGTACCATACGATACCACATGACGAGTACGATGTCGATGAAGATGGCAGTGAAGTGTTTGCTGCAGCGTGGAAGAAGAGTGGCAGGGTCACAAGTTCTGCTGGCCAACTGATCTATTTGTACTGTACAACGTGATTTGCACGAAGTTATTGCTAGTTTTTATATCTCAATTCTTTTCTTGTTTACTCTTATGCTTATGCATTTTAGCATATGAGTAGTTGAGTTAATTAGTTATACAAGCAATAGCCTACCATTAGCCCTATTTTTCTCTTTAACAATCTTTTACATACTTTCTTTTTCTTTCGGGAATCTAGGCGAATTAGACCTAGATATGTCTTCTTCTTACCGTTGAGATGGAGCACTTGTGAACGGTTCTGAAATCTCTAGCATTGGTAATGTTATGTATGCTAGTCATGCCCTTTGGTTAGTAGTGACAAGGTTTATCTTACTTTTAGCAATGGTAGAAAGATAGCAATTGGGATGTGTCAAGTGTGATGGAGGTATGATGAAAGGCGAAGAAAAAAGGGGTGGAATTACAGCCTGTGCCTTCGTATTTTGCAAGAGGAGCTGTAGTAAGTGTGCCGAGCTGTGGTATGTGTGCTGAGCTGTGGTAAGCGTGCCAAACCGTACGAAAGTGTAGGTACTAGCAAACACTATCTTTGAAGTTGCATGCGAAATCACTCACAATGCGCAAAACTGGTAAGTTCCACTCCCATAGTTGTCGATACCCCAGAACCCGCAGTTCATATTCTTCCAATTGTTCCCTGTTATACAAATTTAGTCTGGTTGAAACATTGTGCATACTAGCTCCTACTTTGCAGCATTGTGATGTAGTTGCTACCATTTGTGAAGATTTCAAACAATATAATACTTCAATACATATATCATTTAACTCTTCGACATCACTACCTTGAAAAACAGGAGTCAATATGTATTACAGTTTTGGTAAGACTGGATTGATACGACAGGGAAAAATTGGGTGAATATAAACTGCGGGTTCTAGGGTATTGATGACATTGGGAGTGGAATTCACCAGTTGCGTGTATTGCGAGTGATTTCACATGCAACTTCAAAGGTGGCATTTGCTAGCACATGCACTTTTGTACGGTTTGCTACGCTTATCACAGCTCGGTATTCTTACCACAGCTTGGCATACTTACCACAGCTCCACTTGCAAAATACGACGGTATGGGCCTCAATTTCACCCCTTTTTTCTTCGTTTTTCATCATATGCCCATTGTAGCACTCAACGCATCTTACTTGCTATCATTCACGCTGCGACAAACTCTTCACTGCTATCTTCATCGATATCATACTCGTCACATCGCATTATATTGTACAACTTCCCACTGTCTATCAGTTGGAGAGCTGTACTAACAATCTGACGAAGCATGTCGATCATTTCGCTGCATCTTATTCACGATTGTATTTGCCACCAGCATCATTCTTACCGCCATCCTCATTGACATTGTACTCGTCACATCGTATAGTACAACTTCCCACTGTCACTTAGAGAGCTGCGCTAATAATCTCACAAAGCATGTCAGTGTTCTCATCGTGTTATTTTCGTAATTGTTCTTGTGGCCAGCATCATCCTCACTGCCATTCTCATCAATATCGTACTCATCGTGTCCTACCAATATCATCTATACCGTCGACATCCTCATCGAAATCGTACTCGTCACGTTGTATTGTACAACTTCCCACTGTTACTTAGAGAACTGTACTAACAATCTCACGAAGTACATCGATCTTCTTACTGCATCTTATTTGCGATTGTCCTTGTGGCTGGTATCATCCTCTCCACCATCCTCATCGACATCATACTTGTCACATCATATTGTACAACTTCCCACTGTCACTTAGAGAGCTACGCTAACAATCGTATTGTCAAATATATTCGTCTATCGATAGGTAGGAATTCCATTTCTTAATCTTTTCACCGAGACTGGAGGACCGCTCTCTATATATACATGCACATCCAATCCGTTACCCATCACCGGCTCGTCTAGATCCTTTGGTGGCAACTTGCCACCTCCGGTCTAGATGTCGCCGGGCCTAGATGTCGCCGGTGGCCGTTGGCCACCTGCGCCACCTGATGCCTCCCGCACGCGCATCTGCTCGCAGCGGTCTAGGCAGGCCTCGGCGGGCCTCGTTGGGCGATCGATATATCTAACACTTCCCCTCGAACAATGAGGCAATAAAGAAAGGAAGAAAGAAAGAAGGACAGAAAAACAGAAGTCCCATGACATCCCCGGATACCTCATTAAAACTCGTAGCCATGTAAAAACCCGTAGAAAAAGCATGGCCATAGGAGAAAGAGCACATCCACCAAAGAAAACTTAATTCATCGGATCAAGTGCCATCCACTTGCCATATGCTTCCCCTGCAGCCATCATAACATTTCCATGCCATTCACATGTTTCCAGTGGGTCTCCCGTTGGAGGCTTCTTGTCATGATATTTGCCATTATCTCGGATGTTGGGAGGTAGGTGGTATGGATAGCGTTGTGCTTGCAAACGTCTCGGATTCAGGGGTATGGTACCCGAATTCCGGTTTTGTTCAGTCGACTCAAAGAGTTCGTTACCGTTGAGGAGTATGCTGAGCGGTATAAGGCTGACAGCCGAGCTGTAGACGTTCGGATCGTAGTATGCGGATCTAAGTAAACCTAATGATCTCAGAAAGTTATCGATATGCTCGTACCAGAGTCAGGGGGCCTGCTTGAGTCAAAGACTTGTGCAGTTTCCAAACCCATAGCCCACACGCAGGCGTTTCAATACCATCCGGCATAGCCGTATAATCGTATTCATCACCTTCTGGGTTTAGGAATGCAGCGACGAATTCCGCCCGCAGGAAGCTCTTTGATCATGAAGATCCATCTTGAACTCTATGGGTCTGACACCAGTCGGAACGTCTTCCAACATGATGAAAACCAATCGTGGTTCGAGTGCAGCAAATGCAACTCCTCCCGTACAGCTTCCGACCACTTCGGGCCAAGCTTCCGATGCCTGACAGCATTTTGATAGGATACCGGATCTGCAGAATCCGATTCCCCTTCCACCCAGATCCGGAGGGCATCAGCTCACGTCCTTTTCCGACGATTATAAGTCGCGGAACGGCGTAGTGCATCAGCTATCAACGAGCTGGTATAGACGTCATCATCGACCAGTCTGCTTCTTCGGCATCGACCTGCCTGCTCACAACGGCATCAAAC
>Ga0307508_10003210_pt1 | contig 16708 bp, 21 predicted proteins | sample 9_EM_MG_FD_203089 | JGI IMG/M metagenome (GOLD analysis project Ga0307508, IMG submission 203089) | Populus trichocarpa ectomycorrhiza microbial communities from riparian zone in the Pacific Northwest, United States - 9_EM | ecosystem: Host-associated > Plants > Roots > Unclassified | place...
CGTCTGCTCTCTTCAGCCATGTCTTGTAGGCTAACCGGTAGGAAATCTACTAGTTGTTCGTCGACTTCATCTTTGACCATCTGCGTGGTCTCCTCCCGAATTGCAGTCAATAACTGATCAGAATCACTAGGATTTTCTAAGAATGGAGAGACGTTCCAGCAGGTTAGTGCTTACTATAAAGCATATTCGACTTGTCGACTAATATTCTCGCTTAGTCCATGTTCTATATCGTCGAGGATGAATCTTTGTTCATCCTCATGAATTTGGAGCTTAAACAGAAGGTCGTCCAGATCTTGTTGAAATATCGGCTGGTTGGAGTTGGTCAGAACTCATAAAACCTGAAATATGTACAAACAGCAACCTCACCTCCTGTGAAGGAACCTTCCACAACTGTTCGGAGCACACCTCGAACATACCATGTGCGCTAGTACTGATCGGGGCGTTTTATCAGTCAAGCGATGCGGACTAGGTTGATCTATGGGCGTACATTCCGTCCAGACTCGAGGACATTTCTTCTAAAACAGAACGCAAGTCCGAGCTTTCTTGCCATCGCCCTTGGTCATCCGACTGTGGGGAGCTAGATTTGTCGGAGTTGCCAGGATTTGAAGTCATTAATTGGGCAAAGCGGGTGGGAGGACAAAAAGGAAGTGGGGATAAGCGCCGTTGAACTGTTCGGTTTGCAGCATGCCTCACGAATTCCTCATGTCCAAAACGTCAGTGGTGTACACGTTGCCGTGGCACCTTCCGTTATCCTCTCTGTTTGATAAGGCGATTCAATTGGCAAATTGGAAACAAGATATTAATCTCTGATTTAAAGTATAGTACGTGCCCACGAACATATCAACTGCTATATGCCTTCATATTCTTTTTTCCGAGTCAGCGGCTTATCAGTGACACCGTTTATAGTTTCGGTGTCACCTTGAACTCAGCCACTAGATCCGTCCCCATGCCACTTATCAGGAAATCTCTCAGGTTGGTCAGCGCGCGGATTTCCATCTCCTTCTGCGTGTCAAGGGTCTCAGTGCCCATGTGCGGTAGGAGCGTGACGTTTGGAAAGTCCAGCAAGCGTGGATTGACCTCCGGTTCATTAGGGAAGACATCCAGACCGGCACCACCGAGCTAGCAAAAAAAAATAAAACGGTTAATCCACAGTCACAACGTTCCGTGGAGCAACGTACATGTCCATCTTCAAGAGCTCTTATCATCGCATCTTCGTCAACGATCTTCCCTCGGGCGGTGTTGATGATAATTGCCCCAGGTTTCAGCGTCCTGATCCACTTTTCGCCTACCAATCCCACGGTTTCTTCCCGGAGTGGGACATGAACACTCAGCACATCGGCTTGTTTGAGCATCTCCTCTACGTTGTCAAAGTATTCACAGTACTCCGGTGCCCTGGGGTTTCTTCGACGAGAGTAATAGATAATGCGCATGGGGAAAGCATGGGCTAGAACCGCGAGACGCGTCCCAATTCCGCCGAGGCCGAGGATGGCGAGCGTCTTGCCCGTAGGATCGTGCGTATCAACACTATCTTTAGGTTTCCATTTCAGTTGTCGGACTAACCGTTCGGCGAAGGAAAATTGACGGAACACAGAGATTAGCAAGAACAACGCGGTAGTGGCCGTCGCATCATCCACAGCCCCAGGGGTGTTTGAAAGGTAGATACCTATTCTCGTTCAACCATTACAATCAAATACTGACATACACAAAAAGATTGTGGACGCTACCTCGAGTTTTGCAAGCATGAACATCCACAGGATCGTAGCCTGCACCATTGTGTGCTATCCACTTGACCGAGGAAGGCAGTCCATCAATAACCTCCTTGTCAAAAATTCCGATCTTTTCGGCGGATTCGTTCTCCCTGTAAATCCCAACAGTACCTTCATACTTGCCACCTGGACCAAACTCTGCCAGGAAGCTTTTACGATCAGGAGAATCGACGTACTGCCGGGCCGAGTGTTAGTTCTTTGGGTTAGAGATTCGAGGAACTGGGAGACATACAACTACATCCGCAATGCCACCGAGCAGTTGTTCAACTTCGTCATGAGCCCATACAATTTGACCTAAAACGCGAAACAATGAAAATGTGAGTTGTATGAGGAACGAAGTGGTATTTCGTACTGCATATCAGAACGCGGGGTGCCATTTTTTGCTTTGAAGACGATACAAGCTGGAGAGAAGGAAAGCCTCAAAGAAGAAGACTTGTGGTCTGAATCGATGCCAGGTCGTGGAGGTATGGGGGCCGTACCCAACAAAGTAGAGAGGGAATATATATGATGGGTGTTCAAAGAAAAGGCACTGCATTTAACGCGTTTCAACTGCCAAGGCGCTAGGGCCATGCAATCGGACTTTGCAACATATGAAACGAGATTGAATCAAAGTGGCTAATGTAGCGAAATTTTAACTGATTTTAAACTGATTCTTAGCCTTTTGACCTTTATGTAAGGCCAATTCCGAGAGTTATTTTTGGTTCAATGAACCCTGAACCTCCTACTGTCACAGGGTCCCGAGAATACGATCCCGAGATCTGCAGTGATACTCATCAAAAACAACATGACACATATCAATGCCTAATTTACTGTAGCTGGCGTAGGTGAGAGACATTATGAGAGAAATACATGGTGGTCAGGCACATTAATTATTTACGTTTTGAATTAACGCCTTGTTGTTTGGCTAGAAATCGGGCCAAAGGTTTCATCTTCTTGCACTCCGTCAATGCATTCACGGCATGTTCGCTGTCACTGTCAATCAATCCAGTCTCACGGTATCTTTTCAGGTATCTGTATGGCCGTTAGAGCAAAATTAACGTTCTGATTGTTTCCTGCGCTGAATACCTAATGCACGTTTCTTCCCTGAAGTCGAGATACACCTTCCTGTTATACCTCCTCTGTAGGAATTGTCATGGGGTCAGTTTCTCGGCGACTTTTAAGGTTTGACATTAAGTTCGTACCTCGTTCTTCCGCGCTGTTTCCTCATATAGATGATTCTGGTGAATGATAAAGTGATCGGTTAACACGTAGTACGAAATGCCGGAAAGATACATCTCGAAAAGGCACGCTGCTTTGTTTCCGCCATAGCCAACAAATCTCTCGTCGCACCTACAACATAGAGAATTTTTACGAATAATCAATGCACATTCGACAGGGGCTTTTTAGGCTCACCATGGTGGACCAGTTTTCTTGAATATAACGTAAGGTTCATACGCTGGTTGATACTTCATCACCGCGTATATGTCTCCTGGGGGTGCAGCATAGAATTTTTCATAGTCCGTGCTGTTATGACCAGGCGCCCACGACGCGTGGAACATGCGGACACGCCTCCTTTCGACAAGGGAAAGAAGAGCCTATTTCCAGCGTTTTCAGGTAACGGAGACAATTTGGCCTGCAAACAACTCACCGTCTTGTTAGAAGGAAAGTCTACATATCTCGTCCCTTCATGGAAATCAGAATATTCAAACGCGGGGATCACTAGAGCAGCACGGCCAGCGTTTAATTTTTCCAGCATCGTAGAGTTCAAAGCCTGTCTAACGACATCGCGAAAGTCCGTGCAAGGATAGAAGTCGATGTCAAGCATCATCACATATTCCGTGCGTGCAAAAAGACGAGCAATGTTCCTCCAGGTATTAAATTGTCGATCGAAAGAGTCCACGACGAGATGTACATCGACATAAGTCATCATCATATCCGAGGAAGTATACAGATCGTGAAGGGACTCCAAGACAGCTTCAAGGTGTGCGCCGACGTCCTTGATATGAACAGTGACTGAGATAGGGCCTAAGAAACGAATTCATTCATGGTTGATAGAGGAAAGAAGAAGCAGAGTCTTGAAATCTGGCAAACCTCTGTATTTCTTTACGAGCCGAGCAAACACCTCGAATCGATTACTCGTGATGAGAGTCGTAATAGTGATATCGTCCTGGTCGAACGATCCAGAAGCTCGGTAGAAGTAAGGCAGAACGTTCGAAGGATGCCTCCTCGCAGAACTTGAGAACGCCTTGGACAATATGGTCTTTTCGTTTATCTTGATGGGCTTAATATGTCCCAGTCCATACTGAAGTGTGAATTGATTCGAGACCCAGTCAAAAGTAGGAGCCACGGCGGCACGCTCAATTAGGTCCCTTTCCGTGACCAATGGAAAGGCTGGCTTCGGAATAATACGTCTTCCGTTGTTTGTATTCTGCACTTTGGTTTCAGGGATTGCACGCTTTACCCCGGCGACAGCGAAACCCGAAGAAGTGACAGTGTTCGGAAGAGCATCTCGGAACCGCATCTTTGATGCCAACGATAGCAAAGGGGTGATGAACAGGATATTGGTCGTATAGACCACAGACACAGACACGAAAAACAGAGCGCAGCAATACAAGAATCGCCATGAAAGGCGTGTCAGAAAAGCCATTTTGATCGCAGTTCTGTTCCGGCGAGGTCTTCAACGTGGTGCTGTTTTCAAAACGTTGATGACATATGTACATGTCCAATGCAATCAATTACATTTGATGACATTGACAAACAAGGTCAACTCACGTAACGCGTAACTGGTCAAAAAATACGTAAAGCAAAACAAAGAAAGATTTTCGTCAAGATGAGTTATACAACTTTGCAAGGCCCGCAGCACCAGCAGCCGCAGCATCATCAATGAAAACGACGTGCTTGAAAACGTGACCTCTCTGGGCGAGATCTTGAAGAAGTAGATCCCGATATTTTTCGATTCCAACCAAAGAGCCTCCGAATGACACCACACTCTCGCTGGCTTTGACAATATTATCAGGAGCTGAGGAATCATCTCCTAGCAATATCGTGATTTGCGAGGCAAGTTTACCAGCCGAGGTCCTCAAAATATTGAGTGCGAGGGGATCGCCATGGTCGAAAGCGGCTTCGAAAACAAGGGGCGACAATGAGGAGATGCGTTTTTCACGGGGGAGACTTTGTAGTGTATCTTGTTCGCCAGTGATGGAAGAGGGGTCGGGAGAATACACCCCACCGAAGACTTCCACAACGTTATCGACTCCGAACCTCTTTAAAACGCTATCGATAAGCCTGCTCTTCGGGAGCGTAGTTCCAGTCACAGAACTCTTGTCATGGACTAGAAGAATCTGCCGAAGCGCTTCGCGCCCAACATCGTAGCCTCCTCCCTCATCTCCTAATATCCATCCCCATCCACCTACCCTTCCAAGTTCTACGATCTTTCCTTCCACTTCTTTAAAGCTCACGACATTCGATCCCGTGCCCGCGATGACAGCGACAGCGTGATTGACATCCTGGTGCACACGAACGGGTGCGGCAAGCAGATGCGTATCGTTTGCGATAACCAAATTTGGTCCAACGGGTATGCCAAGCAGTTCTGCAAGGGGCTGCTCGACCTTCGCTATAGCTGCGGGGGAATCAGCTCCAGAGATCCCGAACCATGCTGCGACGAAGGGCCCTTGTTCGCGTTCGGGAGGTGGAAGAGGGTTTGCTGAGGGGTCAGATTGTTGTAGCGCTGTCCCAATGGCTTCCTTTACGGCCGCAATGAACCCGTCAAGTGAGAGATAAGTTATGTTCGATGGGCCTCCAGAGCCGCGACCAACTACGTTCCCGGATTCGTCACTGATGACGGCGGCGGTCTTGGTGCCTCCACAATCGACACACAAATACAAAGGCATCGTGTCACCCTGCTAGGTTTTCGTAGAGAAGAGGCTTTTAATCGCGATCCAGTGCAGGATTTGGATCCCTCTGGCACAAAAGCAGAAGGCTATGAATAGACAATACTTATCTGTCACAAATGGTCAACTGAGTGTCCATGAGGCCAATCATATGGCATCAAATCCAGCAGGTTATCATTTTCCAGACGAACCATGTGAGAGTGCAGATGGTGGATCTCTGCCTGCCCTAATCTTCACACGCCCCACGAATAAAGGCGCGTCTTCCGTCTTTACTTCTTTTCTTCGTGCGGCGACACGACCAAAAAATGTTTCCCATGTTGCTCATAACTGCCCATTCTACGCGGTCGTTCGAGTGTCAGGTCGTGTCAAGAAAATTTTTGGACGTCTTAGCACCCACTTGTCGTCTCTCGTCAATCATGGAGAGATGGGATGGGTCGGTGGTTCGTACATTCTATAGACGGTTGCTGTCCATTATTTCTCAAATGTACATTCTTGCTTTGGGAAATCCAAATTCTGTTTTTATTTGATGAAAGTCACCCTCTATGACCGAATTATATAAAGTAATGTGTTTCATGATATACAGAAAATGTGCGCATATGGAATGTGAAGCAAATTAAGGGTAATCCTAGATCGTTCAGAACAAGACAACAGATTTCATTCACTCTCTGCAATCAAAGCAAGAATCATTCTATTTCCTCCAGTCAGTACAATTGAATCGATTTCGAGGAAGCCGCTCACCTGTACAAGTAGAAGAAAAATGACAAGAGATAGAACCCTAGTTTGATGAATGTTACTGTCTTGTGGCCACCCAGTGTGCGGAAGATCTCTGTCGCATCATACATGTGCGCGCTGTTTTGAATTCTACGGAAATGAAATTTCTTCGAATGCACCAGCAGGTAATGGAAAATACCTATAGCCGTTGTATACCACCAGCGGTACGTTTATCAGAAACGCCGTCCATTGACCAGACAACAGGAACAGTAGAGTGAGGAAAGCATGTGTGCCGTTTTCGGGTAGAACACACTGGAGCAGAAGAAAGGTCTGTCAAAAGCCAGAAGAATTAAACATTTCAGCGCACCTGGTTCAGTTTATTGCAGAGGTCTATAGGATTGATGTAGTCGCATTCCAAATCGGAAAACATGATGATCTACGGAACGTTTATTGGGGATTAGATAAAGGCATGATAAGTGTGAAAGACTTACGAAGAACACCATGCAAAATAGCAGACCGGCAGCCACGAGTACTGCGAACAAGAATAACCAGCCTATAGTATTTACCGTCACGAAAACGCGCAGCAGGTGGTCCGGAAGTGTATCGCAGTAAGCGCAAGCACGGAAAAGGCGTTCGACGTTCAAGTAGTTATGAAACCATGAGAAATTGTAGAGCCGATGAGTTCAAATGATTTAACCGAGTCAAAGTCTACTCACCAGCGCCTCCCATATTTTCGTCGTTAAATGTTGCGAGTTAAGATTAAGATATAATGGTTAATTAAAGGACAACAGAAAGGCGTCTCAGTTTTCAAATTGGGTGGATAGTGAGTGGTAGAAGTGTTCCAGATGATGGGAACGAACGGAAAGACGCAGTCCAAGACAACTTGCTCATCGTGTAATCACGTGGTCGCTTCCACTTTGTGCAAACACCCTCACTTCGACGTTCGTGCAGGAATGTTCAAACAGTTCTGTTATATTCTCGGAAAGTTCGAAGGCCCCTTTCCCGTTAACATCGCAGATAGCGAGACTGTGGACGTCCTCAAGAACGCGATTCTGAATCAAAATCGATATTAACAAATTGTGAATGTGGACGCGGATCAACTCGAACTCCGGAAGGTTTTGTGTACTTTTCGACCAAGTACTTAAAAAAGACGACAAGCATTACATACCGACATCCGAACAATTGGACAATGTTCGGCTACCCGATGAAGATCCGTTGGAAGCCATGGAATTGTTGTCAGGCATTACATTCGTGGTGAGCGTCTTGACATATATCACATTTACTTTAGAATAACACTTTCAAGGATATACCTGCGAAGACTATACCATGAACCTTGTAGATATCACTGCGCCTTCAACGTTCGCAAGCGGGAATCCCGAGATCAAGGACTTGGTCAAAGTCGATTTGGAAAGGAACGTATTCGCAATATCAAACACTTGATCAACACTACAGTTGTGCGAATGCCGAAACGAAAGTGCAGCCCCTCAAACGAAAGTGCAGATCCTCAAATGAATATATGCATTGCTGACTAGTTGTTCAATCCTCAATACAGACGAACTCATCGTCGGAGAGGGGAGAACAGCACGCCTTCGTCCACGTGGGATATACACTCAGCCCACAAACCAGCAACAGTTGCAAGAATGCCTTATCTTCGTATGGTATCTTGCTTTGTTTTGTTAGATCTAGATGTTGACTTGTCGAATCTTGGCAGCACCTCTGTTCCATCGTGATATTCGATGGGCCAATGTCATGCGGATGGTTTAAAATGGTTTCTCATTGATTGGGAAGATGCAACCACTCACCTGATGTTTTTAAGGATGGTCATGCAGCAGAGGTTGATATTTGGGGTAGTAGTGGATACCTGCGAAGCTTTGGATATATCTCCGGACTTCCGGGCCCTTGGTGACAGAATCTGCAATGAATCGCGCGAATTAGCCACAGAGGAGGTTTTGATTCTTGTCACTAGATGCTCATAGTCTTTTTTTAGTCCCTGCCAGTGTAATTTGTTGAATCTCGGCGCTCCTGTCGCTCAAGCACACGGAAGTCCGTTGTAAAAAGCATTTTGGAAGCCGGTATTCCGTCCTTATATTAAATAAATATATATCATGGGTTGTGGCGGCTATGTTGCAGTCGGATTAGCCGTCCATCACTGTGCAAAGCTCGCACGCTTTTTAACCCTAACTTTCAATGCATCCCGCTGCGTCTTCTCGAGGGATATCGCTTGGCTATTGTGCGAGAAGACAATCCCTTAGAGGTCAATTGCGGCAGATTGAAAGTAAGTTAAATGTGATGGTGAGCGGTTCTTGAGGCAATTCAATTTGCCATCTTTCCTTTGGTGAGAGGCCGTCACACCATATATGTATTCCCCGCTCTTTGACATTGTCGTTTGTCTATTACCTGACTACGATGTCTGATCCTTTGAATAGGTAAGCCAATTTTTCAGCACAATACCAATATGCTCAACATCTTGCCAGAAATTTACTTCTCAAGGGTATGTGTCCAATCAGCGCAATTGTCACTTTTGTCCATGGTACTTTTAGAAATTGTCATTGAATGTTCGCCTGACGATGTCGGAAGTCCAGCACTGAATGGACTTGCGCTTACAATCCTGAATATAGAGGGAGGCCAATTGGACCTGGAGAAGATATCGGAGACGACGTGGAAACACGGCGTTGTTGTTGAAATGTACATCGTGCATTTACTCCTCTGTTCATCTGTTGACTACAGTCTACTCCAGACCTCCGTTAACCAATCAACTGTCAATCGTTGTTTGGTCAACGGGCGCTGGAGATATAGGTTGTGTGAGCTTCATGAAGGATGATTGGAACAAAATTCAAGACGACAGTCCACAATTGGATACTAGTAATTGTAGGTCCTGGTGATTGTTTTCAGATTATAATCACTCAAGGCATATATGCAGACTTAAAACGGGACTTTGAAATGGGAGAAATGGTCCTCAAACTGTCCTTATCGTTGAACGTGCACATTTCAACGTCAGATCAAATATCAGGCTGGATGTCTGCAAGGGGTAAGTCTAAAGTTTGTCGAAAAGTAAGCAAAACATACTGATGCAAATTGGACGCTAGAAAATCCCGTTGCTTCGCATGCTTCTGGCCTGTCGAATAGGGACGATGACGCATCGAAAGCCAATCAACTAAATTTACTTGGAGATCAGTTTCTCAAGGCTTTCCAGATAACACAGGATGATAAAGATGTCTGCAAAGCCATTGAAGCATACAAGCAAGCCGCTGCTTGCCTAGCGATGGATGATCCTAGGCTAGGACCATTCCTACTGGACATCTGCTTTGGGTATCAGGAACGCCATGATGTGTTTGGATCGAAGGAAGATTTGGAGGATGCGATTACCACTGGGAAAATGGCCATTGCAGTAACGGCGGTGGAACATCCGAAGTTTCCTGCCTTACTGAGTAATCTCGGAGGCGCATTTTACCGCCGCTTCGAACTCATTGGAGACCTAGATGATATTGATGAGGCAATTCAAAATCGACAACGTGCCGTTCAACTCACTCCAGACGGGCATCCTGATTTGCCAGGCAGACTCAGCAATCTCGGATTCTCATTTTGCGATCGCTTTGATTGTACCGGAGACTTGGACGATATTTTTAAGGCAATCCAATATGCACAACGAGCCGTCCAACTCACCCCAGACGGACATGAGGATTTGCCAGGCGGGCTGTGCAATCTTGGAGATACATTTTCGTCTCGCTTTGAACACACTGGAAACCTGGAAGACATTTCTACCGCAATCCAAAATCAACAACGAGCCGTTCAACTCGTCCCAGACAGACACACTGCTTTACCAGGCATGCTCAACAATCTCGGAAGCTCATTTTCGTGTCGTTTCAAACGCACCGGAGACCTGGACGATATTTCCAAGGCAATCCAAAATCAACAACGTGCCATCCAACTCACCCCAGATGGATGTGCTGATCTGCCAATATGGGTCGCTAATCTTGGAAACTCAATTCGCTGTCGCTTCGATTGCACAGGAGATTTAGACGATATTTCTAAGGCAATCGAAAATGTACAACATGCTGTCCAGCTGACACCAGATGGACATGCTCGCTTGCCAGACATGCTCACCATGCTCGGAATGGCATTCTTATCTCGCTTCGAACATGTTGGAGACTTGGACGATGTTTTTGAGGCAATCCAAAATCAACAACGCGCTGTCCAACTCATTCCCGATGGCCACGCTGATCTGCCAGGCATGCTTGGTAATCTTTCAAACACATTTTTATGTCGCTTTGAACGCACAGGAAACCTGGATGACATCTCTGAGGCAATCCAAAATCTACAACGAGCTGTCGAACTCACCCCAGACCACCATTCTCATTTTCCAAGCATGCTTGCCGGTCTCGGAAACGCATTTCTGCGCCACTTCCAACACACTGGAGATCTGGCCAGTCTTTCCGAAGCAATCCAAAATCAGCGCGCCGTCCAACTGACTCCAGATGGACATGCTGAGTTGCCAGGCATGCTCAATAATCTTGGCACCATTTTGTCAGAACGCTTCAAACGCAGTGGAGACCTAGTGGATATTTCTGACGCAGTCCAAAATCTTCAACGTGCTGTCCAGCTCACACCAGATGGACGTGCCGACTTGCCAGGTAGGCTCGGCAATCTCGGAAGCACATTTTGGCTTCGCTTCGAACGTACTGGAGACATGGGCGATATTGCCAAGGCAATCCAAAATGCACAACTTGCTGTCCAACTCACCCCCGACGGACATGCTGATTTGCCAATGTGGCTCTCTAGCCTTGGAAACGCATTTGCATCTCGCTTCGAATGTACTGGAGATTTGGATGATATTTCTAATGCAATCCAAAATTTTCAACGTGTTATCCAACTTACCCCAGAGGGACATGCTGAATTACCAGGCTGGCTCAGCAACCTTGGAGTCTCATTTTGTGACCGTTTCGAACGTACTGGAAACCTGGACGACATCTCTGAGGCAATTCAAAATCAACAACTTGCCGTCCAACTCACCCCAAACGGGCATACTGCGTTTCCAAGCCGCCTAAACAATCTCGGAATCGCATTTCACCGCCGCTTCAAACGCACTGGAGACTTGGACGATGTTTTTGAGGCAATCCAAAATCAACGACGTGCTATCCAACTGACACCAGATGGACATGCCGATCTGGTGATCTGGCTCACCAATCTCGGAGTCTCACTTTGCGACCGCTTTGAAAGTACAAGAGACCTGGATGATATTTCTAAGGCCATCCAAAATCAACAACGAGCCATCGAACTCACCCCCGAAGTTCATCCTGATTTGCCAGGCAGGTTCGGCAATCTCGGAACCGCATTTTTTTGTCGCTTCAAATGCACCGGAGACCCGGATGATATTTCTGAGGCAATCCGAAATCAGCAACAGGCTATCCAGCTCACCCCAGAGGGACATGTTGATTTGCCAGGTAGGCTTGTCAATCTTGGAAACACCTTTTCCAGTCATTTCGAAGCCACTGGACGCCAGGAATTTCGCTCAAACGCTGTATCAAATTACCGCCTCGCTGCTATATCTTCTGGCCCCCCTTCTATTCGTCTTCACTCTGCCACACGATGGGTTGGCATGTCACAAGAATCTCCTTGCTTATCATCCCAACTACTTGATGCCTATGCATGCATTATCCACCTTCTATCCCTCGTCTCCGGCTTGGAAAATACCATTCAACGTCGTTATGAGGCTCTTGTTGACTCTTCTCAACTATCCACTGCTGCTTCCGCAGCCGCCCTTGCCCTTGGTCACCCGGACAAAGCACTTGAATGGCTTGTAGAAGGTCGATGCGTTGTCTGGAACCAAATCAACCAGCTTCGCACACCAGTTGATGAGCTCCGTGCCCACGACCGAGCTCTTTCCGAACGCGTTTCTGCTGTTTCAAGGGAACTAGAGAATGCAGGGTCACGTTGGGAATCTCGTCGCACAAAAACAAGTCTCTCGATGGACGATAAAATTTCATTGGAAGAACAGGCAGGCAAGCACATCAAGCTTGCCAAAGAATGGGACCAGTTACTCGCGAGCATTAGAAATATCACTGGTTTTGAAGATTTTCTCCAACCAAGAAAGTGTATTGACATCATGCGCCAACTCCCAGATGAAGGCGTTATTGTCGTTATCAATATACATAGCGACCGCTGCGATGCACTTGCTCTCAGGGCTGGTGCTAGCAAGCCAGTGCATGTTCCATTGCCACATTTTTCTTATCAAGAGGCAGAGCGACTTGCTAAGCGACTTGCTAAAGGCTTACATGGCCGTCTACTTCGTCACAGAGCTATGGCCGAGTCACGGATAGGCATACCTTTAGCTGACGCTAATGATCCTCCTGGTGCTGACCTTCCAGAGATCCTCAAGGTGTTGTGGTTTAATGTTGTTCGGCCGATCTTGGAGGCTCTTGCCTTCTTTGTGCGTTTGCCTTTGTGTCTTCCAAGTTTGACTCTGAGATACTTTATCATCTCCAGATACATAACTCCGAATCTGAGTCACTTGCGAAGTTGCCTCGTATATGGTGGTGCCCAACTGGCCCTCTTGCTTTCCTTCCAATCCATGCGGCAGGCGTTTACGTTCAGGCCGAAGGCACACCTAAGGAGTCCTTGTCTGACTTTGCCGTTTCATCATACATTCCGATGGTAAATGTCCTCCTCAAAACATCCAAGTCGAATTCTGTCGAGAAACATGGCGACGTTCCTAGTAGATTTATGATAGTAAGCCAACCCAACACACCAGGGCAGAGTCCAATTCCATTTGCGGCGGATGAGGCCAAGAGGATCTCAAAGCAACTTGAAAAGCGACAAATTTCTTCTGTTACACTGGACGACCAGCAGGGTACGGTGGATGGGTTATTGAAAGCTATGGAGTCATTCCCTTGTATCCACCTGGCGTGCCATGCGAACCAGAACATGAAAAATCCACTCAAGAGCTCAATCCACCTCCATGACGGCCCGCTTGATCTCTCAGAGATTATGAAGAAGAATCTTCTGTATTCCGACTTTGCATTCTTGTCTGCATGCCAAACAAGCATGGGTGATGAGAATCTTCCAGAAGAAGTCGTTCACCTTGCGGCTGGGATGCTGGCAGCTGGGTATCGAAGTGTCGTAGGGACTATGTGGTCCATCTTTGACAGGTATGGTCCGGATTTGGCAGAATTTTTCTACGAGAGTTTCCTGGAGGACGCGACGGACGAAGGGTCGAGGATAGATGGCACTGGGGCAGCACAAGCACTTCACAATGCAACGCAGCGTCTTCGAATCCAGCTTGCTGATTCACCTGAATCTCTTCTTGCATGGGTGCCATATATTCACATTGGAAATTGACCAGAATTTGAGCGACAAACCAAATTTAGAACAGAGAAAATGTAAATAAAAGTGAATGTTTAATGAAGAAAATAGTGCCGAGTTCAAGCGAAGTTCCTTGCAAGTTTGCTTACGGGGGAAAAGTGGCAACAGGGTGGATTCGATATAAGAGGGGACAGAAAGAGGCACAAATTCGGATCTTCGATGCAGTGCGGCTCTAGCACTGTCATGTCGCAACTGCAAAGCCCTCATCCCATGCAGAAACCCACTCATGTCGAGAAATACATCAGTCATTCATGTCGTGCATAGGAAAGCAAGGGTAGTAAGTTTTAAAGGTGTTCGTACTTTGATCCTGCTGTCGTAAAACAATAGTATTTCTAAGCATCTGCTTCAGCAATAAAGGCAACAATCATCCTAAGGAAAAATTGTGATGGGGTCAGCGTTCGGGTTCGATGCAAAGTTAGTTAGGAAGAGGGAAGACACACCTGTAGAGATAATAGAAGAAAGAGAGGAGGTAGAAACCGATCTTGAAATATGCTTCCTTTTGGTGCTGTGGTAGTGTGCGGAAGATCTCGGTTGCGTCGTACATGTGTGTTTTGTTCATCACCCTGTTACGTACGTTTTACATGAGGACAACGGTATAGGCTTTAGAAAGGGCGGCAGAGCTTACTTGTTGACGTTCCATGCAACAAGAGGCAGGTTCCATAGCACTGCGGTCCATTCTCCACGAAGGAGAAAAATGAGGGCTAGGAACCCATGTGCGCCATATTCTGGAAGGACGAACTGTTTGCACACGGAGAGAGAGAGAGAGAGAAAAAAAGATGAGTTTGGGCATCGAAGGAGAAACATTCAAGATGGATTGATACTGACTTGGTTCAACTTGTTGCAGAAATCGATAGGGTTTATGTAGTCGCTCTCCAAATCTGAGTACATGATTATCTGAACACACCGGGTAAAGCATGGACGGAGTCAGCTTGCTGGAAAAAAAAAGACACCAGGGAAGCGAAGACGCACGAAGAAGACCATGCCAAAGAGCAATGCAGCTGCGTAGAGGACTGCGAAGAGGAATAACCAGCCTACAGAACCAAAACATAAGATAATTGTTAGCATTCGCAAGGAAACCTTATGGTTGGTATAACCACTGCTGCTTCAAAATTGTGGGGTTGGTTTGAGCAACTTTACTCACCCATGTTGTACTATTTGTCTTAGAAATGACCTGTAGATCTTGCTAGAGGTCAGTTATTACGGCCGACAGAGAGAAAGGATAATGTGACGAATGGCTGGAGGTTGGAAGCGAACGCGTAAACTGAGATCTGCACATCGGGAAAGACGCTCACACGCGATCACGCGGAGGCGGTTCTCCGCTGGCAGAGTTTCCCCGTTCCATTAATTCCTTGCGCAAAGCAGCGAATAATTTTTTTGGGCAAAAAACAAACGAGTGTTCGGAGACTAATGAGCGGGCAAGTTAAAAATATACAAAAGAATACTACAACAAGAATAGTCACTCAAGAGTGGCTTAAGCTATGGAAACCGATAGCAACAAAAAAGATGTAAGTTAGTGAAAGGAGCGACAGGTTCTGTGAGGGTGCAACCAAGATGGAGGAGACTTTGTTTCAATCAAGATCCATACGAGCAGCGATACCACCACGTTTCCCTCCGCGTCTTCCACCTCTACCCCTGCCTGGGCCGCTCCGTCGGCCATTTCCTCGAGAGGTGGGGGCAGGAGCTGGCAAATAATCAGCAGGATCTACACCAGGTGGTGCTACCAATATGTGCGCCCGTGGGTCTGCCTTTAGAAGTGAATCCGAGCGCATTTTTCTGGAAAAAGAAGGGTTACAATTATGAGACATAGAAGAAGAATTTGACGCTCACGATCCACCGTCCGCTTCTGGTTCCATGAGGACATCCACACTTCTTTCCTCCCTAACCAAACCCAGCCCATCGGCACCGCCCAACCGTCCTCCAAGGGTTGTACCCGTGGCAGAGTTTCCAACAATCCTTACTGAGAGGATCTTGCCGTCCGCTGGTTGGTTGTGAAACTTTTGCACTGCAGACGCAGCCGAGGCAGGGGTCTTGAATGTGACCCTAATACGTGGGTCTTCTCCCTTCTTTGACATAGCTTTGTGGTCCGTAATCTGCCCACAGCGCTTGAAAATTGCAGCCACGTCTTCTGGTGTCGTACCGCTGACAAGTCCTGAGACTTCGACGACATTGCCTTGTGAAGCACTTGCTCCCTTGATGGAAAGGGGGCCACCCTCTTGACGCGCTGCTGGTGCACCAGTGGCGTCTTTAATAGCTTTCTGCGCGATAGGGTTGATGGTTGCTTTGGGAGGAGCAGGTGTGATGTTCAAACGGGCTGAGAGCGAAGTGTGAGACTCGTAGAGATCGTGGGACCACTGGCCCTCTGGGTTGCCTTTAGGTGGCTTATTTGCACGGATCTGGAGGGGTTATTTGAAGGCAGACGTTCATATGTGCTTCTGGAATCTGTAGGCTAGAGGATTGCACGCACGTACGGAGCCGAAGCCCCTCGACTTGGGTTGTTCTTGGATCTTACTGGACCCAAAGATTGTGTCGAGATGTTCATGCGTTCAAGCAGTGAAGCCATAACGTTTGGTGAAGACGAACTCGAAGTCAGAAAAAAGAAGATTTTCAAGCGCCCACTGGGACTTTGTGAAAGACAGAAACGTGTGGCTGTGCCATTCAACAAGTCTGTTTGGCAGGTGTCCATAACACCAAATATATAATCCAGCTGAAAGAACTGAATGAAGCAAGGCTAACTTTGAATGTATATGTCAGTTCACCGAGGTCACCAGAATGTTGGCGGTGAATCCGGTAAGACGTATAAGCGCATAAGCACCTGGATATCAGCAACCCTCGGCAACTGCAAAATCCCGGCAGGGGATTGTCATAGTGATAGAGATCGAATGTCAAAGAATTCCTTGGGACAGAAAGAGTGGAAAACTTTTGTCCGAGGCCCAGGTTATCTACGGTTTCGAGTTGGCTCGGCTGCGGCAGAAATAAGGCCGATAAATTTAAGCCTAGTACCAG
>Ga0307508_10003211_pt1 | contig 16707 bp, 12 predicted proteins | sample 9_EM_MG_FD_203089 | JGI IMG/M metagenome (GOLD analysis project Ga0307508, IMG submission 203089) | Populus trichocarpa ectomycorrhiza microbial communities from riparian zone in the Pacific Northwest, United States - 9_EM | ecosystem: Host-associated > Plants > Roots > Unclassified | place...
TCCAACCCCCAGGTCCAACCGTCCAAATCGCCCTGGCTCAGGCTCGACTCTCCACCCATGTTCCAAAGGGGAGTGCGTCTGGTTCACAGTCGATGCCAAAATCCTTCTGCTGATGTTGTCGGATATGTCACAGGACAAAGTCCGGGGCAGGAGGTGACGGCGAGCAATGCTCGCCAAGCGATATGTCGGCAGGAAAAAGAACACCTCCATGTCCGGGACCACAAGGTCATGTTGGCGGCACATAGGGTTTGAGGCGTTCAAGCATTTTGAAGGTTCCAAGCGAGGATGAAGGTTCAATGAACGCTTGAGGAATCCCACCGGCGATGATAACTTGAGGGAGGGGGGACCCGTCAGCCCCAACCCACACGCGACCCAAGAGAGCCGCGTTCAAGCAGCTCTGTAACAGCGGTGTAAAGAAACACCCTAGCATAATCTTGACGAAAGCGTTGGCGTTCATGTTCTAAAAAGGAGTCCACAGTCGATGCCAAATTCCTGGCAAGGAGTCAAGACACAAGTACACAGGGACAGCGAGCGAATGCTCGCTAAGCGGTATGTCGGTAGGGAGAAAAGCACCTCCACGCCCGGGACCAGTTTTGAGGCATTCAAGCATCCAGGCCAGGGTGAAGGTTCGACTTGAATGAACGCTTGAGGGATCCCACCAAGACGGTGATAACTTGAAGAGGCGAGGGGAGACAAAAGCGGAGACCGCAACTTTGGGAGAAGCGAATGGTGGAAGAAAAGATAGGTCCGCCTTCAAGTTCACCGCTTTATATTGTAGAGTTTGCTTGCATCTGCTTGGTGGGGGGCTGACCGATCGGCGCGGCCTCGATGCCCCAAACTAGAAAGCCAGCCATCCTCGGCATCCACATCTCTGGATCGAGAGTCGTTGTATCGGATATCCTAGAACAGTCGTGCCCACCACCGTTCCATCACAACTCGGATGAAGTGGTCTTGCTCCTGCGAACGCAGACATACCTCTCACGTTTATGAACATGTGGTCTGTTCGAGGGACTCAGCTTCGGCTCTTTAAGCTGTACAATTGAGGGGACTAGTATGATTGACACCAAGTGCGATTATCGATCCAAACAAGATCTCCAGTATTCTTGATTACATGACACACAAATATCTGCAGTCGGTGTGGTGGTGTTGTGGATAACTTGTGATCCGAGTCATCCGACTCGGACTCCTTGCGCCTAAGTTAAGGGTTTAGTATGCAGGAGCACCAACATAGCTGTTATTCTGGTTGAAGTTACTACTTAGCGCTTAGCATTCATCGACACAGTCAACCACAGGAAATTGAACTGCGAGTGTGCGGAAGGCAGAAGACTTGTATGATTAGCCTGTTACAGTCATACTGTGTAAATAGGTCAGTTAGGACAGAAATTCACATTTATGGCATTAATAGTCATTGGCATGGTGTCATATAAATTGTTAGAACATACTAGTAGGTCCACCTTGCCAGTCTCAATTTACTCCAGTCATAGAGAGATGTAACACAGTAGATGATCCTGAAAATCGAGCGACGAGACGACTTCTTGCTAGAAGTTGTATACTATAGTACATCGTCGCAGTGTAGACCTCTCCACGGTATTCCAGTTGTCTACGAAACCCTGACAGTCATGTCGTAGGTAACATTCTTGGGGTTGAACGTTGAACCGCCGCCACAGAGAGTAACAGACTGTTTGGTGGTACCAGCTCAGGTTCCATACCGCTTTGCAGAATCGAAGTGTCATGATGGATTTTTGGGAATAGGTATACGTAGACGTTTCATTCTCTTCGACAGATGTCTAAATGTAACGGCTCGAGGGTGATAATGACCGTTCGGAACGATGGAGTCAAGATTTCAGAGTGAGTGAACCGAATTCTGGCATATTTCCGACGCGCCTTTCGACTTGTCAAGCCTGAGGATAGGTATTTAGTTTCGAAGGTGGGAGATGGAGTTACTTTGATATTGCCAATTGGTAGAACATCACATGTGCACCCAAATCAACTGTTTTCGTAGATCAACCCAGTACTAGTACTAGTACTGTTGGAATTACATTTAAAATACTGACTGAATGGTGTAACAAAATGTAAAGATATGATATGAGAGAAATGGCAATTTCAAGTTTCCATGACGGCACACAAGATACACAAGTCGGACATACATTTCTGTCTTACTCAAGAGGAAAACACACATTAATGATTTGGAACAAACTCAACCATGCATACACCTGAACGAACAAGCTGCCCTTGGTCGGTCGCGAGATCCCTTCCCTTTTTAACACATATCAAGAAGCGGTAATGACATTTCCATTACGACCATGAATGATTTAGCGATACTCGGGATGATCAACAAGTACTCGTAGTAAGTGCCGCCGTTTGTCAGGGAAAGCTTTGAGTTCTTCCCGGTTCAGGATGTCGTACGGTGCGATCCTAGAAGCTTGGCCAGTGGTCCATTCAACAACGACGACAATAGTGATGCCGCGTCCGGTATTCTCGACAAGATGGGAAGCAGATCGTTTCTGGCTCACGGTACGGGGTCACGCATGTGTGGGTTGTACGTTAGTGGTTGAGGATGCGAGGAAGGATCAGGAAAGAGTTACGTGTGCATTTAGGTTCAGTTGTGTTCGATCCTAGCTCGGGTTGGGCGGGAAGCGAGGTTTCTCGCTGAGCCTCGCGTCTGAATAACGGCAGGGAACGTGAAGCAGGCCGAGTCGACGCTCGACTCGCAAAACAATAGGTGTAGATAAGGTTTCTAGTTGTTTTGGCAGTTTTTGATGGTTTCTTTAGGTTTGTTTCATGAAAAGCCCCATGGAATCGATACGACTAGCGCCACTTGGTTTCACCAAGGTGGCAATAGTCAATTGGGTTCGAAACGCAGCTGAGTGCATGACAAGCTGAACAGAAAACATCAGTTACAACCATCTAGACGCAACTGAAGCAATCTCCTAACCCTTTAGGCCGCCGCATATCTCCAAAGCGCTACCCGACCATCTTCACTACCAGATGCCAAATAATTTCCCGTTGGACAGAAATCAACCGACCAAACACGATCTTTATGCCCCTTCAATGTGCACTGCCGGGCGGTGTTGTGCAGGTTCCAGATATGCACAGTTTTATCAGCTGAGCCAGAAACAACCCATTGGCTATCAGGAGAGATGGCAATGGAATTGACATCGTTCTGTAAGCAGAAGGGCAAGGTAGAAGGGAGGTATAAACTTGGGTGAGAAGGAATAGTCGAACAGGAACATGTGAATAACGCACTGTATGCGCCATGACTTCGCTTATCTGTCTTGCCGTACTAATAGTATCTTTTGTCTTTCCATACCCTGGTTCAGTCAACTCAAGCAAACTGATATCCCAGTACTTCCATGTCCCGTCCCCGCTACTACTTACCAATCCCTTCCCGTCCAGTGTAAAGACCACCGACCGGACTACTTTGCCGTGCGCTGTCCACTTCTCCACCAGCTGACTCGTCTGTACATGCCATATCCTCAGCATTCCATCGTCATTCCCAGCTGCGATATATCGTCTATCCGGGTTAAACTTGACACTGTAGAAGGAGAAGGCACTTTTATCCTCAAGAACCTTCGAGAAGCCATCACGCATTCTCCAGATACGCACTGTCTTGTCGAATGAAGAGGAGACAAGGAAGCGGCCGTCGGGAGAGAAGTCAAGGTCTCTGATCATGTTTGTATGCGCTCGGAAGATACTGCGGGTGCGCTTCTTTGAAATTTCCCATATCTGGGGCCAGAAAAAAATTGTAAGAAGGTTGGTTACTCGAGGAAAGGGAAAGTACTCTTAATTGTCCATCGAAGGCTCCTACAGCTAGGTATTTAGCATCCGGGGAGAAACAGAGACTCCAAATGCCTCGTTTTCTTGTTTCAGAGTTATCTGCGAGGAAACTGTCAGGGAAGTCAGTTGACGTTGACGTCTCGAAACCAGAATAAAGTAACTGACCAACTCTTCGTCCCAGTTTTCACGTCATAAATATATGTCCCCCCATTGTCGACTCCTACAGCCAAGTATTTCCCGTCAGGACTAAACCTCACGCGCCACACTGTGCCTCCAGGTGTCAACACATATTCCAATTTGACGTTGAGCACTGGTTCAACATTGCTATCGAAGTTGACTGACCACCGGTCAAGTTGATTGGGTATATCTTTTGGAGAGGTGCTGGTTTCGGGGAGGGATATAGGGTGGTCTTCGAACATACGGTGCGAAAAAGGCACACGATTGGAGGGCGCGGATGATCTGGGGGAATTCGACGTACGAAGCAGGGAGAATTTAGGCTTGGACGAAGGAGAAACAATGACAGCTCCCGCGGTTGAAGACATTGCGAGACCTACAGGGGCATGCTTCTCAAAATGTGCCCTGCAGTCTACGCAGATGTCATTCCCTATGTTATGTAGTGCAGTATATAAAGATGCAACTAATAATTAAAACACCATAAACCGGTTGCACTTATCAAATAAAACAGGATGCGTACTTAAGTCTTCGTACTCCTGGATTCGCTTCTGTGCATGAGCCAGATCCTGACGCAACCTTTGTATCTGGAGCTGCGAAGAGAAATCCGGTTGGTTTGCGTGTGAGAGCGGAGAAAGATTCAACGGGGGCGATGTAAAAGTTTGGGCTGCCGGTTGTTGTGGATGAGCCATAATCGATAATATCGATAATCGATGTATGTGAGGACGGCCAGCTCCTTGGTGCCATGTTGTGTTGTGTTGTGCAAGTCCCGACGGGGGCAACCTATGCTCTCCGCATAGGAAGTACTTCGATTCTATGTACTTAGCTTCTACTAATCGATCTAAACAGAATCCGGTGGCGAACAATCGATGCTTACGGCTTCGTTTTCCCTCCTGTTCCCGCTCATGAGACACCAAGGGGTATCGTTGGCATGAAGACCAGAATGACCGACACTTAGTAGATTCGGCATGCCCACAAAAAAAATTGGAGAAGGAAAAATCGGAAGGGGTTATTTTAGCCATGAGTACACAAGGCACTCCTATACCATCCGGCAAGCGTGTAATTACACGGTGTACCCGTTCTGTTGAAATCACCATGCCCCACGCAAGGCCCCAGAAGAATAGCCCCGGAGCATCGGGAGACTGCAATTTTTTTGGGAACAGATTATGTTGCTCAACGCCACTGTGTCCAAAGTAACTGGAGAGACGTTAATGCAGGGTATTCAACTTGAGACATAACACGCACGAGGAAATCCTCGAGCTTCAAATGCCTGCTCGCTGATGGGCTGTCAAATCGTCCCGCTCCATCCATATGTCTTCATGTCCTTCAGTTACCCAAAGCACTCTAATAAATGTCCCTTGGGCGAATCGAGGGCGGTTCCAAGCTCGGGTCGGAGACCTCAATACACTTGGCCAATGCAATTCCGTCGTGGAGAAATTGAGCGGCGGGAATCCTACTTGGTCGCATAAGAATGGGCAAGCTTTCCGGATAGCTCGTGTCTAATATGACGAGCGTTCGTCTGCATCTGAGGGAACTCTCTCTTCAGTTTGAGTTGCTTGATTCCGTGTTCTTCCAAACGGGGAAGATCGAACGACTACCTGGAAATAGTCACGGAGACACGGTGGGTGCTGATATGGTCAAGAATGAAATAGACAAGGCCAATTCTTCGTCGACGTTTAGGCGACAAGACGCAGAACGGCCTGATGAAGGTGTCATCAAGCTTCAATTGAGTATGGGATGTGCGACCTTGGGTGGGATGCACTAGATTCGTAATCCTCTTGCCCGGCACCCGGGATCGTCTCTGGGGAATTGGACGGAGGTCAACAATCGCAGGATTACAATAGGATCGTGGAAATAGACCTTACATAAAAAACTCAAGCCAGCAATACTCGATGTTTTCCAACAATTCTCGCAGATGGGCGTCGAGTTGACTGGGTCGTTTCCACCAATTCGAACGGGTCTCATCGTCATCAAACTAAATGTCTATTGTTGCTTTTTTCGAATCATCGCCGGAAATGTATAATGTCCTGAAGCTCTTGAAGTGCGCCGTTGTGAGGTATTCGTCGTCATCACCTCCATCTCCGCGGTCGTGTCTACCCCCCAAGAGAGTCAAAGGATCCAAGGGTCTTCGCGACAGCAATGTGGTTTTGTCAGAAGTGGCGATTGATGCAATTGCTGGGAAGATCAACCATGTCAGACGAAGTGATTGTCAACGAATTGTTTGAAACAACCAATACCTGGCTTGAATCTGCATCCAGCAGTCTCGAGTGAATTGTTCGGCCATGTTAATAACTTCAGTGGGAGTCAGATGAGGGTTTATTAATTATTCCTTGTCATCAAGCGGACCTTTCCGCGTTGCGCTCCGGAGGAAAATTGCAGGTCGTCGATAGTTGGAGGGGACTTTCAGCAAATCACTTGAAGCACATAAAGATGGTACGTAAGGCAGGCAGATGAGTCTGCAAATTGAAGTGAATGTGGACATAAATCTGAATTCGAAAAAGAGACATGCGTAGAAGTTTCGCCATACCTGAGGATATGCTGACGAAGGATGGCGGCCTCTCGGTTTTGCGGTCGATATAATCAGGTATTCTGAAAGGAGGTTTTCAGAAGAGGTAGCCATTGTTTTTCTGTCTTCTTTGGCTCTCGCACCACAATTGCTTGAAAACAAATCAGTGTCGCTCATACTATTACAATTGGCAGGTAGCAACTTCTTAGCGTGACAGGATTACGTCACGTCACCCGTTTTTCGTCCTTCGGACTTCCGATTGAACTTTCCCCGGGCCGCTATCCCGATTTCCCACCAGAAGGCGTTCCAACATTTCCACTATACCAGCAGAGGAAGGCGATGTCGTTTGTGGAATCACCATCAGTAATAGTGCCATTAATCCCATCGCCGTCAACGAACCTTTCTCCGCTCTCATATTCAAACCAACCGGATTTCTCTTCGCAGCAGATACAAAGACTGCCTCAGGATCTGGCCCATGCACGGAAGCGAATCCAGGAGTACTTAAGTACGCATTCTGTTTTATTTGACATGTGCGATCGATTTATGGTGTTTTGATTATTAGTTGCATCTTTATTATTATATACTGAACGACGTAATGGAGAATAATATCTGCGTAAACTGCAGGACACTTTTTGAGAAATATGCCCTGTGACGTCTTTAACCGCGGGAGCTGTCATCGTTTCTCCCGCTAAATTCTTTCTGCTTCGTTCGTCAAATTCCCCCAGATCATCCGCACCCTCCAATCGTGTGCCGTTTTGTCACCGTGCGTTCAAAAGTCATACCGTGCCCAGCCGTCCAACTGATTCTATAAGCTCAGACACTCCTGAAAGGTCTGGAGTGTCCCGACCCCACCGGTCTGTCTCCGTTTCCTCTGAATCGATTCAACAAACCTCACTATCTGTCACACGACAGCCTATATCCGTTCCTGAAACCAGCACCTCTCCGAAGTATTTACCCCATCGGTCAGTCGACTTCAATAGTGATCAACAACGGGTGGACATACTTTACTTATATTCTGGTTTTGAGAATGTCCATTGACTTCGTGACAGTTTCCTATTCCAAGTCCGAAACAAGAAAACTAGTCACTCGCAGTCTCCGTTTCACTCTGGATGGTACATACCTAGCTCGATGGACAATTAGTAAGAGTACTTTTCCTTCTCATCGAGTGACCAACTTTCTTACGAATTCCTCTGCTTCCATAGGAAATTGCAGAGAAGCACACATATAGAGCATACAGACACTATCATAGACCTTGACTCTCCCGACGGACGCTTCCTCGTCTCCTCAGGAAGGTCTTTGATAGTATGACGATATGCTCGTTCAAGTCAAAGTCTAAAACCACAGACCACGTCCTGAACCCGATTACCGATTATCCACAAAGTCTCGACGAATGTGGATCGAGTCATCGATGCCGGCTGAGCGCTGAATGCTTGAACATGGAGCTACAGACCTGAACAGCCTTTTACACGTTTGTTCTCGGTCTCCGATCACCAAGGACTGCGTAGCTAGGACCGTTTCTCTTTAAGTGGTAATGCTGCAGATATGCACGCTCGTCACTTCGCATCCTCAAAATCGAAAGAATGGATTGGCTAGTACAACACAACGGGCCGTGTCTAAACTGGATGCCCAATCCGTCTTTAACTTAGGGCAAGGCCCCTTCGATGGCTTACAGGCGACGGTTTGACGGTGCTTCTGTAGCTGCGTGGGTAGCAGCACTTCCCCGTCGTGAGATCGTCTTGGGCTGTGATTTGATATCTGTCCAAAGGCGAACTCGAACTCTCAACCGTCTCTCGTTGGTTTGATTGAAACAGGAGATTCTGGCAATACGAGATCTCGCCAAAGGGACCATTTTCTTTGGCTGTTCAAAAAGCAAGTTGCGGACGCAACTGAAGGTGAAGGAGGACTTGGACCAGCGGTTGTGAACCCTCAACCGGTTGTTGAACTGATTCCGTCAACTTCCTCAGGCTTGCAACATTTCCAGAGTCATGATTATCCACGATTGCCCAGCGATGTTCCTCTCATGGTGGTATGTAGATGTTGGCCACATAAAATGTGATAAGGCTGATGTAGATATCCGTTCAAAGTCAAACTTGAACTCTCAACCGTCTTCCGTTGGTCTGATTCCTTCCAATGCTTCTCCAGAAATATCCCACCTTTTGGCCACGGAGCCTGAGGCCGTGCCACATGTCACTCTCAATCAGAGCCCTCCTGGTTTGATCACAAATTCACACAACATTGTTGTTAGCGGCGGCAACTTTACCTCGGCTAACACTATTGTAAGTCACACTACACATGCAGGGTCATGCTGATGAATGTACCATTCACAGATTAACAACACATTCATCAGTGGCCACACAAATGAAGGCGGCATGTCTAATGGAGCCTTACTTTCACTGAGACCAAACTCAATGCTCTGTTCATGGGACGAAAAGAACAGCTAGACAGACTCAAGAAGCACTTTGCCCCCTGCATGCATGGTGAGCCACTCCATCAGCGCTATTTCCTTCTGCATGGTATGGGTGGCATTGGAAAGACACAAATCTGTCTGAAATTTTTGGAAGAGATGTCCAATGTGTATGTGTTTCCCTTGGGAATATTGAAATATGGTTTCATTGATTGTACAGATTTTCTCACATTTTCTGGGTTGATGCATCATCTATGGATACAATTATGCTGAGTCTCAAAGGCATTCTGAATGTTCCAGGCACAACAAATTCTGGCTTGAATGAAATTTCACAGTCTGCTCTCCAGTGGATGGCTTCCTTACAAGAAGAATGGATTCTGGTGTTTGATAATGCTGACAGTGCTCCTGAAGTAGTGGAAAATTTTATTCCACCTGGGGATAGGGGTAATGTCCTGATTTCTAGCAGGAATCGATCTCTGGGTCGGCTGACTCAATTTGAGAATTCTCTGGAAATTGAGAATATGGAGAAGAATGATGCTATTTCTTTGCTTTTAAAAGCTAGTGGTCATACTGGTCAAGCTGAACCAAATGTCTGGAAAATGGCAGAAAAAATTGTGACTGAGCTTTGTTGTCTACCTCTTGCTGTTGCCCAAGCTGGAGCTTCTATTGAGGCTGGTCTTTGTGATATCTATGACTATCTTTTTCTATTGTCTGCAAAACGAAAAGAGCTTTTATCTTATTCTTCTTTCAAAGAGGCATCAAAATATCATCAGACAGTATATGGAACATGGGAATTGTCATTTAAGGAAATTGAAATGAGGGCTAGTAGAGGTTCCATTTCATATGATGTTCAAAGTGCTCAGATAGCAATGCTTATTTTTCAAATATTTGCTTTCATGCATTATGAGAGCATTGATGAAAATATATTTGAGCATGCAGCGTTGAATATCAGGGATAACAAGAACCAGTTCCCACAAATACTGGCATCTATAACAGAGAGTAGACTCCTTTGCTGTGACAAAAATAGCAGATGGGATAAATTCCACTTTCGAATGGGCATTCAAATTCTACAATCATTTTCATTGATTAAAAGAAGGTCAGATGAAAATAGTTACTCAGTTCACCCATTGGTACATTCTTGGAACCGAGACAGACTGTCACAGTCAGAGCTGCATATAAACTTCTACAGAGCAATTGCTATATTATCATGCTCAATTTCATTTTCATATAAAACACAAGATTATATATTTCGTCAGAAACTGATTCCACATATCAAAGCAAGCTATCAGTATGCTGCTGAATTGGATATTAAAAAGGAGTATGATGATGATAGATGTTCAAAATTTGGTTTAGTATTTAGAGAAAATGAAAATTGGATAGAGGCAGAGAATTTAGATAGTCAAGTGATGAAAACAAGAAATGAAGTGCTTGGACAGGAGCATCCAGATACTTTAACTAGCATGAGCAATCTAGCATCAACATATTTGAATCAGGGAAGATGGAATGAAGCAGAGAAGCTGGACATTCAAGTTATAAATGTGAGAAAGAGAGTGCTTGGACAGGAGCATCCAGATACTTTGATCAGCATGGGCAATCTAGCATCAACATATTGGAATCAGGGAAGATGGAATGAAGCAGAGCAGCTGGAGATTCAAGTTATGGATCTGGGAAGGAGAGTGCTTGGACAGGAGCATCCAGATACTTTGACCAGCATGAGCAATCTAGCATTAACATATTTGAATCAGGGAAGATGGAATGAAGCAGAGCAGCTGGAGATTCAAGTTATGGATCTGAACAAGAAAGTGCTTGGGCAGGAGCATCCACATACTTTGACCAGTATAGGCAATCTAGCAATAACATATTTGAATCAGGGAAGATGGAATGAAGCAGAGCAGCTGGAGATTCAAGTTCTGGATATGAGAAAGAGAGTGCTTGGGCAGGAGCATCCAGGTACTTTGAGCAGCATAGGCAATCTAGCATCAACATATTTGAATCAGGGAAGATGGAATGAAGCAGAGAAGCTGCAGAATCAAGTCATGGATGTGAGAAAGAGAGTGCTTGGACAGGAGCATCCAGATACTTTGAGCAGTATGAACAATCTTGCATCAATATATTTGAATCAGGGAAGATGGAATGAAGCAGAGCAGCTGGAAATTCAAGTTGTGGATCTGAGAAAGAGAGTGCTTGGACAGGAGCATCCATATACTTTGACCAGCATGAGCAATCTAGCATCAACATATAGGAATCAGGGAAGATGGAATGAAGCAGAGCAGCTGGAAACTCAAGTTATGGATCTGAGAAGGAGAGTGCTTGGACAGGAGCATCCACATACTCTGACCAGCATGAGCAATCTAGCATCAACATATTTGAATCAGGGAAGATGGAATGAAGCAGAGCAGCTGGACATTCAAGTTATGGATGTGAGAAAAAGGGTGCTTGGGCAGGAGCATCCAGATACTTTGACCAGTATGAGCAATCTAGCATTAACATATTTGAATCAGGGAAGACGGAGTGAAGCAGAACAGCTGGAAATTCAAGTTATGGATGTGAGAAAGAGAGTGCTTGGACAGGAGCATCCACATACTTTGACCAACATAGGCAATCTAGCATCAATATATTTGAATCAGAGAAGATGGAATGAAGCAGAGCAGCTGGAGATTCAAGTTATGGATCTGAGCAAGAGAGTGCTTGGGCAGGAGCATCCAGATACTCTGACCAGTATGAACAATCTAGCTTCTATATATTTGAATCAGAGAAGATGGAATGAAGCAGAGAATCTGCAGATTCAAGTTATAGATCTTAGAAAAAGACTACTTGGACAGAAGCATCCAGATACCTTGAGCAGTATAAGCAAGCTAGCATTAACATATTTGAATCAGGGAAGATGGAATGAAGCAGAACAGCTGGAGATTCAAGTTATGGATCTGAGAAAGAGACTGCTTGGACAGAAGCATCCAGATATTTTGATCAGCATAGGCAATCTAGCATTAACCTATAGGAATCAGGGAAGATGGAATGAAGCAGAGCAGTTAGAGATTCAAGTTATGAATCTGAGAAAGAGAGTGCTTTAGCAGGAGCACCCAGATACTCTGAATAGTATAAACAATCTAGAATCACCATATTTGAATTAGGAATAATGGGATGAAACAAAGCATCTAGAGATTCAAATTCTGAATATGAAAAAGAGACAAATACATTTCTATACTTGAACAACCATTTTCTGTTTAATATTTCTTGGAATAATTCTGCATGAAATATTTGTAGCTGGACAAGACACCAGATAGTCATTATCCACTCAGTAAGACACTCAAAGTTTTATCAAAATATGTAGTATATCCTTTATTGAAACTAGCTTGCACACTTATTAAGTAGCATATTTATAAATTTTCAGAATGAAGATATGAGATTCTGCTCAGTTATCAAAGAATGAGATCTTTACTGTGTTCCACAAGATCTGATTAGAATTTTTGAATTTCATTTACCAGCCATTGCCAATCAAACCACTCAGAAATTGTCTGATCAGATCTGAGCCATGTTGTTACATACCATGATTTTATCCTCTTTTTCATTGTTTCATAATCTTCTTTCTTGTCTCTCATTGTTCTATAGGCACTTACTATACCATTGTTCTCTAGCTTTGTCCTTTGTCATTTGTCATTTGTTTTTTATTCATTGTACTTTACCATTGTTCTATTGTCCTTGCTATTGTTTCTTTGTTTCTTGTTTCTTGTTCATTGTCTGTTGTTCATTGTTTATTGTTGCATTGTTCTAGCTACCATTGTTCCCTTTATGTATATATAGCCAGATACTTGTAAGGTAGACTTTATAGGTTCTGGTCGACATCACATGTATGTTCTCATCTGCCAAATCAATGGTTTTTGATGGTGAAAACAGGCCAATCTTGCATAATAAATGCAATGGAGCATGCTCATTTGATTGGATTCAAGAAATCTGCCTGCAAGGATTTGTTTTAAATCAAATTTCCAACATTTTGTTGCAGCCATATTTTTTTAAAACTCAAATCTGGCCATGCCCCATTGCATTCTTTGTGTTTGAAGCAATTTTCCTGCCAAAATATCACATGATGTCGACCAGAACCTATGAAGTCAGATTCTCAGCTTGAAAATCAAACTTGTACACCCCTCTTGTTTCCTGGGTCTCTTGGTGGATTTATCTATATTCTTGTTGGTCTCTGACCATTCTTGAAATGACCAACAACTACATGTTACAAACATGTTGATATAATGGAACATGGTGGTAGAAGAGAGAGGACAGGGTGCACAGAGCTAGGCCCAAAATTTTAGTATTTGTTTTTATTTACTAATTATTTATATTAGTGAAGAATCTAGGCAAGCTGGGACCCACTGAAGCCAGTGTCTAGTGAATGGCATGGGTAACCCATGAGTTTTTCATATCTCTGACTTGATGAGGTTATTTCCATGAATTTTGTGAATTTTTTGAGCTAAAAACCATTCAAATTGGTTAAGAATTGACTAAGTTATGATTTAAAAATGATTTTGGCACCCTACCTTCAAAATTAATGTCACAGAAAGTGTAAATGTCCAAAAAAATGACCAAAAAACCTGTAGATATTGGATAGTTTTTAGCTCAAAAATTTCACAAAATTTGTGGGAATAACCTTATCAAGTCAGAAAACCCATGGGTTATCCATGCCATTCACTACTGGTGTCTCATCCATGCTTCATTCTCTATGCTGCCCCAACTTGTTCAGACCCTCCTCTCATGCAATGAACATTACAAACATGCCCACAAAGGCATACTTGTGGTGTTCAGCATGTCTCTTCCCTTTTGCCTCCTCTCCACATTACAGTGATACACATATCTACTGCATGCCCTCTGAAAATGTGTTTTAGCATACAGAGACACCTGTCACTCCCAACTAATATCACTAATAAGACCTACTAAAGTTTCCACTTTATTTGATCCATATTGTCTTTTTCTCTGCTATGGCCAATAGCAACCTTAGCTAGGTGGGACTTCACATGAATTTCCCTTCACCTTCTAAGCTTCTATTATGAAAATGTGCAGGATATTGTTCTAGGGTACCAGAATTCCAATATCAGGTGCACACTTTGTCAAATACTGTCAACACTCTGTCAATGTTGTTATAGGGCTGTCCTATTGTTCAACTGTCATGGGCTTGTTGCCCATAGTGAGCTTGCTTATCTACCTTATTATCTACCCATTTTCTTTGCTCCTTTTATTAAAGACAGATGTATTATGTAGTAACTGAACCAATCAATTATTGTTATAAGGGGAGCACAGAAATGATAATAATTTGCAATATGAGATCAGAGTATAGGACAAAAGAGAGTTTGAAATGACCTTATTCACAGATCCTTGAGATTATTGTCAGAAAAATACTCATTGCTAGATGGAAGTTGAGCTTTAACCTTGGTGTTATACACTGTACCACCACATAACTCCAGAACACACCTTCTGCCTTCCAGTATGTGTTAGTGATCCCGACACTACTGGAACATATCCCATGACTGTGGGATGACTGGACACCTTCAGAAGGACTTAGGCATTTCACAATGCTTCAGAACATGTTCCCACCACAGTCAGTTACTCATTACACTTTGGTTCTACTTCAGAACAATGCCACATGTTTTATTCTTGCCCATACACCTTTATGATATTTTACCATATGCTTTTTATTACTATCTCTCTGGACTTGTTCCATATGAAACACAGAATTAGTATATATACCTACTTGTGTCTACCTGTAACTCTAGTCTGAATATCAACTTCAGTTTCTGCCTTTTCTCTCTGTCTGTCTCAGCTTTCCAAATAAGGATACTGTGCAATGAGGGTGCAACTCAGGAGTTGAAGCCAAGTTCTTTTCTTGCTTCTGACACTCTTCTGACCCATTCCACAATACCTCACTTGACCTGAAACACATCTGTAACAGTATATTCAGACTTTCACTTGTTTCATATATGAACCCTGGAAGGTCCACATGCAATTCACAGAGGGCTGGCATTGGCAAAGCCTTAATAGCAATGGTCAGATGCAAATCTAATAGTGGCTCATCCCTGCTACAGGCCCTTCAAATGTTTAACACTCTCTGTCTCCAGCACATATTCCAGCACCTGACTTTTTGTTTAACACTCCCACCAAACTTCTGATCCAGAAAGATGACAAAGCTGATTCCAAACCCAAGGATGATCTGAATCTGATTGATCCTCCTGACCCAGAACTGGATCTCACACAGGCCTTGCACCTCTAGCCAACAAGATTAGCAGAATGACCAAACCACACATTCCAAATACATTTGATGGTTTTGAGCCCAACAAATTGGAATTGTTTCTCTTTCAGTGCCAGATGTGCCTTGCTGTCTGCTCCAGAGATTTTTTGAATAATGAGTCCTGAGTTATGTACACAGTACCTTTTCTATCTGAAGGGATCTCTGCAAGACTGGTTCCAATCAGAACTCCATCACATGATGACTTCTGGACAATTACCAGCCTGGTTCACCAATTACTGGACTTTCATGGACAAACTTCAGCACCTCTTCAGTCTGCATGATATAATTACTGATACTATGAACTCTCTGGAAAGCCTGAAACTAAAGGACTCCAGAAAGGCTACAAAGTATACTATCAAATTTAACTGCTATACTTGAAAAATGGAATGAAATGAACAAGTGCTCTTCCACCAGTATTACAAAAATCTTCTGGGTTGGTTGAAGGACAAAATTGCCTGCATTGGTAAATCCATGGCTCTGAAGACATTGCAGGATCTGGTTGCTACTCTTGATCAGTGCTATTGGGAGTGCCAATTGGAGATCAGTAGAGACAAGAAAGCCTCCAATATCAATTCCAATTCCAATTCCACAAACAAGTCTACAGCTTCTGACAATATTCCAGCAGTCAACAGTCTAGAAGTTTTAAGCAGGACAACTGACAGCAGCAATGGAACAAAGACCAACAGAAGCCAATCCATCAACTTCTGCCACTTCTGACAATAAGCCAAATCTGATTGCTAACTTGCTTTGGTCCCAACAGGAAGCTCACTCCCAAAGAACAGAAATGCCATCTAGACAACAAGCTATGTCTTTATTGTGGAAAGATTGACCACATGGTTTCAGACTGTTCTCAGCATTTGAAGTCCAAGGCTAAAGCCCATGCCACAACTGTATTGACTCCCACCACTGCTCCTGCTGCCCCACCAGCTCAGGAAAAGTGTGGGCAGTCCTCTGTCATCACCACTGCTGGATGCCTGCAGAAGTTCCAGTGGTGTAACACAGGTCCAACTCTATTTCAAAGCTCTTTGAGATCCAGACTCCCTCCATATACCTATTTCTCTTCTAACAATGTCTAATCTTGATGCTTCTGATTTAGTAGATTCTGGTTCTTCTCATTGTTTTATTGAACCAACTTACATCTGTGACCATAATATTGAGGTCTTTCCTGTCTCCCACATATTCCAGTTAGAGTCCACCTAGTGCTTGTAAGTCCAGTCTTGGGACTACAAAAAGACCGAGACTGGACCGGACCTAGACCAGTCAGGACTGGAAATTCCCAGGACCGGAAAAGACCGTAACCGCTGGTCTGGTCTTCGGTCTTTCCTAATCTTGGGAAATTCAGGACCGAGAAACAACCGGTTAGACCGGTCTTAACCGAATTCGCACACTTAATAGTCTAATTTCTAATCTCTCAAGTACAATCACGTTGGAAATGATTAAAAAAATGCATAACCAAACATTTGCCATATCATGCCACTGGAAGTTTTAAGACCATATACCACTATGCCTATAGTTACTCGTACGGTAGCCAAGGGCATTCCACCAAGGCTCCATGAATCCAAACCCAAACACAAAGGG
>Ga0307508_10003214_pt1 | contig 16703 bp, 14 predicted proteins | sample 9_EM_MG_FD_203089 | JGI IMG/M metagenome (GOLD analysis project Ga0307508, IMG submission 203089) | Populus trichocarpa ectomycorrhiza microbial communities from riparian zone in the Pacific Northwest, United States - 9_EM | ecosystem: Host-associated > Plants > Roots > Unclassified | place...
AGCCTTTATCGCTGCGCAGCTCACGGCGAAAAGAGGCCAGCTGCATCTTTTCATTGTCTACTTCCACCTTAAAGGGTACCATGGTCTTTTCCCATTCTAATGCCACGGTAGCCGAATTCTCCGTTTCATTGAGAAACTCGTATTTCAGCCATTCCACGCTTTTATCCATCGCTGCCGGTTTTACTTTTACCCGCAGGGCGTCTTCTTTGTCATCATAAAAAAAACTTCCCCACGAAGTGGTGTTTTTAGAAAAAATAAGCGTGCATTCATTGGGATCGTACGCCATAAAGAAACCATACTTTCCGGCAGGCAATGCCTGCCCCTCCACTTTTACGTCCGTTGAAAACTCGATGGTCGTATTCTCATTCGCGCCCGCACGCCATGGCGCCGCCTTGCTTGTGCCAAAACCCAAATCGGTATAGCCGGTATGAATAAGCTTGCCCCAAATCTGTCCCTCGCGGCCTTTTACACCCGGCCGGTCATAGCGAATGGTCACGTCGGTCACCCCGATTCTTTCACCGGTAAAAGCTTTCTTATTGCCGCCGCCCGGCATTGTGGTCAGCTGTGCAGCTGCATGGTTGCATAAACCCGCTGCCGTTATCGTGCAGGCAAGTATAAACCTGGTTATTTGTTTCATGGTGCGTGTTTTTTTGGTTGATTAGTTGATACTAAAGCTAGCAGACTCGCTGCTGTAATGCCCTATGGATTTATAACAGCGAAGGGTAAAGCGTGATAAATGGACGTTTTCTATAGATGAGTGCGATTTCAATCATGCATTTAACAGCACTTTAGCAGCAGCACGCTGCCTTAACATTCCTTTATTAAAAGCGAATTCGTTTTAACAGATTGTATGTAAACCCGGCATCCTGTTTGAAATCTTATTACCAAATGTTTGTTATGAAGAAACTATTACTACTCAGCTTTCTTGTTGCCGGCAGCGTTTTGGTAAACGAGGCCAATGCACAAATCAGGGTCAGTGTCAATATCGGTGCTCAACCCGAATGGGGACCCGGCGGCTACGATTACGCAGAATACTATTACATGCCCGACATCGAAGCCTATTACTGCGTTCCCACCCGCCAGTACACTTATTTTGACGATGGCCGTTGGGTAACGGGAGGCTACCTCCCCCGCCGTTGGAGCAATTATGATTTATATTCCGGTTATAAAGTAGTGATCAATGAAAGAAACCCCTGGGCCCATTTCTATGATCACCGCGCAAGGTACGCACCCTATCGTTCCCGCCACGACCAGGTAGTGATAAGAGAATACCGCGGTCGCAACGACAACGGCCGCTATTATGACAACAGGGGCTGGCACCGTGGCTGGGACAAAGACCGTCGTGGTTGGGACAATGACCGTGGCCAGGGAAATGGACGTGGAGATGATCGTGGCCGCGGCAAAGGTCATGGCAGGGGCCATGATCGTGATAATGGAAGATGGTAGCAATAATACGAATACAAATGCCGTGTATTGATTATTGCACTTACCCGCTGAATCCTATCAGCGGGTATTTTTTTTATAATAGCTGGCGCTTGTATAGCTGCACCGAATTTTCATATCCCAGGTACAACGCATCGCATACCAGCGCATGGCCTATCGATACCTCCAGCAGTCCCGGGATATGCTGTGCAAAATATTTCAGGTTGTCCAAATCGAGATCATGCCCGGCATTGATGCCCAGTCCCAGCGCATGCGCCCTTGTAGCGGCTTCCACGTAGGGGCCGATGGCCTGCTCCCTGTTTTCGTGAAACAGGCGTGCATATCCTTCCGTATACAGCTCTACCCGGTCAGTACCCGTTGCTACAGCTCCTTCCACCATAGCAATGACCGGGTCAACAAAGATGGATGTACGGATACCAGCTTTCTGAAACACGCCAATCATCTCCCGCAGGTAATCTTTGTTTTTAATCGTATCCCACCCATGATCGGATGTCAGCTGCCCGCCCGCATCGGGTACCAGCGTCACCTGGTCGGGTTGGGTTTCCAGCACCAGGTCCACAAACTTCTGCTCGCGGCAGTTGCCTTCTATATTAAATTCCGTCGTAATGATTGTCTTTATTTCCCGCACATCGCTGTAGCGGATATGTCTTTCATCCGGCCTGGGGTGCACCGTTACCCCATCGGCTCCAAACAACTGGGCATCGACTGCCGCTTTTACCACGTCGGGATTATTGCCGCCACGGCTGTTGCGGATGGTGGCGAACTTATTGATGTTTACACTCAGCTTCGTCATGCAGTAAAATTAATCATTGTTTGCTATTACAGCCAAAAAAGGGAGCCTTGCGGCTCCCACGTACTAATCCTACCTTCTGAAAACTGAAACTCGTTCCCTATCCTGTATATTTATTTAACCAGCTTACCGGTGTAGATACTTTGCCCGCTTGCATTGCTGATGTTCATGAAATAAACACCCGGTGTTAAATGTTCCAAACCAGTCAGCGCCGTCGCGTTAAAACCTTTTGTTACGTTCCAGCTTTGTTGTTTTATCATCCTGCCCTGCTGGTCCATCATACGTATAAAAACAGTTTCGCTGGTATTGTCCGTCAGTTCCAGTCCCACCGAAGACACGAAAGGATTGGGATAGCTGGTTGCCTTTACCGAAGCGCCGGCGGCCGTTCCGGCCTTCATGGTAACCACGGAAGAGTACATGAACTTCGCATCGATATCCACTTCCTTCAACCGGTAATAGAGGGTGCCCGTAGCAATGTTTTTATCGGTATAGCTGTAGTAGCTGGTGGCGCTGCTGTTGCCTGCCGCTTTTGTGGTAGCAATGGTATTCCAGTTGATGCCGTCGGTGCTTTTTTCTATTTCAAAATGGTCGCTGTTTATTTCGGCATACGTGCTCCAGTCCAGTTGCGCGTCGCTGCCTTTCTGTGAAGCAGACAGTTTCAGCCCGGTTACAGGCAGCGAGCCGATACCGCTCACGGCTGTGCATTGAGAGAAGGTAATATCATCGATGGCCAAATCATTACCGCAACCGCCGGTAGAATTGTTCAGGATGCGATAGCGCACGGTGCTCGCATTGGCGGGCAGGGCAAAGTTGCCGCCCACTTTTACCCAGGTAGCGGCAGACGCCTGTGCTATATTGGCGGAAGTAAAGCTGATCAGTTGTGAAAACGAGCTGCCGTTATTGGTGCTCACGTCTATAATAAACTGCACTTTGGGCAGCAGGGGACTGGGAGAGCAGGTGCCCAATGTGTTTACATTCATTACATACAGGTAAACGGAAAAAAAAGCGCCGGCCGTTAAGTTGTAAAGCGTATCGCGGTAAAATTCGCCGGCGGCATAGCTGGCATTGATAACCATCATACGTCCTTTGTTGTCGCCGGTATGATCACCTGCGCTAAGCCATTCAGGGCGGCATTGGGTGTTTTTGCTCAGGCGATATTCGCCGTCGGTCAAATCGCCTGTGTTATAGCTGTATGTTGTCTGGCCGGCAGGCAGTGAAGCGGCTGCATTGCCCGTTCCAAAAGTTTCCAGGAATCGCACGGTTTCACCAGTGCAGCTTTGCGCCTGTGTATCGTTCAGCAGCGAAGCGATAAAGAAAGAAAGTACGAGTGTGTAAAGTTTCAGTTTCATGATAGGTACGTTTGCCCATATCATTTCCAACGCCTTGCCAAAAAATAACTGCCTTATTATCAATGTCTTTCAAGGAAACAATGGCATGCCAGCTTCCCATTACTGGAAAAATCCTGGGAAAAGGGAATGGAAAAGCTCGCAGCTTTTCCCTAGAACCTGGCTACCAGCTTCAGATTCAGCAGCCTTGGCGTAAGCCTGTTGGGCATCGTATAGATCGTGTTGGAGAAATCCTTAATCAGGAGGTAAGAGATGGTATTGGCCCTGTCGATGATATTGAAGATTTCCAGCGTAGCCCAGATATTTTCAAAATCCCTGAAGGGGCTATGGCTGCGGCGCTTGCTTTTGTCGTTGTCCAGCAGCAGCGCGCTGAAACCGATGTCTACGCGGATATAAGGCTCGATAAACAAGGCGTTCCGGTACTTTACGCTGCCGGGGATATTATAAGGCAGGTTGCTGCCATACAGCGTATTGAGGTACATTTTCAGGTTCTTGTTCGTAGAAAGATAGTCCTGGAAGAACATGCCAAAGGTAAGCAGGCGGTCCGTGGGCCGGCGCACCCAGCCCTGCTGCATCAGCGTACTATCGGTTGGCTGGTTCAGCGAATCCAGCTTATAATTATAATAAGCAGCGCCGGCAATCTTTTCCTTCGTATTCATAATGCTGAAGCTTACCCAGCTCTCCGCGTCCTTCACCAGCTCGCCAAACAGGCGCATTTCCAATCCCATGGCATAGGCTTTGGCGCTGTTCTCGCCAAAATAGCGGAGACGCACATTATCGATATCATAAGGCACTACATCGTGCATGTTTTTATAATAAGCTTCCGAGGTCAGGCGCATGGGCCTGCCGCCGATACCGATAAAATTATAATCGAATCCCCCGGTTACCTGCCAGCTTTTCTGCGCCTTCAATGCCGTATTGACCGTTCCGTTGTAGCGGCGCAGCTCCCGGTAAAACGGCGGCTGGTCGTAAATACCGGCGGCCCCGCGAAACACGATATCCCTTTTCCAGTTAGACGGCTTCCACGAAAAACCTGCCCTCGGCGATACCAGCAGCTCATTGTTCAAGTCGTTGTAATTGAACCGCACGCCCGCCTGCAGCGTAAAATCGGAAGAATCGTGAAAGGCGATATTATCCTGTATATAACCATTGACACGATGGATGGTTATATCGGACGTCGATTTAAGCACGTTGTACAGCGCCAGCTGCGAAGGGTTATAGGGCAGCGAATAACCCGCCGAATCCTGGTATTGCCATTCGTTGATCTTATCGTGGATGGTCTGCCGGTCGGCGCCTGCGCCCCATTGGATATAATGCCGTCCTTTTTCAAGATAGCCCTTATGGCTCAGGTTCCATACATCGATATTCAGGCGGTCGCGTGCAAAATTCTGGAAGACGCCCGCACCCAGCGGATTTACAATCAGGCCGAAAGTAGGCTTGCTCTGGTCGAAATCGCGTTCGCCAAAAAGATAGGTGCCCGTAATGTCCTGCGACTGGTTTTCGTTGTCCTCGAAAAAGCTGGCCATCCATTTCAGCTTCAGGTTTTTCCGCACCTGCTGCACCACCGTCAGCCCCAGCATATTGGTTTTATACCGGTCTTCTTCCTTTCCCTCAAAATAAATATCCAGCCCCAGGTTGGCGCTGAAGTAGGGAGAGAACACCGAAGAGGTTTGTTGTGAAAATTCGGGAACCAGCGTGAATTTGGTTTGCGAGAAATTGCCCAGCAGCTCTGTGCTCAGCTTATCGCTTAGCTGGTAGGTCAGGTAACCTTGTATGTCGTACGAAGAAGGAACATAATTCCCCTTTGTTTCCTGGCTGCTCAGCAGGTTCCGGTTGCTTTTATTGCGTGCGCCTATCGTATAGGTAAACCTGTTTTTCGCGCCCACGCCTTCCAGGTGCAATCCCTGTTCCAGCAATCCTATATAGGCTGAGCCGCCAAATTGTTTGGGTTTACGGTATTGAATATCCAGTACGCTGCTCATCTTGTCGCCATACCTCGCCTGGAACCCGCCATTGTAAAAGCTTACGCTGCGCGTCATTTCAGGATTGATAAAGCTCAGCCCTTCCTGCTGCCCGTTGTTCACCAGGTAAGGCCTGAATATTTCAAAATCGTTTACATAAATCAGGTTCTCGTCGTAATTGCCACCGCGAACGGAATAGTTGGAGGTAAGCTCGTTGTTCGACCCCACAAATACTTTTATCAGGCTCTCGATGCCGCCGGTAGGAGAGGGAATATTAATGGCTTGTTTGGGATTGATGCTTACCAGCCCCGCCTCGCGTCGCTGCCGCTGGTCGCTCACCACCACCTCCTGCAGCTTTTTGGCATTCCGCTCCAGGCGGATGACCATTTTTTCCTCTTCACCCTCGTTGAGCATAAAGTTGCGTTGCTCGTTCAGGTAGCCGGTATACGAAAACACCAGCGCCAGGGCCTTGTCGGCCGTTACCCGGATACTGAAGAACCCCGAATCGTTGGTAACAATGCCATTGCTTCTGCCCAGGATGGTAACGGTCACATTGGCCATCGGGTTTTCGTTTTCATCCAGCACCCGGCCTGTGATCACGGCTGTCTTTTTCTGGCACAGCGCCGCAAACGACAGTAAAAGGCAGGAAAGCAGTAAGAAGGTTGTACGTAGCGGCATGGCCATTGTATAACGGTATATGGGCAGCAATATTACTAAAATTAACCCTTTATCCTTCCCAGCCGCATAAAAACGGGAAAGTAGAACGGTCGTTCAACGACGCCCGCTGCCCGGGCGTGATTCTCCACTCCCGCAGGCCACAATAAAGATAGCCTGCCGGCTACCTCTTCCACCGGGTTATAGCCATTGGCTTTTATAAAATGCTGTACGCTGCTCCATGAGTTGAGATAGCCGGTCAAATCACCGGGCCCCCAGTTGACGCAGATGGAAAACTCCTTAACCGGCAATGCGGCATACGGGAAGGGGATGCTGCGATAATAATCGTCTACGTATTTTCTTTCCGCATCCCAATAGCTGCCCACCGTGCCCGTGTAAAAATCATTGATAAGCGTGTCGATAGCGGCATCCCCGCATTGCGGTATATGATAACCCCAAACGGCTATCACCGCACCCGGCTTTGCCACCCGCTGCACTTCCTTTTCAAACGCCTCAAACCCAAACCAGTGATAGGCCTGCGCTACCGTAATAAGATCGAAGCTGTTATTGGCAAACGCTGTCTGTTCCGCATGGCTGACCGAATAATGGATATTGGCCGCCGGCGCAGCCTGCTGCAGCTGCTTTTCGCTGCTGTCTGTTGCAGCTACCTGTTTAAAGTGGGGCGACAGCAACGCCGCCGCCTGGCCGTTGCCCGTAGCACAATCCCATGCCATGTCCCGGGCGGTCACAAAAGAAAGAATATAGTCAACCAGCTCCTTCGGGTAAGAAGGCCTGTACCGGGCGTACGTGGATGCTTGTGTTGAAAAAAGGTCTTTGCTCATGGTAAACAGTTGACGGTTGGCAGCTGACAGTTGACGGTCGCTGCTGTCAACCGTCATCTGTCAACTTATTATTTTCCCAATGCCTTCAGCTTGCTAATCACGCCCTTCGGATCATCCGCACTAAACACCGTGTTGCCGGCTACCAGCACGTTGGCGCCTGCATTTACTACCATCGCCGCATTGTCGAGGGTAATGCCCCCGTCTACCTGGATGTTTACATGCAGTCCGCGCTCGGTAATCATCCTTTTCACCTCCCGTATCTTTTGCAGGGAATGCGGTATGAACGACTGGCCGCCGAAACCGGGGTTAACGCTCATCACCAGCACCAAATCGATGTCCTGCAATATGTCTTTCAGCACATCGGCCGGCGTATGCGGGTTGAGCGCCACGCCCGCCTTCATGCCCAGCGATTTTATCTGTTGTATGTTGCGGTGCAGGTGCGGGCAGGCCTCTATATGCACCGTGAGCATGTCTGCTCCGGCCTTTTTAAAAGCCTCGGCATATTTTTCCGGCTCCCATATCATCAGGTGCACATCGCAGGGCTTTTTGGCTGCCTTGCGTATCTGTGATATTACCGGCAGTCCAAAGCTGATATTGGGCACAAATCGCCCGTCCATCACGTCCAGGTGAAACCAGTCGGCTTCGCTTTCATTCACCAGCGTACATACATCCTGCAGGTGTAAAAAATCAGCGGCTAATAAGGAAGGTGCTATAATCGGCATGAATAATCTATTTTGATTTCAATCGTTTAATTGCTTCTTTGGCCTCCGTAAAATTCCGGTCAAACGTCACCGCCTGGTAATAATAATCCAGCGCTTCCTCTTTTTTGCCAATGGCTTCGTAGCAACGCGCCGTCCAGTAATATGCGTCGGCATTGGTGTAATTGATTTTGGAGGCGTATTGGAATGTCTTGATGGCTTCGTCGTAGTTCTTCTGCTCGTACAGGATGATGCCCTTTTCCAGGTAAGGCTCTATAAACTTCCAGTCGATGCGCATGCATTCGTCAAACAGCGCCACCGCTTTGGGATAGTCCTTTACGTTGGAGTAATACACCCCTTTCAGAAAAACCGGGTCTACAAAGGCATGGGCCGAATCCCTTTTTTGCAGCGCATCGCAGAGCGTGATGGCCCTCTCGTTGCTGGTTTCCGCATACAGGTTGGCCAGCGCCAGCCCGGTTTGCATGATGGGCTGCTGCCGCCAGGCCTTTTCCAGGGTGGCGATGGCTTGTGCCGTATCCTTCAGCTGGGTAAGCAAAAGCCCTTTTTCATACAGCGCATCGTAATTGGCAGAATCGCTTTTGATCATGTTGTCGTATACGGCAATCGCCCCTTTGCTGTCGCCCGCATGGGAATAGGCTTCCGCCAGCCGGCGTTTGAACTCGGGGTTATTGGGGTATTTCTGCACGCACGAATCGAGCAGGGCAACCGCATCCTTGCTCCGCCCGGTAATAAAAAGATTGGAGGCGTATAAAATGGCTGTCGGCTCGTCCGGCTGCAGCTGCCAGCTTTTTTTATAATCGTAGTAGGCAATGTCCTGCTGGTTGTTTTGCGAAAGCCGCTCGGCCCGGCGCAGCAGCAGGACGGCATCATTGGGAAATTTGTCGATGCTGTCGCTCAGTGTCTTGAAAGGCGGTTTATACAGCACTTCGTTAAAGCCATTCGTCGTTTTATCGCCCATCAACCCGCAACCGGCCATGGCAAACAAGGTGGCCAGGGCGGCATAGCTGATAATTTGCTTCATGAAACAAAACTAACCCGTTTTTGCCAAATATCGTCCGCAGCGGGCCCTGTGCCGGTATTTTCAGGACCATCGCCGACGGGTGGATGAAATATGGATTTTAGCCGTTAGTTTTGCGGGCAAATCTCCACCATATGTATATCGGCCTGCTTCACTTGCACAACCTGTTACGCTGGATAATTTTATTGCTGCTGCTCATCGCCATTCTTCGCCACCTATCGGGTATGATGAGTAAGCGCCCGGTCAGCGGCGCCGACAGGAAAATTGATTTATTCCTGATGATTTCCGCCCATATCCAGCTGGTCATAGGCTTTTATCAATGGTTCGTGGGGGGATTTGGCCTTAAAAGCATCCAGAACAACGGCTTCGGCATTGTCATGAAAAATGCTGCCCTGCGCTTCTGGGCCATCGAGCACATTTTCGGCATGCTGGTCGCTATTATCTTTATTACTGTTGGCCGCGGCGCCGTAAAACGGTCTTCCGATGCTTCCGTGCACAAAAAAGCCTTCTGGCTGTTCCTGCTGGCGCTCATTCTTATCCTGGCTACTGTGCCCTGGCCCGGCCGGGTAGGTATCGGCCGCCCGCTGATGCCATAAAAATAGCCGCAACAGCCTTAAAAAAAGTTATTTTTCCCCGGTTATATACTAACTTTGCGCTTCGTTTTTGCCTGATAGTATAAGGGTAGTACATCAGTTTCTGGATCTGAGTGTCTTGGTTCGAATCCAGGTCAGGCAACAAGTGACCCCGAAGCAAAAGCTTCGGGGTTTTGTATTCCCGGTAGCGGGGCGAGTTTACTCGCCTGAGCGACCGGGAATACAAAACCCGCCCGATGCCAATCGGGCGTGGTCACTTGGGTAATGCAATGCGGGGTGGATCATTGAAAATAACCCAGGTCGGGTAACCAGGTGGAAAGCCCCGCAATGACGTTTTTTTTCATTTATTGGACCGTCGGAGCCCAAAATCAGTACGTTGCAATTACAATAAGGAGTCAATCACGGCTTGCAAAGTTTCCCAGACCTTTGGATCTGAATGAACGATCTTTTTAATATCCCCTTCTTTAGAGATCACTATACTGTGGGCCATGAATTGATATGATACTTTTCATCAGCCTCATGGGAGCCGGGCAAAAGCATGTAGTCGAATTGGTGTTTCCCGAGAAATGTTTTGACCTGCTCTGCGTTGTTAAATGTCAAACCAAGGAAAATAATACGCTCTCATACCACGTCGTATTTTAAAGTGTTATTTTCCCTTCAGCCAACTTTCTACCGCTCTCGAAAAATCCGCCACATCGATAGGATGCCTGCTGGTAATCAGGTTTCCATCTGTCACCACAGGCTGGTCCAATACAGCCCCACCAGCGTTTTTCAAATCCACCTGTATATTCCAGTACCCGGTCAGCTTTTTCCCTTTCAAAATGTCGGCTGATGCCAATACAACCGGCGCGTGACAAATAGCGGCAATCAGTTTTCCCGATTTATTAAAATCCTGTATGAACTTTATCACATCCTTATCGTAGCGGAGGTTGTCGGGGTTCCAGGCGCCGCCGGGTATGAAAACGGCATCATAATCGCTTGCTTTGATTTCGTCTGCGGTACGGTCAAATTTTATCCAGCCCACGGGTTGCAGATACTGGATGGCCATGATATGCGTCTTTGCCAATTCAGGATACATCAGGCCATACCGTTCCGGTGCAGGCTTGTATTTGGGAGCTACAATATCCACTTTGGCGCCGAGTTGTTTAAAATACCATACAGGACCCAGCAATTCAATTTCTTCGAATCCATCTGCTGCGAGCACCGCAATCTTTTTGTCTTTTAATACAGTCGGGTCCGCTACAGGAGTAAAAAAGAAAGCTCTTAAGGTTTCGTTTCCCGGAGCATTCAGAAGTTGCGATACAGGCATATTGACAACTGCCGGGGGCGAGCCAAGTTGATTCAATACCGAAAGTTCATAGTTGTTCATTTCTGTTGCTTTTACTTTAACCTGTGCTGTCACGTTTAATACAGTAAAAACGAATGCTATAGCAGCCAGCATGGTTTGGTTAACAAATTTCATTTTGTTACATTTTAGTTGTTCGGAAGATTTTATTATCATTTATCCAACGGCGAAAATCTTATAAGCCTGTGAAGACCGGCCTGGAAAGGTTGTTTTTTAATAGAGCTGTTTAAATAGTCAATCACGGGTTGGATAGGAGGAAAATTCAGGTGATACTGAAAGGCGGCTTCATTCCTGAATTTTTCATAGGTTACAAACTGCGTACTGTCATCCAGCAGCTGTGAGATCTGGTAAATGATAACACCCGGCTCACTTCGGAATTGTGGCATCGCCGTATGGTATACCTCCTTAAAATTGCCTTCCGTACCGGCCTTGCAATCCACAAACAGCATTATGGTGATGGGCGTATCCTTCCCCTTCGGCTCTCTCCGCCATGCCGACTTTGAAAGAGGCTCCAGGTCTCTCACGTAGAACGTTTTTGCTGACCTAAGCTTCACATCTTTTCTCATTTCATCAAATCCTCTTTGACTGTCCCACCTCTCAATAACCCACATTATGGATGAATCCTGCTCTTCATAATACGCCTCCGCCATAATGTTGTTTTTGCTACCTGCTGCCCGTTTCACATACTTATAAAGTGTCTCCCCGGTTTTCTCCCCGTGACCAGCTTTTACTTCAAACCGCGTTAGCACAACGATTTCTTCCATTTTATCTTCTTTCTGCCGGTTTACACATATGCTGCCCAGCAAGACGCATATGCCGGTAATTATATTTTTTGTCATTGCCAACCGGATTTATTTGATAGTGCAATCCATGTATTGTATCCCGGCTATTGCCCGGCCTTTATTAATAAATCTGAAACCGTGTGAGGTTGCGCCAGGAAGGGTGAATGACTTGTATTGACAGTGTACACTTTCTTTATACCCGCCGCTGCTATCATGCGTTCCTGTATAGCGGGTGAGATGACGATATCCTGTAGCGTCTTGATATATACTTTATCTACCGAACCGAAATTTTCTTTCGTCAGCGTAACCTTGTTGGTAAATGGAATAGCGGGCTCTGCCCGGTAATTAGCCAGCACGAGGCTTTTGACAGCAGGATCGCCATCGTTGACAAAGAGATACGTGATGCTGTCGTGCTTCACATCAAGCGTCAATTGATCGGCGGATGGCACCAGCAATGGTCCCAACCTGGATGCAGAATCCGAATAAGCAAGATCTGTAAGCGACTGTCCTGTTGCGGGAAGAAACGCTCCGATATATACCAGCTTACTGATTTTGGCCGGAACTTTCTCCGCCACGCTTGTAATGACCATTCCCCCCATACTATGCCCAACGAGAACTACATTACTGTCGGCCGTTGAAATGGCATCGATCACTTTATCTCTGTATACGTCCAGGCTCAGTTTGTACGGAAGGGTTGTATCGGAGCCATGTCCCGGAAGTTCCACGATAATTACCTTGTTCCCGTTTTTAACAAGATCGGCCTGCACGGAATCCCAGACATAGGGAGCCTGCCATGCCCCATGTACCAGTACATATGTTTTTGGGACAGCAGTTGTTTCTTTTTCGTTGCCGCCGCATCCGGCTACTATTGTAATGGCCGCTGCTGCGGAGAGCAGTGATACTATCATTTTTTTCATTTTTATTTGCTTTGATTTTTATTTAATCAGGCGCTGTCATTCCCAAATCGGGTGCAGGCACATCAAACCCGTTTAAGGTTATTGCTATAAGGCAGTAGCTTCCGATAAGAAAGATGAGCTCTGCCACGGCATCCTGCCCAAGCAGCTGAGCCGCCCGTTTATATGTTGAATCCGGTACAATATGGCCGGCAACCAGCACACGGGCGATATTATGCGCAATAGCTTCCTGCTCGTTTAACCCATAAGGATAATTTCCCGCTGCCAGCGATGCGACGATATCGGGTGAAAGACCAAATGCATCGGCCATAATCTCGTGCGCATACAATATAAAGCGGGCGCCAAAGGCCGCTGCCACGGTCAGTATAGCCACCTCCCGAACGCGCTTGTCAAGTGTCGCGTGCACATCCAGCGTTCTGATAAAGCTCAATGCCGGTATGCCGAATTGCGGGTAGTGCAACATGGGCGGGAAAGGGCCAAGCAATGCACCGGTCGTATCCATCATTCTTACCTGGCCCTGACTCCGGCCAATAAGGTTAGCTATCCCATCATGTACGGCACGGACCTCGCCCGTAAGCGTATTGGGTGGTAATGGTTGTACACGCATGATTTAATTTTTGGGGTGTACAATATCCTGCGTAAACTCCCCATCAATCAGAATGAAAGCCACTCGGCAGGTTTTTCCCGAACGGTTGGCCCAGGCATGATTGGTACCGTTTTGCACAATGATGTCTCCCGCCTGGATAATCGTCTCTTCCTTATCGAGCACCATTGTTATTTCGCCTTCAAGAACAATCCCGTAATCAACGGTTTTCGTCCGGTGCATCAACGGATGAGGCGCTGACTGGCTTGATGTGGAAGCCTTTTCATCGCCCATCGATTTGAATTTGGCTGCCGCCTCTGCACCGGTTAGATTTCGTATTTCCTCCCCTTCGGGCGGAAACTCGATCACCCGTATACGTGTACCGTTTTTAGGAGGCGGCAATACGAGCCCCTTTTCCTCCGGCTCAGCAGGCCTGGCGTGAATCAAAGCGGGTGCTTCCAACGTCTGCCATACTTCGAAAAAAGTAGGTCCGCCCGGCCCCCCCACAAGCTGTGTATGCGTAGGGGGCGCATCGGAAACAATGACCGCCACACCATCGGCATCATGGCCTGTAACAATGCGTCTGAATGTCTTTTGTTGCTGGTTCATGGTACTGTCTTTAGCTGTTTTTTGATTTTTTAAAAACAAATACCCCCAGGTAATGGAAAAGAACGCCGATGCCCCATGCGATGGTGGACCATAGCGGCCATGGATAGCTTCTATCGGTAAAGTACCACACGATCCACATGGCAGGAACGGAAAGCAGGAAAACAATGAGGTGAATTTTGAAGCCCTTTACGGGATTGATGGAGGACCCGCTCCATTCATTTTGGTATGTCATACAAGTAGTTTTGATCCATGCCGGCTATTTGCATGCCATTCAGTTATAAACGGTTGAATCCCGGGAAAAAATTTCGTAACAAACTGAAAGTGAGATCAAAACTAATGACCGGCTATAAAGAGGCAAAAAAAAATACAGGCAAGACACTCCGAAAATATCGGAGTTTTAATAGTACGCTCCGATATTTTCGGAGTGTTATTATTTAATCAATTAAAATCCTGTCTTCTGATATTGAGCCGGGCCATTTTTGATTCGAGTGTGGTGGGTTTTATATTTAATAGCTCCGCGGCACCTTTGGTTCCGCGTATACGGCCTTTTGTTTTCCTGAGAATGGATGCAATATATTCTCTTTCCGTTTCCTGCTGCGCGTCCTTTACTTCATCAAATGTATTGATACCGTTTTTCCCATTAAAGGCAAACGCAGCCGATGACAGGTCTCGTATTAATTGCAATTTCGATTTGCCATCATTGAGAACAACCGATTGCTCTATCGCATTCTCCAGCTCCCGGATATTTCCGGGCCAATGGTAGGCCTGTATTTTTTGGAGCATTTCGTCTGAAATCCCATTGAATAGCTTATCGAATGCCTTACAAAATTTATTTCCAAAAAATACAGCCAGCGCTTCAATATCTGTTTTACGCCCGCGCAATGGCGGCAATGTAATGGGAAAAACAGACAGGCGATAATACAGGTCAAGACGGAACCGCCCTTCGGCTACCTCCTTTTCCAGGTTACGATTGGTGGCGGCAACAATGCGAACATCGATCTTTACAGGCGACTGTCCACCGAGATATTCGATCTCCTTTTCCTGTAAAACGCGTAACAGCTTCACCTGTATGGCAGGCGGTAGCTCTCCGACCTCGTCCAGGAAAATAGTTCCGCCATCAGCCTGCTCAAACTTTCCTTTTCTCTTCTCGATTGCACCCGTAAAGGCGCCTTTTTCATGACCGAAAAGCTCGGATTCTACCAGCGTTTCAGGAATAGCAGCGCAATTCACCTTGATGAGCGGCCCTTTCTTCCTGGGCGAAAGCTCATGAATGGACTGAGCTACTTTTTCTTTGCCCGTGCCGCTCTCACCTAAAATCAGCACCGATGTATTATAAGGCGCAACCTGCGTGGCAAGCTCCAGGGCAGATAATAAAAGATGATGGTTCCCGACAATACTTTTGAAGCCGGGATGAGTCCCCGCATCCTCTTGTTTCTTACCTGGAGCAACAGGCTGGTCCTTTACGAAAACTGATGAGGTTTCAAAATAAATGATTTTCTCCGCGAGGTCGGCCAGCAATGACTTTATCCGGTTCAGAAATGCAAGGTGGTTATTATTGTAAATACCAGCCTGCCGGTTGTAAAAGGAATAATAAACCGACAATCCATAGCCGGGCGAAACCGGGAATACCAGGCATGATTCCAGTCGCATGCAATCCAATATCATTCTTTGCAGCGAATCATTCCCGGAACCATCATTTGGCATTGTCCTGCTGTAAATGCGTCCCTCGCTTCCGGCATGGCTTTTTTCAATGACTGTGTAAAGCGCTCCTTTATGTAAACCGGTTATGGCGGTCAATTCCTTTTCGCCGATAAGCTGGTATTCGTCCAGCCCGACACGCAAATAGCCTATATCACTGAACCGTTCTGCATTCAGGGGCCTAACCCCTGTGGCAATATAATCAAACGGCAAAAAGGATTGGAGGATGCCGGCTATCTTCAGCATTTTTTGCTGAACATCGGAATGTTCATTTCCTATTTCGGCCAGCAGCTTCTGAAGGCGCTCTTCACGCCGCAACCTGGACTCAAGACTGTGTGTGTGACGATACCATGCAATATCCAACGCAATCAGCAGGTCCTTCTCCCTGAAAGGCTTAACCAAAAACCCGTACGGCTCGGTTTCCTTTGCCTCTTCCAGTACTTTCTGATTAGAATTGGCTGACACATAGATGAATGCAATGTTTTCCTGCTGTAGCTTTCTTGCAAAAGCAATCCCGGAACGTTTTCCGTTTAACCGGATATCCAGGATCACCAGGTCCGGTATTTGCTTCTGAAGATGCTCTTCAGCCTCTTCGGCCGAAGCTGCAATCCCTGTAACATTGTACCCGGCCTGCGTTAATATTAACCGCAGGTCATTGGCTACGATGAATTCATCTTCTACTATCAGCAATTTTTTATTCATGGCAATCCTGCGTCTTAAGAATTAATTAATGGCCCATCCGAAACCGGTTTAGGCATCAATGCAAACCGGATCATAACACACAAACCTTTAGCGCTTACAATAGTAATATTACCGTTCAACTGCTTCGCAAGCCCCCGTACCAGCTCCAGCCCCAGCGAATTATTCCCCGCCAGGTCAAAACCCACCGGCAGGCCGATGCCATTATCCGAAATATGGAGCAATGCGCTGTCATCTTCTTCATGCTGCAAATGGATTCTGACAATCCCTTTCCGGTTATCGGGAAATGCATACTTGATAGCATTCACGACACATTCATTGATGATTAATCCCAGCGGAATTGCCTGTGACACATCAAGGGCAAGGGGCGCAACGGTTTGCCCGAAAACTATCCGGTTGCCGGTATCAAAGCTTTCATGCAGGTAGTTCATCAGGTCACTGATGTATTCGGGCATGGAGATGGTCGAAATATTCCCGGACAAATATAGCTTTTGATGAATAAGCGACATCGCCTGCATCCGCCGCAGGCTATCTTTTATGGCCAGTACAGCCGCGTGGTTGTCGAGATAGGCGGACTGCGAATTAAGCAGGCTGGTTACCATCTGGAGATTGTTCTTTACCCGGTGATGGATCTCTTTGACCAGCCATTCTTTTTCTTTCAATAATGTATCCTGCTTGTTATTGAGTGTTTCCAGAAAAGCATTTTT
>Ga0307508_10003215_pt1 | contig 16702 bp, 16 predicted proteins | sample 9_EM_MG_FD_203089 | JGI IMG/M metagenome (GOLD analysis project Ga0307508, IMG submission 203089) | Populus trichocarpa ectomycorrhiza microbial communities from riparian zone in the Pacific Northwest, United States - 9_EM | ecosystem: Host-associated > Plants > Roots > Unclassified | place...
AGTCCGGCCAGCGTTGCCCCGGTCACGACGGCCTTGACCCCGGGCGAGGCCTCGGCCGCGCTCGTGTCGATGCTGACGATCCGGGCGTGCGCGACCGGCGAGCGGAGGATGGCCAGGTGCAGCATCCCGGGCAGTTGCACGTCGTCGACGTACCGGCCGCGGCCACGGACGAACCGCGGGTCCTCCTTGCGCAGCATCCGGCCGTGCCCGACCGGCTTCTGATCGTTGTCGTGGAACGTGTCGGCCCGTTCATGTACGGCGGTCATGCGACGCTCCCGGCGGCGGCGATCTCGTCTGCTTCAGGTGATTCGGTGGTCTCGGTGACCCCGGCCGCGGCGGCCGCCTCGTGCACCGCCGCCCAGCGCACCGAGCGGACGATCGTGGCGTAACCCGTACACCGGCAGATCTGGCCCGAGATGGCCTCGCGGATCTCCGCGTCGGTCGGATCCGGGTTGTTGTTGAGCAGCGCCCGGGTGGTCATCATCATCCCCGGCGTGCAGAAGCCGCACTGCAGGCCGTGGCACTGGATGAAGCCCTGCTGGATCGGGTCCAGCTCGGCGCCCTTGGCCAGGCCCTCGACCGTGCGCACCTCGTGGCCGCCGGCCATCGCGGCCAGCACCGTGCAGGACTTCACCGGCTCGCCGTCCATCCAGACCACGCAGGTGCCGCAGTTGCTGGTGTCGCAGCCCCAGTGCGTGCCGGTCAGGCCGAGCACGTCCCGCAGGAAGTGCACCAGCAGCAGCCGGCCCTCGATCTCCCGGGTGACCTCGACGTCGTTCACGGTCATCGTGACCTGCATGCTCAGCCCCTTGCCCGTTCGACGGCCTTTTTCAAGGTGCGCTTGGTCAGTTCGGCGGCCAGATGCCGCTTGTAGTCGGCGCTGCCGCGCTGGTCGGTGACCGGTTCGCAGCTGCGCGCGGCGATCGCCCCGGCCTGCTCGTAGAGGCTGTCGGCGGGCTCCCGGCCGCTCAGCGCCGCCGAGATCTCGGGGATGCCGGTGGTGTTCGGCCCGACCGCGGCCAGGCCCACCCGCGCGTCGGTGATCAGCCCGTCGGCCAGCCACACCGCCGCGCCGGCCGAGACCACGGCCCAGTCGCCGGCCCGGCGCTCGACCTTCTCGTACGCGCTCCCGCCGCCGGAGCGCACCGGCAGCCGCACCTCGAGCAGGATCTCGCCGTCGCCCACGGCCGTCTCGTACGGGCCGACGTGGAACTCCTCCATCGAGACCACCCGGGTGCCGCCCGGTCCCCGGATCACGCAGCTCGCGTTCAGGGTCGTGCAGACCGCGGACAGGTCCTCGGACGGGTCCGCCTGGCAGAGCGAGCCGCCGAGCGTGCCCCGGTTGCGCACCACGGGGTCGGCGATCACCCGCTCGGCGTCGGCGAAGATCGGGAACGCGGCCGCCAGCTCGGCGGACTCGAGCAGCTCGCGATGCCGGGTCAGGGCGCCGATCCGGACCTCGTCCGGAGTTCGCTGGATATAGCCGAGTTCGGCATGAAGGTCATTTATGTCGATCAGATACTCGAAATTGGCCAGCCGCAGCTTCATCATCGGCAGCAGGCTGTGCCCGCCCGCCACCAGCCGGGCTGAACTGCCCAGACGTTCCATCAGGCCGATCGCCTGGTCCACTGTGGTCGCTCGTTCGTACTCGAACGGTGCCGGGACCTGCATCTTGCACCTCCGCTGTCGAAAGCGCATTCTTCGCTACCGGTGCCCGAAGTCAACAGGCACCTAAGCGATCACTTAATTCGGCATTGCGCTGCCGCCGCCGGGCGCGGATCGTGCGCGTATGCGGGACATCGCCGACGGCCTGCGGGCCTGGCGCGCCGAGGGCGTGCCGTTCGCGGTGGCCACCGTCGTGCGCACTTGGCGTTCGGCGCCCCGGCAGCCGGGCGCGGCGATGGCCGTCTCGGCCGCCGGCGAGGTGCTGGGCAGCGTCTCCGGCGGCTGCGTCGAGGGCGCGGTCTACGAGGCCGCCCGCGAGGTGATCGAGACCGGACAGGCGCAGACCCAGGCGTACGGCGTGAGCGACGACGACGCGTTCGAGGTGGGTCTCACCTGCGGCGGCACGATCGAGCTGCTGATCCAGCCGGAGGCCGCGCTGACCGGGCTGGACGAGGTCCTGGACGCGATCGCCACCGGCCGGCCGGTCGCCACGGCCGCGGTGCCCGGCGCCCAACTGGTGATCTGGCCATCCGAACCCGCCGCCGGGACGTTGGGCGAGCCCGGCCTGGACTACGCGGCGGCCCAGCAGGCGGCCGGCATGCTCGCGGCCGGCCGCACCGGCACGGTCCACCTGGGCCGGCACGGCGAGCAGCGCCCCGACGACGTGAGCGTCTTCGTGCAGTCGTACGTGCGCCCGCCCCGGATGATCGTGTTCGGGGCGATCGACTTCGCCGGCGCGGTCGCCCGGATCGGCCGGTTCCTCGGTTACCACGTGACGGTCTGCGACGCCCGGCCCGTGTTCACCACCGCCAAGCGCTTCCCCGACGCCGACGAACTTGTCGTGCAGTGGCCGCACAAGTACCTGGAGTCGACGACCGTCGACGAGCGGACCGTGCTGTGCGTGCTGACCCACGACCCGAAGTTCGACGTGCCGCTGATCGAGGTGGCGCTGCGTACCCCGGCCCGCTACATCGGCGCGATGGGCAGCCGGCGTACCCACGACGACCGGCTGAAGCGGCTGCGCGAGGCGGGCGTGGACGAGCAGTCGCTCGCCCGGCTCTGCTCCCCGATCGGGCTCGACCTGGGCGCTCGTACGCCAGAAGAGACGGCCGTGGCGATCGCGGCCGAGATCATCGCGCGGGCCTGGGGCGGCTCGGGCCGGCGCCTCACCGAGCTGGAGACCCCGATCCACCCGTGACCGCCGGGCGGGCGTCAGAGCGAGCGCACTTCCAGGTCGGCGAAGGTCACCCTGTACGGCGGCGCGTCGGCCTGCGCCCCGATGCTGATCCCGAGCTCGATCTGGCCCTGGTCGGGCTCGCTGGCCGGGATGTCGACCGCGCCGACGAACCCGCCACCGCGGTAGATCTCGGCCCGGCCGTCCCGCAGCACCAGGTGCACCCGGGTGGCCTGCTGCAGCGCGATCGGCCTCGCCAGCTCCAGCGTGCCGAAGACCCGCTTGTCGTTCGCCTGGTCCGCCGCGACCGTCATCGAATCCTGGCAGATCCGCAGCACGTGGCCGCCCTCCCCGGGCGTCCAGTGGAACCAGATGGCCGCGCAACTGTCCGCGGTCTGCAGGGACGTGGTGACCTCGATGCCGAAGTCGTCCTCGATGGTCTCGTCGACGTCGTCCGACCCGGTGCACTGGTAGTCGCCCGGGCTGACCCGGCCGGCCTGCATGACGCCCTTGGTGAAGCAGTTGGCGCCCTGCTCGCGGATCTCACTGTCCAGCCAGAGGCCGGGCCGGCTCAGCGGGCTCCGGAAGATCAGCTCGCCGCCGGTCGGCTCGATCGGCGTGGGCGTGCGGGTCGGCTGCGTGGTCGGCTTGCGGGTCGGCGCCGTGGAGGTGGCCGTGGGCCCGTCCTGGGCACCGGCCGCCGAGCCCCCGTCGTTGTTCTGCCGGCCCGCGACCAGGGCGTCGCCGACCCCGCGCCCGACGCCGAGCACCGCGGCCACGGTGCCGATGCCGGCGATCACCAGCAACACGGCGAGGAAGGCCAGCCAGCGGGCGCCGCTGGCGTTGCGGTCCCGGCCGGGCTGCCCCGCACGCGCCCGGGCCGGGCGCAGCGGGTGGTCGTCGTAGTCGTAGTCGTACGCGGGCTGCAACAGATCGGCCCGGTCCACGTCCGCTGTGACGGTCTGCATCCCCACGGCCGGCGCCGCGTAGCGCGGGATCTCCCGGTGGCCGAGCAGCATGTCGAGCAGCTCGCGGGCCGTCGGCCGGTCCTCGGGGTCCTTGGCCAGCGCCAGCTCGACCAGCCCGCGCAGCGGCTCGGCCATCCCGGCCAGGTGCGGCGGCTGGGTCAGGATCCGGGCGGCGGTGGCCGGCGGCGAGTCGCCGTGAAAGGGCGTCTGCCCGGTGCCCGCATAGCCGACGACGCAGCCCCAGGCGAAGATGTCGGCCGCCGCGGTCAGGTCGGTGCCGGGCTGCGAGGCGAACCGTTCCGGCGCCATGTACGCCACCGTGCCGACCATCTGGTCGGTGCGGGTGTGCTGGCTGGTCGCCTCGAACGCGCGCGCGATGCCGAAGTCGATCACCTTGGGGCTGCCGGGCGCGAGCAGCACGTTCTCCGGCTTGAGGTCGCGGTGGATGACGCCGGCGCCGTGGATGCCGGTCAGCGCGGTGGCCACCCCGACCGCCACGGAGTGCAGGTTGGCGGCCTTCAGCGGGCCGCGCTCCTCGACCACCTCGGCCAGGCTGGGCCCGTCGACGTACTCGACCACCAGGTAGGGCGGGTTGTGATCCAGGTCGGCGTCCAGCACCTCGGCGGTGCAGAAGGACGGCACCTGCCGGGCCCGCTCGACCTCGCTGCGGAACCGGCCGCGGAACTCGGGGTCGTAGGCGAGCTGGGCGTGCACGAGCTTGACCGCGACGTATCCGCCGTCCGGGTCCAGGCCGAGATAGACCACGCCCATGCCGCCGGAGCCGAGCCGCCCGGTCAGCCGGTAAACACCCAGCCGCTCGGGGTCACCCCGGCGCAGTGGACCCACGCGGTAAGCGGTGTCCACGCTCATCTCCCGTCAACTCCGACAGCGCCCGGCCGACGCGACCTTAGCAGTCCCCATCCGCTGAAGATCAGCAGGAACAAAACTAGCCAACCGGCACCCACCCGACCAACCGTCTCACTCAATCTGTGCTGAAGGTCCGAGGCAAGATTCACGACCGGATCGTGCCCAGATGTCCGCAAGTCCGTTACAAGGCGTAGCTCGTACCAGCCGTAGTAGGCCACATAGCCGCCGGCGATCAGCAGCACGGCGCCACCGAGGCGGGGGACAAGCGCCGCGGCCCGGCGCAGCCGCGCCACCACGGAGACCCGGACCAGCGCCACGGCCAGCGCGACCACGCCGATCACCAGGCCCATCCCGGCGGCGTACGCCACGAACAGGGCCACCCCGTGCGCGACCGAGCCGGCCCGCAGGCTGGAGACCACAATGGCCAGGAACGGCCCGACCGCGCAGCCCAGCGACGCTATGGCGTACGCCATCCCGAAGACCACCATGGACGCCGCGCCGCCGGTCAGCGCCGGCGCGCGCAGGCCCTTGCCCGGGGCCGGCAGCGAGCGGCCGGCGACCAGCCAGCCGCCCAGCACCGCCAGGCCGAGCCCGAGCACTACGGTCAGCCACGGCAGCCGGGGCTGGAGCCAGCCGGTGAGCGGCGCCAGGAGCAGCCCGAACGCGCCGAACACCGCCACGTACCCGGCGGTCAGCGCGGCCGTGCAACGCAGCGCCCGGCCCACCGCCGCGGCCGTCGCGCGGGTCCCGTCCGGCCGCGCGTCGTCCCCGGCGACCAGCACCGACAGGTACGCCGGCAGCAACGCGAAGCCGCACGGGTTGACCGCACCGAGCATTCCGGCGCTCAGCGCGAGCAGCAGCGGCGCGTCCACGGCTCAGGCCACCAGCGACTTGACCTTGGTGGTCAGTTGCAGGTCGTCCAGGTAGCCCTTGTCCAGGATCGCGCCGGCCTTGTCGAGGAAGACGTAGGTGCTCTGCTCGGTGATGCCGAACCGCTTCCAGATCGCGCCCTCCTGGTCGTCCAGGTTGGGCACCTTGGTGACCTCGAGGTCCGAGACGAACTCGTGCATGTCCTTGTTGTCGCCCAGGCCGGCGATGCCGAGGATGGCCAGCCGGTCGCCGTACTCATCCTCGATTTTGTTGATCGACTGGGCCTCGCTGGCGCAGGTGGCGCACCAGGGTGCCCAGAACCAGAGGATCACTGGCTTGCCGGCGAGCGTGGACGCGTCGAAGGGGGCACCATCGAGCGTCTTGCCGGTGAAGTTGAGCGTGCTGGCGATGGCAGCGGCCTTGGGCGCGGCGGCCGGTGCGCCACACCCGGAGACGAGCAGCAGAACGCCCGCCGCCAGCGCGACCATCGCCCTTCTCATTTTGTCGCCTCGGTCAGGCGCAGGGCCAGGGCGGGGCAGACGTTGACGGCCTTGCGGGCGCCGTTCTCCAGCCAGGGCGGCAGCGGGGTCTGCGGGAACGCCGGGAAGCCGTTCGCGTCCAGCCGGATGATCTCGGGCGCGACCGCCGAGCAGAGCCCGTGCCCGTCGCAGCGCGACCAGTCCACGGCGAGCTTCCGCGCGCCCTGGTCGGCGTGGTACGGCAACGGCAGGATGCCGCGCACCTGCTTGCCGCAGCCCTCGCCGACGGCGTGCGCCTCGACGTCGCGGGCGAAGACCTCGAGCGCCGACAGCGCGAACCGCGCGGTGCCGTCCGGGTGGCTGCAGGCGCCGCGGCCCTTGACCACGCCGGCCGCCGCGCGCACGCTCTCCAGCGCGCTGCCGCCCAGCGCCACCAGGGTGACCGCGCGGGCCAGGTCGGGCAGGCCGAGCCGGCACGGGCCGCACTGGCCGGCCGATTCGCCGGCCAGATACTGGGTGACCTGGGCGACCTCGCCGAGCGGGCAGGTGGCCGAGCCGATCGGCAGGATCATGCCGGCGCCCAGGGTGGCGCCGACCTTGGCGAAGCCCTTGCGGGACACGGTGACGGTCTTGGCGGCCTCGGCGGTCATCCACTTGCCGTGGTATCCGCCGACCAGCAGGCCGGGGCCGATGTCGGCGCCGCACATGGTGAGGATGTCGATCAGCGGGGTGCCGGTCGGGCACTCCACGACGGCCGGCGCGGTGGACGAGCCGCCGACGGTCAGCATCACCGTGCCGGGCTCCTCGGGGATCCCGACGCTGTTGTACTCCCACGGGCCCAGCCGGGCCGCGATCGCCAGCTGCGAGTAGGTCTCGGCGTTGGAGAGCAGGGTGGGCAGCCCCATCACGCCGTTGTCGCTGGAGCGGACCTTGCGGCCGGGCGGGATGTGCGCCTCGCCGTTGATCCCGCGGACCAGCGCGCCGCCCTCGCCCGAGATGAACCGGTGCGGCACGGTGACGATCCGGGTCGGCACCGGCATCCGGCGCTCGGCCAGCGCGGCGGCGAGCGACTGCTGGCCGATGCCGTCGTCGGCGATGCCGATGACGATCTCCTCGGCGTCCAGCGCCGCCGCGGCCAGCGCCGCGCCGTCCAGGATCAGGTGCGGGCCGCGGGTCAGGATCGCCTTGTCCTTCCAGGACGGCGGCTCGCCCTCGGTGGCGTTCACGACGATCACCGGCGGCAGATCCTGCCGTTGGCAGGAGTCGAGCACGGCACGGACCTTGCGGGCGTACGGGAAGCCGGCGCCCCCGCGCCCGCGCAGCTCGATCCGGTCGGCGAGCCCGATCAGCTCGCCGGAGGACAGCGCGGCGAACCCGCCGTGCACCTCCTGGTGGGCGACCAGATCGAGCCGCCCGTACTCGTCGAACCCTGCCGTGATTCTCGGGGTGCCGATGCTAGTGACCGGCGGAACTTGCTGACTGCTCACTGTGCCTCTCCACGGAGCTGACGCCAGTAACCGTCGTCGTCAGCTCCATCGTCGGTACGCCCCCGGCCGCGGCGAGCCCCCCGGCTCGCCCCGCGGGGCACCTCTTGCTGCTGGTCGCCCCGCCGCGCGCGGCGCGACGCCATATCGACCAGCGTCGGCGTCTCGTCGGGCTCGTAACCGGGGCCGGCCAAGTCTACGAACTCGCTGCGGCTGTGCCGGCCCGAGTCCGCCCGGTCGACGTCGTCGCGCCGGGAACGGGCCGGCGGCTCCTGGTCGTAACGCGGTCCACGCTGGCGGGGAACCTCGTCGTAGCGCTCGTCGTCGGCGAACCGGCGGGTGGCGCGCGGGGCCGGCTCGGGCTCCCGGTCGGCGAACCGGCGGGCGCGCGGCTCTTCTTCCCGGCGGGCACGCAGCGGCGGCTCTTCCTCCCGGCGGGGGCGCGGCGGCTCGATCTCGGCGCGCGGGCGGCGCGGAGCCGGGGGCGGCTCCTCGTCGGCGAACCGGCGGGCCCGCGGCCGGGGCTCCGGCTCGTACCGCTGGGTCTCGAACCGCTGCTCCTCCTCGACGCGGCGGCGCGACCGCGGCGGCGGCATGTCGTCGACGTCCTCGAAGCCGCGGCGGCCCGACTCGATGGCCCGGCGCGAGATGGCCCGGGTGTCCTCGTCGAACCGTTCGGCGGGCTCGTAGCGCTCCGCGCGGTCGCCCCGGCGCTGCCGGGGCGGCATCGCCTCCTCGGCGTACCGGCCGCCACGGGGGTCGTCGTCGCGGCCGCGGCGCGAGCGGGGGTCGTCGTAGTCCGCGGGCTCCTCGCCCCGGCGCGAACGGCCACCGCGACGGGCGGGCCGCTCCTCGTCGTACGGCGGGGCGCTGATCGGCGGCGGCCCGCTCATGGTCACCGCGGGGCTGACCGGGGCGGTCCGCTCACGGCTCGGCGGCGGGGCGGCCGGCTCCCAGCGGTCCAGCACCGCGGCCGGCGCGCCGCCACGGCCACCGTCGACGCGGGCACCGGAGGAGTCCATTTCGCCCCGGCGGCCCGACCGCTTCATGATCGGCGACGTGGTGGGCACCAGCTGGCCGACCGGCTTCATCGCGCCGGTGCCGGTGCCGGCCTGCGACGCGAAGTCCTTCTTGCGGTTCAGGCTGACCGAGATCCGCACGGCGAGACCGAGCAGCACGCCGAGGATGCAGACGACGTAGCTGACGATGACCCAGACGGCGGCGGGGCGGCCGGCGTTGAGTCCGTGCACGAGCGCGATCGGCCACATCAGGTACGAAGTGGCGTGAATCGAACGCCACATCCAAGGTTTTCCGCGTCCGATGAACTTCGACCGCACGATGCCCGTCCACATGCTGACGACCATGATCCAGGCGGAGATCGTGCCAAGGCCGACGAACAGCGTGTTTCCGGGACGCAGGAACGGGATGAAGATGTCGATGACGCCGATGTGCGCTTCCATCAGCTTGGTCCACAGGTGCAGGAACAGCGCGCCGACGGCGATGATGCCGAACGTGCGGTGCGCCGACTGCAGCAGGACGCGCTGGCGGATCGAGAGCACGAGCCGGTCCGTCGCGACCAGGCCGAGCATGATGGTGATCGACAACGCGACCAGGCTCAGCACGCCCATGTAGTACTCGGAATAGGCGAAAAAGTACACGTACGCGACGCGACCGGACGACGTCATCATCGCAAGCGCCCAGATCGCCGCGATGATGGAGATGCCGAACAGCGTCACCGTGAGCTTCGACGGCGGGGTACGGCCGCCCGTGGCACCCATCGGCACGGCTTCACGATTGGCTTCACGATTGGCGGATCGTTGGTTCAACTTCGTCCGGGCCATTGACTCCTCGTTCTCCGCAGCGGTCGCGTCCGTTGGGCGTTCGGGACGCTGACACCCGTGGGGGGTGCCCCGCGCTTATTCGTCGGGAGGTTCCGGTCGTGCCTGCCTCTTCCTTACGGTGCGCTGTCGCCGGTCCCTGCCCATCACCCATCTACGTGCCGGGGGCGCGTGCGGATGAACGTTCGGGCAAGTCTTTGTCGGCAACTTTGCACGCGCTTGCTATCCAGCTCCGCGAGAGCGACGTTGACCAGCGAAGACATGGCTTGGAAACCATCGGCTAAGGCAAAAATAAGGTGGCCCGGTCGAGTGGTCTGGCGCACTTGCTGAACCTTTCGGCCCCGCAGCGCGAACTACCCCATGTGCTGGCGAGTTGACGCCTGTGCGTAAGGAGATGATCGCTGTGCGCCACCGCTCTGCTCTGATCTCGGCCGTTCTCGCGGTCGTGACGGCAGTTCTGGTCCTTCCGTCCCCGGCGAGCGCGGCGCTGGCGGGCTTTCAGCTGAGGCTCTCGGCGCCCGCGACGCTCAAGGCCGGCGCGAACGCCAAGACGGTCGAGGCCGTCGTCTCCACCGACACGGTCCGCCGCTGCCAGAAGGTGCGCTGGTCGATGGTGCTGCGGGTGGCGGACGGGCTGACTTTCGACGACCTGAAGGTGACCCGGATCGAGGACAATCAGGAGTTTCCGCTCAATTCGCAAATCAACGGGGATACCGCGCGGCTGACCGACGTCCAGTTCGATCCCGGCCAGCTGTGCCGGGGCAGCACCGTCACCTCCCGCTACGACATCTCCATCGACGACGGCGCGCCGTCCGGCCGGCTCGGCTACGAGGTGCAGGCGGTGAACGCGGACAACGAGGTGTTCAGCCAGGCCAGCGCGACGAGCCAGGTGGACGGCACCGCGCCGGCGTCCCCGACACCCACCGAGACGGCGACGACGGCACCCACGCCGACCGAGTCCGACGACGCGGCGGACACCGGCGCCGATGCCGACGACGCGACCGACGCGCCCTCCGAAGCCGCGGCGGCCGCCGTCCCGACCGACGGCGTGTCGGCGAACTCCGCGTCCGCCCAGGGCGGCGTGCCGAGCCTGCTCGGTCCCGGGCTGATCGTCGGCGCGCTGTTCGTCTTCATCGGCGTCGGCATCCTGCTGCGACTGCGGACGCGCAACAAGGCCCCGAAGGCGCAACCCGCACCGACCTCCTTCTATCCGACATATCGCACACGCTGACCCGGTCTGGACCGCCCGCTCCTAGCGCCATCCGCATTCGCCTATGTCAATCCTGCGGAGAATTTCAGGCGCACTTAAGGAGCGGGCGGCGCTGCGTTCCCTAAGGTGATCCGCGTCCACCCAAAGTGGAGGATTTGCGGTGGACCCTGCGGCTGTCCGCAACCAGACCTTGATCCTTCGCAGGTGCGGGCGTCGCGGGGGCAGCGACGCCCGCACCTGCCCCCCAGCCAACTTGCCTCCCCCACCGGCCTGACCTTCAAGCTTTCTTCAGCTTCCGCCGAGCACAATGATCAGATGCGGGTTCTGCTGGTCGAGGACGATGATCTGCTCGTCGAGTCGCTGTCGCGCGGCCTGGGCGCCGAGGGCTACGCGGTGGACGTGGCCCGGGACGGGGTCGACGGGCTGCACATGGCCACCGAAGCCGTCTACGACCTGGTCATCTTGGACATCATGTTGCCGAAGCTCAACGGTTACCGGGTCTGCGAGGAGTTGCGGGCCCGCGCCAATCCGGTGCCGATCCTGATGCTCACCGCGAAGGACGGCGAATGGGATCAGGCGGACGGCCTGGACGGCGGGGCGGACGACTACCTGACCAAACCGTTCCACTACCCGGTGTTGCTGGCCCGGATGCGTGCGCTGCTGCGGCGCGGCCCCGCCCGTACCCCGCCGGTGCTGCGGCACGGCCGGCTGCAGTTGGACCCGGCCATGCACCAGTGCTGGCACGACGACGAGAAGGTGGACCTGACCCCGCGCGAGTTCGCGGTGCTGCGGTACCTGCTCAGCCGCTCCGGCGAGGTGGTGGCGAAGCAGGAACTGCTCGACCACGTCTGGGGAGACCGGGAAGCCGACCGGCACAACGTGGTGGAGGTCTACGTCAGCTCGCTGCGCCGCAAGATCAGCAAGCCCGGCTCCGAGTCTCCGATCGAGACCGTCCGTGGTGTCGGATACGTGCTGACCAATGGCGGCTAGGCAGGGGGCACACCGGCTGTTGACGGGCGCGCGGTCCAGCGTCCGGTTCCGCCTGGCGGCCACGGCGACCATCCTGGCCGCCGCCACCTTCCTCGCCACCGGCGCGGTGATGCTGTCGATCTACCGGCACAACCTGATCGCCGAGAAGGAGAACAGCCTGCGCCAGGCGGTCCGGGGCGCGGCCGGCCAGGCGTCGGTCGCACCCGCGTCGCTGACGGCCGCCTGGCTGAGCATCCCCAACGGCGTGACGGGGAGCATCCAGGTGCTCGATGCGGCCAACCGGGTGGTCTCCGGAGATCCGCAGTCGCGCGGCCGGCCGCCGATGCTGGTGCTGCCGGCCGGCCAGACGGAGCGCGGCCAGGAGTTCGACAACCCGGCCTTCCGCCCCGGGCAGCGGGTCTATGCGGTGGCCAAGCGGGTCGAGACCCCGGCGGGCAGCCTTACCATCGTGCTCGCCGACTCGCTGGACCCCGTCGACAGCCAGATCAACCAGGCCCTGATCGAGGGGCTCATCGCCGGCGTGCTGTTCCTGTTCACCGTCGCCGCACTGTCCTGGGTGGTGGTGGGGCGCACGCTGCGCCCGGTCGAGCGCCTCCGCACCCAGGTGGCGGCGATCACCGAGGGCAGCGACCTGACCCGCCGGGTGCCACAGACGCAGGGCCGCGACGAGATCAGCCGGCTGGCCGGCACCCTCAACGAGATGCTCCGGGTGCTGGACGACGCGGCCGGCACCCAGCGGCGGTTCGTCGCCGACGCCGCGCACGAGCTGCGTACCCCGCTGGCCGGTATGACCGCCTATCTGGAGGTCGCCGCCAGCCATCCGGACCTGATCGAGCCCGGCGCCCTGGTCACCCGGCTGCTGTCCGCCAACACGCACCTCAACGACCTGGTCAACGACCTGCTGACGTTGGCCATCCTGGACGCGAAGGCGCCGATCAAATACCGCCCGCTCGATCTGGCCGGGGTGGTCCAGGACGGCATGCGGCACCTCGACCCGGCCCGGATCCGGGTGGACGAGCGGATCGACGGCCCGGCGCCGGTGCTGGGCAACCCGACGCACCTCACCCGGGTGGTCACCAACCTGGTCGGCAACGCCATCCGGCACGCCACGTCGGCCGTGCTGGTGACCGTGAGCACCACCGAGTCGCACGCCGTGCTCACCGTGGTCGACGACGGGCCGGGCATCCCGCCCGAGCACCGCTACCGGATCTGGCAGCGTTTCGTACGCTTCGACGACGACCGCGCCCGGGCCACCGGCGGAACCGGCCTGGGGCTGGCGCTGGTCCGCGAGATCGTCACCGCACACGGCGGCGGCGTGCGGGTCGGCGACGCCACCCCGGGCCCCGGCGCTGTGTTCGCGGCCCGGATCCCGCTGCTGAGGACGAGCGTCGCGCGGCAGCGACCGCCCTCTTCAGCACTTCTTCAACAAGCCTAAGCAGTTCCTCAACGCGCGCCTGGCACGGTGTCCACACACGCCCGAGGGAGCCGCGACATGCGCAGTCACACCGCACAGACACCGATCCGTGCGCAAGCCCTGTCCGTGGTCATGGTCAGCCCCGGCAACCTGCGCCCGGACTGTACAAACGTGCTGAGCCTGCGGCTGACCGCCGAGCCGGCCGGGGTCCGCGACAGCGACGACGTCGTCATCCTGGCCGGCGCCGGCGCGGGCCTGCGCGTGGGCGGCCTCATCGCCCACCTGGGTGCCGCCGCTCCCCCGGTCCTGGTGCTCGCCCCGACCTTCGACCCCGCCGATGTGTACGCCGCCCTGCAGCACGGCGCCACGAGTTACCTGCTCGAAGGCGAGTGCACGCACGCCCTGGCCGGCGCGGTGCGCGCGACGGCCAACCGGACCAGCTGGGTCGGCCCGGCCGCGGCCTCGATGCTGGTCCACCGGCTGCGCGGTGCCCCGCCCCGCGACCTGCCCGGCCGGGTCATCCTGACCCGGCGCGAACGCGAGATCATGGCGATGATCGCGGACGGCTATTCGTCGACCGAGGTGGCCGGCCGGCTGCGCCTGCGGGAAAAGACGATCCGCAACAACCTCACGAACGTGTACGCGAAGCTCCAGGTCCGCGGCATGACCGAGGCGGTGCTGGTCTGGATGGGCCGGCCACCCCAGGGCCGCCGCTCGGCCTGATCGCTTGCGCAGGCCCGGCCGCTCGTCAGGCCAGCAGGGCGGCCAGCAGATCGGCGCGCGACTGTTGGGCCCGGCCGTCGCCGGCCGGATGCCAGGTGCAGGCCAGGTCGAGCGCCGCGACCCGGCCGGTCGCGAGGATCCGGCGGATCGCGTCCACAACCTCGGTCGCCGAAGGCCCGCCCGGCGCGGGAAAGAGCAGGCCGGGCAGCCCGACGGGATCGATGACGTCCAGGTCGACATGCAGGACGAGCGGGCCTTCCGGTACGACGTCAGCGGTCAACTCGGGCACTGTGCACCGGCGGACCGCGCTGCCGGCCAGGAACCGCACCTCCGGCGGGTCGAGATCGCGGGCGCCGACCAGCACGGTCCGGTCCTCGGGCACGAAGCGCAGCCCGAGCGGGTCGGCGAGCCGGTCGGCGTTCGCCCCCAGCGCCAGCCGCAACGACAGCCCGCCGAGATAGCCGGACGTGGTCGTCTCCAACGTGTGCGCGTCGGCGTGCGCGTCCAGCCAGATCAGCGCCGGATCGAGGCCGGCCCGCTGCACCCCGGCCAGGGCGCCGAGCGCGAGCAGGCAGTCCCCCGAGAGAATCGTCGTCGGCCCGCCCCGGGCAACGGCAAGGGCCACCTCGGAGGCGACCGCATCGGCGAGAAAACCCAGCCGAAACCAGCGGTCGGCGTCCGGCAGATCCGGCTCGAGCACCAGATAGTCCCCCCGCTCCGGCACCGGAAAAAGATCCTCGGCAAGGCGAACATCCTGATGAAAAGGCACGACGATGACGGTCACTCCCCCACGGTAGTGCGGCCCCGGGCTCCCCACCCGCAGCCACAAACGCCGGCGGCACGGAAGGTCTACCGCGCCGTACGGTAGTGGTACCGGCACAGTTCAGTGAAACCGGCGCGTTCGTACAATCGCCAGGCCGCCGCGTTGTCGGGCTCGACCTGCAGGTACATCCGCTCGGCGCCCTGCTTCGCGGCCCAGCCAGCGAGGGCCGCCAGCACCGCCCGGGCCGCGCCCCGGCCCCGCGCCGCCGGCAGCGTGGCCATCCCGAACACCCCCGCCCACCCAGCCTCCGCGACCGCTCGGCCGGCCGCCACCACCCCGGCCTCCGTCAGCACGCAGACATAGCCGCTCGGCCGGACGACTCTGCGCAGCATGTCCCACTCGGGGTCGCCGCCGGGGCCGTGCACCGCCGACCAGGTGGCGAACCACTCGTCCGTCGGCCGGTCGGCCAGCCGGACTCGCGCTCCGCCCGCCGGCAGCCGGTCGAGGACCTGCGCGGTCGGGGCCGACTGCAGCGACATCGGGCTTTCCACGCGATAGCCCCGCTCGGCCAGCGCTTCGTCCAGGCCGGACGGTCCGGCCCCGGGGCTGATCTGGAACCGCGCTCGAGCGCCATGTCCGGCGTAGAACTCCTCGGCGACCCGGATCCTGGTCGGCAGGTCCGGCGGTGCGGCGTCGCTGTGCGGCAGGACCGAGCCGGCCCACCACGCGCCACTGTCCCCATAGCGCAGCCACCAGCCGTCGACGTTTTCGAGCGTACGCCCGGGAAAGGCCCGGGCCGCCCGTTCCTGCAGGCCTCTGACGAGACCCGGGATCTGCGTCATGCCGGCTCTTCGCCAGCGGCTAGGTTCGGCTCATGCCGATCTCCGATTATCTGAAAGAGCTGCGCTCGCACGTCGGGCACGCCATGATCATGGTGCCGAGCGTCAGCGCCGTGGTCGTCAACGACGAGGGCGAGTTGCTGCTCGGCCGGCGCAGCGACGACGGCCGGTGGTCCCTGCTCGCGGGCAGCATCGACCCGGGTGAGCAACCCGCCGACGCGATCGTCCGGGAGGTCTTCGAGGAGTCGGCCGTCGAAGTACGCGTCGATCGGGTGCTCGGGGTCGCCCTGCATCCGGTCACCTATCCGAACGGCGATCAGTGCGAGTTCCTCAACGTCTGGTTCCGGTGTACGGCGATCGGCGGCGAGGCCCGGGTCAACGACGAGGAGTCGCTGGCGGTGGGGTGGTTCGCGCCGGACGCCCTGCCCCCGGTCGACGACTGGGTGCGGCTGCGGATCGAGACGGCGCTGAAGGACGACCCGGGCGCGTGGTTCGTGCGGCCCGGTACGACGCATTCCGCTCTTGGCCTCAGGACACCTTGACGACGGCGGCCGTGGCGTTGTCCTGGCCGCCCGCCTCGAGCGAGTCCGCGAGCAGCGTCGCGACCGGCTCCGGCCTCGCCAGCACTTGCTGGATCCGCTGGTACGGCACTTGTTCGGCGATCCCGTCCGTACACAGCAGATAGACGTCGCCCGGGCGCAGGGTCACGTTGAGCACGTCCGGCTCGGGCATCTCGGGGTGGCCGATGTAGCGCGACAACCGGTAGCGGGCCGCGTGCGCCTCGGCGGAGTCGAACGGGAACCAGCCGTTGACAGCGCCCAGCCAGGCCGCGGTGTGGTCGACGGTCAGCAGGTCGAGCGCCCCGTCCCGCAGCCGGTAGACCCGCGAGTCGCCGATCTGCACCAGCCACGCGTCGCCGTCGTCGGCCACCAGCGCCGTCAGCGTGCAGCCGGTCAGCATGCCGAGTCCCGCGCCCGCCGCGCGGACCTGCCGCTGCGCCTCGGCGACCGCGGCGCGCAGGGGCCGCGGGCCCGGGCGGGCGTGGGCGGCGAAGACGTCGACCGCGGTACGGCCCGCCACCCGGCTGCCCTCGGTGCCGCCCATGCCGTCGGCGACGACGACCATCGGCCCGGCCGGCTCGACGTGCAGCACGTCGAAATTCGCCGGGTAGCGGTTGCCGGTCACGCTGCCGGCGGCGATCTCCAGCCGGTCCACGGCGAGGCGGCGCACCACGATCTCTTCGATCGCCGGAGTATATCCGGGGGCCCGCCGGCGCGGCCGCGATTCCGGGCCGACGGCGGCAGCGCCGTATCGATACGGTGGTTGTCATGGCGGACCAGGAGGTACGAGCCGATCCCGTCGAGCTGATCCGGCTCGCCGAGCAGGCGCTGTCCACGTCGCAGCGGATCGCCGACGGC
>Ga0307508_10003216_pt1 | contig 16700 bp, 20 predicted proteins | sample 9_EM_MG_FD_203089 | JGI IMG/M metagenome (GOLD analysis project Ga0307508, IMG submission 203089) | Populus trichocarpa ectomycorrhiza microbial communities from riparian zone in the Pacific Northwest, United States - 9_EM | ecosystem: Host-associated > Plants > Roots > Unclassified | place...
AGTAAAACCCCTCGGAGTCGAGCTAAAGGACCCTCCATGCTGACTAACCTTCTGCATCCCTGCTAACCCCATTAGGCCACTAATTTTTCCGTTTCCGCCATTCAGCTACCATTACCCCCCTCAATAAGTACTTTCCAGCGTTTTGCCGGACAAAGGGATACATCATAGATATACACACATTTTTTAGGTGTCCCCCTACTGTTAGTCTTCAGTGGGTAATCGTGGTCTTGGCGCCAGACGGGATCGACAGCAGCCGAGCGCCGGGAGCGGTATTTGTGTCATCTACTCTGCCACATCCTTCGCATCTCACCCACGTCGTGTCGTACACTGCATCATCTTCTCCTCCATCTGTCTATATAAGGGTACTGCCGCCAACGATAGCCATCACCAACATGACGACTATCGCCCCCGATTTCGCCTTGTCTAACCCAATTAGAGATTGGGAGAGCGCCCTCAATGAGACTTCACCGACTGGATTCATCAAGGAAAGAAGTGGAAGAGGCACATGATATCTACTCGAGTCAATGCGGCACTTGACCATTTGCTGTCACCGCTTATGCCCAACAAGCAGAAGTTGGGCGTTACCTTCGGAGATGGACATCTATCAATGGTATCTACGTATGCTGCAGGCGGGGAATTGGTACGATGTGGTGCGACAAACCCTGCAGGAACCACTCGAGGAGAATGCCACGAGGGATGTAGCACCGCCACTCGTCACATACAAGGGTGTCCAGAATGGAAGCCGCAGCAGAAGATCCTGTGGGCAGAGGTGAAGAAGGAGACCGGGAGGTGGAAGGACCGGTGGAAGGTGCGGGACCTACTGGCCGACGGGAGGTGCAGCGGGGTGGTGCTGGACTTCCTTTCGACCACGGACGTGGGCAGGCGGGTGCCGGGGGTGGAAGAGCTGGAGGTGTGGGAGTGGATGGAGGAGCAGGGAGCGAGAGCGGGGAGGTGGGCGCTGGGGGAACTTCACTGTTCCTACCCACTCCTGACTTCATGGCGACCGCAGGAACGGCTTAGGCGGGGGACGGTGGTGTTTCCTTCGCTCTTTCCTTTGTAATTTCCTTGGTGCGCATCACATATTCTCGGGACAGGCCTGAGCGGAGGGCAAAAGGGGTGCTTGCAGCGAGCCGCCACTGCGCGGACAGCGGACAGGAAACGGACTGTACATAATCTCGCCATGATCTCATAAGGTCGCATGCGAGTAATGAATAAACAAAAAAAATCGTCACATACAAGGACTGGGAGACAGCAAACGATGGTTGGGAGATGGCGCTCCGCAAGAGGTTCACATGCTGGGACGTTGATATGTCGGGAGATAACGCGATGAAGAAGGCGGTGAGGCCCTGTCTAGAGACCCGCCTTTTGTGGGCACTTGACCTTCCTTCCTCGACGCTTTTACCCAACCATAAGGATATGATCCGAAAGTCGATGGAAACAGTCGATGCGACAACGATCAAGGAGGCGTTCGACATGTTGAAAGCGGGTCACTGGCTAAAGCGCGCTACAACACCTGGGACTCCACCTTTTGAGACGAGCACTAGTCTCAAGAACATTAGGAAGCATTGGGCGGATGATTTTAAGGGTGATGCGCTCAAGGTGTGGGGTAGGAGATTGATCCTGGCGGAGGAGAACTACGCAAAGACTATCGAGATCGCACAGAGCAGTGGAATGGGAAAGAGTAGACTTGTTAGCGAGATGGCCAAAGAAGTGATGACGATATCCTTCGTGCTCCGCAAGCCCGGAGACAGGCTTCCCACCTGGGGGCAAGGAGATTTTAGACTTCCTGCTCGCCGGAGATCCCCAAAGTGTGCAAAACACACATATGAGGGCCATGAGCCTGCTTGGTGGGACTTTCTTCGAAGGTCAGTACTCCCCAATCCCCCCGAACTCGGTATCAAGCTGATGTGACAGTGGAGAAATGGTGCGAATCGACATCAATTTCCGGCGGCACCCTTATCGAGAAGTGGAACGACGCAATGTCGTCGCTGAGCGAGTCGCTCATCCCGGAGGGTACCGATCGCCGGTCCGATTCGAGAATGAAACTCTACAAGTCTATCATTAAAAAGGCTGAAGGTAATCTGAAGGATTTGTTCGAAGGTACCACACCTGGAAAAGTGGGGAGCAGCGGCTTAAATCCAAGGCGCAAATGGGACTGGAATGATGAAGAAGTGGTATGCATGCGCCCAGTGAAGCTGACACGTTTCGCTTTGCTGAAGTTATTTCCATTTAGGACTGCAGTCAGTCGCAAGAGTTCGTACGGATGGTCGAAAATCCTCTGCTTGAGTTGTTCAAGCTTATATCGGCATCAGGCGAGGGATTACCTACTCTTTTAATCGCCTTCGACGACTCTAGGATGGGTTCAGGGAAGGAAGTGCCGCATATGTCCATCAGACGGATGTTCCGTGGTCTGCGTCATCACCCCATGTTTTTTTTTTGTTTATTCATAGTCGCATGCGACCTATATAGATCATGGCGGCGTACATTTTACACACTTTTCCTGTCCGCAGTCCGCGCGGTGGCGGCACGTTGCAAGCTCCCCTTTGCCCTCCGCCCAGGCCTGTCCCAAGAAGATGTAGAGCGCACCAAGGAGATAACAAATGAGCGACAAAGGAAAGAACAAAGGACACCGTCCCCACGCTCCTACTCCTCGTCTGCCGGTGCCATGAAGGGGGGGCGTAAATAGGAACAGCGGTAGCTCCACCCCGACACTCAATTGCCCCGCGGCACCCAGCTCCTCCGCCTCCGCCTCCCGCTCTTCCTCCCGCTCCCGGAGCTCCCGGAGCTCCCACTCTGACACCTTACTCCGGGCGCCGCCCTCTTCCAGAGGTGGTACTAGCCTTCCCACGTTCGTGGACGAGAGGAAGTCCAGAGCCGCCTGCCCACATCTCCCATCGGCAAGTAGATCCCGGATCTTCCACCGGCTCTTCCACCTCCCAGTCTCCTTCCGCACTTCTGCCCACAAGATCTTCTGCTGGGACTTCTCTTCCGGACACACATTGAAGAGGTGATCCCGAGACTGGTTCTGATACTGGCATCACCAGCACTGCGGGGTGGCCCGGTTCTTCGTCCAGTGAAGGTACTGCCCGGATAAGCGGTGCCCTGTCTTGAGTTGGTAGAACCGCGACGCGAGCCTCTTGGTGCTGCCGGCCACCGCGCCATCGGGCTTCTAGCTCTTTGGCATGCGGTACTTCGTTTGGAGGTCCGACCTCCCGCCCATTGCCGGGCCTCTGCCCACTTCTTCTCTGAGATCTCGCGCTCGATGTTGGCAAGAGAACTTGGAGAGGCATTGCGCGTGCCTCCAACCGGTCCGAGTAGCTCAACCGTTCCACCCCGCGGGTGTCAGGCTCCTCCGCCGCAATCTCCGCCCATTCGTCGGCTTTTCATTGCCGGCGGTCGCCACCCTATGTGTAGCATCTTCATATCAAACAATTTCAGAATTGAGATGTTTGCGCCCAGTCAGAAGCACGATAGCTCCGCACGCACCGTTAGCCGGAGCCTTAAAATGGAAGAACTGTTTTGCAGCTTTGTGCTAGATATCGAATGCAAGGCGCGTATCATGCAGCTATCCGAAATAGAGCTCAAGAAGGGGATTCGCAAATCCGCCACTGTTGACCACATGACCATATTTGGTCGGCCGCTCTGACGGCTTCACGCCTCGAAGCCATACAGTAAACTTCGCTGTTTTGTCAAAATGAAGATGCTGGGTGGGAATGCCCTGTTTCCCGCCTCAAACGTCTATCACGCATTCACGGCAGTCGCATCTCGATTGCGCATCGATCTATGCGTCAATACTGCGAAGAGCGTCCAGTTTGCAAGGGAGACCGTTGGCAACCACCCCAGCTCATCGGCGTGGGCAAAGAGTCAGACATGGTGACGACCGCTGCGCCTTCGGAGTCTGTGGTTGCAGACGTCGCCGCTACCCTACTTGTACGCAATGACGGGACGAAGTCCGAGATGGAGACTTGGACGGCTTGCATTCGAACGCTTTCCGGACAGCTTCTTGGAGGCGGCATCATCTACAAAGGTGTCAAGGGCGAATTATTCGGTCGCCTTCTGTGCATACTGGCGAGGGATCAGCTACCAGTCGGCCTCTCCGCCGAAGAAAATTTCCGATATTCGCACCCATTCAAGGTCGAGATGTTTCTCAACGAACTCCTTGGCGATGGTACGGTTAACGGTCTTCTCAATGGGGAGATACAACGTCGACCTCATGTGGGAGCCATGAAGGGCACGCTTCCAGTCTGGGATGAGAAGTTTGACTTTCGTCAGGGATGTGGTGTAATTTCAATCATTTCACATACACAACCAAAAAACTACCTCGGGACCTGGACAGCCTTCAGTATGTCATCCGCCACCTGCTCAGGAGAAATGCGGTGTTGCAGCTGGCTCCTTGCCAAAGCGATTGGGATCTACTTTTGCCTATTTATACCGGAGACATCAACAAACCCATTGAGAGAGATCATTTTCCCGCGATTTTCGTTCAGATCAAGAATCGACAGAAGCCCGCAAAGCTGACCCTCGGAACTGAATATCTCGACTGTTTTCGACCTGATCAGCTTGGCTTTTGCATCCAAATGGAGTTCGGCGCTGGCTGGCAGAGTCCCTCAACTGGCATGGGGTGGCCCTCGTGCGAACGGTCGGAGAACGGTTCTGTCCGTGTGTCGGAACCGTTTCATGTTTGGAATTAAGGTTTTTGGCGCAGATGATAGAACGTTCCCCTTTCTTGCCAAGTATCGCTGTCTCGGTGAAGCGTGCCGACACCTCGTCCTCACCCTGACAACCGATATTGAGTATCGCGACGAGCCGCCTCTGCTCGAGGCGCTTGACGGAACCGACACCTAAGATCCGGATGGAGTCGCAAGCAGCAGCGGACTTTGATAGAGAGGTATATCTGGAGGCGGAATGGACGGCAGTGATGGGGATGATATTGTCGGCGGGATTGGCGATGATTTGCCCATGAGCGGCGTGGATTAGTGAATTGGTGTGCCTTGTTCAACAGCTGGCGGTATTAGTCTCTGTGCTGATCGTGTGGTTTTTTTGTGTTTGTAATCATGACCATGGTTGCCTCGCGCCAGAGATTGGTCACGTGAGGCTGATGTGTCGCATCTCGCATCTGTCTCCGAAAGGAGGCTGAACTTTCCAGTCCCTCCACGGGTCGCACGTGATATGAGCCTTGTCCGTCAGCCAATATCATTTCGGTCTAATATAAGTACCTAGCTAGAAAACCTGTCCAAAAACGGACCCCTCCAATCACAGTGCGAATTTGTGTAAAACCTCTATACCAATTCTAAGGCGTTTTGAATTCCGTTATCTCATACGATGGTTTCGTGGAAAGCTCCTGTGTTGCAGTTTTCGCACGGTGTTGTTTGTGGATATCACGTGACTGGCAGCCCCGTCGCCGCAATGTAGCGTCGAATAATCACTGAGCACTATAGCCATAGCACCGTGAAAACAACAACTCATCCTTTTCAGTTTTCCGCTTGCCACCACGGCCTTACCATGGAAAGCCTCAGTGACAACGATACCACATGCCACCGAACGGCAACGCAAACGACGAAGATGCATATATTGACGAACCGGAGGATTCGCCAGGACGATCTGAGAGTATGTGATAGATGACGGCTCGGAAGAGAGTACTCAAATGGAGGGAGATGCAATTAAGGGCGACATCATGGGGGACTTGGGAATACCATCATCGATTCTCATCCGGCGACCTGCGACCTGAGCTCTTCCTCAGTGCCCAATCTTCTCGTGACCGTCGGCCGCGCCGCGGCTTGCCTTGATGTACGAGCCGAACCGGTAGTTATTGCCAGACTTCACCCCCGTACCGGAGCGCTGGACAAATCGACGACTCACTCCCCGCTCCCCGCTGCCAGCGTCGGTCCGCCCTCCCAATCCGCCGCAGGATGTACTCCACCGCTGGCCCCCTGAGTTACTGGATTGGTTGGTTGTGCGGAGAGCTGTTGCCGAGCATTCTGGACGGAATGTGGCTACATTGAATACTCGGGAGTGAAAATTGACGGGCCATTAGGGGATGCCCGCCGGCGAGGGCATATCCTGCCAGAAGACGAAGGTTAGAGGATTCCCAGTTGATGAAGAGGTAGATGCTTGTCGACATTTGCCCGTGCTCGCATTATAATGGCGTCTGAGCCGCTGGATTGGCGGTTCGCAACCCGATCTGGCCGAACCGTGAAGAGCACCCGGCAGCCCCCGCACGCACGCACCTTATTCCTTCGGATACCAACAGGCTCCAACACGGATGTAACCGCGACATTGTCGCCACCACTCAGTTGGAGGTTGGAAGTTGGTTCCTCTAGTTAGCCCCACCAACATGGTTTGCTCACAGCCGACTGGTAAGAGATCGATCGCCCAGAACTTACCCCGCGGACGGAGCTGACCCAACCACTCGAACTCCCAGCCCTTCCTCCAGCAGGGTATGTTGCTCCTCTACCGCCCGCGCCGAGTTCGTTCGGCTATCCTGGCCGCCACATTTACCAGCACGTAGACACCTCTGCGTTCCGTGGTCCTTGCACCCTTCGCAGACGAGTGTAGAGCACTGGGGCCCGAGTCTGGAGACTGGAGTCTGGACGCGAGGGTGATAGGAAGCGCCAGGATTGAGCAGTATTCGACGTCCACTCGGGGAGGACAATGACATCTTCACCGCCCAGAAAGGTAGGGCTTCTTCACATTCCACGCCGAGTACCCTTCCTCGCAACCATTAACCCAACACCGACCCCGGAAAGTTCCCAGTGCTCCAAGTCGATGAACCCGACGCCATCCCGACGACGACAAGCATGAGGTGCGCGCCGGCTTCCAGGAGTCCTGACTATGCTAGCAAGCCGAATCCACATACCTCCCCGTCACGAACTCCAACACATGGAAAAACAGGAGGGACCATGGAGGTGACGTTAGTACTGTGCTCGCAACAGAAAACAAAAAGCTAGCACACTGTGTCTCACCAATCAATCAAGGTAGGCAGAGAATCACGCGGCAATGCGGCACCGTTGATAGGTACGTACTTTACTCATGGGTGTGGCAATGGAGACGGAAGTAGAGTTGCTTGTAGCGCGGAAGACCGTATGAAAAACAACAACGCTGAAAACCAATGTCGCCCAAGCCTTCCCGTCCACCCGGATGGGCTGGGGTGTTAGATGGGAGTGCAGAAGCGGAGAGAGGTGCGGAGACAAGCCATTTATCCGTATCTACACGCAAATAGTGGCTTACATCGAGTACAGAGCGGGCGCATACGACAGCAATCGAGAAAATGAACCGAGGGAAGCAAAGGATACCGGCAAGAAACGGAAAGACCACGGCACGCAGAGCCACTCCATCCGGTTGAAAAGCGGAGGGAAGCAGAAAGACGTGCAGCGACAATCCCCTCCCGGCGCGGCCATGCCTCGACCTCTCTGCGAAGACTCACGAGCTTTCACTCGGACCATTCACTCCACTGCGGATGAACCGCCATGACCTAGCTAGGTCTCAAGCGATGAATGAATGACCAAAAAAAAAAACAAGAAAAAGCCCCTCCTGTCCGCGGTTCTTCCGTCCAGCACCGACCGCGAATGCAGCTGTATGATGTCCTCCCCCTCCTCACGCAACATGTCCAACGTGTGGAAACGGAAGCCATGTCCCGCGTCGGGACGCGAGCGAATAGCTGCTGTTGCGGCATGGACCTACGTGAGCGAGCGAGCAAGTACAGCAAGCCAGCCGCCGCGTGGGACGCGTTAGCACGTCCACGTCTCCGGCCAGGGAGGGTCCCTATCTCCGCTGCCCAGCGCTGTCCACACGTACAAACCCGACAGCCCGACGTCCGCTGCAACGGAGAGGAACGGAGGATCGCTATCACGGCTTCCGGAGCGATAACGACCCCATTTCACGTCCATCCACCCATCCGTCCATCCATCTCTCCTCAAACCACTCTACCCTCCCCCCACGCGAAAGTATATTTTCTTCTTCCTTTTCCGAGGGCCAGATCTCACACTCAACCGCCAGATCTGCTGCTCCCGGCGCGCGCAGTGCTTCACATTGCGGTGCAGTGCAGGGCAGGACAGAACAGGACAGGGCGTGCGCGTATGTACACGCATGCAGCCGGCCGTCCGTACATCCGTCCATCCGCCAGGGTCCCACATCTATCCTGTCGATCGGACACGGATGTGGGTGAGATTCTGTGATTGTCAGCGAGGCGCGAGATTGCGCATGGCGGGCGGGGACGTGTCCTGTGTGTAAGGGGGATATACGAGGGAGCGGGAGTCGGAGTGGGGGTTGAATGTACGGCGTGGGGGCAGGAAGGAAGGATGGACACGAGTGATATGTCGGTATCGCATGCGGAAGGGACAACAAAACGCGGTGGGAAGGTGGATTGAGCGAGTGGATGGGAATCATCGATTGTGGCTGGGACCTGCAAACGCCGGTCTTCTCGTCGCAGTCCCCGTGTCGGTCCGGTTTGAAAGTTGTGTTTCAGGACTTCCCCCCGTTTTTTTCCTTCCTCGGAATCGAGAGACGAAGGGGGGTACAGTACGCAGCGATGGATTGTTTGCTACGTATGTACGGATTCACGACTGTGATATTGCGGTGGAGAGAAACACGCAGGATACCTTCCGCTCCGCCTTTTTCACCACGGCTCTCGGTGTATAAGAACCCTCCCTTCCATCCGGACCGACGAAAACCGGCAAACGAACGCGGCGGGCGACGGGAAGGACAGAAAAAAACAGGATCGGCTATTTTTTGGTTGCCAATAGCAACTCCTTCCTCGCCGCTCCTCCGAGCCAAGGAATTCCGGGGCCACTCGGAACATCCTTCCATCTGCTCCCAGGTACGATCTGTCGTCACATGCAGCCGACCGAAGCCCGAAATAGCAACTTCCTCGAGACACGAGCAGGAAAAAGGAAGGAAGTATGATATGTACGCCCTTCCCCGGGAGACCGGTCTTTGTAGGAGCACTGGCTCGAACCTTGAAGCCGACACGGTGCGATGGGAGGGACAAAGGAGGGCGGTGAAGAGTGGCGGTTCGGACGATCCGAGCAAGGGGGGGATGCGGGAGACCTGTGAGCTGTCCGACGTGATGTGATGTGATAGTTGCAGCTCCTACGCCAGGGAAGAGCTAACAGCAGTCGAGGACAATCAATCCATCGTCACCGTCAACAAGCAGACGAACAAGGAGAGACAAAAAGCGAGTCAATGGCGATGGCGATGGGTGAGGCGTTTGGCGACTTGTGCACACGGAACGCAACGCAACTGTATGCTGCCCCCCCCCTCCCCTTCCTCCTCCTAAGGTCCGTGTACATACTCACAGACGTGATGCAGTATGCAGACCCGCGTTGCAGCAGCCATCACCGGGGGGGGGGTCTTGGTGTATGTGTGTCCGCGATAGCGATATCAGCACCAGCACGCATGGGGAGAGCTCTACGTCCGACGACTTCAGTATTATCTGTACCGTACAAACCCACTTCCGCTTGGTCTACTATCTACCGCCGGACTGTCGTAGCTACTCGCGAAGCACGTGGGCGGCCCCCTCCACCCCCGATAGGATACGGTGCGGTTGCAATTCGAATACGGCAGTCGTGGAACGGACGGAATGCCCCCCGGAGGAGGGAGAGGAAGGGATGGAGAAGTGGCGCCGTCGGCCACCCGCACCGCCGCCTATCTCCACCTTGGCACCGGACCGGGTAAGACCAGACCAGCGCACGCACACGCAGACATGTACTGTACCGGAGTGGGTATTCACATTCGCGAGAACCGCCATCGAAAATACAAAGCCCCACTTGTGGTGCTAGCGTGTGTCCGCATGCCCGAGTGGTGATAGTTGGCCGTGCCGTGCCGGATTGCGAGAGAAGCAGGACGGGGCGGCGTATGTAGGCGGCGTAGCGCTCACTACTTACATGCTGCTTTGCCATCTTGCGATCCGGTCGGGATTCCAAGGATACGGTGCTGTATGTGCGTGCCCACTCGAACGGATGGACAGATGGACATTCACGAAGATCTCTGCGTACATTGCACACTAACGAGTTTTCCGTCGGCGAAGTTGACAGATGTCTTTTCTCGGGCGTTGAATCACGTTGCGTATGAGATCCGCCCGATCGAGGTCGACCTTACCGCGGCTCTCATGAGGGAAGCGCCGATGGCTAGCTGTATTCTAACGTGGAGACGGGGCAAATATCTACGTATCGTATGTTACGCTGATCTCTGTGGCAGCTGTGCTGGACCCGCAAGCAGTCGCCTCCGTCCGGCTCGCAATGCACCCGCGACGCCAGGAACGAACCGTGCGCCCTATGCCGCTGCTTAGTCATCCCGCGGCCCTGCCGCTGTTCCATGGTCGCGAGGAGTTGCGGTTTGGGTCGACGTTCGCAGCCCGTCATGCACCGTGTTGCTTTCATTCGCCGTCCGTCCCGGCTGTCCCGGCAGACATGAATCTTGGTTGTCCCGAGCTCACATCGCTAAAAATATGACGGAAAAACACGAAGGAAAACGAAGATGACTGTCTATGAAAAAACAGCATCTCTCTCACGCTGGATACCACGCCGCCCGTGCTAGCTGGGTGCCGTGCTGCTGGCCCACTACTGCAAAGGCGCAGTTACCCCGCCTGTCTCAAGGCGCACGGCACCGCGGAATCAATCGACCTACGCCCTCCGCGGCGTCGAGTGCATGCAGACACAATCCATCAGCCTCTACACCCGAGGCCGAAGAACGGCAGCTGCGATTGGCGGGACAATCCCGGTTTTACCTTGCGGGTTGTGCGTTGTCTGGACCATCGACTCGAGTGTGCTCCTTTGGGATGAGGGCGGGCATGCACGCGCGGGTATCAGAGCAAGGTCAGGTTCGTCCAGAAGAGCCTACGCTACATACATGAACTAGAGCTGCGTGAGTGGGTGGGGTTGGTTAGTGGAACCGAGATCGCCCGCCTCTCGCACTGACACTCACTCACTCTTGTTTTACCTTGTTCTACATACATAGTCTGTGGCATCCGCGTGGACTAGACGCTTCGAACGCGGCTTAGTCTGAACGCCGAAAAAGCAAATCGGATTGCGCTACTGTTGTTTTTTCCCTGCGAGTCCCTGATTCGGTGAGGTATTCGACGGCGGCGGTGACGGGAAAGAGCGTCGAGAGATTTCCATCCGAACCGGTCGATAAGTGAACATACGTACGTGAGGATGTACGGCGGTTCCTCGGAAAGCGCAGCGCATAGTGGCAGAACAGGTGCCCTGGGCAGATACAAGATGGGGGAGATGATGCTCCACGATTGGCCGGCGGGGTTTCGACGCAAGAGGGTGTGGTGGGGCTGCGTGCTGTTCGCCGGGCAGCTATCTTGATGTCTTTTTTTTTCTTTTTTTTCGACGTTGTCGGATGCTCTGCGATCTTGCAACTCCGAGCTGGATATCCATTCATCGGTCGAATGTTCCGAGAGTTCCAGTGCATGTACTGCATGAATGTGGATGGATGGGCAGATATGTGGTTCGGGCTCCAATCGTTCGTTCGTCTCTTCGTGTCGAATCACGTCGCGAGGGGGGGGGGGCGGCGGGGGCCGGTCGAAGCGGGGCGGCCGCCGGCGAGATCGTATGGGATGCGATGGGCGCTGTGGTTGGTTGTTTCGACACACGTCAAGACGCATGGACGGTGATGCGGTCCGATGTTCGCAGCTCCTTCCGCTTCGTTGCTGCTTACGGCTATTCCTCACGACGCCGACACACATCCATCGATCGCTCATCGCATAAAACAAAATATCAGAAAAGGGGGGGGGGGGGGGGCAGCTTTGCTTTTTGGCATTCGTTCCCCACGGCCTCGGAATGCTCTGTCGGTTTGGGCTCCAACCTGTGCTGACTGTTTCCTCCCGCAAGGCTTCCGATGCGCGTGTTTTCGTGCTGCCGTGCCAGCTCGGCTTACGGTTCCGTGGCATGTGCCCCACGCGTTTCGACAGCCCTGTATCCCACCCTCCGCCCTCACCCTCACGATCTGCTGGCTGCCGTACCGACGACTACAACGCACATATGCCGGGTGCGGATCGTGGTCACGCCGCCGCCGCCGCCGCCGCTGTGCTTCCCCCGCTCACTCTCGATTGTACAAGCGATATCGTTGGCGGATCTACAACGTGGTTTCTCCACCTAGCTATGCACTCATCAGCGAACGCGCACCAGTGCATTCTTCCCCCCGCCCTCCCCCTGCCACTCCTCCTCCTCCTCCGCCGCCTTTTGTGCTGGTGGGTCCGTCGACACGTACACACAGCTGCTACTGGAGCTACCAGGTGTCTGCCTGCCTACTCTACATGGAGTCCAAGCCCACACAGAGAATCTACATGCCCCTTCCGGCCAGTCGTTGCAATGGGCGGCCCCGATGTCTGTCTGGACAGGCTTTCGTACGTTCGTGCTGCTCCACACCATACCTTACCGTCCGGTAAGCACCAAAAAACGAAGGAAAGATTCCCACACCAGCCATCTGCCACAGCGAGCGGGCGGGGGGCTTCCAAGTCGAGACGGCCGCATCTCCCAGCCACATTCACCGGCCAATGGCTTGACGACATGTTGCTGCTCGTCGCGAGGAGAACTCCGCCCGGATGCCCCGCGAGGGCTGATTCACGACGGACGCGTGTTCCTATGCCTGCCTGCCTACACACCCAAGCACACACACCAATTGCACTCGTCCGTACCTGCCGACTCGACGGACACCTTTGCCTATGCGCCCGGCGTTGCGTTGATGCCCATCGTCCGCGGGCTAGCGTTCCTGGCCTGGAGCCTGGCATCCTGGCCTGGCTATTCTGCCCTCCGATGTGGTACATACTATGTAAGCAGCGAGTAGCTAATTGGCTTGCAGGCGCGCGCCCTGGCACGGTACGCTACAGTGCGTACTCTTTGCACCCGAACGGTCCGAGCAACTCCACCTTCACAGCTAACTATCTACAAATATCTCGGATCCCCTTTCGCAGCTTTCTATATGCGGCTTAAAAGATCGCCCGAGTTGCCAGCAAATCCGTCAAACCGTTTGCAGGCCGCATGCATAAGCGCAACCGTTGCGACGCACCAACTGGCACGGGCACGGGCACGTGCGGGCAGCGGGCAGCGGGCAGCGGGCAGCGGGAAACGGGCAAAACGCCCCCTTCCCGGCCGCCGTTCCCCATCTCTCCTCACTGTCGCACATACACAGCTCGATCAGCAGACGTGCCCAAGCTGTGTGTCCCTTCCGCCTTTCGCTTGAAGCCATCCGTTCGGGCGGCGGCGGCGTTGGCGGGCGGGAGAGAGAGAGGGGACAGCGGACAGACATGGGAGGGTATGAAGGGTGATGTCCAATGGGAGGGATGGGAAGGGGTCGTGGCCGATACATACCAGTGCGGCGCGCACGGGGTAGGGTGGTTATCTTTCTGATCGAGATACCGATAATGTCCCATCAATCGATCAATCACAGTCCGCTCGCTCCGTCCGGGGAGAGCCGCTGTAAAAAAAAAAAGTCAACTGTCCTGGACGGGATTTGGCTGGACCTCCGGTATCGTATCATGCAGCGTTTGATGTCGACATGTGGGACCTTTCTTTCCTTCTTTTTTTTTAGATTTTTTTTAGATTTCTAATCCCTTCATTATCTTTTTTTCCTTCTTCTTCCACCCGAACATACCAACTTCCGTCTGGCTGGCTGACTGACTGGCCACAGCGGACTCGCACAGCGTTGCCGCCTCTCGTCACCGATGCGGTGCGCGGTGGAGACGGTGTCCGCTGGTTTAAGATGAATACGGGCTGTTGACGCCGCCCTGATTGTGGTCGCCACTCCCCCAGAGGTCCTCACGTTCGGGCATCCAATAGCGGCAAGTTGCACGCAAGACTTGAATCGCCTGCACGTTTGGTTTCACCGCAGCAACAGCAACAGCAACAGGCATCACTGATGGCAGCCATGGCCCGTTCCCGGGTCGGATGGTGGTGGCGGTTCCTGTCTCTGCGGACGGGAGCGAGTGCAGAAGGGGGCTCCTCGCTTTGCGCGCATATCTAGATGCGACCGCGCCGTTCGAAGAAAATTCAACAATAATAATAATACCGGAAAAAAGAATTCTTAGCGTACCGAGCTGTCGGATGGCATGGGCAGGAGGTGAAGCTGCTCGGTTTGTGAGGACGTGCTTCTGACGCCAGCTCCGACTTGTTGCTGAAAATACTGCTGCTCCTGCGCATCCCATTGGCGATGGTTGGATCCCCTGCCATGCGGGCTCCAACTACATACACACTTCACACCCGGATTCCGCTGTCCACACTGCACACACGCAAACCCAGGGCCCTACAATGCCTCACCTACGCTCGGTGTCGAACCCCAAGGCGAACGACGTTGGTTGGACTATTCCGGCCCTCCATGCGTTCTGCTGGCTGGATTCCCGCAGGAGGCGGCAAGACGCTAGCTTCGGAGTGTGTTGCCATTCATGCCCGACGCCAAAGCACAGTGTCATCTCGGACGGTCGAGCAGCCCACTGTCCAGCTTCACGACCAGTTCTTTCCTATAAAGAACCCGAACACTCCTCCTCCCTCCCCAGTCACATAGTTTCCACATCCAACAAGCCTCTCTCCCCACCGCACATCACCCGCATCCACTCGAGACGAACAAGTCCCTCCCCCACCGTCCGCAACTTCGTGAGCTGTCCCTACCATACATATTATATACACGCACACTCAACGCGTGCTTTGGTGCCTTCAAGCCAGATATTCCTCCAAAGAACCGCCCAAATCATATAATCCCCTCCCCCCCTCTCCTCCTTCGAGGGCCCTTCACACGCAAAGTGAAGTGCCAAACATGGCCACCATGATCACCCCATACAACGCCGCGGCCGCTGGACAGTACACGACTCAGTACCACCCCGACGCACCATACGCCCAGCCCCAGCAGACACAACTGGTACAAGTCCAACGGCAGGGAGGACAACCACAGCAGCACGTCATCATCCAGCAGGCGCAACCTCTATATCAACAGCAGATGGTACAGCAGCAGCCGATAGTGCAGACGCGGATCGTGCATGCCACCAGCCCACGGCACATCGTTCCGGAGGAGACGTCGACGCCAGTGCGGCAGTTCGTGAACTTCAAGAACCTGCGGCATCTAAACCAGCCCGGCCAGCAGTGGGAGCACTGCGAGCACATCACCATCGCCCTGAGCCCGGATGAGTTGGAGCGCAAGATCCGATGCCACGACGCGCCGGGGAACGATCTGATCCGCTGCCTGACCGGCATGGGGGTGTACCGCCAGCGACACGTCCGCAAGTACGAGGACAAGCTCAACAACCGCGAGGCCGACCCCTCCCACTGGATGTGGACGCTCGAGGCCTTGGGCGAGGTCAGGGACAAGCCGAAGGCCACCCCGCACACATTCTGGGCCATCTTCCAGAGGACCGCACGGAAGACCGAGACGCAGCCGCAGGCCGGACAGGTCCGGTTCCAGCCACAGGTGACGGTCCACCACGAGCCCCTCCAGATCGTCGAGTCCGCTCCTCTGCAGCCGATGCAGACGCCAGCACCCCCGATTATCGCCCCGCTCGCACCACCGCAAGCGCTGTCCCAGCCCGCACTGCAGCAGCCGAACACGGTTACCCAGTACGGCCACAGCACGACCGTCCAGCCGGCCAGCTCCCACGGCGGCCACTCGCCAGCGACATATCAGTACGGCACTTCTCAGCAGCAAGGACGGCAGACGCCCTACCCCACGTCGCAACCACCTCAGTACGGACAGCAGGCCCAGCAGCAGCGCCCTCAGATCGTCCTCCATCAACCTCAGCAACAGCAGCAGCCGGCTCAGCGCCCAGCCATCCACCAATCCCACTCCGCCCCCGTGGTCCGCCAGATCACCCAAGGCCCGGCCCCGCAGACAGCTGCCGCCGCCGCCACTACCACGCAGCAACCAGCGAAGAAGTACACCCGGCCGATTCCCGGGCCCATCAGCCTCACCGCAGCCCGGCGCCCCGCCAGCCCCCACCGCAGCTACGCCCGGACTTCCGACATCGATGTCCGGCAGTTCATGCACGCACAGCACGACCACTCCCCGGTCACCACGCCCTACCGCGAGCGCCGCGGCTGGCTCGACGACGACAGCATGAGCGACGCCAGCAGCTCGAGCTACGAGTCCAGCGGGACCGACGTGACCGACTACTCGTCGCCTCCTAAGCGACGGCAGCCGGCGCCGGCGCCCCTGGGCAACCCGCACCACGCCGCCTCGTCCCGCCGCCACCGCTCGGAGGAGCAGCACACGCACACCCGCCACCCGCACGCACCCGCCGCCAGCACCTCGCGGCTCATCGACGACAGACCGCACCACTCGCACCACCGCACCTCGGCACAATACACCGCCGCACCCTCCGCCTCTCGGCCGCAGCTCACGCGCCACAACACCATCGAGGTCAAGATCGGGCACACCCACGCCCGCCCGCCGGCGCCCCCCAGGTCGTACTCGACCGAGACCGTGCCGCGGTCCGCAGCGAAGGACTCGGACTACGACTACGATGGCAGCGACCAACACGCGCAGTCGCAGCAGCAGCACCACCACCAACACAACCACCACCACCACCACCAGGCTCGACGCGGAAACACGAACGGATACGCGGCCTCGGGACTGGTGTCGTACGGAAGCGACGACCGTCGGCTGAGGAGGTTCTAGAGGAAAGAGATTACACCAAAGATAAAATAAAAAGGACACGATACACACGATTTTCATTTGTCTAGGGCTGGTTTGGGCTAGGGTATTTTGGGGGGGGG